>Ga0207646_10003826_pt1 | contig 16720 bp, 23 predicted proteins | sample KBSK5502metaG_FD_184343 | JGI IMG/M metagenome (GOLD analysis project Ga0207646, IMG submission 184343) | Corn, switchgrass and miscanthus rhizosphere microbial communities from Kellogg Biological Station, Michigan, USA - KBS K5-50-2 metaG... | ecosystem: Host-associated > Plants > Roots >... | reverse complement strand
GGCTGGTGACCGGCTGCGGCTCGTCTTCAGTCGCCGTCACCGCGTCCCCGAGCCCGTCGACGGCACCAATCGCCCCCGTGGCGCGCGGCTACTCATGGCTCGTCGACGCGAGCAGAGATGGCGGGGTTTACCTGTTCGGCGGCTTCACCGGTCCTCCACGCAAGAACGGCAAGTGGGTTTCCGACCTTTGGAGCTTCCGGTACGGGCACGGCTGGCAGCTTGTTTATAGCCCGGCCGACCAGCTACCGGCGGGCGATGGCGTAGGCTACGCCCTCCGTTCGTCGCAGCCTGTCTTCCTCGACGATAACGGCACCACCTGGACGTTCGAGACCGGCATCTGGAAGCAAACCGGCACCGGCGGCCCGCAGCTCCATGGCATCCACCTTGCCTACGACTCGAAGGCGGATCGCCTACTGACTTTCGGAGGCGACCACATACGTACTGACGGCACGTTCTTCGACGACACATGGGTGTACGACCCCGGAGCTGCCAGCTGGTCGAAGCGGCATCCAGCCCTGTCGCCACCGGCCCGGAGCTACTACGCGATGGCATATAACGCCAAGGCTGATCGCATCGTCCTGTTCGGTGGCGAGAACGTGAGCGCAAGCCAGTTCTTTGGCGACACGTGGACTTATTCGTTCGAATCAAACGTCTGGACCCAAATGCAACCCAAGCAATCGCCGCCGCCCCGCGATTACTCGGTTATGGCCTATGACTCTGTACGCGACCGCATGCTGCTCTTCGGCGGGGCCAATTTGAGCGAGGCTCCGTTCGACGACCTGTGGGCTTACGACCTCGGCCGTGAAACCTGGTCCGAACTGAAGCCCGCCGGCGCTCGTCCGACCGCCCGAGCCTGGCACGCGATGGCGTTCGATAACGAGGCTGGCATCCTGGTCCTTTTCGGTGGCGGACGTACGCGTAGTGCGTATACAAACGAGGTATGGACCTTCGACCCACGAACGGACACGTGGAGCCAATGGCATGAAGCCAAGTAGATCGGGGCCTTGTGGCTCGCTTCGACCTGTCAGCACACGCAGACGGACGGAGCTTGCGTCTCCACGGGGACCAGCACCTCCGCCACTAAGCTAAGGCCATGGCTCAACATCCCTCCTGGAACACCGTTTACGAGGGATCGCCGCCCTGGGATATCGGCCGGCCGCAGCCCAGCTTCGTGATGCTGGCGGATGCTGGCAAATTCCATGGACGCGTGCTGGACGTCGGCTGCGGAACCGGCGAGAACGTGATGCTGGCGGCGAGCCACGGTGCAGAGGCCATGGGAGTGGACGCGGCAGAGCTCGCCATTGAGCGCGCGCGGGCCAAGGCGCGGCAGCGCTGATCGTCGGCACGATTCTCTTTCTCATCAACCAGGCCGACGTTGTTTTCGGTGGCCGAGCCACCACGTCGACCTGGGTCAAGATCGGGCTCAGCTACCTGGTCCCGTTCTTTGTCGCCAACTACGGGATCGTGATCGCGAGCCGGCGGCGGGATTCTCGCTAGGGCCGACCAAGCGAGGACGGGATCGGCTTCCGGCCGACCCCGCCTCGAATGGAGGTATTACGCGGCGGGGGCCGGCCGCGCAGTTTGACCGTCGAGGGAGCGCAGTGGCCCGTAAGCGGCGAGCGCTCCGAGTACGACTCCGAACATCAGGTGAGCTGCAATCCATGACCACTCCGGGTTGGCGGAGAGGAAGGAACCACTGGTTGCGCTGAGCACGCCGCGGAGCAGCACCCAGTACATCCCCAGGTAGACGATTACGCCGTAGGCCATTCCGCCCGCTACCGCGGCGGGGCCATGAATTCGAATCGCGCGGGCGATGGCGATGAATACGGCTCCCAACACGATCGAGTTCATCATGTGGCCCATCAGCCCGACCACAAGCGGAACGAGCTGGAAGTTGTGACCGGCGGATCCGATCCCGATCGACTGCGCGATCCCCTGTGGCGGAGCCCAGAGCGTGCTCGTGAAGAGCCCTACCACCATCGCCCACATGGCGAAAACCAACCCGGCGATCAGGCCGGGCAGAATCCAGTTCAGCACCGTTCTGGTGCCCGATTGCTGCGACATTTTGCAATGTCCTCCTTGCCCAGTAACGGGCGCTGTGATGCCATCGAGCATGGGACGGGTCTCTGAGGCCTTCCGTGACGCGCATCACGGTTTGGAGGTTCCACAAGGCTGACTCTGTAGAAGGCATGCAACCAACACCCAGCCCGACCACAAGTACCCTGATCGGCATGACCGACAAGCTCGGCTTCATGCGCCGGCTAAACCTGTTCGAACAGATGGGGGAGGCCGAGGTCGAGCAGATCTCGCGCGAGCTCAAGATGCGCCACTGCGGAGTGCACCAGACCGTCTTCGAGGGCTCGCCGGACCGCGTCTATCTGCTCAAGGCCGGCAGGGTTCGTCTCTACCACATGTCCCCGGACGGCGAGGACGTGACCACCGATGTGCTGGAGCCTGGCCACCTCTTCGGCTTGAGCGCCTTGTTCGGCAGCAGCAGCGAAGACATCAGCGCCCAGGCGCTCGAGGATTCATACGTTTGCGAAGCAGGCGGCCAGGAATTCCTCGCCATCCTGGCCCGCCATCCGTTGATGATGGCCAAGGTCATGATGGCCATGGCCAGGCAGATGTTCCGGTTGGAGCGGACCATCGAGAGCCTGGCTCGCGAACCGGTCGACAGCCGGCTCGCCCGACTCTTCTTCGAACTGCAAAGCTCGGCCGAAAAGCTGCGGGACGGTCTGCTGCTGCCCGCCATGGGCCGCGAGGACATGGCCAAGATCTGCATCACGACCCGCGAGTCGGTTTCCAGGACGCTGTCGTCCTGGTCCAAGGACGGGATAGTCGAGCTGCGCGGACGTCGGATTCTGATCCGAGATCCCGAACGCCTGCGCAAACTGATTCATGTCTCCGATGGCTGAGCAGGTGGCTCGGCTGGATCTAGTGCCGGCGGTCACTGTGGCCCAGATGCGCGAGGTCGATCGCATCATGGTCGAAGACCTCGGAATCTCCCTCCTCCAGATGATGGAGAACGCGGGACGAGCCCTTGCTGAATTGACGCGGATCCACCTCTCTGGTGTGCGTCGCCGGCGAGTGGTGGTGCTGGCAGGGCGAGGTGGCAACGGCGGAGGCGGAATGGCGGCGGCGAGGCGGCTTGCGGTGTGGGGCGCCGAGGTCAGGGTTGTGCTCGCACACCCGGACAAAGCTCTCGGCGAGGCGCCTGCACATCAGCTGGCGTCGCTGCGGGCGATGGGCGTGCCCGTGCATCGTCCGGCGGACGCGGTGTCGCTCGTGCACGAGGCCGACGTCGTGCTCGATGCTCTCCTTGGCTACAGTCTTGATGGCCCACCGCGCCAACCCGAGGCCGGAATGATCCGGTTTGCCGGCATGCATGACACTCCGATCATCGCCCTCGACCTGCCGTCTGGCCTGGATCCGGATCGCGGCATGCCCTACGACCCGACCATCAGGGCCACTCGGACGCTCGCTCTGGCGCTGCCCAAAGCCGGGCTGTTGCGTCCGGAGGCGGCATCCTCTGTGGGGGAGCTCTGGCTGGCCGACATTTCCGTACCCGCAAGTGCGTACGCAGCATTCGGCATCAATCCAGGCCCGCTGTTTGCCGAATCCGATCTGATCCGCATGGCCAGGAGTTGATTCATGGCTGACGTCAAGGTGTACGGCGCGCCCTGGTGCCCCGACTGCAAGCGGTCCAAGAAGTTCCTGGCCGAGCACCGCATCCCATACGACTGGATCGACATCGATGACGATGCCGACGGTCTTGCCTTTGTCGAAGCTCTCCAGAAAGGCGGCCGGACCATCCCCACCATCGTTTTTCCCGGCGGCAGCTTCCTGCTCGAGCCATCAGATGAGGAGCTGGCCCGCAAGCTCGGACTCAAAATCCAGGCCGACCGCCCGGCCTACGACCTGGCCATCGTCGGAGGCGGTCCGGCGGGCCTTGCGGCAGCCATCTACGCCGCCCGCGAAGGCATCGACGCTGTCGTTATCGACCGCAGCGCGATGGGGGGACAGGCAGGAGTTACCGAGCGGATCGAGAACTACCCTGGATTCCCCGAAGGGGTCGGGGGCGCAGACCTCGCCGACAGGTTCATCGCGCAAGCGCGGCGCTATGGGGTTGAGCTGGTCGCGGCGGTGGGAGTGGAGGGCGTCGGTCGAGAGGAGGGCGACGTGGTTCTGCGGCTGAGCAATCGCCAGCAGGTGCGCGCCCATGCCGCTCTAATCGCCAGTGGAAGCTCGTACCGCCGCCTCGGTGTGCGGGGCGAGGATGACTTGATCGGCGCCGGAGTCCACTTCTGCGCCACGTGCGACGGTCCCTTTTACAAGGGCGCGGAGGAGCTTCTGGTAATCGGCGGCGGCAACTCGGGTTTGGAAGAGGGCCTGTTTCTGAGCCAGTTCGCCAAGCGCATCCGCATCGTCGAATTTGCTCCCGAGCTCAAAGCGTCGCGGCTGCTCCAGGACAAGGTGCGCTCGGATCCACAGTTCGTCGTCCACACCAACACCCAGGTGGTGGAGCTAAAGGGAAAGCCCAAGTTGAAGGAGGTCGTCGCACGCGACCGCGCCACAGGGGAGCAGTACCACTGGCATCCAGCCGCGGCATTTGTGTTCATCGGTCTCGATCCCAACACCGGCTTCCTCAAGGGCACGCTCGACCTGGATCGCTGGGGTTTCCTCGAGACGCATGGCCACCAGACCTCGATGCCCGGTGTCTTTGCCGCGGGTGACGTGCGCGCGGGCTCAACCAAACAATTGGGGGCCGCGGTTGGCGAGGGAATCTCGGCTCTGCTCGAGATTCGCCAGTACCTGCAGGAACACCATCATGTGTTCCCTCACGCCGTAAACGCCTAAGGCAAACGCTTAGTGGTTGTGCCCAGGCAAGCGCTTGAGGCTTGCCCGCAACGGCTCCCCTTGGGCAAGCCAGCGAGTGGTCGATTCTCGCGCTCTGGCGATCAGCTCGGCGGCATGCCCGAAGTCGACCGGCGAGATCGCGATCGGGCACACCGGCGGTACCCCTTTGACTCTGGCGTTCTCCGAGCAGCGCTCAAGAGCGTCGACCAGCTTCTGATTCAAGACGAGGCTGAGAGCGTGGACTGCCATCCCTAGCGCGCTGGCCGGCGGCTTCCTCAAACCGCAGGCGTAGCCGGCCGGCAGAACGTAGACAAGGTCGGCGCCAAGATCGATGGCGTGCGCGAGAGGAGCGTTGTTGGCGACACCGCCGTCCATCAAGTAGTGATGACCGATGTGGACCGGCGGAAAGATGCCCGGGATAGCGGTCGAGGCTCGTAGCGCATCGACTACCGGTCCGCGCGAGATCCTCACCTCAGCGCCGGTGAGTACGTCGGTCGCCATCACATGAACTGGTATTGCGGCATCCTCGATTCGTTCGTAAGCGATGTGCTTGCGAATCAGGCCTTCGACACCAGAGGGCGAGATCAAGTGCTCACGCCTTCCGAATAGGCCGAGCAGTGAGCTCATCGGGCCCATCGGGAACACGTCTCTGCGGCTCAGTCCGAGCCAGATCCGCTCCAGCTCGTCAATGCCTGAAGGCCACTCTGAGGCCGCGACGAATGCGGCGTTCAATGCTCCGGCTGAACTGCCGATCAGGAAGTCCGGCCGGATGCCACGCTGAGCCAGGGCTTGCAGCATGCCAACCTGGACCGCGCCCAGGCTGGCGCCGCCGGTGAGCACGAAGCCAATCATCGCCGCCAGTTGTCGTTGGACCGGATCCGCGCGGGCGCACGCATCGGACCCGAGAACAGGTCACCGATCAGCCACGCCAGCACCCAGAGGGCGGCAATGATTGGCGCGGCCACCAACGCTGCGAGCACTGTGGCGATCATCACTTCTCCCTCCCCGACGACCGGCGCGGGGCGGTTACCGCTACACCACAGTGGTCGGGCTGCGATGCGCAGAATGCGTCGATCCGGTCGTAAAGCCGCCAATCGGCCTCGGAATGCCAGACCTGGTCGAGCAGAGATTCGAACTGGCTCTGCAGGTCAGGTGGATCGGAGCCTTGCCTGCCGTTGCGACCTGGTGACGCTGGACTTGATTGCCTCAACATTGTTGGTGCCTCCTACGAACTCGAGATGAGTCGAACGTAGGTGGGAATCGAAGGCTTCGCCGTGATGGCCGTCATCGGCAAATGTGCGCAGCGTCACATTTCCTTATTTCTCACTGCCGTAAGTTCAGCCCATGACATTTCTAAGCCACGTCTCATCGTCGCAATCTGAAAAGTCCGTCAACAGGCGGTACCGCGCGACCTGGAACGACGCTGTCCTGGCCGATAGCGCCGACGCAATCGTCGTCGAGGGCAATCAGTACTTCCCCCTCGCTGACGTGCGTCAGGAGTACCTGCGCCCAAGTGACAGTCACACGACTTGCCCGTGGAAAGGCTTGGCCAGCTACTACTACGTGGTAGTTGGTGACCGGGTGAACGGAGACGCCGCCTGGTACTACCCGAACCCGAGTCCGGCGGCCGACCGCGTCAAGGGCCGAGTTGCCTTCTGGCATGGTGTCAAAGTTCAAGCGGTCGAGGGATAATCGGCTCGCCCGCCACAACGGACTTTCAGCTGGAGGCCGATGCGAGCGCCCGTAAGTGGCTCGAACTGCATCCATCCGACGCCCCGCTAGCGATCGCGTATGACATTCATCGGTGCTGTGGCGGCGGCAAGATATGCCAGGTAACCGTGCGAGAACTGTCACGCAAGGACGATCCCGACGAGTTCGCCTCTGGAGTCCTGGACGATGGGACCAGGTTCCTTTCCTTTCGTCGTGGGGCCATTCATCGCTCTGGCGTTCGGCCTGGTCGGAATCCGCCGCATTGCGGCGTGTCCATCAGACGGACTGAGTGTTGGATGAGTGAGAGTCGCGGCGGGAGTGGTGGTCTTTGGCGTGACGAGTTCCTAACGCTGGGCGTGGGGCAGGCGCGTTCGCACCGCATCTGGGCTCTGGATAACTGACTGCAGTTTTGACTGCAGTTTGACTGCAGTTACGGTGTAACACCCCGGTACTAGGCGGCACGGGGCGGTCAAACGAGTTCACCACCTAGAATTCGGGGGACCCGTTCCGGAGTAGCTCAACGGTAGAGCAGGCGGCTGTTAACGATCTGAGAACGGTCACGATCCGCTGTCGCGTGAACTCGATCGGGGCTGGTCCCTCGGCCATGTGTGGCTTTTCTGACTGCAGTTGCAACGACTGGCAGGCGGTTCTCCGTATTCATCAGCTGCAGTCGGCGCCCCACCGAGACCCAGAAGGACCACAGCGGGGCCCGGGTCGCCGGTACCGACGGTCAGGTAGGTAGGCCAAGCCCGAAGACCTCACGGTCGAGAACGATGGTTCGGGAGGAGCGCACGCTGGCATCGATCAAGAGCAGGAGAAAGGCGTCCGCCCCGACCGGACTGACTCTTGGCACACATTAGGACAGGCGGTTTAACTCGGGTCTTCACTCCGAATGCAGTATTCGTGGCTCTGGTCGTCATGCTGGGCCTGTCGCCATTCGTTCTTGCAACGATCGTTATCATCGTTGCACTGCGGTCGAAAGGCATTCCCGAACCACCAATTGCGCCGGATGCTGACAGCTTTGCCGCCTTCAAGAGTGCCTCGCATTTCAGCGAACGCGTTTTGGTTTCAAGGCGCACATATGCCGCTCTCGTCGACGGCCGCGCCTTTACTGACGGCCGCTAACCGGACACCACGTTCAGTATTGACATGATTAAATAACCAATCTACGCTCGCCGTGGGGATTATCGACTTACGCCAGCCGTAGGGGTGACGTTGCGCCCCGGAGGGAGAGGATTGGCGGCAACCGGCACAGCCGCTCGTTTGCGACGGGCCATAGCTCCGGTGGTACTGATCGCATTAGCCTGTGCTACCGGATGCGGCTCTGGCGGGGCTGCCAATAGTCAGACTCAAAACCATCAAACGACGCCAAGTCTCCTGCCGTCTTCATCGGAGTCTGCGTCGACCGCCAAGCGAGGAGTGATCACGAATTATTCGGGCCCGAAAATCTATCGCCCCAGCGGTATAACCTCGGGGCCAGACGGGGCTCTCTGGTTCAACAATTACGCCACGGGCAGCGCCTCACTTGCGAGAATGACCACTACAGGGGTGGTGACTGGCGTTGCCTGTTGTGCGGGGCTTAGAACAACGGGGCCGGACGGGGCCTTATGGATCGCCACCGGCAACTCAATCACGCGCTTAACCACCACCGGGGTCGTTACCGTGTACACCGACCCAAGCATTAAGTTCGCGGCTGGGATAACAACGGGGCCTGACGGAGCCATCTGGTTCACCAACATCGGGAACAACTCCATCGGGCGGATCACCACCGCGGGGAAGGTGACTGCCTATTACGATCCGCGTATTGACGCGATCGTTATAGCAGCCGGCCCGGACGGGGCGCTCTGGTTCACAAACTACCTTAATAACCAAGGACCTTTTTCCATCGGTAGGATCAGCACCGCAGGCGTGGTCACCATTTATACCGACCCGAGCATTAATCGTCCCGGAGGGATCTCAACGGGCCCGGACGGGGCGCTGTGGTTCACCAACAACGGGAGCAACTCCATCGGGCGGATCACGACCGCGGGCGCGGTGAGGAACTACAAAGACCCAAACATCATCGAACCGCTCGGCATAACATTGGGGCCGGACGGCGCTCTGTGGTTCACCAACGCCAACTCCATAGGGCGCATCACCACCGCTGGCTCGGTCACTATTTACAACGACCCGAGTATTAAGGGCGTATTGGACATAACAGTGGGCCCTGACCAGGCTCTGTGGTTCGCAAACTACATGGGCAACTCCATCGGGCGCATCAGTGCATAAGCCGTGGTCCAAGACCTGTGGTGCGCGAATAAACTCCGTTGCTCAATGGCGATTAACCGCACTTGGATCTTGCGGGTCTATCGCCGAGACTGCGGTACAGAACCACGCGCGTTCATGCGGTAAGTCGCTGACCTACTTCGTGGCGACTAGAAGCAGTCCGAAGTACAGCACGGTCATCCTGCCACTGGTCTGACTTGCTGTCTCCACCGTGGAGCTTGGGGCCAGGGGATGGTGTCGTCATTGAAGTCGATTGGATCCACGGGCGTGATGGTATGCGAGGATCGGAGGAAGCCTAAGCGGTCTGCAACTCCTCGGCCAACCGACGCAGGCGATCGCTCTCCCTGCCCCCAGCCAATGCCGCTGCCCGGTCGATATCGGTGGCAAGGACATCGACAGCGGGATGAGCGGAGAACGCCTCGATTTCTTGACGGCGGGCCAAGAGGTAATGCCAGGTGTTCAGTGCTACAGCTCGGCTTGTGGGCGTGAGCCGGTCGGGACGATTTCGCATGTGAACGACTCGATCCTCCAGGAGCAGGTCGAGCGGGTGCTGGCCAGCGTCGAAAGAGCCTGAGCAGAAGGTGCAGTTGCAGAAGCGCTCCATGTACGCGGCTGCTTCAAGCTGGCGGCCCAGCGCGCGCGCCGTATCGAAGCGGACACAGTGACGCACTCCAGGAACATAGGTCTGGCAGGACCGGAGGCCGCCACGATTTTCATCCGCGGGTTCCCCCTTGTCGACCCATCCCATGTGGTGGACGACTGCGGAGATGCCGATGTCGTGGAGCGCCGCGATCACATATGTCGCGTGCATGTGGCCGATTGGGATGCCACGCCCTGCCAGCCGCGAGACTAGATGGAGAACGCCGCCGAGGAGAGACTTATCGCTGAGCAGCAGTTCCTCTGTGACACGGGGCGTCCAAAGAAAGTAGGAGCTGATGCCGTCGGTTGGGGCGCATTCGAGGATGCGGTCCAACTCGGAGACATCGCGAAGCCGCTCTGCAGGAATCACCATCGGCAAGGCGACGGGCTCGCCGGCAGCCTCGGCTGCCGCACTGGCGAGAAGCTGGTTGATCCTGTCCTCCGCGTCGGTGAAGGCGACGAGAGCCGGCGCCATCAAACGCGACGGCTTGAGCTCTGGCCGGAAGAGATCCATTTGCGGCCGAAGCTGCACAAGGCGATTGCGCTGATAGTCGATGACGTTGGCTGCCAGGATCGCCCACTCCCTGTCGCTCGGAACGGTCTCAAGGAGCGGACCTGCGGCAATTTCGATCGAAGTGCCCTTGACATAGGCAGTGCCGAGGCGATCGTAGTTCCGCTTTGTTTCGCCTTTCTCGTTCTTCCACCATTCCGGCACCTGGAAGCGGGTGAGCACCGAGTCGATGCTATAAGGGAGCGTTGTCTGTTGTATGGCAGTGGCCGTGCTCTCGGGACTGTTCTCCAGCTGGTTGGCGTTAACGATGATCTCGTCCATTACGCCGGGCCGAATGAACGTGAGATCTTCCGCCCTGCGTACCCGAACAATGTGATGGACAGAAGAGAGTGTCACGCTCAGGACCGTCGTCTCCTGACGGAACGCGCCTCGACCTTACCCTTGATGAGGGACTTGTCTGTGAAGTTGGGCCAATCTTCGTACACGCGGTCGACGAGCCGGTTCAGGCTGGCGGTATCCCACTCCTGCCGGAGTTGGCGGATGTATGCAAACAGCTGGTCATAGGCGCGGCTTGACTTGCGCAGCCGTTCGGCGGCGGCATGTCCGCGTTCGTTGAGAGCGAACTCTTGACCCTCAGCCTCGTCGTCTTGGCCGGAACGTCCCTCTGCCGTCGCAATGATTTCTGCAAAGGATGGGGGCTGAGCCGTGACCGCCTCCGAACCGGTCAGGAAACCCGCCAGTTGGAGGGCGTGCGCAGCGTCGTTGACCTCCTCACTGAAAGGTCCGAAGTTGTAGGCATAGAAGCGCGAACGCTCTGAGGCGAGCTTCTGCTCGACCACGAAGAGGAGCTTCTGGAGACGCGTCATGCCACGGATAGCGTCATCGCCTCGACGGCCCGGAGAATGGAGTAGGAGCACCATCAAGTCTTTGATCGCCGGACGTGCCGCGAGGGATGGGTCGATGCCAATGCTCTCCTCCTCGCGCGTGAGTGCGGCTTCGATCCACTCGCGGGCTAGGCGGTGGTAGGGGCGGCGCAGCACATCCGCCCGCTTCTTGAGAACGTCGAGGCTTTCGTTGTCGAGCTTGATATTCAGTTGCTCGGCGTGCGGCTCGTCCGCGATGGCGCTATTGACTGGTGGTGCCGATGTGCGAAGAGCGTCAAGGATCCAGGCGCGAGCGAGCGCGTGGTAGGGCAGCGACTTCGCCGCTGCCACCGCCTTGATTCGGCTGAGGAGTCGGGTCGGAATGCGCAACGTGATTTGGGCCGTCTTTGGCCGTGCCACCAAGGGGGGCGCCTCCGGCAGCGTCTCCCACACGGCCGACCAGTCCTGGTCGAGGAGGGCATCGCGGCGGTCCCGTGTCATCGGGCATTCCGGCGGTAAGTCCGCCGCTCGTCGACGGTCATCTCGCGCGCGCTGTAGACACGGACGATGCCTCTGGGCTTCTGCGCATAGACGAGTAGGAGCATGCGACCTCCGTCGGTGATCCCAAGCATCAGCATGTCCTCCCCGACTCGTCGTCGCGTGTGAGGATTCGCGAAACACTGCTCCGCTTCGAGAGCTGAGACGTTGTGGTGGAGTAGGAGTTTGCCTTCGTTGTGCTCATCCCACTCGAACTCCGGCAGCGCACGCTCGTGCCCACCCCCTCCACGCGACGCCACCTATGGCGCCAGATCACTGGGGGCGCCGGGAAGCTGCACGGCGGGTCCCGATCCAGTTCACCGGTCGAGTATAGCGCAGGGATATACAACCGTGATACAATTCGGGCTCATGTACGGGAAACCCCCAGGTTCAAACGGTTGGGATGGGTATGACTGGTGGCAGTTCTTCAGCTACACAGGGACCGTGGCATCCGTCCTCGCGCTGCTGGCCAAGCCGAAGCTGGCAGGCCAGCTGGGCAAAGTGGCAACTGTCTTCGGTGCCGCGAGCACGGCTCACGCCTTCCTCACTCCGCCAAGGTGTAGTCACTGCAGCTCCCGGATGGCGCGGCCGCTGCCGATGTACCAGAGCGGACCGGAATGGGTGTGCGGCTGCGGGAACGCGCTCTACCCAAGCAGCTAGTACGATCGGCGGGCGTCCGGGCGGTGGGTTCGCCAAGGTCACCAGGAAAATCCCCCCGCCGCCCTATGCCGACTGAAGCAGGCACCTGGCAGCATCATTGTCGCGGCCGACACGAAGGTGAGCCACGGAAGGAGGAAGCGGGAAACTACAGACTTCCGGGGCCAACGGCAGCACCGTGGAAAGACACGGCGGGCAGTACACCTCCGCGATTGATCTAATGGCGGCTTCGGCGTGGGCGCGCACCGAAAGGTAGAGGGTGGCTATCAAGGCGCTGGTCCAGCGACGACCTGATCCTGTGAATAACTGACTGCAGTTCTGATTGCAGTTTGACTGCAGTTTGACTGCAGTTACGGTGTAACACCCCGGTACAGGGCGGCACGGGGCGGCTAAATGAGTTCACCACCTAGAATTCGGGGGACCCGTTCCGGAGTAGCTCAACGGTAGAGCAGGCGGCTGTTAACCGCAAGGTTTAGGGTTCGAATCCCTACTCCGGAGCCAATTTCGAATTCAAATCGACCCTGTGGCGCCTTCGCGCGGAAGGCTTACTACAACCGTACTACAACCAGTTGTAGTAAGGAGAAGACAGGTGGTTCGAGTCCACCGAGGCCCTGCTCAGACTGTGATCTCCGGCGAACCCCAGAACCTAGAATCCGATCGCATGAACGGAACGCTCGGAGTGGCGGTGGCCACGGCCGGCGTTCTTATTACTATCGCCGGTGTCGTTGGAGCCAACGTGGTCTTCTTTCGGTTCGTACCCATAGCGTTGCGCCGCCCGAGAACAACGGAGACCCGTATTGCCACGCTCGAGTACGTGCTTCGGCTGTTGGTGTTTGCGGCAGTCGTCGCGATCGGCCTGACGGCCCTGCTGTTCGGATTGGCGGCGACAGGAAGCCTGGTGTCGTGGGCACCCCTCGCATCCCTCGCACTCCTAGCGTTGATGATCCCCACAGCGTGGTACGCGCGATTGCTACTCAAGCGGCTAAGGCCCTGACAACCACTCAAGCGACGGCTGTGTCGGCGTCACGAAGTCATCTTCCCTGTCAATCTGATGGGAAGGCCCGCTACGGTTGGCTGGTTCGCGTTACGGAAACTACGGCCCTACGAAAATGGGTGCGTCGATTAGCGAAATAGAGCGGCGACAACGACGAGCGACCCGCCAACCAGCCAGACCCAACCAATCCCTCCAATAATCGGCGCTCGCTTCGCCGGCGATGGCCTGAAAAAGACCGAGAAGCGCGAACGTTCAGCCAACCAGCCAGCGCAGTTTCGAATGTTCAGCGCCAGCAGCAGCCCAGCGGCCGCGAAGAAAGCTCCGGCCGCCAGGTTGAAGGTCCTATCCACGATCTCCAGCTCGAGCGGAAAGCACCGTTCTTCGGGGAATACTCCTCGACCGTAATGATGAACTCGACGCACGAGCAGAGCCTTCATGCTCGGCGCCTCCACGCACCTCGCGTGGCCCTCTGGCTTCTCGCGTTCACCATTTGGTGCTCGAGGGGGGTCACGCGAAACGGAGCCGCCTGCTTTGGTTCCTGGTCACCCGTTTAGGAGCTATCGGGGCATGATCCGAAGGTTTAGGCTCCGTTGATCGTGATCGCTCTCCAAATACTTGCGGTGGTGGCTATCTTCCTTGCACCAGCCGCGGCCGGCGAGCTGGCTTGGCAGTGGCTGCGCCGGCGGCGGGGCGATGGCCGTCGGATCGTGGGAGTCGGCGGCGCAATTGGGGTTGTACTAGTGGCCGCAGACCTAGCGATTGGTATTGCCAATCCCACGTTCGGAGGCTACCTGCTATTTGGAATCGGCGCTGTCACAATCGTGATCTTCGTGACCGCCTACTACGCCTGGCGAGCTCGGAGCATTGCCAAGCGATGGTGGCGACGAGCCGAGGCTGAGAACGATCCCGACCGCAACCGCGCCTGAAGACACAAACCGCACTTTGTCGCGAGCGTCAGATGAAAATGCGCTTCCCGGCAATTACCGGTAGCGGGTTCGCGTGGCGGAAACTGCGGCGCCACCGCGGCCGCCGCACGTTGAGGGAGAAATGGCGGGCCGCGTCGTTATCTTGGGTTGAGGTGGCGATCGAAAGCCCGGCGGGCCGGATCTTGGACCAGGCGATCTGGGGTTCGGCTCCTAATGCCAGTTGGGGCCTACGGGTAGGTTGGCCCTCGGCGATGAGTTGGCGGGATGTGACGACGGCATGTTGAGACGGCGCCTACGTTCGGCACCGATTGTGGCCGCAGCGCTATTCGTACCCATGGGCGTGCTTTTGGTGGCGGTTCTAGTCGTCGCTTCAATTTTCGTTGTGAGGCTCTACGAACTGCACCCACCTGCCTCAATCGGCGATTGCCCATCAGAAGCGCTTGTTGTGGCGCCAGGTGGTCAACTTGTCCAAACCTCCCAGATCACGGTCGACAAGAGCACGGGCTGCTGGGCAAGATATTCGACCGACTGGTCACCGCACGATGTCGTGAACTACTACACGACGAGCCAGAACACGCCGGGTTGGACTGTCAAGGACTTTATCGATTCTGTCGGTGAAGTGGATCTAGCATCGACGACCCGGCCCGGACTCCAAGGCCTAATGCAGGTCGGGAGCGATTCGATTGGCGTCTCTGGCCGGACGCAGTTCAATCTGAGCGTTTGCTTCTGCGATCCCCACGAATTTGCCCAATGACTGAGTTCCGACAGCCCTGAGGATCCCACACGTGGTCACCAGCTCTTTGGAATTCGTCGGAGATAGTCGCCGCGCTGGTCAGTTGACGTGGATCGCTCGGCCCTGAACGTGTGCTTCGCGGTTCGCGTTACGGAAACTACGGCCCCGCTGAGCGTGTCTAGACTCGGGAGCCATGGCCGAACCACCCGTGTCCGATGAGAACATCTCTAAACCGCGATTGCCGAAGCGGGAGTTCTCGTATGTCGAGGCGGTGTTCACGCTTGATCTTGGAAGGAAGTCGAAACGATCGGGTTATCGGCCTTTGTGGCGCATCCCCCGCCAAGGAGCGGAGCCTTTCCTTGTTGGACTCAACGAAATGGCACTGGTTGACCGGGCCGAACTGATGCCGGGCCAGACTGCGGTTACCAAGTGGATCTTCCTCCCCGAGGTGCAAGGCTATGTGGAGGATCGCCTGAAGCCGGGAGCTGTCTTCGAGATTTGCGAAGGCAATCAGCGAGTCGGATCTGTCCGCGTTCGAGAGGTCGTGTACGAACCCGAGCGCTGATCAGGCACCAGGCTGATGGTCCGGCCAACCAAGTCGAAAGACCGGTTCGCGTTGCGGAAACCGCGGTCCACCACAAATTTGACTGGCTGCGTGATAACGCCAGTCGAACTCGGCGGACCACCGACCCTCATGAAAAGTCACCTCGACAGATCGCTGGATCCGGACTACTCTTCTCCCGGGGACGTCGGCCGCCATCTGCTGAGGTGATGCCATGCGACTGTCCAGGCAGGCCTTGAGCCGCCATGTTGCTAGCGTAGTGATCGCTTTTGTAGCCACATCGAGCGCGTTGGCGTTACCGGCCGACGCGAAGGTTGGCGGGATTAACGGCCAGATCGTATTTGCGCGCTTTAGCCCCGCGCTGAACGGTACGGTCGTCTACACCATCAATCCTGATGGAAGTGGTATGCAGCGGCTTTCCCCCGGGAACTTTGGCCAGGCAGGGGATCCGCACTGGTCGCCAGACGGAAGCCGCGTCGCGTTCTTTTCCCAAGCAGGCTTGCCCTGCTGCACCGTTGCTGCGGTCATCGCCAATGTCGACACGCGCACCTTCCGGCTGCTCCCGATGCAAGAGCCCGGCACGTTGTTTACCGACTGCCGCGTCTGGTCGCCGGACGCCGCAAGGCTGGCATGTGACAGCTTCGGGGGCCCCACTCCGGATCAGCAGACCGACCCAAGTCTTGACGGGATCTACAGCATCCGTTCCTCCGACGGCGGCGACCTGACAAGGATCACGTCCAACCCTGGCGGTGAGGACAACCCCTGTGACTACTCACCGGACGGCACCAACCTCGCGTTTCAACGCTTCGACCCGGACGGAATTGCAGTACTTGACACGGTCAACCTAAGCACCGGCGTCGTGCAGCAGCTGGTGCCAGCCGACACAACGCTCGTTGACTTCCAGTGCGGGTCCTGGTCGCCGCGTGGAGACCAGATCCTGTTCGCCGCCCGACCGTCCCCAGGCCACCGCCGCGCGGTGTATGTCGTGAACTCGGACGGCACCGGATTGCACCAGGTCCCAATCAGCCCGTCTTGCGGCGGCGCAGTCTCCGACCCCACCTCGCGAGGGTGCCTGGTTCCCGCCTGGTCACCGGACGGAACCAAAATCGTCTTCTGCATCTTCGCTCCAGGGATCGACTTGAACAGCCCTGTCTTCACCGCCAACGCTGACGGCAGCGGTCTTTTCCAGGTCACCCACACTGGAGCAATTGCTTCCGGGCCGAGGCCGAAAGAAGGAGACTCTGCCCCGGACTGGGGCACCCACCCTGTCACCGGCTAGCTACAAACCCGCCAAGACTGGAAGGGAACACGAGGTCTCCCAAGGCACGCCCGATGACACCGGGCCCGACGCTCCTCTGCGCTGATCCTGCCTGGCTTGTCTGCACAGCGCTCAGCAGTTCGGTAACGCGGAGGTAGGTGGTTCGAGTCCACCGCGGCCCAACACTTCGCGTCGTATCCGCCACTGC
>Ga0207646_10003825_pt1 | contig 16722 bp, 18 predicted proteins | sample KBSK5502metaG_FD_184343 | JGI IMG/M metagenome (GOLD analysis project Ga0207646, IMG submission 184343) | Corn, switchgrass and miscanthus rhizosphere microbial communities from Kellogg Biological Station, Michigan, USA - KBS K5-50-2 metaG... | ecosystem: Host-associated > Plants > Roots >... | reverse complement strand
AGTGACGGGCATAGAGCCTTGATAGCAGAGGGGGGACCGGCGGGTCAAATCAGGCAGCGGCCCGCTACAATATCGACATGAGCACCTCCACCGAGCGCCACGAGTTCCAGACCGAGGTCCGCCAGCTGCTGGACCTGATGGTTCACTCCCTGTACTCCCACAAGGACATCTTCCTCCGGGAGCTCATCTCGAACGCGTCCGACGCGCTCGACAAGCTGCGCTTCGAGGCCCTCAGCCGCCAGGAGCTCCTGCCCGCCGGTGAGCTGGAGATTCGACTCGAGGCCGACGCGACGGCGCGCACGCTGAGCGTGCATGACAACGGCATCGGCATGACGCGCGAGGAGGTCGTCCAGAACATCGGCACCATCGCGCGCTCCGGCACGAAGGAGTTCCTCAAGGCCTTGCGCGAGAGCCAGGGCCAGGCCGCGGCTCCCGAGCTGATCGGCCAGTTCGGCGTCGGCTTCTACTCGAGCTTCATGGCCGCCGACCGCATCACGGTCGTCACGCGCAAGGCCGGTGAGGAGACGGCCACCCGGTGGGAGTCGACGGGCGAGGGCTACACCCTCGAGGACGCCGAGCGCGACATCGCCGGCACGACGGTGACGCTCCATCTCAAGCCCAAGGACGAGGAGGACGGGCTCCGCGATTACACGGACGAGCACGTGCTCCGTGACATCGTCAAGAAGTACTCGGACTTCGTCGCGTACCCGATCCATCTCAAGGGCGAGACGCTGAACTCGATGAAGGCGATCTGGGCCCGGCCCAAGGACGAGGTCACCGAGGACGAGTACCGCGAGTTCTACAAGCACATCGCCCACGACTGGCACGACCCGCTCGAGCACATCGCCGTGCACATGGAGGGCACCTTCGAGGCGCGCGCGCTGCTCTACATCCCCTCGACGGCCCCCTTCGACCTCTGGCGCGAGGCCGGGCATCGCGGCGTGCAGCTCTACGTCAAGCGCGTCTTCATCATGGACGACTGCAAGGAATTGCTGCCGGCCTCCCTGCGCTTCGTGCGCGGGGTCGTCGCCTCCGACGACCTGTCGCTGAACGTCTCGCGCGAGATCCTGCAGCAGAACCGGCAGATCCAGGCGATCCGCAAGTATCTCGTGCGCCGCGTGCTCGCCGCGCTCAAGGACATGAAGGAGTCGAGCGCCGACAAGTACCGGACGTTCTGGGCCGAGTTCGGCGCCGTCCTCAAGGAGGGCCTGCTCGGCTTCGAGGAAGGCGCCGAGCGCGTGCTGGAGCTGGTCCTGGCGCCGTCGACCTACGTCCCGACGGGGCTGACGTCGCTCGGCGACTACGTCGCCCGCATGAAGGAAGGCCAGGAGGCGATCTACTACATGACCGGCCCGTCGGCCACGGCCGTCGAGCGCTCGCCCCAGCTCGAGGCCTTCCGGGACAAGGGTTACGAGGTGCTGTTCTTCACCGACCCCGTCGACGAGCTGTGGCTGCGCTTGCCGCGCGAGCTCGACGGCAAGAAGCTCGCCTCGGCCGCGCAGGGCGACGTCGCGCCGGGCCCCGCCGAAGACAAGCCGCAGGCCGACCAGGAGCGCGAGCAGCAGGAGGAGAGCTTCAAGGACCTGCTCATGGCGCTGCGATCGAAGCTCCAGGACGAGATCAAGGACGTGAAGCTGTCCAAGCGCCTCACCTCGTCGCCCGCGTGTCTCGTCGGCGACGCGACGGAGCTGTCACCGCACATTGCGGAACTGCTGCGGCGGACCGGTCAGGACGTCCCCAAGGTCAAGCGGACCCTGGAGTTGAACCCGACGCATCCGCTGCTGCCGAAGCTCAAGGCCCTCGTCGACAAGGACAAGAACGATCCCGCGCTGGCGCAGTACGCCGAGCTGCTGTACGGCCAGGCGATCCTGGCCGAAGGCGGCCAGCTGCCCGACCCCGGAGCCTTCAGCCAGCGCATCGCCGAGCTGCTGCTGCGCGTGGTGTGATCGGACGAGGAGGGTGAAGCCGTTCCGTTTCGGCGTGAATGTCTGGCGCGCCGGATCGCGGGCCGATGCGTCGGCACGGATGTGCTCAACAATGACCTTCGCCACCCCGTGCTCGTCGCCCGTGAGGCGGCAACCGTGGACCTCCTGACCGATGGCCGCTTGCAGCTCGGCCTGGGCGCCGGCCACATGAGATCCGAATACGATCAGGTCGGGCTGGGCTTCGATCCCGCAGGAACCCGAGTCGAGCGGCTCGGAGAGGCGGTGACCATCATCAAGCGGTTGTTTACCGGTGAACCGCTCACGTTCGCGGGCCGGCACTACCGAGTGACGGGGCACACGATCGAGCCCCGGCCCGTCCAGCGCCCGCATCCGCCCATCCTCATCGGCGGCAACGGCCCACGGCTCCTGACCCTCGCCGCGAAGGAAGCCGACATCGTCGGCTTCTCGGGCATCACCTTCAGACAAGGTGGAGTGCAGCCCGATCTTTCCGGATGGAAGGTCGCGGCCATCGACGAGCGAGCGCGGCTCGTGCGCGACGCCGCCGGCGACCGCTACGACCGGCTCGAGCTCAACGCTCTGGTCGAAGATCTCCAGGCGCGTCGAGAGCGCTGGCGCATCTCCTACTACGTCGTCTTCGAGCCGTACATCGACGCCTTCGCCTCCGTCGTCGCCGCGCTCGCCGGCCGGTAGGAACCTGGCCCTTGGCGTAGGATCACCCCTCCCCGCACGGGGAGGGGTGAAACCTAGGTCCCGGCGTAGCGGCGGACGATCGGCACGACGATGATCTCGTCGTCCACGGCGGTGACGCCTGGAACCTCGCCGACGATCCGGAGGGCCGCCTGCCGTAAGGCTTCGGAGTCGACCTGACCCATGACGGTCAGCGTGCAGTCCGCGGCGTTGACCGCAAGGCGCAGGCTCCGTGTCGTCGGATCGACGAGGAGCCGCGCCTTGGCCTGCGCCGCCAGACTCAGGTCACGGGCGCAGGCACAGCTTCGCGCCGTCGGTTTGACGAACTCGTTCTGCACCGACTCCCGGAGAATCCGCACGCCCCCCTCGACGGTCACGCGCTCGGTGTTGATCGCGACGTCATAGAGCAGCGGGTCGTCAAGATCAACGCGGTACAGGAACTTCATGCGCGCCGCGCGCTCGCGATCGGCCTCGCGGATGAACTCGAGCGCCGTCTGGTCGGTGGCGAGACCTTGCTGCTGCCGCGCCCGCATCGCCCGGAGTCCCTCGGGCGCCGTGACGCGTACCCGCAGCACGTGCGGGATCTCGCGCAGGATGATCGCTGCCCCGTGCCCGACGAGGACGACCTCGCCGCGCGCCGCCATCTCGAGGATCGTCGCCTCGATGCAGGACACGTAGTGGCGCGTGGAGTCGGTGAAGCGCTCCCAGAGGGTCGGCTTCTCCTCCGAGACGTGATGGAGCTCCATCACGCTCTCGCCATAGCGCTCGGCCGCCTTGGCGATGATCTCGCGATCGGCGAACTCCCAGCCGAGCGCGCGTGACAGCTCGCGTCCGATCTCGTAGCCCTGACTGCCGAACGTCTCGCAGATCGCCACGACACTCATTTTCCACCTCCTGTGGTCGGTGGTCGTACGGGGACGCGCAAGCCGGCGGCGAAGCCGATCGTGGCGACGGCGGGTCGAGGAGCCGGTCTTCGGGCCATGCTTGCCTCCCGGGGGAACGGCGCTCTCAGGATCGACGCTACCGCCGGCCTCTGCATCCGTCAACGCGTCGCCTGCTCAAAGCATGGGCATAGTTTGCGGAACCCGCCCGCGGGACATGCAGGCGAGACGGCCGGCGTCCCGATCTATCTGATTCTTTGTCGGTAAGGTCTGGTACGCCGCTTGCTCAAAGCGTGGCCCGCCGATCCGACGATCGGCGCGGAGGAGATCCATGACTCGTCGTCCCCTGGTCATCGTGCTCGCCACCGTCCTGGCTGTCGGCCTCGGCACGACGTCCGTGCTCTCGCAGGGCGCGTCCGGCAAGGTCGCCATGCTGCTGCCGGGCAGCGTCAACGACCAGAGCTGGAACGCGGCAGGCTACGCCGGCCTGCTCAAGCTCAAGGACAAGGGGATGGAGATCGCGTACTCGGAGAACGTCCAGGCCGCCGACCATGTCGAGGCGATGAAGGACTACGCGCGGCGCGGCTTCAGCCCGGTCATCGGCCACTCCGGGCGCTTTCTCTCGGCGGCGCAGCGGGTCGGGCCAGAGTTCGGCAAGGCGACCTTCCTCGTGGGCTCGGGCTCGGGGGGGCAGGGCAACGTGATCTCGCTCGACGTCGCCAACGAGCAGTACGCCTACGTGGTCGGCGTGCTCGCCGGGAAGATGACGAAGACCGGCAAGGTCGGCGCGGTGGCCGGGCTCGAAGGCCTGCCCAACATGATCGCGAGCATGGGCGGCTTCCGGCTCGGCGTGAAGAGCGTCAAGCCCGACGCCGAGGTGAAGATCATCTACCTGCAGTCGATGGAGGATCCGGCGGCGGCCAAGGAGGCGGCGTTCTCCCTCATCGCGGGCGGCGCCGACGTCATCGGCGGCAAGCTCAACGCCGGGCAGGCCGGCATCATCCAGGCCGCGAAAGAGAAGAACGTCTATGCCGTCGGACGCTCGGTGGGCCACACCGCGATCGCGCCCGAGCGCGTGCTGACCAACATCGACGAGAAGTGGGCCGACATCTACGCGTCCGCCGTGACCGATCTGAACGCCGGCAAGCTGACCGGTCACTACATCCCCTACGGCTACAACACGCCCACGGGCGGAGCCGAGCTGCGCTACACCGCCGACAAGGCGCTGAACCCCGTGGTCCCCTCGCCGGTGGCGGCCGAGCTCGAGACCGTGAAGAAGAAGATCGCGTCCGGAGAGATCAAGATCAAGCCGACCAAGGAAGACGCGCGCGGCGGCGTCTGAGCCTTCCCCGACGGTGATGAGCGTGCACGGAGCAACGATGCTCCGGATGCAGGGGATCTCGAAGTCGTACGGCGCCGTGCACGCCAACCGCGCGATCGATCTCGACGTCGCCGCCGGCCGCATCGTCGGCCTGCTCGGCGAGAACGGCTCGGGCAAGACCACCCTGATGAACATCCTCTTCGGGATGGTGGTACCCGACGCCGGCACGATCACATTCAAGGGCCTCGGGCTGGCGGGGCATTCTCCGCGCGAGGCGATCGCGGCCGGCATCGGCATGATCCACCAGCATTTCATGCTCGTGCCGGCGATGACGGTCACCGAGAACGTGATGCTCGGCTGGGAAGCGACCGGACGCTGGCTGCGTCCCGCCGCCGTCGCCGCCAGGGTCCGGAGCGCCAGCTCCGCCTACGGGCTCGGCCTCGACCCGGACGCGCGCATCGAGATGCTCCCGCTGGGCGCCCAGCAGCGCGTCGAGATCGTGAAGGCCGTCCTCCGCGGCGCCGAGCTGCTCGTGCTCGACGAGCCGACCTCCAGCCTGAGCCCGCCCGAGATCGCCGGCCTGCTCGGCGTGCTCCGTCGCCTGCGCGAGGAAGGCCGCTCCGTGATCTTCATTTCCCACAAGCTCGGCGAGGTGCTGGAGATCTGCGACGAGGTCGTGGTCCTGCGCGACGGCGAGGTCGCGGGCCGCGCGGCGGTCGCCGGCATCGGCCGCCGCGAGCTGGCCCACATGATGGTCGGCCGCGACGTCGGCGCCCCGATCGATCGCGTCGCCCACGTCGCCGGAGCCGAGCGCCTCGTCGTCGCCGACCTGGCCGTCCGCGATGCGGCCGGCATCGAGCGCCTGAGCGGCGTGAGCTTCTCGGTACGAGCCGGCGAGGTGCTCGCCCTCGTCGGCGTCGACGGCAACGGCCAGGCGGAGCTCGCCGGCGTGATCGCGGGGGTGGATCTGCCGACGCACGGATCGGTTTTCGTCGACGGCGCCGACGTCACGGCCGGTGGTGTCACGGCGCGCCGGGCCGCTGGCCTCGCTCATGTCCCCGCCGACCGGGGGACGACAGGGCTCGTGGCCGAGATGACGATCGCCGAGAACCTCGCGCTGCGGGCGTTCGACGACCCGCCGCTGCGCCGCGGCCCGTGGCTCGACGCCGATGCGATGGACAAGCTGGCGCGCGAGCGGATCGCCGAGTTCGCCATTCGCACCTCCGGGCCGGAGACGGCGGCGCGGACGCTCTCCGGCGGCAACCAGCAGAAGATCGTCCTCGCCCGCGAGCTGGGCGGCCGGCCCACCGTCCTCGTCGCCGAGCAGCCGACGCGCGGCCTCGATCCGGGCGCCACGCGCTTCGTCATCGACCAGGTGCTCGCGCTGCGCGCGGCCGGCGGCGCCATCCTCTACATCTCGACCGAGCTGGAGGAGGCGCTGCTCGTCGCCGACCGGATCGGCGTCATGTACAAGGGCCGGCTCGTCGGCCTCATGCCGCGGGAGGACGTCGATCTCTCGCGTCTGGGCTTGATGATGGCCGGCGCGCTCGAGGAGCATCCCGACGCCGCGGCGCTCTACGGCGTGCGTGCGCCGTGACCGCGTCGATGCGCCTGGCTCTCGGTCGCTTCGACGCGCTCGCGGAGCGAGCTGTCGTGGGTCGCTCGTTCTATCGCGCGATCGCCTGGCCGTTGCTCGCCGTCGTGCTGGCGCTCGGGCTCACCGCGCTCTTGATTCTCTTCGCCGGCAAGAACCCGCTGCTCGCCTACGCCGCGCTCGTGCGGGGCGCCGTCGGCTCCTGGGATCGCGTCGGCGTCGGGCTCAACAAGGCGACGCCCTACGTGCTCACCGGCGTCGGGGTCGCGCTCTGCTTCCGCGCCAGGGTGATCAACATCGGCGGCGAGGGCCAGATCGCTCTCGGCGGATTGGCCGCCACCTGGATCGCTCTGATGTTCCCCCAGGCGCCTCCGGTTGTGCTTCCGCTCCTCGCGCTGATGGCCGGCGCGCTGGCCGGAGCCGGATGGGCGGCGCTCGCGGCCGGCATCCGGCTGCGCCGCGGTGTCCACGAGGTGCTCGTCACCCTGCTGCTCAACTTCGTCGGCGTCCTGATCGTGAGCGAGGCGCTGCAAGGCACGCTGGGGGAGCCCGGCTCCGGCTTCCCGCAATCACCCCTCCTGCCCGGCGCCGCCTGGCTGCCCCATCTGTTGCCGGGCAGCGATCTCCACGTCGGGATCCTCATCGCGGTCATGGTCGTCGTCGCCGGTCACGCCCTTCTCTGGCGCACGCCGTTCGGGTTTCGCTTGCGGGTCCTGGGCGCGAGCGTTCCCGCGGCAGCATACGCGGGCATCTCCGAGCCGCGCACCGTGTTGAGCGTGATGTCGCTCGCCGGCGCGCTCGCCGGCCTCGCCGGCGGCGTGGAGGTGCTGGGTGTCCACTACCGCCTCATCGACGGCTTCTCACACGGTTTCGGCTTCAACGCCGTCGCCATCGCGTTGCTGGGTGCGCTGAACCCGATCGCGGTCCTGCCGGCGGGGCTGTTCTTCGGGTTCCTCGAGACGGGTGCGCTGGCGATGCAACGGGCCGTCGGTGTCCCGACCCCGCTCGTCTCCGTCATCCAGGGCCTGACGATGATCTTCATCCTGTCCGCGATGGGCCTCTCCGCCCGTCGCCCGAAAGCCTGAGGCGATGGACGCTGCAGCGGAGCTCCTGGCCGCCGCCCTCCGGATCGCCACGCCGCTGCTCTTCGCCGCGCTCGGCGGCATCCTCTCCGAGCGCGCCGGCGTCTTCGCCGTCGGCCTCGAGGGCATGATGCTGACCGGCGCCTTCGCCGGCGTCATCGCAACCCACGCGCTCGGCAATGCCGGTCTCGGCCTTGTCGCGAGCGCCGTGGGAGGCGCTTTTCTTGCCGCCATCGTCGCCATCGCGACCGTACGATTCTGTGCCGATCAGATGGTGACCGGCCTCGCGGTGAACATCCTGGCGCTGGGTTTGACCAGCTTCCTGCTCCGCGGCCTCTTCGGCCGGGGCGAGGCCCCGATCATCCGCGTGACCCCGCTCACGCCGGTCCCGATCCCTGTCCTCGGCGATATTCCGATTCTCGGCCCACTGCTCTTCCGGCAGCCCGCGCTCACCTACGTCGGCCTCGCCCTCGTCGTGGCGATGTTCGTCTTGCTCCACCGCACGCGCGCTGGCCTCACGCTGCGCGCCGTCGGCGAGAATCCCACCGCGGCCTTTGCCGGTGGCGCCGATCCCATCAGGGTCCGCACACTCGCCGTGCTCTGTGGCGGCGCGCTCGCCGGCATCGGCGGGGCCGTGCTGTCTCTCCAGCAAGTCGGCACGTTCACCGACGGCATGACCAACGGCCGCGGCTACCTCGCCCTCGCCGCCATCATCGTCGGCCGCTGGTCCCCCGGAGGCGCGCTCGTCGGCTGCTTGCTCTTCGGCGCGACCGACGCACTCCAGCTCCGCATCCAGGGCCTGCGATTGCCCGTCAGCTCCTACGTGATCCAGATGCTTCCATACGTGGTCTCGCTCGCCGTGCTCGCCGGCCTCGGCCGCGGCGCTCGACTACCCGCCGCGATCGGCATACCGTTCATCCGCGACCGCCGCTGAGGTCGTACCGGAGGATTTCCACATGCAACGCGTCGAACTCTATCGCTTCCCCACGTCGGCTCCCGACGACGTCTCCGGCCTCGCCGCCCAGCTCGACGCCGGCGCGATCGACCCCGCCAACGTCATCGCCGTCCTCGGCAAGACCGAAGGCAACGGCTGCGTCAACGACTTCACCCGCGGCTTCGCGACGACGTCCTACGCCACGCTCCTCGCCTCGCGCCTCGGGACGTCCCCCGACGAGGTGGAAAAGCGCGTCCAGTTCATCATGTCCGGCGGCACCGAAGGCATCATGACCCCGCACGTGTCCGTGTTCGTGCGCCGCGACGTCGGCGAGGGACGACGGCGCGGGAAAGGGCTGGTGGCCGGAATCGCCAGCACGCGAGGCATCGAGCCCGAGGAGCTGGGCACGATGGCCCACGTGCGCGAGGTCGCCCTCGCCGTGGAGCGCGGCATGGCCGACGCCGGCATCACCGATCCCGCCGACGTCCACTTCGTCCAGATCAAGTGTCCGCTGCTCACCGCCGAGGAGATCACCGAGGCGACCGCCAAGGGCCATCGCGTGGCGACGACCAGCACCTACGCCTCGATGGGCTACTCCCGCGCCGCCGCCGCCCTCGGCGTGGCCCGCGCCCTCGACGAGGTCCCCGCCGCCGCGCTGAGCGATGGCGTCATCGCCAAGCGCTGGGATCTCTTCTCCCGCGTGGCCTCGACGTCCGCCGGCGTCGAGCTCGCCCACAACGAGATCCTGGTGCTCGGCAACGCCGACAACTCCGCCAGCGACGTCCTGATCACCCACGACGTCATGAAAGACGCCATCGACCAATCCGCCGTCCGCCGCGCCCTCCGCGCCGCCGGCTGCGACAACGCTCCCGATCGCGTCATCGGCGTCTATGCGAAAGCCGAAGCGTCTCCGTCGGGCCGCATCCGCAACCGCCGCCACACCATGATCGACGACTCTGACATCAACCACACGCGGCACGCGCGTGCCGTCGTCAGCGCGGTGATCGCGTCGGTCGTCGGCGACCCCATGGTCTACGTTTCCGGCGGGGCGGAGCACCAGGGCCCGAGCGGCGGTGGTCCCGTCGCGGTCATCGCGCGACGCGCGTGAAGCCACCTCGTGAGATCTTGCCGAAGCTCGCCGCAAGGACCTATGATCCGCGACGTGACGGATATCCTCGGTCTGTTTAACGCGACTTGCGGATGCGAGCTAACGGCAGCAATCTCAACGCTGCTGAAGCGCTTCGCGGTGATTCGACCCACAGACGGCGATCGTATGAGGCTGACCGGGCGCGCTGCGTCACCACTGTTATCTAGTTCCGTCCATTACTAGTTGGGCAGGCCAGCCATGCATGCAACCGAGGGACGCATGAGACTCTTCGTTGAGAGGCTTGCCCTAAGTGTCGCGGGCCTTCTCTTTCTCGTCGCCGCTCCGCTTGCCGTTGAGGCGGAACCGACGCAGAAGAGTTTTTCGATTGGGTGTTTGATGGCGGTCACCGCCGAGGCTGTCGCGCCCTATCGCCGCGGACTCGAGGAAGGACTGCGGGACCTGGGTTATGTCGAGGGTCGAAACATCGTCATCCATCGCCGCTACGCTGAAGGCAAGCCCGAGCGGCTTCCCGATCTCGCGGCCGAGCTGGTGCGCTTGAAAGTAGATGTGATCGTCGCGACCACCAATCCCGCGATCTCGGCGGTGAGGCGGGCGACCGCGTCGATCCCCATCGTCATGGTGATCGCGGCCGATCCCGTCGGCACGGGTTTCATCACGAGCCTGGGCCGTCCCGGCGGAAACATCACGGGGGTGACTCTCGATACCGGTCTCGAACTGGTGGGTAGGCGCCTGGAGTTGTTGAAGGAGATCGCCCCGAAGGTCTCACGCGTGGCCGTTCTGCGGAATCCCTCCGATGAGGGCGCCGCACAGACTTGGAACGCGGCCGAGGACGCCGGCCGACAGCTCGGCATCACGGTCAGGTCCGTCGAGGTACGAACACTCGACGACTTCGACGGCGCCTTTGGCATCATGGTTCGGGCGCGCGTCGATGGTGTCCTCGTCGGCGCCGGTCCCCTCGGTTTCACGCGTCGACGGCACGTCGCCGAGCTGGCGGCTCGGTGGAGACTTCCCGCCGTATATCCGTTCAGGGAGTCCGTGGACGAAGGTGGTCTCATGTCCTATGGGCCGAGCCTGATCGACCTCTGGCGGCGCTCAGCGAAGCATGTGGACCGGATCCTCCGCGGTTCAAAACCCGCCGACCTCCCTGTCGAACAGCCGACCAGATTCGAACTGGTGATAAACATGCGGACCGCGAAAGCGCTCGGTATCACGATCCCGCCGTCGGTACTGCTGCGCGCGGATCAGATCATCGACTGATGAACGCGCTGCCCAACATCGCGATACAGCAGCCCGACGCTCACGGCTGCTCGCCTCGGCTGCTGATCGCCCGCGTTGGGCAGACCAGTGGCGATCCAGCGACGATGAAGGTCCCAGCGGTACTCGAGCCTTCCGTAATGCACGGTAATCCAGTGATTTCGCGGCGCCGTTTTGTCGTTGCGTTGCTGGCGGCCCTAGCCCTGCCGCAGGCCGGTGCCGCTCAGCTGACGGCGCGGGTCGGATTTCTCTCGCCGTTCACGGCGTCCGTGGCGGCACCATGGCACGAGGCGTTCCGGCACGGCCTCCGCGAGCTCGGGTGGACCGAGGGCCAGAACATCACGATCGAGTACCGCTACGCGAATGGCAACAACGACCGCCTCCCCAAGCTCGCCGCAGAGCTGGTCCGTCTCAAGGTCGACGTGATCGTGGTTTCGGTCGGGACCGATCGGCGATCGCCAAAAGCGTCACAACGTCGATTCCCATCGTGATGGCGTCGGGTGGCGATCCGGTCGCCGGCGGACTGGTCGCGAGCCTGGCCCGACCCGGCGGCAACATCACGGGCCTGACCCAGATGGCTCCGGAGCTCACCGGCAAGCGGCTCGAGTTGCTCAAGCAGATCGTTCCGAACCTGTCCCGCGTGGCGGTGTTGTGGTACCCGCGCGGTACCACCTCACCCCTCAGCTGGGCAGAGATGCAGTCGCCTGCCCGCGAGCTGGGCATCCGGCTGCAATCGCTGGAGGTCCAGAGCCCCGCCGATTTCGCGAAAGCTTTCGACGACGCAACCAGGGCGCACGCCGGGGCCGTGGTCGTCCTGCCCAACCCGCTGTTCGCGGCGAATCTGAAGCGGATTGCCGAGCTCGCAGTGAAGACCCGCCTCCCGTCGATATTTCACCTCAGGGAGTTCCCGGACGTAGGCGGTCTCGTCGCCTACGGCGTCGATCGAGCCGACATGTACCGACGCGCGGCCGCTTACGTCGACAAAATCCTCAAGGGCGTCAAGCCGGCCGACCTACCGATCGAACAGCCGACGAAATTCGAACTTGTCATCAACCTCAAGACGGCCAAGGCGCTCGGCCTCACGATTCCACCGTCGCTGCTGCTCCGAACAGATCACGTCATTGAGTGATCTGACCGCTGCCCAACATTCCGCTCCAGCGGGCCGGGGGCTCGCGTTGCTCGCCTCCCGGTCGCTGAGCGGCGCGTTCGCCGCACAGGCGGGAATCGGGAACGACAGTCAACGATCACCAAGATAATGCGCCATTCGCGTTGACAAGATTTGAGATCATGTTTTTTCGCTTTCCTCGGTGCCAGGGGTGATACCTCTTAGCCCGCCGCTCTCGCGCCGCGCGTTGTTCACCACCACGGTGGCGGCGCTGTTCGGCCTGCCCGGCGCCCACGCCCAGCCCGCGGCGAGAACGGCGAGAGTCGGAATCCTCGCCTCTAGCACCGAGGCGACGTTCGCCGCTAACGTCGAGGTGTTCCGCCGGGCTTTGCACGAGCTGGGATGGGTCGAACACCGAAACCTCGCGCTCGAGGTCCGCTATGCCGACACCTATCAGCAGCTCCCAGACTTGGCCGCCGAACTGGTCAGGCTCAACGTCGACGTCATCTTCGCGATGGCCTCCCCGGCCATCCGCGCGGCGAAGCAGAGGACGACGGCGGTTCCCATCGTCATGGAGACCCTCGGGGATGCCGTGAGTACGGGCCTCGTGCCCAACCTCGCCCGGCCGAGTGGCAACGTCACCGGCGTCTCCGGCTTCACGCCCGAACTGACCGGCAAGCAACTGGAGTTGATCCGGGAACTCCTCCCGCGCGCCTCTCGGGTCGCCCTCCTCGCCAACCGCGACAACACGGCGACCTCGGTCGTCATCCGGGCGACCGAAGGCGCCGCCGCGCGGATCGGGATTCAGCTCCATGTGGTGAAAGTCCAACAGCCGGCCGAGCTGGACGTGGCTTTCGAGACGATCGCGCGGGCGCGCGTCGATGCCCTCGTCGTCTCGGCGGATCCCATGTTCTCCAGTCGGCGCCGGCGGCTCGTCGAGCTGGCAACGCGCCACCGCCTTCCGGCGGCCTATGCATCAGGCGTTTTCCCTGAGGTCGGGGGCCTCCTCTCCTATGGACAGCACGAAAGCGAGCGCTTTCGCCGGGCGGCCGCGTACGTGGACCGGATCCTGAAGGGCGCCAAGCCCGGCGACCTCCCGGTCGAGCAGCCGAGCATCTTCGAACTGGTGCTCAACCTCAAGACAGCGCGGACGCTCAGGCTGGAGATCCCGTCGTCCGTGCGGCTTCGCGCCAACCGCCTCATTGAATGAATCCATGGCGTCGAGACCTGAGTGGCGTCGAACTTCGCAGTCCACCGGACCGGGGACTCGCGTTGCTCGCCCCGGCCGGTGACTGCGGGCGTTCGGCAGCGGAGCAGAAGCGAGGATTCGGTGGACTGGGTGGACCGAGCCGATCGTTTTTGGGCAAGTGAGTTGGGTGTCGCCCCCGGTGTCCTCAGAACGGAAGGTTTCCACGTATTTGAACGCACTGATGCCACCGCACCACCCCGGGCCCCAATGGTCGGGACGTCGTCAGCAACCGTCGTGTCTCTTCCAACGGGCCAGGCTCAAGCGTTTGAGAAGGCAGGCTTGAGACTCAAACAGATGGAGCGCGCGCCACGACGCTACGTGGCCTCGTGCGTCTCGATCCATTCTCTGGAGGTCCGCGGTCCAGCCTATCTGGCGTACTGGCCGACATCCTCGCGACCGCCACTGGGGGGGCAGGCCGCGTTGCTCGATCGCGACGGCCTGGCGTCCCTCGAGTCTCTCCGCGACGTAGCGCCAGCGGAATGGGAGGAAGCCGGCATTGGGCCCGACTCGCGCGTTTTCGGGCTGCGCGCGGGAGGGCAGATTGTTGCGGTGGCCGGCTATGAGCGCTGGTCGGGCGGGATCGCGCAACTCCAAGTGTTCTGTCACCCCGGCCACCGGCGGCGCGGGCTGGCTGCTGAGTCGCTCAAGGCCGCGATCAAGCATGCTCTTGCCGACAATCTGCTGCCGCAGTATCGGGCGCGAGATGGCAACGCGGCGAGTCTCGCGCTGGCCAAACGAGTCGGGTTCGTTGAGTACGGGTGGATGGCCACGGTTCTCGTCCGCCCGCTGAACAGCGCAGTGCAGCGGACCGAGGCTCGCGATGCTCGCCCCGGGCGCTGACCGCGAGCGTTCGCCACACCGGGACGACCGGAAGGCGGAAAGGAGGCCGTATGAGTTCCACAGCTAGGTTCTGGCTCATCCTTCCTCTGACAGCTGCGGTCTTGGCATCGCCCGTGTCAGGAGCCAACACCGACCGCCTGCAAGGCAAGCAGGCGGGCTTCGATGTCGGAGCGGATCGTGACGACTACAAGCGCACGTTCGCGCTTGAGAGTGTCCCGACGAATCCGAAGCTTCAGCTGGATTTCAAGGTGGTTCGGAAAGGGCGATGCCCGATCACGTACCGCGCGACATCGATTTACCTCAACAAGCAGCTGCTCGCGGAGATCGACTTCCGCAAGTTCACCAGGGATGAGGCGAGGAGCGTGACGCTTGCTATTCCACCGAAAACGCTGAGAGTCGGGGATAACCAGCTGCTGATTCGCACTGGCTGGTGTCAGTACGATATCGACGTGCTACGCCTCAACAATTTGGTACTCGTCCACGAGTGAATGGCGAGCCGGCGGCGTGTCGAACTTCGCAGTCAAGCGGATCGCTCACCGCGGCGTTATACGAGCAGCGCAAGGTACACTCGGGGTGGAGGTGAGCGACGAGGTACAAGATCGCGCTACTCAAGACCGATGAAGGGTACAGCGTATCGGTCCCCGGGTTGCCGGGTTGTTGGTCGCAAGGCGCAACTGAGGAGGAAGCCCTCCGGAACATTCAGGATGCGATTCGGGACTACCTGACGGTGCGGGATGGACTTCTCGAGGGCGCGGTTGTCCGCGAGGTCGAAGTCACGCCGTAGACTGTGCCCAGGATTGCTGGCGTCAACCATCAAAAGGTCGTCGGTGAGGAACAGGGCGCTGAGATGAAGAAGCGAGCATCGTCCGTGGCGGCGATCCTTTTCTGGCTGATTGCCCTTGCGCAGTTGCTTCGCGTCCTCTTCCGAGTCGAAGTGACGGCGGGAGGCGTCCACATACCGCTCTGGGTCAGCATCTTGGCGGTCATCGTCCTTGGGACTTTGGGGATCTGGCTCTGGCGCGAACGCCGGCAGTAACGCTGAACTCGAATGATCTCAGCGTGGTTACCCCTGGTCGGTGTGGTGCTCCTGTTCGCGGTTCTCTGCTGGCGGTCGTGGTGGCAGCGACGCCGGTATGGCGGCTCGGGAGTGGTATTTCTCCGGTCTCGACGTTGGCAGCAGCAGCTACGAGACGCCTTGGGCGTCGTATTCGTCCTCCTCCTCGCCGGTCAGGCCGTCAGCGCTGTGGCATGGCCTGAATCGCTCGCGCCTCTCGATTCGATCTATCACTCGGCGGCTGAGATCAGGCAGGTGATCGGGACGGTGTTGTTGTTCGGAGGCATCGCCCTCCTCGTGATCGCACAACTCAACCTCGGGGCTTCGTGGCGGATCGGGATCGAGGAAGGCAGCCGACCAGGCTTGGTGACGAGCGGGTTCTACCGCTTCTGCCGCAATCCGATCTTCTTCGCGATTCTCATCATGCTGGTCGGCTACACGTTGCTGCTGCCGACCCGGCTCTCGCTCGTCCTTCTGGTTGGCGCCTTCATCGGTATTCGGCAGCAAGTCCTGACGGAGGAGTCGTATCTCTCCCGCACGTACGGAGATGTCTATCGCGCCTATGCACGCCGTGTGGGACGCTTTGTCCCTGGCATAGGAAGGCTTCGGGTGAATGTCGAACGATGAGGTCTATGCGGCTGGCTTGCTCAATCGCGCGCTGGACCCCGCGACGCAGCCGCCCGAGATCAGATCGTATTTGCAGGCGGAGATTGACCTCCTCCAGGGCACGATCGTGACGGGCATGACCATGATCGATCTGGGGTGCGGCACCGGCCGGCACTTGGCCATGCTCGGAGATCGCCTACGAATCGGCGTCGGTGTGGACTACGAGCACACCTATGTCGTCGAGGCGCGCCGGCGCGTCGGCGCTCGCCGATTGCACTTCGTCACGGGCGATGCGACGGCCGTCCCGATCGGCGCCAGCTTTGACCTCGCAACGTGCTTGACGAACACCTGGGGCACGATGAGCGACAAACCAGGCGTCCTGAGCGAGATGCGACGGCTGGCACCCAGATCGCAAACGCGCCTCTTGTCCGTCTATGCGGAAGCCTCGGTGCCCGGAAGGCGGAAATGGTACCGCCGGCTGGGACTTCGTGTCGTGGAGGAATCGGCCGAGTTTTTGACGACGGAAGGCGGGTTTCGCTCCGAGCATTTCTCCGAGGCTCGCCTTCGGAGTCTCGTCGGAGACTGCGTGATCCGTCCATTCGCGGCCATCGCCTACCTCGTCACGTTCTGAGGTCGGCCCGACGCCGAGGCACAGAACCCTAACGAGCGACAAGGAGTCGCGCACGCTCAATCCCCTGGCAAGAGGTCAGAGCCCGGCTGTACCGGCACTGAATGGCTCCCGGTGGTTGTCATACACACTCACAGTGTGTATTGTAGGCACATGGAACGGCCTGCCGCTTATCGTCGGATCAATATCACGCTGCCCGAGACGGCGTTGCGGATCGTCGACCGTGTCGCCCCGCGTGGTGATCGGAGCCGGTTCATTGCCGAGGCCATCAAGCATTACGCTGCCGAAACTCGTCGGGCAAAGCTGAGGAAGCGCGTCAAAGAAGGCGCCATCCGTCGAGCCGAGCGCGACCGGGCGCTCGTGACCGAATGGTTTGATCTCGAAGAGGAGGTATCGCCGCGGAAGCGCGGGTAGCCATCCCGCATCGGGGCGA
>Ga0207646_10003823_pt1 | contig 16732 bp, 15 predicted proteins | sample KBSK5502metaG_FD_184343 | JGI IMG/M metagenome (GOLD analysis project Ga0207646, IMG submission 184343) | Corn, switchgrass and miscanthus rhizosphere microbial communities from Kellogg Biological Station, Michigan, USA - KBS K5-50-2 metaG... | ecosystem: Host-associated > Plants > Roots >... | reverse complement strand
TGGAGCTCATCCGCGCGACGCTTTAGCTCCTCGCTCCGGACTTTGAGCTCCTCGCGGGTGATGTCGCCGGTCTTCGGCGCGTACAGGAGCGCGGCGATCGCGCCCGTCAGTACGCCGATGATGAAACCCATAGTTCTCTTTCTCCTGTCTGCAGGTAGAAGTTACCCCTTCGCGGGGCCCTCCGCGATGGCAACGATTGCAGCCGCGATGCCCGCGGCCACGGCGGCGAGTGCCAATTGGGCGTCACCTAGCACGCCGAGCGAGACGCCGCCCAGCTCGCCCAGCGCCTGGGCGGCGAGCGCCAGGGCCGCCGCAAGGAGCCACGCGCGGCCGAGCGAGCGCGGGCGGCCGAAAGCGGCCCGGACTCCCGCGGGAACTCCGAGCGCTACGAGTCCCAGAACCACGACCGCCGGGGGCACTGGGACCTAGGAGCGGGAGGGCGCCGCAAAGATCGTGAGCCCTCCAAGCCTTCGCGCTCGCTCGAATGCCAGCTGACCGAGCGGCATGCGCGCAACGGCCGCGAGCGCGAAGAGCGGCAGCAGGAAGAAGTACGAGAAGAGGCTCCGCCACGCGAAGAACAGCGGAACGATCGCGAGCACCGCCCCGAGCTCCGGGCTCGTCTTCCGCGTCCGCCAGGCGATCACGATGCAGATGATGCCCGCCACGGCCTCCGTCGCGGTGTACGCGATCTGCGGGCCGAGCGTTACGCCGCCGTTCGTGAACAGGAAGATGAGCCCGGCGCCGCGCGCGAACATCGGCTCGAAGAGCGGCGTGAGGATGCCATCCATCCATGCCAGGGGGTCGCGAACGATGAACGGGAGGTTCGTCACCGCGAAAATGCCGGCCGCGACCGCCATGTCGCGCGCCGCCGCGCGCCAGCCCCGCTCTGTGATCACAGCGATGATCCAAAACGGCGCGAAGAACCACGCGATCTGCTTCGTCGCGATGGCGACGCCGAGCGGAACGGCGGCCCATTTGCCATCGCGGCACATCCATGCGACGACGAGCGGCAGCGCGTAGAGCAGGTCCGAGCCTCCGCCCACCGTGAAGGCCGAGAGGCTCGCGGCACCGAGCAGCGCTGTGAAGAAGAAAGGCCGCAACGTGCGGGGCGCGCGCGCAACAACAAGCGCCATCGCGGCGAGAAGACACACGACGTAGAGGTAATTCGTGTCCACGCCCAAGGCCACGACCGGAACGAGAAAGAGGAACGAGAGCGCGGGATACGACGGCCGCCACTCGAACTCATCGTTCGACCCGATTCCGCTCGCGCGCTGATCCCACACCTCATCCATCTGATCGTCGCTCGGATAGATCGAGACGCTCGCGAATGCGCCGCGCCGCAGCGGGGTCGTGCGATCGGGGCCGATGCCGAGACCCTGGTAGCAGGCGATCACATCAAGGTCCGTGTACGGGTCGCGCCCTTGGAGCACGAGACGCGCGGCGCATTCGTTGACCGCGATCGCGTCGTTGTGGTATGGGGTCCAGTCGAGCGAGTGCTGGCGGGGCGTGTCGACGAGCCACCCGAAGCCGACGAGCGCCATGACGCAGACGAAACCCCAGGTCGCTCGCAGGAACCAGGTGCGTCCTGCCATCGGCGCGACCGCGTCGCCGCGACCTGTCCCCATGAGCGACACGAGGAGGATCGCGATCGCCACGGCGATCGCCAGCACGACCACTCCGACGCCGCCCCGGCCGGGGTGCGCGAGGATGATGCTGTTGAGGATGCCGGCGAAATAGAGCGCGGCGCCGGCGACGGCTACCGCCGCGATGCGAAAGAGCGCGCGCACGAGCCTACAGCGCGTGCCGTGCTACGACGCCGCCCCCGATGACCTCGTCGCCGTCGTAAAAGACGGCGGCCTGCCCCGGCGCCACGAGGGCCGGGGATTCGAGGTCGAGCGTCGCGTGGGTTCGATCCACGTCGACATGTCCGGCAAGTGGGATGCCGCGATACCGCAGGACCACATTCGTCGCGAAACGGGATGACGGCGGCTCACCCGAGACGAAGCGCATGTCGGTCAACGCATAGCGCCTCCGTGCGATCTCGGCGCGCGTACCCACGACCGCTGCGCGCCTTTCGGTGTCGAGGTGCAGCACGTACAAACGCTCGCCCGTTGCGATCCCGACGCCGGAGCGCTGGCCGACCGTCAGCGCGCCGATGCCCGCGTGCGTTCCGACGACGGTGCCGTCGGTCCTCTCGACCGGACCGGGGACGAAGGCCTCTGGCGCGCGCTCTCGCACGAGCTTGCGGTAGTCGCCGGGCGCGAAGCAGATGTCCATGCTCTCGGCCTTGGTGGCCGTGGGGAGATCAAAGCGCGCCGCGATGGCCCGTGTCTCCGATTTGTCCTGCAGCTCTCCGATGGGGAACTCGATCCGCGCGAGCTCCCGCTGCCCGAGCATGTAGAGCGCGTAGGACTGGTCCTTTGACGGATCGCGCGCGCGGAGCAGATGCCGCCGTCCGTCTTCGCCAGTCGCGGCGCGCGCGTAGTGGCCGGTCGCCAGTCGATCTCCGCCGAACTTCCGGACGACGTCGTGGAGGAGCGCGTCGAATTTCACGTGCTGGTTGCACGAGACGCACGGATTCGGTGTCTCCCCTCCCGCGTACGCGTTCACGAAGCGGTCGACGACCCGCTCGCCGAAGACGTCCGCGTAGTCGAGCGCATAGAAAGGAATACCCAGCGCGGCCGCCGCGCGACGCGCATCCTCCCCCGCCTCGTCCGTTCCACAACAGCGCGGTGCGTCAACGTCGGCCCCGGCTGGAACGAGCCGCATCCAAACGCCAACGACATCCTCGCCGCGGTCGGCGAGGATCGCGGCGGCCACGGATGAGTCCACTCCGCCGCTCATCGCGACGAAGACCCGGCTCAAACCGCTACCGAGGCGGACTCTCGGAGCCGGGTCACGACGCGCGAGAGTGCCTCGACGAATCGGTCGACCTGCTCGTCGGTCGTTGAGCGGCCCACGGTCACGCGTAGCGAGCCCTTCGCGAGCTCGCGATCGAGCCCAAGCGCGAGGAGGACCTGCGACGGCTCGGTCTCGCCCGAGGTGCATGCGGACCCGCTCGAAACCGCGAATCCCTCGAGGTCGAGGGCGACGATGAGTGACTCGCCGTCCGTTCCCGGGATGCAGAACGAGACGTTGTTCGGCAGGCGCTGCGCGGGGTGGCCATTCAGGACGGCGTCAGGAACGCGGGCTCGGACCCCAGCGATGACCCGGTCGCGGAGGTGCGCCTGACGCGGCGACTCTGTCGCGCGCCGCGCGCGCGCGATGCGCATCGCGACGCCCATGCCGACGATCCCCGCCACGTTCTCGGTCCCAGTGCGCCGGCCTTTCTCCTGGCCGCCGCCAGTCTGCATCGTCGCGATGCGCGTGCCGCGGCGCACATACAACGCGCCGACGCCTTTCGGTCCGTAGAACTTATGAGCGTTGATCGAGAGGAGGTCGACCGGGATCTTGCGCGCGTCAATCTCGAGGGCCCCGACCGTCTGCACCGCGTCGCTGTGATAGGTCACGCCCTCCTCGCGACAGATCGCGCCGATCTCCGCGATCGGCTCGATCGTTCCGATCTCATTGTTGGCGTGCATGACCGAAACAAGCGAGGTGCGCTCGTCGATCGCGTCACGAATCGCTTCAGGATTGACGACCCCATAACGATCGACCCCGACAACATCGACGCGCACCTGCGCATAGCGCTCGAGGTCGCGCGCTGTATCGATCACGGCGTGATGCTCGATCGCGCTCGTAATCAGGCCGTCGCGCTCGTCGCGACGCGCTTTCAATGCGCCGCGCAACGCCAGGTTGTCGGCCTCGGTCCCGCCGCTCGTGAAGACGATCTCGCTCGGTTCGGCGTGGATGGCTGCGGCCACCTCCTCGCGGGCGCGGTCGACAGCGGCGCGCGCGGCCCGGCCCTCTGCGTAGATGCTGGAAGGATTCCCGTGCGTCTCGCCTAAGACGCGGGCCATGGCCTCGGCGACCTCATGGTCGACAGGCGTCGTCGCGGCGTGGTCGAGATACACGCGGTCCATCAATAAAGTCTAGGCCGCCGTTAGGGTCGCTTCGGGGCCTCGGGTCTCGCGATCACTCGGAGGCCTAGCTCTTCTAGCAGCTTCGGATCGGCCGCCGCCGGAGCGTCGAGCAGCGGGTCGTAGCCGGTCTGTGTCTTGGGGAAGGCGATCGTTTCACGCGCGTTCGAGAGACCGGCGAGGATCATGATCGTGCGGTCCATGCCGGTGGCGATCCCGCCTTCCGGGGGTGCGCCGTACTCGAGAGCGTCGAGGAGCGCGCCGAACCGCACGGCCGCCTCGTCTTTCGAGATGCCGAGCACTTCGAAGGCGCGCTCCTGCATCGCACGGTTGTGAATGCGGATACTGCCGCCGCCAAGCTCGTTCCCGTCGACAACGAGGTCGTACTGCGACGAGACCGCCCTGCCCGGGTCCGTGTCGAGAAGCTTCGCGTCCTGCGTGGTGAGCGGGCCCGCAAATGGGTTGTGCGAGAACGTCCACGTCCCCTCAGGCGTGCGCTCGAACATCGGGAATCGGTGGATCCACATCATGTGGTGTGCCGAGGCATCGATCAGCCCGAGCTGCTCACCGAGCTGCCGTCTGACCTCGCCGATCGAGCGACTAGCGACGCGGTACTCGCCCGCGACCGCCAGGACGAGGTCGCCGACCTGGGCTCCCGATGCTTGTTGCAGGCCGCGCAGCTCGTCCGCCGAGAAGAACTTGGCGACCGGTGACCGCACCTCCGAGCCTACGACCGCGAACGAGACGAGGCCCTTCGCGCCGCGGGTCTTCGCGACGGCGGTCCATGCGTCGATGTCCTTCCGTGACGCGTCGGCCTTGCCGGGAACGACGATCGCGCGAACGGCGCCCCCCTCGGCGATCGCGTCCCTGAAAACGCCGAACGACGTGCCGCGGAGGATCTCCGTCAGGTCCACGACCTCCATGGCGAAGCGCGTGTCGGGCCGGTCGGTGCCGTACCGTCGCATCGCGTCGTCGTAGGTCATCCGGGGAAGCGGCTTTGTCCGTAATGGTTTCTTCGCGAACTTTTCGAAGACGGCCGTGTAGCACGCCTCGATGACCGACATCACGTCGTCAGGCTCGGCGAAGCTCATCTCGACATCGAGCTGAGTGAGCTCATAGATACGGTCCGCCCGCGGGTCCTCGTCGCGGTAGCAACGGGCGATCTGCACGTACTTGTCGATCCCGCCGACCATGAGGATCTGCTTCAGCTGCTGGGGCGACTGCGGCAACGCCCAGAACTTGCCGGGGTAGTAGCGCGACGGAACGATGAAATCGCGCGCTCCGGTCGGGTCGGAGCGGATCATCGTCGTGGTCTCGATCTCCCAGTAACCGCGCTCGACGAAAAAGTTGCGAATGAAATTGGTCACCTCGTGACGCAGCCTGATGATCTCGCGCGATCGCTCGCGACGTAGATCGACGTAGCGGTATTTCCAGCGCAGGTTCTCGTCGACCTCCGTCTCGTCGTTCACATAGAAAGGAGGGGTCTTCGACTCGTTCAAGACCTCGATCTCGGTCACGGCGACCTCAACGTCGCCGGTCGGCAGCTTCGGGTTCTTCGTTCCCTCGGGCCGCGGGCGCACCAGTCCCGTGACACGCAGCACCCACTCGTTGCGCGCCCTTCCGAGCGCCTTGTGCGCCGCGGGGTTCTCCTTGGCGTGCGCGACGATCTGCGTGATGCCGTAGCGGTCGCGGAGATCGATGAAGGTGAGCTCGCCGTGATCGCGACGCGTGTGCACCCAACCGGCGAGGGTCACGGTCTTGCCCGCGAGCGAGGCGCGCGCCTCTCCGCAGGTATGCGTTCTCAACATCTCTTCAGTCTCGATCGTCCGTGAGATATTGACCCTCGTCGGCTCCGCCGGGCTCATGGTCGTCCGGGTTCGGCGGCGGTCCGTCGTAGAGGGGCGGGGTCTGGTGCTTTGGCACATGCCGACCGACCTCGGTCACCACGGCGGCGAGCCGGGTGACGCGCTGAGCCTTGGCGACGAGGTCGCGAACGATGACGTTGCCGCCGCGCGCCTCGGGAGTGCCGCGAATGACGGCGACCTTCGCGCCGTGCTTCACCGCGCTCTCGAGCTGTTTGTCGAGCGGGCGGTCGGAGTAATCGATCGCCACGTTGAAGCCCGCCTGCCGCAACGGGTCGGCGATCTGCAGACGGTCAGCGCCGTCGCCTTCTTCGGCCGACAGAACATACACATTGGGCGTGGTGTCGTATCCCATCGGCACTCCCTCCTTCTTCAACGCAGCATGCAGCACGTCGACGCCTCCTGCGATGCCGACACCCGGCACGGGCGGGCCGCCGAGTTTTTCGACGAGGTCGTTGTACCGGCCGCCCGCGGCGACCGCGATGTCGCCGCTCTTCGTGAACTCCGGATCGGTCAGGATGAATTCCATCACCGTGCGCGTGTAGTAGTCGAGGCCGCGCACGAGGGTCTGGTTCACCTTGTATTCGTGACCGAGCCGGTCGAGCGAGGCGACGACCTGGTTGAAGTGCTCGCGGTCTTCGGTGCAGAGGAGCTCGTGAAGGGGCGGTGCCGCCGCAACGAGCGCACGGTCCTTCGGATCCTTCGAGTCGAGGATGCGCAGCGGATTCGTCTCGAGACGCTTGCGCGATTCCTCGGACAGCGCGTCGCGGTTCGACGCGAAGTACGCCGCGAGCTTCTCGGCGATCTTCGGCCGGCACTTGGCGTCGCCGACCGTGTTGACCTCGAGCCGATAGCTTCGCAGCCCGAGCTCGCCGAAAAGACGCGCGGTGAAATCGATGATCTCAATGTCGGCCGCGGACTCCTCGGGTCCAAAACATTCCAAGCCCCACTGCCGGAACTGACGGTAGCGAAGCAGCTGTGGCCGCTGCCCGCGGAACATCGGGTCGGCGTAGAAGAACCGAACCGGCCGCGGCGCGCGGTGGAGTCCGTGCTCGAGGAACGCGCGGGTCACGGCCGCGGTCCCCTCCGGACGGAGTGCGAGCCCGCCCTGGCCGTGCAGCGAGACGTCATACATCTCGTGTCCCACGATGTCGCTGGCTTCGCCGACGCCTTTTACGAAGACAGCCCGATCTTCGACGACCGGCGTCACGATCCGCGGGTATCCATAGCGCAAGGCGCGCGCTTCGATCACCGCCTGCAGCGCGTCGAAGGCGGCCGCTTCTTCGGGAAGCAGGTCCCGCATTCCGCGCGGGGCCTGAAGGCTCGGCATGGGAGGACACACGATAGACCGATAGAGTGGTGAGCGATGAATCGTCGCACGCTTCTGCGTACCGCGGCCGCGACCGTCGTCGTGACCGCATGCGGATCGACCGCGACGCCTGGAGGTACGGCCACGAACTCACCGAGTTTCGCTCCCGCGACCAAGGCGACCGTCGAGCTCGCCAAGGGCGGCACCTTCACGTTTACGCTTCGGCCCGACAAAGCACCCCAGACCGTCGCGCGGTTCGCTGAGAAGTCGCGGAGCGGCTTCTACAACGACAAGATCTTCCACCGCGTCGAGGACTGGGTGGTCCAGGGCGGGGACCCGCTCGGCACGGGCACCGGTGGCGAGAAGGTCCCGTCCGAATACAACGATCTCTCGTTCAAGCTTGGCTCCGTCGGTATCGCGCGCGGCCAGGACCCCGCGATCAACAACGGCAGCCAATGGTTCGTCGTGAAGAAAGACTCGACCTTCCTCGACAAGCAGTACACGAACTTCGGAATCGTCACCTCGGGTATCGAGGTCGTGAACGGCATCAAGATCGGCGACAAGATCAAGACGATAAAGATCGAGTGATCCGCGTCGCGGCCGCGCTCGCGATCGCAGTCCTGCTCAGCGGGTGCAGCCCGAGGGTCGACTCGTTCTCGATCCACCGCTTCAGCTCGGTTTCCTACAGCTCGTTCTCGCCGCTCGATCGCACCGTGACCGACGCTGCGATGGCATCGCATCTGTACGAGCACGTTCGGGCGCTTCAGCCATACGAAGAGAACGGCACGGTGTTCTGTGCCCTCGACTCAGGAGCGCGTCACGAGCTTTCGTTCTATGCGCATGGCGAGCGAGTTCTCCACGCAGTCATGGAAATGGGTTGCCACCTCATCGACCTCGGGGCGGGCGATCAGCGCACATTGGATGACTCCTTCGAGGCCGAGCTTCTCGGGGCGCTCGGGTTCTACACGCGCGGGAACGCACTCTGGCCGACTCCGGTCCCCCGCTCCTGACCGGGGTCTAGACTGACGCCGGCGTTGGGGGCGGTGACGCGCGGGGAGTGGCGTTGTGGCGGTAACGCATGCGGGGGAAGTCTCTAGCGATGTAGAAGTCGATGCGCTGTGCCGCGGCGCGGCGCTGCTGTCACGCGAGGACAACCGGATCGCGGCGCGAGCACTCTTGTGGGCTGCCGTTGCGATCGATCCGCAAAACTTTATCGCGCATCGACGCTTGGCCGCTGCGCTTCTGAACGGAGATGACCTCGACGCTGCCGCAGAGGAGTACGCACGGTTCATCGAGCTCCTCCTGAAAGAGGCCGACGTGCGCCGCGCTGCAACCGAGCTCGCCTACGCGCGCAGCTTCCTCGGTGATGTTCCGCAGCTTCGCGCGGCAGCCGATCACCGTGTGCCTCTAGGTGACATCGCCAACGCCATCGACTCATCGGCGCGAGCGCAGTCATCGCCACCCCTCGCACTGGCGGACTACGCCGCGACCCGCGCTCGGTCGCGGAACGCCGAGAACGAGGATCGCTCAGGGCGGGCTCACGCGAATCCGCCGCGGCGTCCCTGGTATCGGAGATTGGCGCCCGACATCGGGATCGGCGAGTACATCCTGGTCCTTGCACTGGTGACCGCCGCCGTCCTCGCGGCCTTGCGATTGGCGGGCTACATCGCCATAGGGTCGCCCTAGACTCTCCTTCTTGACCCTCACGACGCGCGGTTCGCTCGCGCTCGTGCTTTCGTTCGTCGCTTTTGTGGGCACCGCGTTACCGCTTGATCGATCGAGCACCGTAGCCCAGCAGTTCGCGCTCTCGCTCCTCGCCTGGGCCTTCCTGGCGATCGTGCTTCTCCTGCAGCCGCCGGCGATCCGCATCCAGGTGGTCGCCCTTGTGGTGCTCGCGACGATCCTCGAATGCATCGGTTCGCTGATCTGGGGTGCGTACAGGTACAGGCTTGAGAACCTGCCGCTGTATGTCCCCGCCGGGCATGGCCTGTTCTATCTGTCGGCGCTGCGCGCTGCCTCGCTGCCGCTCCTGCAGCGTCACGTCCGCGTCATCGTCATCGCGGTCGCAGCGGGCGCGAGCGCCTGGATGTTCTACGGACTCGTCGCTCATGCGCTCCCCGATCTTCTCGGCTTCGTGACCTGGGCGATCTTCATCCGGTTCATCGTCCGCGGACGCTATCCACTCCTGTACGCGGTCAGCTTCGCGATGACCACCGCGCTCGAGCTCTACGGGACGGGCCTCGGGATCTGGCGCTGGTCGCCGGTCCTGCCCGTCCTCATGCTCCCAGCGGGCAATCCGCCGACGGGGATCGGTGCGGGCTACGCGGCGATGGACGCGCTCACGCGGCGGATCGTTGCGCGGATCGAACGGGCACGGGCCGCGCGTCGCGACCCAGGTACAGGGGATGCCGCGGCTGCCCCGTCCGCGTCAGTCCCAGACACCGCGCTCGCGGGAGACTGATCGGCGCGCTCCGTGCGGCGCTCGGGTGCGCACCCCAGGCGATAACGACCAGCGCGGCCCCCAAGCCGGCACGCTGGATGTGCCGCGAGTTGCGCGGGCCGACCGGATCGGCCACCCGCAGCAGCTCGCGCGGATCGGTCGCCCGGTAGGCGAACAGGTTCACGACGTCGACCCCGCCGAAGCCCCACGCTCTCGCGAAGCCGATGCAACGGCGGATCGTCGGATCGTCGCGCCGCGCATCCGCGGTCGACGGATTCAGCATCACGAAGGCGACGGCCGGCCGCGAACGATCCCAGCGCCGCCAGAGCCGGTAGCGGTAGCGGCGATCGCGGCTGAACGTCGCGCCACCGGTCACAGCAGGGTGAAGCTGATCCTCCACGGTCCGCGTACCGCGACGACGGGCTTGCCCATCCTCACCCGTCGCGCGCTTTCAGCATCGGCCATCGGGATGTTGATCCGTTCCATCCACGGATCGCCACCGCCAAGAATCGAGTAGTCGCAATGGACGCCGTCGACGTGTATGGGCCCGGGGCGAACGACGCGCCTGCCGTCGTGCGACTCGTCGCCGAGCTGCACCTCGATGCCCGGCCGGGGCTCGTCGCCGGGCGCGGCCGCGAGCCGATCGACCGCCGCGGCGTAACGGATGCGCACCGGATGGCGACCGAACATGAGATCGACCGGCGCGAAGATCGGAAGGTCGAACTCGAGCGTGCCCTCCCGTTCCTGCACGACGACGGCCGGGATCTCGACCGTGAGGGCGCGGGACTCGGTCCGGGGGAATGACACGACCGTCCGCCCACCGAGAGGCCCTCTCATGTGCATGCGGTCATGCGTCGATAGCTCCGCGAGGCGGCTGCCGGACCCATCGACGAGCGCGAACCCTTCCCCGCCTCCGCCGCGCATCCCGTCGCCGATCTCCGCCGCGGTCGCGCCCGGTCCCACGTCGGCTTCGATCTCGACGATGGTGGCCGACGCGGTGATCGCGAGCGAAACGACACGCAGGGTGACGCCATGAAGCTCCTGCTCGGCACCGATCGGTATCGCCGGAGTGACATCCGCCTCGGTGACCGGGACGAGGTCGAGCGGCACGTCCCATTCCCCCAGCACACCGCGAACCTCGAGCGTCACGCGCCGGGCATCCGGCGGGAGCGGCTCGAACACCACCCGCTGTCCGAAGAAACCGAACTGGTGCTGACCCATCGATATGCCGTTGCCCAGCCCGGCCACGCGCGCCGGCGATCGCCCCTGCTCGTCGCGAAGCCCGACCTGGCTCCGTTCGGCCCAGTGGAAATCGACGCGGCCTTCGCCGGCGGCCTCTTCCCGGTCGTCATCGCGTACCTCGAAGACGACCTCGGTCGCGCTGTCGGTCGCCACGAACCGCGTGACGCGGATGCCGCGCCTGGTGCCGTCCATCACCGTGACCGGCGCGCGCGCGGTCAATCCGGCGTCCGAGCGAAAGCCGACCCCGGGGATGAATACCGTCACGAGAGGAATTCGCGCGCCGTTTGCTCGAAGAGCTCCGTCGACAGTCGCAGCGACTCCTGGTCGATTCGCTCGTTGTTTCCGTGGAACATCTTGGCGAAGTCCTTGAACGAGATCTTCTCGCTCATGAGTCCGTAACCGTACGAGGTCACGCCCTTGCGGCGGAAATAGCGGGCGTCGGTCGCGCCGACGATCAGGAACGGGATCGTTTCTGCCCCGGGCACGAGCTTCTGCGTAACCTTCGAGAGCGTGTCCCAGAGCGGTGTTCGCGTTGGCGATTCGCTCGCCGGATTGTCTCCTTCGGCGGTGATCTCGACGTCCTTCCAGAGCTCGTCGCCGATCGCCTCGCGGAGCATCTCCCGCACCTTCGGCCCGTCGTCGCCGGCGATCGTGCGGATGTCAATGTCCACCTCCGCGCTGTCAGGAATCACGTTGAGCTTCACGCCGGAGTGCGCGATGTTCGGCGAGAACGTCGTGCGCGTCGCGGCGTAGAACATCGGCGCAGTGCCCTCGGGCCCGCGGTCGAGCGCCATGTCGAACGTCGCCGCGTTGGTGAGCGCGAGACGCGACGCGGCCGGAAGGTCGAGGCCATCGATGAACTGACGCCAGATCGAGTGCAGGCGCAGCGGCGCCCGGTACTTTCCAAGCCGCGTGATGATCTCCGCGGCTTTGACGAGCGCGTTGTCGGATTGGTACGGCATGGAGCCGTGGCCTGGCGTTCCGCGGACCTTAAGGCGCGTCCACTGCGAGCCTTTCTCCGCTGCGATCAGCGGCAGCTTCGGTGAACCGCCGGCCAGGGGAAAGCGCATCCCGCCGAACTCGGTCACGACGTAGTCGGCCTTCACGTCGTCCCACGCGTTCTCGGTGAGCCAGGCGGCTCCATAGGTACCCAGCGCTTCTTCATCCGCGACCGCCGAATAGATCAAGGTTCCCCTCGGCCGGAACCCGGACGCAAGAAGCCGCCGCACCGCGACGGCCATAGACGCGGTCACGCCGAGCATGTCGATTGCTCCGCGTCCCCACACCTCGCCGTCGATGAGCTCGGCGGCGAAGGGATCCTGCCGCCATCCGGCCGGCGTGACCGGCACGACATCGGTGTGCCCCATCAGATGAAGCGAAGGCGCCTTCGGCTCGCTCCCCTCGATACGCAGGACCAAGCTGGCCCGTCCCGGCACGGGCTCGTAGCGCTTCATCTCGACGCCGGGGAGCCGCAGGTAGCTTTCGAGCAGATCGACGCTCCGGATCTCGTGACCCGACTCGGGCGTGCCCTCGTTCACACAGGAGTTGCGGATGAGCCGCTGCAGAACATCGGTCGTCTCGGCGGTCACATCGGTCATCACGGCGGCCATCATGCCTCCATCCGGATCTCCTCGAGATCCAGGTCCCGCTCGATGGTCCGGAGAACGTCGTCGTCGATGGCACCCCGATCGCGCATCGCGAGCAACGCGTCGCGCTGGGCATCGATGACGTCGCTGCGGATCTGCCGGTGCTCGACCAGCTCCTGCTCCGCCTCGTTACCGGGCGCTTCGTGCAGCTGCTCCTCGTGCTCGGCGCGGTGCTTGTAGCTCGTGCGCAGCTGATCGATCAGCGGCTTATGACCGGGCCACTTTTCCTCGAGGTCGTCGATCCGCCGCAGCGCTTCCTCGATGAGCTCCTGCCGCGCGTGCGACTCCTCGTGGCCGTCGTCCGCGTCGCTTCCGAGACCGACCGCCCGGATCACAAGGGGGAGCGTCAAGCCCTGACCCACGAGTGTCACAAGGATCACCGTGAAGGTGATGACGATGATCGCGTCGCGCGCCGGAAGCGCGTTCGCCGGTAGTGAGATCGGAATCGCGAGCGCCGCCGCCAGCGAGACCACGCCGCGCATGCCGGCCCACGACAGAACGATTGACTCCCTAAGACGAATGCGTCGCTGATTCTTCGACAGGAGGTCGCGCACGCTTAGACCGAACACCCAGATCGCGCGGACGGCGATGAGAGCGAGGCTCACGACTACACCGACGGCCGCGAGCTGGAGAAGCGTCGTGCGGTCCATCGCGCGAGAGATGCTGGAGATTTGGAAGCCGATCGCCAGGAAGACGACGCCCGTCAGAAGGAAAACCAGGCTCTCCCAAACCGCACGGCCCGCGAGGCGGGCCTCCGAACCCATGATCCGCGACGAGCGACGTCCCAGGAACAGTCCCACGGTCACGGCCGCCAACACACCTGAGACGCCGAGCGCCTCGGCGGGAAGGTACGCGGCGTAGGGCGTGATCAGAGAGACCGTGATCTCAACGGGGGTGTCGTTGAGGTGCGTGCGTACCCACGCGGCGATCCAGCCGACGACGAGTCCGATGAGGATGCCCCCGAGGGCCACGAACACGAAGCTCGCGAGCGATCCGACGACCGAGACCGTGGCGATTGCCACGGCCGCGCCGATCGCCGCGCGATAGATCGTGAGTGCGGTCGCGTCATTCAGAAGGCTTTCGCCCTCGAGGATCGACACGACCCGTCTCGGTACGGAGAGGCGCTGGGCGATGGCGCTCGCGGCGACCGCGTCAGGAGGCGAGACGATCGCGCCGAGGGCGGCGGCGAGTGGCCAGGACATTCCTGGCACGAGTGCCATCGCGATGGCCGCTACGACGGCCGCACTCGCGGCCACGAGCCCGATGGCGAGCGAGCTGATGTTCTTTAAGTTCGAGCGGAAGTCGCGGATCGGCGTCAAGAACGCGCTCACATAGAGGAGAGGCGGGAGCACCACAAGGAAAACGATCTCGGGGTCGAGCTCGAGACGCGGGATGCCCGGAACGAGTCCGACGACGAGGCCGCCGATAAGCAGGAGCACGGGGTACGGGACGCGGATCCGCCGGGAGATCGTGACGAGCACCGCGACCACCACGAGGAGGGCGAGGAGTAACTCGGCGGCGAGCATCTAGGGAATCGGCGCGGTACTCAGTCCTGCACGCCGCCTTTCGTCATCGGGAGCGGATCGAGAACTCGCCGGAGATCCTTGTCGGGCATGATCTTTTCCTCGCGGGCGACGTCAAAAAGCGGGCGGCGTTCAGCGAGCGCCCTCTTCACAAGAGCCGCGGCCTTCGCGTAGCCGATGTGCGGCGTGAGCGCGGTCACGATGAGCGACGGGCTCGCGTCCATCAGCTCCTGCGCACGGTCCTCATCCACCTCGAGCCCGGCGACCGTCTTCTCGCGCAGCACGCGCACCGCGTTCGTGAGGATCGTCGCGGAGAAGCAATTCGCGAAGTTGATCCCCGGCATCATCACGTTGAGCTCGAGCTGGCCAGCCTGCGCGCCGTGAGCGACCGCGGTGTCGTTGCCGATCACCTGGAAGCAGACCTGATTCACCATCTCCGGGATCGCCGGATTCACTTTGCCGGGCATGATCGACGAGCCTGGCTGGACGGCGGGGATGCGCAACTCCCCGAATCCCGTGCGCGGTCCGGAGACGAGCAGACGGATGTCGTTGCAGATGCTCGACACCTCGATCGCCGCGGTGCGCATGCCGCTCGAGGTGCGGACGAACGGCGCCATCGACTGCATCGCGGCGAAGAGATTCTTCGCGCTCTTGATCGGCTCGCCGTACCACTCCGCGAGATAGGCGCACACGCGCTCGCGGAACTGTGAGTCGGCGTTGAGGCCGGTCCCCGCCGCCGTACCTCCGATCCCGAGCTCGCACAGCTCCATACGTCCCGCCCGAAGCCGCGCCGCGGCGCCGCGGACGCGCTCGGCCCAGCCCGAGAACTCCTGGCCGAACGTGATCGGCACCGCGTCCTGCAGGTGAGTCCGGCCCGGCTTCACGCAGTCGGCGTAACGGCTCGCCTTCTCGCCGATCGCATCGGCGAGGGTGTCAAGCTCCGCACAGAGGGTCTTGGTCAGCTCAAGGGCGGCCAGGCGCATCGCCGTCGGGGTCGTGTCGTTCGTCGACTGCGCCATGTTCACGTGGTCGTTGGGGTTCACGTGCTCGTAGGTGCCGAGCCCTCCGCCCAGGATCTGGTTCGCGCGATTGGCCAGGACCTCGTTCACGTTCATGTGAAAGGAGACGCCGGCGCCCGAGTGGAACACATCGACAACGAATTGATCCATGTGCTGCCCTGCGAGGACTTCATCGCACGCTGCGACGATGGCGCCTTTCCGTCGCTCGTCGAGACGACCGGCCTCGCCGTTCGCGAGCGCCGCGGCGCGCTTGATTCGAACGAAGGCCCTGATGAATGCCGGAAAAGCTCGATAGCCGCTGATGGGATAGTTCTCGATCGCTCGTTGCGTCTGCGCGCCCCACAGGGCGCCGGCGGGGACCTCGATCTCGCCCAGCGTGTCACGCTCGCGACGAGAGCTCACCGCGAACGTACAATAAACGTTCCGAAGTGCAGAAGAACCGGCTGACCTGGATGATCGGTGGCCCCCAGGGAAGCGGAATCAACGCATCCGCCGAGGTATTCGCAAAGGCCTGCTCCCGAGCGGGTCTGCGTGTCTACGCGAACATCGAATACCACTCGAACATCATGGGCAAGCACTCCTTCTATCGCGTCCGCGTGGACGACGAGGACGTGCGCTCGTACAAGGACAGGGCCGACATCCTCGTGGCGCTCGACCTCGAGACGCTCGCCGGCGACGGCGACCACCGACGCTGGGCCACGCATTACGGCCATCTGGCCGAGATCAACGAAGGCGGCGGCGTCATTTTCGACAGCGAGATCGGGTACGACCCGGCGTCGGCCAACCGCCCCGATCTGCGCTTCTACCCGGTGCCGTTCATGGAGATCATCAAGAAGGCGCTGGAGGAAGTCGGTAAGGGCGAGCAGGCGCGCCGCTACGAGGTGATGAAAAACACCGTCGGGCTCGGCGCCTCGCTCGCGCTTTGCGAGTACCCGTTCGACCTCGTGGCCGAGGTCATCCGCTCGCAGTTCAAGGGCAAGCGCGCCGAGGTCGGCGAACTGAACGTGCGCGCCGCCAAGCTCGCGTTCGAGCACGTGAAGCAGCACGAAAGCGCGAAGGACTTCCCGTACACGCTCAAGCCCGGGAAGGAACCCAAGGCGCGGATCCTCGCGAAAGGCTACGAGATCCATGCGATCGCCAAGCTGAAGGCGGGCTGCGCGTTCCAGACCTACTACCCCATCTCGCCCGCAACCGACGAGAGCGTCTTCCTCGAGCGGCAGCAGCGCGACTACAACCTCCTCGTCGTGCAGTGCGAGGATGAGATCAGCTCGATCAACATGGCGGTCGGCGCCGCGCACATGGGCGTGCGCGCGGCGACCGCAACCAGCGGTCCCGGCTTCGCGCTCATGGTCGAGGGCATCGGCTTCGCTTCGATCACCGAGTGCCCGGGTCCCGTCCTCGTCATGTACCAGCGCGGCGGCCCTTCGACCGGAATGCCGACACGCCAGGAGCAGGGCGACCTGCAGTTCGCGCTGCACCCGGCGCAGGGCGATTTCCCGCACCTGGTCATCGCACCGGGCGACCTGCGCGAGGCTTACCAGGATACGTTCTCGGCGTTCAACTGGGCCGAGCGCTACCAGATGCCGATCATCGTGCTCAGCGACAAGAAGCTCGCGTCGGTCTACACGACCATCGACAAGCTCGAGCTGAAGTGGGACACGATCGACCGCGG
>Ga0207646_10003822_pt1 | contig 16737 bp, 15 predicted proteins | sample KBSK5502metaG_FD_184343 | JGI IMG/M metagenome (GOLD analysis project Ga0207646, IMG submission 184343) | Corn, switchgrass and miscanthus rhizosphere microbial communities from Kellogg Biological Station, Michigan, USA - KBS K5-50-2 metaG... | ecosystem: Host-associated > Plants > Roots >... | reverse complement strand
CCGGCGATGCGCGAGCTGATGTCTGATTTGGGCGAGAAGTTCAATGCAACCTTTGTCGATCTGCCGCCGCTGGCCCGCGCCCCCGACGCACGGGTAATCGGCTCGGCGCTCGACGGCTGCATTCTCGTCGTCCAGTGGGGCACGACTTCTCTCGAGGTGTTGAAAAATGCCCAGACCTGGATCGAAACAGCACAGATCCGCCTGCTCGGTGCAGTGATTACCGATGTGGCGGAAGGGGTGCCGCCGCTTTTTGGCGTGACCCTCGCAGATGTCCGCGGTTCGCGCGTGTTCGGCTGGGTCAACCGCCTCGTATATCAACCGCTCTCATCACGCTGGGCAATGTTTTGGGGGCGGACTGCATGAGGAACATCCGTCCTGCTGCGCGCGTGGAATCGCCGTCAAGAGGAGCGGACCCGTCATGAGAGTCGCGATTGTGCATTACTGGCTGGTCGGGATGCGCGGCGGCGAAAAGGTGCTGGAGGCGCTGTGCGATCTTTTTCCCCAGGCCGACATCTTCACCCACGTCTACGTTCCGGAAACGGTTTCCGAGAAGATCCGGCGCCACAAAGTCAGCACCACCTTTATTGGCCGCCTGCCCCGCGCCCAGCGCTTCTATAAGCGGTACCTGCCGCTGATGCCGCTTGCCCTGGAGCAGCTCGACCTGCGGGGCTACGACCTGATCTTGAGCAGCGAGTCGGGACCGGCGAAGGGGGTCATTCCGCCACCCTCGGCAGTGCATCTGTGCTACTGCCATTCGCCGATGCGCTACGTCTGGAACATGTATCACGAGTACCGCGAGCGCTCCGGTCTTCTCACCAGACTTTTGATGCCAATGACGGCGCACTACCTGCGGCTGTGGGATGCCGCCAGCGCACAGCGGGTGGACCGCTTCGTAGCAAATTCGCGGACCACCGCCGCCCGCCTGCGCCGCTATTACGGCCGCGAGGCTGCGGTAATCCCGCCGCCTGTGGAGGTCGACGCCTTCGAGATCGCCGACGAGGCCGAACGCGGTGACTATCTGCTGATGACCGGCGAGCTGGTGCCCTACAAACGGCCGGATCTGGCGGTCGAGGCGTGCAACCGCATGAAACAAAAGCTGATCGTGATCGGCGGCGGCGAGATGCTGGACCAGATCCGTAAGTTGGCGGGGCCGACTGTGACGGTGCTGGGGCCGCGTCCATTTGCGGAACTGCGCCATCATTATGCGCGGTGCCGCGCCCTGGTGTTTCCGGGCGAAGAGGATTTCGGCATCGTTCCGGTCGAGGCCATGGCGAGCGGCCGGCCGGTAATCGCTTTCGGCCGTGGCGGCGCCACCGAGACCGTAGTGCCGAATGTCTCGGGCGTGTTGTTTCCCGAGCAGACGGTCGAGGCGCTGATCGAGGCGATCCGGACCTGCACAGTGACAGACTTCAACCCGGCACGGATTGCAGCGCATGTGCAGCAATTTTCTCGTGCCCGGTTTATCGACCGGATGACGGTCGAGATTGAACGCCTATGCGGCGACCAGGCTCTCGACCGGTTGGCACCGGAGGTAGCGACGGGGCGACGAGTCGAAACGGTAGCTGCGGCGTGGGAAAAGATTCCATCGTTGCGCGCAATCGACACCGGCGGGCTGGCGGCGGAGAAAGAGCGTGCCGTTGGATACTAGACAGGTATCGGTCGACGCGGTGCTGTCGCCGAACGCCGGCGCCGCATCGCAATTTGCCCGCAATTCGGGGTTCGGCTCGATCGCCGGGCTGTGCACGGCGCTCGGCAGCTTTTTGACAACGGTGATCGTCGCTCATCTGCTCGGCGTCCAGAATACCGGGCTCCTGGCATACGCGCTTTGGATCGCGTCGGTTGCCGCAGCCCTCGCCGATCTCGGGGTGCAGGCCTCCCTGGCGCGGTTTCTTCCGGAATTTGGCGGAGCGGGCCGCTGGCACGAGGCTGAAGGCGTTGCCGCCTACTTGTTTCGACCGCTCGCCGGGGCAAGTGCGGTCGCGCTGTCCGGGTTCGTCCTGTATGCCGGCTGGGAGTGGCACATAGCCAGCGCGGGCGATGACGGGCCCGCGTTATGGCTGATAATCGGCTGCACGACCGTTCTGCTCACGCTTACCGGCTTTTGCTACGGCCGCATCCGAGGTATGCAGCGTTTCGACCGCCTGGCGCTCTTGTCAATTCTGTCGCTGGTGATGCAGCTGGTGGGGGTCACGCTCGGCAGCATCATCGCTGGTGTAGGCGGTGCGATGGCCGGCTGCTGCGCCGGTCTGGTGCTTCCGGCCGCCTACGGAGCATTCAGTCTCCCCCGCAGCCAGCCGCTGGCCGCGGGATTGCGGCGACGGGTGTATGTTTATGCGCTCTACGCCTGGGGCGGCGGGCTGGTATCGCTGTTCGTGTGGTCGCGGATCGAAATCTTCTTTCTGCAGCACGCGAGGGGTAGTGAAGCCGTCGGGTTATTCAGCGTAAGCCTCAACCTCTCCAGTTTCGCGGCGCAGGGACCAATCCTGCTGACCGCCGGACTATTGCCCTATTTCGCGGCAAGCTTCGGCCGCGGTGCGCTTGACGAGATGCGTGATGCATACGCGACCGCCACCCGGGTCCTCGCCTTCCTGGTCTGGCCTGCCTGCTTTGGCATGGCCGCGATTATGCCGGCTGCACTGCCACTGATTTACGGCAGCGCTTTCGTCGAGGCGGTCCCTGCCGCAACCATCCTCCTTATCGCGGCTGGGATCGCGGCTATGTCCTCGGTGGGCGCGAGCCTGATTTTCGCGATGGAGCGCAGCGACCTCATATTCGCGAGCGGACTGGTCGCGGCGGCACTGTCGGTGCTTGCCGGCGTAACCGTGGTGCAGTCCTTCGGTCTCATGGGAGCGGTGTGGGCACGCGCCGGAGTGCAAATCGTTGCGGTCGCGCTCGGTTGCTGGTTCGTCGCCCGCTGGCAGCGCTGCCCGGTCCCCTTCCGCGATCTTGCTCGGATTGTGACGGCCGCTGCACTGTGCGGAGCCGCCGCGCGCGGCGCATTGCTGCTGCCGCTGGGCGCCGCGTCGTTGCCCGTCGCGATCACAACCGGTGTTGTCGTCTATCTCATGTTTAGCCGGCGCTTGCGCGTGCTGCCACCGCAAGATGTCGAACGGCTGCGGTCCCTGAGCGGCGCATTGCCGGCTCGGCTACACGGTCCTGCCGACCGGTTGCTGCGCCTGGTTTTCGAAAATCGGCGCGGCATCGTGCGTGGCGATACCGTTCGAGCAAAGGCGATGCACGAGACCCCGCGATGACCTGCCCGCAGGCAACCCTCGCCGCGCGTGGTGCCGATGCATATTGAACCGCTCGGCCTGTTAACGGTCGCGATCGGCCTTCTCGGCTGGTTGGCCGGGCCGTGCTTTTTGATCGGCGCCTTTTTTGTGGCGACGTTGTTGGGAGCCGCCGCTGCCGTCGTTGTGACAAGCCTCAGCTCCGCCAATATCCAGCCGGCTTATCTGCTGCTTGGTGTCGTCGCGCTTTATGTTGTTACCCGACGGCGGCTCCGAAGCGCGGCAATCGCCTCACTGGCGTTTCCGAACGAAGGCTTCTGGCTTATGGCCACGGCACTCTACGGCGTGCTTTCGGCCGCGTTTCTGCCCCGCATATTTGCCGGATTGAGCTGCGCCTCGCCGGACCCGGCGTCCTCGCGCCGGCCGACCCACCGTTCAGCCGTTCCGCTTGGCCACGGAGTGTCGGCATGAACGATGTTGGTTCGATGCCCGAGATTCGGGTCTTCGTACACCTCGCCCATGGTTTCGGTGCGCAACGCTGGGAAGAGCGGCTGCGGTGCGGCGAGGTAGTCGGTCTGACCGACCGCCTTCCCTATGGCTACTTCTGGGCCCAGGAGCACGGCTGCGCAGTCGTTTACTCGGAAGATGAAAACGAAACGCAACCGAAGCGGCTCATCCGCCTGAGCGTGCGTTGGATACTGGGGTTCGATTTTATTCATGCTTGGCGCAATCGCGCAGGCATCGTCGATGCCGATGTGGTGTGGACGCACACTGAATCGCAGCATCTGGCAATCCTGCTGCTGCTGCTGATGCGGCCGAAACGCCGTCGCCCCAAGGTCATCGCCCAGAGCATCTGGCTATTCGACCGCTGGCCGCGCTTCTCGGCGCTGCGCCGCCTCTTCTATGCGCGTTTGTTGTCGCATGCCGATCTCCTGACCGTGCATTCACCCGATAATCTGCAACGCGCGCGCGAGCTGTTTCCGGGCATCCGATCCAGACTGGTGCTGTTTGGTGTCAGGTCGGACGCAGTGAGCGCACTACGCCGTCGTCCCGCCCGGTGCCCGATCCGCGTGCTGTCGCTGGGCAACGACGAACACCGCGACTGGGATACGGCGATCGCGGCGATCCGAGGCTGGAAAGGGTGCGAACTCAAAATCGTCTCGCCAAGAATCAGCGAGCATCGGATCGAAGGCATCGCCAACATTACGAAGGCCGTGCCGCGCTCGATGCGGGATCTTGAAGCCCTATACGACTGGGCGGATATCGTGGTGCTGACGATCAAGCCGAATCTGCATGCGTCCGGGATCACGGTGATCCTGGAAGCAACCGTTTTCGGCCTGCCGGTGATCTGCACCGACGCCGGCGGTCTGCGCGCCTACTTTCCCGGTGACGAGGTGCGGTACGTGCCGCCGCGCGACGCAGCGGAACTGCGGCGCGCCATCGCCGATCTGGCCGCGGACGACGAGGGCCGCTGGATATTGGTCGAGCGGGCCAGGGCCCGGATGAGTTCGCATGGCCTCAGCTCCCGCTCCTACGCGCGCAAACACGCGGAACTATCGCGTGAGCTGCTGTGCGTCGCAGCGGTCTGAGCGCGGCCGGACAGAAGCCATGAAGAGGCACCTCACTCGTTTCCGGCTGCAGCGGCGTACGTCGTTTTCATGGTCCCCTACCGCAATGGCGGCGCTCGCCGCACTCGGTCTGGCGTTTCTCGGCGGCGCCGCTCAGCCCGGGCGCTCTCCGCAGCCTGAAGGGGCGGCGCTCGATCTCTGCCTATTTCGCCCGACCTTTGTCGAAGACTTCAATTCACTCAGCGTTTCCGGTAACCCGGTGGATCACGCTCGTTGGTTTGCTCATACCCCTTGGGGCGGCGATTTCGGCGATGCGGCCTTTACCGACCCGCAGCCGGGTTTTCCGTTCAGTGTGCGCAACGGCATTTTGCGGATCGAAGCGCGCAAGGACACCGAAAACAAATGGCGCTCGGGTCTGCTCGCCTCAGCTCGTCCGGACGGCACCGGCTTTGCCCAGCGCTATGGTTATTTCGAGGCCCGCGCCAAGCTGCCGCCGGGGCCAGGGGTATGGCCGGGTTTCTGGCTCAACGCCAATCAGCCGAACGTCAAAGATCCCAGCGTCGAGATCGACGTACTCGAATATTATGGGCAGTTTCCCGACGGCTTTCACTCGGTGCTGCACATCTGGGACAATTCGGGCGGCGGCAACAACCGGGTCGCCGACCATATAACGCCGGTCGCCTACGGCTCCCTCTACGAGGATTTTCACAGCTACGGCGTCGATGTCGAGCCGGACTGGGTCACCTTCTACCTCGACCGCCGCGAGACCTGGCGCGTCGCGACGCCGCCCGAGCTGACCAAGCCATTAATGGTGCTGGTGAACCTCGCCCTCGGCTCAGGCTGGCCGATCGATCAGACCCCCAACCCATCGATCATGGAAATCGATTATGTCCACGTCTACGAACGCGACCCTGCCGGACGGCGGAAAAATTGCCGCTGAGACGGCACCCGCCGGCGGCTGGCGCGCCGCACTGGCTCGGCGCGCGGTCGCTCTGATCCGATCTCATCCCGGAGCGAAGGAGCGCCTCGGCAAGGCGCTGCGCGCGATCGGCTATGACACCACCGACTGGATGCGCGTCGTGATGTACCGCGAGTGTTTTGCCTTCATCGACAGCCTCGGACCGGAGCAGCTCGATGTCCTGGAGATATCCGGCGGGCCGCAGTGGCGCCGCCGCTTTACCTTCCGCTCCTACACTCCAACCGAATATCCCGCTTACGACATCTGCGCCGAGCAACTGCCGCAGAGTTTCGACCTAATCATTGCAGATCAGGTTTTCGAGCATCTGCCCTGGCCCTATCGGGCCGGCCGCAATGCGCTCGCGATGCTGAAGCATGGCGGGTACCTGATCGTCACGGCACCGTTTCTGGTGAGGGTTCACCAATCGCCGATAGATTGCTGCCGCTGGACCGAGACCGGATTGTCGTACCTGCTGCAGGAATGCGGGTTCGCAGAGGCGAGCATTCAGACCGGGTCGTGGGGTAATCGCGCCTGCCTGAAGGCTAATCTTGCGCACTGGCGGAAGCGCGGGTTTTTCGGCTCGCTTGCCAATGAGCCGAATTTTCCTGTCGCGGTATGGGCCTTTGCCCAGCGCCTCGACCAACCGCGCGACGCGGTCTCCGCGCCGCTCGCCGATTCCGGGAGCAGCATCGATATGTTCAAACTAGTCAAACAATTGGAGTCGTAATGCGTCACGCAACCTGGCTGCGACTCGAAGCCTCTCCCCTTTGGCGCGATCTTTACGAGAATTATCGCAGGCTGCCGGATGGCATCCGGGCACCGCTCCGGGCGCTTTTGATGCCGCACTGGCATTTGTCTACCTTGCTGGTACGAACCGCAGCGCGTCATCGCGTGGTTGCAGGACCATTTCGCGGGATGCGCATCCAGCTTTCGGGACTGTCGAGCCGTCACCTGCTCGGTTACATCCTGGGTTCACAGGAGCTGGAGCTGCACGAGGTCATTCGCCGCATTATCGGGCGCGGCTACGGCACGATTGTCAATGTCGGTGCGGCAGACGGTTATTATGCTGTCGGGTTCGCGTTACGATCGCCGTCGAGTTGGGTCGAAGCGTTCGAAGCGCTCGATGAATTTCATCCGCTGATTGAGCGTTCAGCCCGGCTGAACGGCGTTTCCATTGCACTTCGCGGGATGTGCGATGCGAACGCACTTCGACAGAGCCTGCAAAATGCCAAGGGACCGGCCCTTGTTTTTATGGATATCGAAGGGGGGGAAGTCGACCTCCTCGACCCGCAATCGGTTCCGCAGTTGCAGCACGCCGATATTCTCGTCGAAACGCACGACGCGTTTGTTGCCCAAGCAACAGATACGCTTATCGACCGGTTCTGGCGCACGCACCAAGTGGAATGCTATACCGCGCAAGCGCGCACGTTATGCGATTTCCCGACCGATTTCCTGCCAACCTTCCGCCGCTGGTTTCCGCGGCTCGCCGTAGATCTGATGGATGAGCGTCGCCCGGGAGTTCAGCGTTGGCTCTTTCTTACGGCCAAATATCCCGATGGCGGCGGACGCCCGAGTGACGGGGCGCCCGCTACGCCCGCTGTTGGTTGAGGGACCGACTCGATGGATATCGCCTTCGTGTCCGGCAACCCCCACCTTCCACAAGTGATGGGAGGTGTTGAAGTCAATACGCACGAGCTCGCGAACGAACTCGTGCGCCGCGGTCACCGCGTCTCTGTGCTGGCAAAGCTGTCTGTGCGTAATTCGTTCGGCCTGTGGCGTGCTGCGCGAACCGCGGCGAGCGGTCGAAAGATTTGGGTCGATCGCGATCTTGGCTATCCGGTTTTCCGGTCGCGTCGCCCCTGGGACGACGTCGCCGCCCTGCCGCGTCCGACCGTGGCGGTCGTGCAGAACGGCGAAATGCTCGATTTCGCTGCCGCTTTCGCCCAGATCGGAGTGCCAAGTGTTGCATATCTGCTAGGGCTTGGCTTCCAGTCGTGGCGCTTCGAGGGCGCGCCCAACGCCTTGCCCTTCCGCGGATATATCGCGCTGTCGCAATTCACTGCGGAACGGTTCCGCAGTGTGTACGGCCTCGATGCACAGGTCTTGCCGCCGCTCTGTCGGCGCGAGCGGTACTCCACGGAAGTTTCAGGCCGCATGGTGACGTTCATCAACCCGGTTGCTGTCAAAGGCGTGGAATTGGCGCTCGAGATTGCGGCGCTGTGTCCGGAAATTCCCTTTTGCTTCGTACGCGGCTGGCCTTTGGGCCTGAAAGAGGCGGCTAATCTGAAGCGGCGCCTCCACCAGCTTGGCAACGTTGTGCTCCGCGATCGAACCTCCGACATGCGCGCTGTTTACAGGCAGACGCGGATACTCCTGGTGCCGAGTCAATGGGAAGACGAGACCTGGGGCCGAGTCGTCACGGAAGCCCAATTCAGCGGTATTCCCGCCATTGCCAGCAACCGCGGTGGACTGCCTGAGGCCGTGGGGCCGGGCGGCATTCTTTTGGGGCACGACCAGCCTGCTAGGATCTGGGCGGACGCCCTTCGTGAATTGTGGTCAGACGACGAGCGCTACCGAAATTTATCGCGTAAGGCACTCGATCATGCCGCTCGCGCGGAACTCGATCCCGATCACCAAGTGTCGTTGTTGATCGACGCTCTCGAACGGCTCATTGCATGATGCGCAGGCCAGGCCGGCGCAGCCGACAGCCCGCGACTTGCGACCGCAAGGTCCCATTCCGGAGAGTATTATTACCAACTCTAACGTGAGGCATCGCCAGATCGGCCGATGACCCCTGACCTCGGCAGTTTCTTTCATCGGGCTGACGATCAAGGGGCGGACTATCAACATTCCCACCCTAACTCGATCCTGGACCTGCAGTCGGGCTGTCGATATCGCAAAAAAGCCGGCATTCCGATGGTTGCGCGCACCATCCCAATTTAGCCCGCCACAATCTTGCCGCAGATCAATGGGTCGCGGCTCGGCAGTGCTGCCATCTTTATACAATCGACCGATGTTGTTGTAGTACTTACGTAATCGCGGCAGCATTCTGATCCTCCATACCTAGAATTATGTGACAGAATTCAACCGTTATGCTGCGGCATATTATCAGATTGTGTCTGTAGGTATCGTTCCGTAAATAGACCGTGACTGGTCTTGTTTGCGGAGCGACGATGCATCTATTTGAAGTTACATCCGGAACCGAGAAATCCCGTTTATGGTTAATGCGCGGCGTCTTGGCGATGACACTGTTGCTGCCGGCCCTAGCACAGACCAAGGCTGACCCGCGGATCGATCAAGACACGACGACGACACGAGCGCAGCAGGTCGCGGCTCTTCAGAAAGGCCCAGACGGGGTTGTCCGGCAGGCCGGCGTCGCTTCCTGGTACGGCCGGCACTGGCGCGGCCGCAAGACCGCCAGCGGGATGGTTTTCGACGAGCGCCAGCTGACGGCTGCGAGCATGATCCTTCCACTGGCGACCCGGGCCCGTGTAACAAACCTGCAAAATGGCCGCTCGGTCGATGTCCTCGTCAACGATCGCGGACCCTATGCCAGCAACCGCGTGATGGATCTGTCGGAGCGTGCGGCAACATTGCTGGGTATGACCAAATCGGGGCTCGCTCCCGTAGTCATCCGGATCCGCCTCGCCCAGACTGGAGCCGTCCGGACCGGGTAACTCAAATCTACCAGGCGCCGCGCTAAGGCGGCGCCGCTGTCGCAATTTCTTCGTAAAGCGCCTCGAAGCGCGGCACCACCCGATCGAGATCGTAATGCTCGACGATGCGGGCGCGCGCGCTCGTCCCGAGCGCCGCGCGTCCTTCATCGCCGAGTGCGATCAGCTGCGCCCAGCCCGCGGCGAGCGCCGCGGGTTCGCGCGGCGGCACGATGATGCCGGTGTCGCCGACGATCAGCGCCGCGTCGCCGCTGTCGGTGGCGACGCAAGGCACGCCGCACGCCATCGCCTCCCCGAGCACCATCGGCAACGCTTCGCCAAAGGCGGAGGACAGGGTCACGATGTCGAAAGCCAGGTAGAGCGTCTCGATATCGCGGCGGTCGCCGAGCTGCAGCGCCCGGCCGCCCAGCCCATGTGCCGCGACCGCGGCCGCAAGATCGAGGTTGGACGGATCGGTGCCAGCGCCGGCCATCGCGAACAGGACATTCGAGTGAGCCGCCGCCAAACGCGCCGCGGCCGCGAGAAAGTTGGCGTGATCCTTCATCGGGTGATAGCGCGCCGGCAGCAGGATCGCGATCGTGTCGTCGGCAATGCCGAGCACGGCGCGGCCGTTGCGGCGGGCTTCGGCATCGGGACGCAGCGCCGCGGTGTCGAACGCATTCGGGATATGGACCCAGCGGCGCGGCCGATAGCCGAGGCCCTCATGCGAAAGCTCCCCGGCTCGCGACGCGGTGACGACGGCATCCGGCGTCGACGACGACCAGGCAAGGATGCGGCGCAGCATCGCCAGATCGCCTCGCTCGCTGCTCTGCAAGCCCCAGACGAGATGCGGCACCAGACCGAGCCAGCGGGCAATCAGCCCGAGCAGATCGGCATGATAGAGCCAGGTCTGCAGCACATCCGGACGGAGCTCGCGCAGGATCCGGGATAGCCGCGCGATGCCGCGCGGGTCGGGCACGCCGCGGGGCAGATCGAGCGAACGCAATGTCACGCCAGCCGCCTCGAGGAGAGGCCCCATCGTGCCGGGCCCGGTCATGCTGATGACCACCGAGCGGAAGCGCCGCCGGTCGGTGCGGCGGGCGAGATGCACCAGCATGCGCTCGGCGCCGCCCGTTTCGAGCCCGGTGATCAAATGCAGGATGGTGACCATCAAAGACCGGCGGCGGCGCGACTAAGGTCTCACATTGCGGCAAAAGCGCTCCCCGCCCTCCCTCGGCGGGGGTACCCAACTGGACATCACGCGAGCCGCGATGCTATACGGCAGCACTGCCCGAATATTGGGAATTCGGCAAGGGGTAAACACAAGCTCTGGTAGTGCGGCCGTTTCGTTGCCCCGCCCGTCGCGCGGCGTTGAGCGACCGCAACGGGGCGCAGATCGTCGATCAATACCGCCGGGTGGCATGGTTTCTGTCGCAAGTACCGAGATCGATCCGGAAAACGCCGCTGAATGGCCGCCACCGCCGAGCCGGGCCGCACTAGCCTGGCGCGATCTTGCCGATGGTTTCGGCCGGGTTTGGATGTGGTCGGCGCTGGCGTTCCAAGACATCCGGCTGCGCTATCGCGGCTCTCTGCTCGGCCCGTTCTGGCTGACGATCAGCACCCTCGTAATGGTGGTCGCGATGGGCGTCATATACGCCCAGCTCTTCAACCAGGAGCCCGGCACCTACTTGCCGTTCCTGACCGTCGGCTTGATCGTCTGGCAATTGTTGAACGGGATGATCACCGAGGGCTGCGACACCTTTCTGCGGGAGGCCAGTACAATCCAGCAGGTGCCGATCCCGTTTTCGATCCATGCCTATCGCAACGTCTGCCGCAATTTCATCGTGCTGGCCCACAACCTGGTGATCGTGCCGTTTGGCTTGGCGATCTTCTCAATCCCGATCGGCTGGAGCGTGGCGGCGATCATTCCCGGTTTGGTGCTGCTCGCGGTCAACGGGGTGTGGATCAGCATCTTGTTGGGCATGATCAGCACCCGGTTTCGCGACGTGCCGCCGATCGTTGCGAGCTTTCTACAAGTGCTGTTTTTTTTGACGCCGATCATCTGGCCGCCCGAGCTGCTCGGGCATTGGCATCCCGTCGCCACCTTCAACCCGCTATTCGCGGCCGTCGATGTGGTGCGGGCGCCATTGCTCGGAGTGCCGACGGCTCCCAGCTCCTGGATCATGTTGGTCAGCGTGACTGTGATAGGAAGCGGGATCGCCTTTGCCGCGTTCGCCCGTTTTCGCAGCCGTATTGCCTATTGGATCTGAGCGATGACCGCATCGCTTCGCCTCCGCGACATCGCCGTCGAATTCCCAATCTACTCGGGCGGCAGCCGCTCGCTGAAAAAAGTCCTGTTCAACCGCACGACGCAGGGCAACCTCGCCCGCGACGCCCACGATCGAATTACGGTTCTGGCGCTAAGCGAGATCACGCTCGATATCGAGCATGGCGACCGGCTCGCGATCATCGGCGCCAATGGCGCCGGCAAGAGCACACTGTTGAAAGTGCTCGCCGGGATCTATGAGCCAACGCGCGGCCAGCTCCATGCCACTGGGCAGATATCCGCGTTGCTGACCGCCTCGGTCGGGCTCAACCCCGACGCAACCGGGCGGGAAAACATTATCACCCGCGGCATGTTCATGGATGTCCATCCGCGCGACATGCGGCCCCGGATCGACGAGATCGCCGAGTTCACCGAGCTCGGCTACTACATCGACATGCCGGTGCGCACCTACTCCGCCGGCATGATGATCCGGCTGTGTTTTGCCGTCGCGACCTCGGTCCGGCCGCAGATCCTGCTAATGGACGAATGGATCGCGGCGGGCGATGGCGCCTTCCTCAACAAGGCGCGGCAGCGCATGGAGGATTTTCTCGCCGGGACGAGCATTCTCGTGCTCGCCTCGCACTCGGTGCCTCTGCTCAAGGAGTGGTGCAACCGGGCGATCCTGCTCGACCACGGCCACATCGTCGCGATGGGCAGCGTCGACGAGGTCGGAGCGGCATACGAGCGCACCTTCGCCTAGGATCGTATCGTGAACGATGCGGCGAGTGCCCCCGTTCGGCTGCGGGTCGCCGCCTTCACCGCCGGCCGGCTGGTATCGACGGCGAGGATGCGCGTCCGGCAGTACATCGGGCCGCTGGCGCGGCTCGGCATCGCCATCGACGAGCGCTGGCCGAGCCTCGGCGCGTTTCCGCCACGCCGGCAGACGCTACGGCCGGCTTGGCTGGCCGGCACGCTGATGCAGCGGCTGCCGCACATCGCGGCCGGATGGCGCGCGGACATCACGCTGTTGCAGCGTGAGATGGTGTCGACGCTGCCGACCCTGGAAGGATTGACGCGGTGTCCGCGCCTCGTGGATATCGACGATGCAGTGCACCTTTATCGCGGCGGCATCGCTGCGCGGCGGCTTGCCGGCCTGGCGGATCTCGTGGTGGTCGGCAACAGCTGGCTTGCCGAGGTCTGGCGCGCGTGGAACCCGGCGGTCGAAATCCTGCCGACCCCGGTCGATACCGACGCCATTACGGTTCGGCTACTTCCGGAACGCCCCGCGATCGGCTGGATCGGCAGCGCCGGCAATCTGCATTATCTGACGGCGATCGCGCCGGCGCTCACGCGGGTCGTCAGCCGGTTCCCCAACACGGAGATCGCGGTGTGCTGCGACCGCCCCCCCGAGCTGTCCGGCCTGCCGGTGCGGTATGTGCGGTGGTCGGAGGAAGCCGAAGCCGATTTCCTCGCCTCGGTCACGGTCGGGCTCATGCCACTCGCCGACGGGCCGTGGGAGCGCGGCAAATGCAGCTTCAAGATGCTGCAATACATGGCGGCGGGCCGGCCCTGCGTCGCCTCGCCGGTCGGGATGAACACCGAGCTGTTGGCAGAAGCCGAGATCGGCCGCGCCGCGGCGACGCTCGACGAATGGAGCGAGGCGCTGTCGAGCCTCCTGGCCGAACGCGACGCGGCCGAGCGGATGGGCGCTGCGGGGCGAGCGCTGGCCGTCGAACGCTACAGCGTCACGGCGCTCGCCCCACAGCTGGCGGCGTTATTGTGCCGCCTCGCGTGAGCTTTCCCGGCGAAGTCGCCTAGGACTGGATCCCCAGCAGCTTCGCCGCGGTAGCGCCGAGGATCTTGACCCGATCGGCGTCGCTGAGGTCGGGGATCGCCATGATGTGATCGACCGGCGCGGTATTCCACGGGAACGGGTAGTCGGTGCCGAGGACGACCTGGTCAATGCCGGCCTCGGCGATCAGATGGCGCATCCCCTCGCCGGTAAACATGATCGAGTCGAAATAGAGCTGACCGCCCCGGATATACTCGGTCGGCTTCTTCTTCGGGAACGGGCCGACCCGGTCCGGGAAGGTCGTCATGACCGCATCCGAACGGTTGGCGTAAGAAGGCAAGAAGCCCCCGCCATGCGCGGCGCAGATCTTCAGCCCCGGGAAGCGGTCGAGCGTGCCCTCGAAAATCAGATGCGACAGCGCGATCGTCGTTTCGAGCGGATTGCCGATCGTGTTGGTCAAGAGGCCGTTACCGGTCAGCCGGCCGCTCGGCTCCAATTCGCGGGTGCCGAGCGGATGCATAAAGACCAGCACGCCGAGCTCCTCGCACTTGGCCCAGAACGGGTGGAATTTCGGATTGGCCAGATCCTGGCCGGCGACGCTGCCGGCGACGCCGACGCCGCGGAAGCCGAGCTTCTTGACCGCGTGTTCGACCTGCTCGGCGGCGAGATCGGGAAATTGCAGCGCGGCCGTGGCGAAAGCGACAAAGCGGTCCGGATTGGCGGCACAGAATTCGGTCAGCGTCTCGTTCTGGATGCGGATCAGCTCGGCGGCGGCATCGCGTTCGGCGCGATACCAAAACGGGTTGATGCTGAGCGCCTCGACATCGACCCCGGATTTATCCATGTGGGCGATGCGGTCGCCGACATTCGACCACAAGAGGCCCGGCGCCTCGAGCGGGTGATTGATCACCTTTGCCGCATCGGGAACGATGCAATGGGCGTGGACGTCGATCGTTTTGATGCGCTTGCCGCCGACCACGACCTCGCGGCGCCCATGCGCATGCGGCTGCCCGCCGGAGCCGCCGCCCGGTCCGGCAGCCGCACCCGCTGTGATGTCGCACCCGACAAAAGCGATATTGGCCGGCAAATCTCCGCTGATCGGCATTTCCACCCCCTTGATCGATGAGCTCAGGATTTCAGCCTACTACGGCTGGCGAGTGCAATCCCATCTGTTTGCGGCGAGCGTCACAAGACTGTAATCAACCGGTGGATAAAGGTGCGTTGGGATAGGCGTACGAGTTGGGGGATCGGGGAAATGCATCTTCGCCATGGTGTGCTGGCGGCAGCTTTCGTTGTCACGGGCGGCTTCGGAATCCACGCGGCGGCGGCACAGACGGCCGCTCCCGGCGCCGCGCTGGCCAACATCGGCCATATCGTCGTGATCTTCGAGGAGAACCGCAGCTTCGACAACATGTTCGGGATGTTTCCCGGCGCCAACGGGCTGGACGCGGCACGCGATACCGCTCCGCAGGTCGACCGCGACGGCAAGCCTTACGAGTACCTGCCGCGCATCATCAACAGCAACCTGAACCCGCCGGCGGTCGACACGCGGTTCCCCACGCAATTGCCGAACGCGCCGTTCCAGATCGATCGCTATGTGCCGCGCAATGTCGCGACCGGCGATCTGGTGCATCGCTTCTATCAGGAGCAGACCCAGATCAATGGCGGCAAGATGGACAAGTTTGCCGCCGTATCGGACGCGGGCGGCCTGGTCATGGGCTATTACGATTTCTCCGACACGGCGCACTGGCGGTTGGCGAAGGAATTCACGCTGGCCGACAACACGTTTCACTCGGCGTTCGGCGGCTCGATGCTGAACCACAGCTTCTTCGTCTGCCTGTGCGCGTTCCGCTGGCCGGATGCGCCGCAAAAGGCCGTCGCCAGCATCGACGCGAACGGCGCGATGCTGAAGGACGGCCAGGTTTCACCTGATGGTTACGTGATCAACACCGCCCGCTCGGTGTTCCTGCACGGCCCGTCCGACACCGACCCGAACCTGCTGGTGCCGGCGCAGACGATGCCGCATATCGGCGACCGGCTCGATGCCAAGGGGGTCACCTGGAAATGGTACTCCGGCGGTTACGCCGAGGCGGCCGCCGGGCGCGTTCCGCAGCGCTTCGAGTTCCATCACCAGCCGATGGCGTATTTCGCCGATCTCGCCCCGGGTACGCCGAGCCAAGCCGCGCATCTCAAGGATCTGGCCGATCTCGAAGCCGACATCGCGAACGATACCCTGCCGCAAATCGTCTTCTACAAGCCGATTGCCAAGCTGAACCTGCATCCCGGCTACACCGACATCGCGAGCGGCGATGAGCATCTGAACGAGATCGTAGCGAAGCTGCAGAAGACATCCGCCTACAAGGACATGCTGATCATCGTCACCTATGACGAAAACGGCGGCTTCTGGGATCACGTCGCCCCGCCCAAGCGCGACCGCTGGGGACCGGGAACGCGGGTGCCGCTGATCGCGATCGGCCCGACGGTCAAACGCGGCCATGTCGACCACACGCAATACGAATTCGGTTCGATCCTGAAGACCATCGAAGACCGCTTCGGCCTCGCACCGCTCAACGACATTGACGCGAAGGCAACCAACCTCGCCGGCCTGTTGCAATAAACGGCGAGGGGGTCAGCTCCAGCGCAGCAGGTATTTTTCCAGCCGCCCGGCGGCCCCGAAAATGACCAGCACGACGACGAGGATCAGAAAGATCACCGCGAACATCAGCGCGCAATTGAAGGTGCTCTGGGCGAACGACATCAGATAGCCGAGCCCGCGGCTCGCCGCGACGAATTCGCCGACCACCGCGCCCGTGAAGGCAAAACCGACCGCGACCTTCAAACTGCCCAGCACCCAGGCGGCAACCGAGGGCAGGTAGACATGCCGCACCAGCGACCACCGGGTGCCGCCAAGCGTGACGATGCGCTCGACCAGCCGGCGGTCAACCTGCCGGATGCCGCCGAATACCGTGAAGAAGATCAACACCGCGACCAGGATGAAGGACAACGCTACTTTCGACGCGAGCCCCACCCCCATCCAGATCACGAAGAGCGGCGCCAGCACGACGCGCGGGACGGCGTTGAGCACCGTCATGACGGGCTCGAGCAGTTCGGCCAGAAACGGCAGCAGCGCCGCCGCGACGCCGAGCACGATCCCGACAACGATACCAATGGCGAGGCCGCCGAGCGCCGCCGCAAAGGTAGCTTCAAGATGCGGCCAGATACGGCCGCTGCCGAACAACTCGCCGAGGGCGGCCGCGATCTGACTCGGGC
>Ga0207646_10003820_pt1 | contig 16737 bp, 22 predicted proteins | sample KBSK5502metaG_FD_184343 | JGI IMG/M metagenome (GOLD analysis project Ga0207646, IMG submission 184343) | Corn, switchgrass and miscanthus rhizosphere microbial communities from Kellogg Biological Station, Michigan, USA - KBS K5-50-2 metaG... | ecosystem: Host-associated > Plants > Roots >... | reverse complement strand
CGTGTGCTCCGCGCAATGCATGACCAGCACCGCTTTCGGACACTCTTGCGCGAGTCGCGCGAACGCGCGGATGGTCAGATCCTGACGCTTTCGGAACTGATTGCGGTTCACGTTCGACACCACGAACGCGTCCTCGGGAATCCCGAACCGCTGACGTGCCTCGGTCTTGTTCCGAACCGCGAACTTCGTCGCGTCGAGTCCGTGCGGAATGACATCGTACGCACTCGGATTCTGGTAGCGACAGAGCGCATCCATGCGCCCGTGAATCTTGCCGCCGGTCGGATGCGGCAACGTGTACCAGTACCGCTCCTGCGTAATCTCATCTGGTGCCTGCTCGATCATTGCGCGAGTCAGGAGGTCGACATGATCGCGAACGGCTGCGGCGGTCTCCCGCGCGCCGAACTGCGTGTAGACAGCTACGCGCGCCGCCGCTCCAAGAGCCGCGGTGAACCCCCACTTCACGTTCGGCGTATCCACCGGGAAGTACGCGACCGCCGGCACTTCGAGCGGCTTGAATGTGAGCCAAGTGTTGATGTTCCAGATATCGTTGAGCAACCAAAGAACATCAGGCTTGCGACGTGTGACGATCTTGTGGAAGTCTGCGGCTCCAACCGGGTCGTCGCGAGTCGTGCCAGCCGAATACACCGGGTACTCGTACCGCATGTCTGGATTGCCGGAGTAGTTGACGCCCATCACCGTCACGTCGAACTCGCCCGACCGATGCAAGTGTGTGAGGATCTCACGTCCGACCCGCTCCCACCCCGTTGGCAGTCCCGCCTCAACGTACGCCAGCAACTTCGTCGTCATGCCCACCCCCGAACGAATAGTCGTCCCGACCACCCCATCTGCTTTGCCAGCGAACACTGATTGAGCGCCTCTTCTGCCTCACCCACCACTACCATGCCCGTTCGATCGAGCTGGGCTTCCCACCACGCTCGGTCGTGCAGACAGATATGCCCGGCATCGTCGTGCGCCGCCGGCCCTTCGAGCATGACCAGCAAGACGAGAACGGTCTTCGTCACCCGCGCCAACTCCGCTACACTCGCCGGCACAAGCGCCTCGGGCACATGCTCGAGCACTTCTGTACAGAGAACGGTGTCGAACCGCACACCGGTTGCGATCGGTAACTCGGGCAGGCTTCCCTCAAGAAGGGCAACTTCCGCCTGCGCCCGCGCATACGGAGAGGGCTCGATGCCGACCGCGCGAACGCCATACCGCTGGAAGTAGGCAGGCACGAAACCGTAGGCGGCGCCTACGTCGAGTACTGACTCCGACATGAACATCTCGTCGATGAGCTTGCTCCATGCGTACAGGAGCTCGCGACATTCACGATAGTTCGCGTAACCGGAGACGCCGGCTTCCTTCCCACGCGCGAAGTACGTCTCATCGTAGAGCTGCAGGTGGGCGGGAATCACGCGAGCCTCGCTGCCGGATCACCGAGCGGATACGTCGATCCAAGCTGTCCAGCAAGCTCACCCCGATGCCTACGAGCGTACGCGACGATCTTACCTTGAATCGGTCGATCAACGGACTCGACCAAAAACCCCGCCTGGCCGAGCAGCCGTCTCAGTGACTCCTCGGTGAAGAACCAGAGGTGTTCTCGCGGCTTTAGATGATGCCATTCCATACCTAGTTCGGCGAACCGCGGATCCTCCGCATCCGGTGTGTCCACGATGAGGCGACCGCCGACACGCACCAGCGAACGAATCTCGCGACATACAGCTACCGGATCCTCGAAGTGCTCAATCACATCGTGGAGCGTGACCAGATCGTACGGACCGACTGCGTCATCGAGGGACGCATGGATCGGGCATCCCGTACGCTCACGTGCCCAGGCCGCCATGTTGGGGTTGATCTCGACCCCTTCAGCGGCGGCTCCATGTTCCCAAGCCAGCGCAACAAACGCCCCGTTTGCACAACCCACATCGAGCACCCGCATGCCCGCCATGATCTTGGTCCAGCGCAACCGCCCAACGACCTTGTCGTGTTCGTACCGTTTCCGGTACGGAATCTGGCCGTCACGCTCCGCGTGGTAACGATCACCTTCGGTGTAGAACTCGACGTACTTCGCTGGCGGATTGAGTGTGCGAATCAGCCCGCACCCATTGCATCGACCAACTGTGCGATCGTCCTTCTCGCCAACGAACGTGGCCTCGGTGAGCCCGCAAATGCACGCGGTCATCGCCGCACTTCCAGCATCGCCTTGACCGTATTCTCTGGCGTCAACTCCGGCGACCCGTAGCTGAGCGTGCGATAGGTCGACAACTGCTCGTCTGCCAGCCAGCTCGTCTTGAGGTTGCGGTGAAGCACCGTACCTGCACCGGGCACCTCATAGCGATCGTCCGACCACATCATCACCGTCGGCGTGCCCTGCATGGCCGCGATGATCCCAGTTCCTGAGTTGAGGCCCACCCATACCGAGGCGTCCACCACCAACGCACACACCTGCTCATGCGTGGTCTGACCGATCAGATCGAGATACTTGAGTCGCTTACCGCCCGCCCGCACGAACCAGTCCCGATACGCCTCGTCGTGTCCGTTAGCCGCACCGATAAGCACCGGTTCAATGCCCTCGGCGTTCAGCCGCGCCACGACATCCACCCAGTCCGCGACATCCCACCAGCCATTGTGGAAGCCGATGTTCGGGCCGGTTCCACTCATGTAGACCAGGGTCGGACGCACGCCGGCGAGGTCCTGCATCTGCGCCTTCGTCTCATCGCTGATCAGGAGGGGATACGTGTAGTCGGTGGGGATCTCCGGTAACCAGGTCTCGATACGCTCACCACGCTCGAGATGTCCGTTAGCGACCAGGATGTAGTCGAAGCCTTGCCAGTTCGCACAGCCTTCGAGCGTACTCCACCGTTGATCGCGATGGTTCGGCGGCATCTTGTAGACGATGGCGTCGAGTGCCTCTTTGTCCTGAAACGCCTGCGCGACAAACGGCACCAGCTTCAGAAAGTGGACCGACGCATGGGACGGATCCGCACCAACGTAGGCATGGATCGGACGACCAAAGGTGTACTCCGACAGTCCGCGCAGCTTCTGGCATGTCCAGTGCACATCGCCGATCCCCGGCGGTAGTGCAACCCTCAACGGCTCCCCCATCCACCCCTCCCCCGATTCCAAACCCTGAAACCGATGCTACACCTCAACAGCGCCTTCAAGGCGCCAGGAATGGAACTACGACCAGATCACCCGGCTGAATCTCCCTACCGATTGCGCAAGGCACAGACGGACACGAAATACCAATGGTAGGCGAAAGCACGATCGGAGAATCTGCAGACGTCGTCGCAAGACCATAGAGGGTCTTTGCCTGGCCGGACGACACTCCGTAGTAATACGAGGTTGCGCTATCTGGTCCGAGCGTCAGCACACCCGAATCAAGTACCGAGCTGCAGGCGCCAGCGCACTGGAAAATCTGCACGCGGAAAGTGGCGCTGCGGGATTGACTCGTATTGACAATCCCCCAGACGAAATACTCGCCATCCTGCACAATCGCCAACCGCGTAGCGCGGTTGACGTTCTGCGCAGCCAGATTCCCACCAAACCCAAGTGCCAGAACAAGTGCCAGAAGTAATGTTCGCATAAACCTTCTCCTCTCTGTATGAGCTTGTTCACCCCAACTTCATGCCCCGAGGGGGAGTCGAACCCCCACGCTTGCGCACCGCGCCCTGAACGCGGCGTGTCTGCCAATTCCACCATCAGGGCTTACGCACCCTTCGTCTTGATCCTTCGTCGATCGAGACACTCGCGGTAATACACGCGACCTGCACGGCGACCGGCGACGGTCTTCGTTCCCTGGCGTCGCGATACCCGCGAACCTTTTCGCTTTGCAATCGGTTGTCCGTTTGCCATTATGACTCCTTTATGCACCTGGAGGGACTTGAACCCCCACGCTTTCGCACGTGCTCCTAAGGCACGCGTGTCTGCCATTTCACCACAGGCGCCTACTTGACTGTCAACAACAGGTTCCCGCGGAAACCATCGGGGACATACTCGGCGGTGACACTTGGCCGTTCGAGAAGTACATCACTGCATGCCTTGCGAATCTCCGGCCCCACATCGAAGTCATCGACGAGCACCCACCGAGCGGCGTCTAACGAGATCTCTAGATCGTGCCGACATCCGCGGTAGGAATGATCCGCATCGACGTGGACGAACTCGAATACCCGCTCCATCGACGTCTTCGGCAGCGCTCCCAGTCCTTGACTATCCACTGGCCACATCCGCGCGTTGTAGGCGCCTAGGATGTGCTGCGCGTGAATCGTGAACGCCACCGCATCATGGTCGTTAGGATCGGCCGGACCCTTGTCGATTCCGAGATACTCGGCACCGGGAACTGCTGTGAGAAACGCGAACGCAGAGTAGCCCGCCCGTACTCCGATTTCACAGATCGATGCTGGCTGCAAGCGCGCTACGATGCGATGCTTGATCTCGTAGTACCGGCGAGCCTCATCCGTAGGTTGGAAAAAATCCCCAACATACCAACGTGCTACGAGCTCATTCCACATACGGCCATAACCTCGGAAACAGCGGTCCGCGAAAGGGATTCCCGAGACCTATGGTCGAGAAGAACCCATCGTCGGTAGGCTCCCAATTCACCAACCGGCCCTCACCACTCACGTAGTGGATCGTGATCGACCGACGTGGGCTTGGTGACCGATTCGTACCGCTGCCGTGAAACGTGAGCGCGTGGTGATACGTGACCTGACCCGGCATCAACGTGGGACAAACTTCCTCCCACCGCGCTCCCACAGGAATCGGCGGACGCCGATGCTCACCAGTATTGGCCTCACCCTCGAGAGCTTCAGTTCCACCGACCAGGCCCCAGCGATGACTACCGCATGCGAAGCGCATGCCGCCCGTAGTTTCGTTGGCATCGTACAGCGCCACGCAGGCCGTGATCATCTGATCCGTACTACTCGTAGCCCAGTACTGCTTGTCCTGATGCCACCCAACAACAGCGTTTTCGCCTACTGCTTGCGGCGCCTTCCAATACAGACTGTCAGCCCACAGGTACAGCTCGGGGACACCGAGAAGCGTAGCCGCCGTCTCAGCGATCACAGGGTCCGTCACGACCTGGTAGATCACCGCGTCCGCCCATAGCGCCCAGGCGACCTTCACCATGGCGTCTCCGAACTGATTCACGCCGCGGGGAGCCCTGCCCCTCTCGTACTGACCTGTCACCACCGCATCGAAGTGCTTGCTGACAACGGCAACCTGCGTCGCGTCGAGCACCGGCGGTCCGACCCAGTAGCCATTCTCAACAAAAAACGCGCGGTCGGTCATGCCCGCGAACGCGCGTCGAGTTCGTCGCCGAGCGTAGACGGCGTATGCTGCGCTTCGAACTTCATCAGCTCGGCGTAATAGCTCTGCCGTTCCCACGAGGGCACATAGACCGGCGGATGCGTGCCGGCCATGAGCTGCATTGCACCCCAAAGAATCCGCCCAGTGCGGCCATTCCCATCCACGTACGGATGGATGAATTCGAAGGCCTGATGAAACCACCACGCGTCGGCGAGCATGCGCGGCTTGGTCTGCACCCAGCGGTCCGCAGCGACCACCCACTTGTCGAGGAGAATCGCAGCGGATTCCGGACTGGGAGCGATGTGCGAGCCTACCCGCACGCCGCAGTCGCGCACATACCCGGTCCGATGTTCCGGAAGCAATCCGTACATGAGGCGCTGATGAACGGCGTTGGGACCGATCAGGCGGTTCGTAGTCGCGATCTGCAGAGCAAGCTCGAGCGCGTCGTAATGCTGTTGGAAGAGCTTTGGATCCCACCCGAACTTGTAGAGGTGGTAACCTTCGATGGCGTTGCTCTCAACGACGAACTTTTCCAGCGCCGAATCCCGCCCCATAATCCCTGCCCCTCCCCTTGATCAAGCGCTTGAGCTCGTCCCTCGCATCTCCAGCCGGCAGCACGTAGTCGAAGTCCCGCATCCGTAGAGCGCCCCAGGTCGTTTGTTCCGGGCGCCATGAATTTTCAAGGCCATTGCACGAACAGTGACTGCCATGGACCTCGTACAGCACCCGTACCTGCTGATACAGCACGAACGCTCGACCGGAGTACTCCTCGTACATGTAGTACGCGAACAGGATGTCGCCGTCGTTGGGAAACTTCTCGATCGCCATCCGCACCGCGAGCTCGAAGTCACTCAAATCCGCCGCTTGCGGGTAGTACAGTCGGTAGATCGTCTCGGGGCTCGAGAACAGTTCCCAGTAGCGCTGCATGAACTCTCCATGCGAGCGACAGGAATCGGACCTGTTAGATGGCGGTTAATGAGACCGCTGCCGCCCCGGCTGGCTCCGCTCGCTTACTTGACCTTCATCGCTGCCCCACAGTGCGGGCAGTACGGTTGCATCTTGGTCTTCTCCACCGCGGTCTTAATGAGCCATACGACATGGCGATTGGGACATTCCGCGATGTGTTTCTTGACTGGCTGAATTTCTTCCACGAATGCTCCTTATTGATGCACCTGCCGAGACTTGAACTCGGACGCCAAAAGGGCACTGCCCCCTCAAGACAGCGTGTCTGCCGATTCCACCACAGGTGCGTACTGTAGACCCACAAAAACGTCAAAACCTGACAGTGCTCCTGGCAGGATTCGAACCTGCACGGCCTGAGGCCAGCGGGGTTTAAGCCCACCGCGTCTACCCATTCCAGCCACAGGAGCGATGCGCCCACCGGGATTCGAACCCGGAACCGGTCGGATATAAGCCGACTGCTCAACCCGTTGAGCTATGGGCGGTCAGTGCCCCAGGCGGGAGTTGAACCCGCATGATTCCAGTTACGGTGAACTCGGGTAGAAACCGAGGCCGGTACAGGGGCAGGAGTGCCGCAGGTGGGATTTGAACCCACAAGAGGTCGGGCTTGAGCCGACCATGTCTGCCAATTGCATCACCGCGGCGGGGTGGTGTTCTCCGCTGGACGTGGCCCACGGAGGCGGTGTTGGTATTCTCGACAAGGTGTTGCGACCACCCTTACACGTCGCAACCTGTTTCCCGGCTTGGAGCGTACACGACCAGCCAACCGCTTGTCCCCGGTCACCAAGCCTCGCCGGCCGCACATCACCGATCTTTCGACACACCAACAGTTGCCCGAGTAGGGGTCGAACCTACGTAGCGAGATCCAAAGTCTCGCGTCCTGCCATTAGACGATCGGGCAAAGGCGACGAGCGGTTGCACCTTCCCAGCCCCTTGGGACCAGAACACCCGTCGCGTTCCGTCGATATTTTCGTGGTGACGGTTTGCAGAGCCCACGTTGTTAATCGGGAAGGCTGCACTGATGCCCTAGGAGCATCACTTCCCGCTCGGCCGACGAGCACCTCCCGAAGGAGACTACCGTGCAAGAAGACGGTCCGAGATCGAGGCGAGGGCCGAGGTCAATTCCCCTGTTACCGCCGCGGCGGGGAGCAGTGCATCGCTGCACCACTCGCGCCCTCATGAGTGCCACCGGACGGAATCGAACCGCCGACACCTCGGTCTTCAGCCGAGTGCTCTACCGTCTGAGCTACAGTGGCATTGCAACGATCCCACCCTTACGGGCTAGGGCCAAGGCACGCCTGTATCGTCACTGCCCAATGGGGCTCGAGGGGTTCGAACCCCCGACCTTCTCCATGTCACGGAGACGCTCTACCCAACTGAGCTAGAGCCCCGATGGTGCCTGACGCGGATTCCCCACCCGCGCACCCCAACCACCACTGCTACATCTCGAGTTTCGCAGTGGCTGGACTGTCTTGCGGTGGATGCAAAACGTACGGGCCATATCTCGTCGCACGCAGATCATCCAACAGCCGCCTTACCGAAGACCGTCTAACGCTATGGCCGCGTACCGGTCTTCCAGGCACCAAAGCTACCGGTGAGAGTCGAACTCACGCATTGAGGTTTTGCAGACCTCCGCCTTAACCGACTTGGCTACGGTAGCGTATCATATCTTTTACATTAAGCGCGTTAATGTAAAAGCTATTTTACCTTATGCCCCCGCCGGGACTCGAACCCGGACCCTTCACGTTAGGACCGTGACGCGCTTCCCATTGCGCCACAGGGGCTAGTGCCCGAGTCTGACAACATTCTCTTCGCGTCGTACCCACTCCACAGTCACCTGCTGTCCTGCCTCTTGCAGTTCCGCCAACAGCTGTTGGGATCGCCGCCACAGCTCCTGCAACTGCGGCTTGTGCACTTCGTACTGCCCATTGATCTGACGCACGATCACCTGGCTGTCCGAGCGAATCGTTGCGGCCGGAATCTGAAACGTCAGCAGCCAGTTCAGGGCATCGTTCAGAGCAACGTACTCAGCTTCGTTGTTCGTGTGAAAGCATGTACTCGTAGCACGACTAACGATCGGACGAAACTCGTCACCATCCTGAAAGCCAAACGACCAGTAGATGCCGGCTGGACTCGGATTGATTTCGCCCAGCGTGCCACCATCTACATGGATAATCACGCTAGGATCGTCCAAAGCGTTGCAGCCACCCCTAGTACGATCGTCGCCACGCCTAGCGCGCATCCGGTGCCTGGTACCGGAACTGGAGGTTCAGGCTCGGGCTCTGGCTCAACAGGCGTCACCGGCTCGCCAAGACGGGCCAAATCGGATTCCAAGCGAGCAAAGTCAAACCCTTCCGGACTCACGCCGGCGGCCGTCAACTCGATGTCATTCAGAACGGCGTAGCCTTCATCGTTGTACTTCTCGTAGAAGGCGTAGCTCATCGGCATCTTCTCGCCCCAGCTTACCGCCGTGAACAGCTGCGTCGCGTCATCGTAAGCGATTAGACAGACAGCATGTCCGTTGTACAGATTCGGCGGCCCGTACGTCCGATCCCATGGACCGAACGTTCCCTCGTCGGGCAACGACAGCCCGATGTAGGTGGACCCGAAAAGCTGAATCGCGAGCTTCGCCTGAATGACCGACGCCGGCTGGGTCGCTGCGTACGCTTCGATCTGATCTCCGCCGATGCCCGTATGACGCCAGTAGTTCAGGCCGTCGAGCAGGTAGATCCCCTGGTCGTTCGGCGAAAGTGCGAAGTACGCGTTGATGATGTCGGCATCCGAAATCGTGTGCATGACCCCGGCGCCATATGCGGTCCACTCCTGCACCATGTGCCCAGCCGCCGCGATACCGCAATCCCCGTAGCGATCGTTACCCATCATGCCGAGATCTGCCGGCAGCTGGCTCTGGTGATCGATCTGCGCAGGTGGAGCCACAAGCAGCGCCGGACGCACGTACGTGCTCAGACGCAGGGTGCGCCGATCCAGCTTTGGCGGTCGCTTACCGAGTCGATACGTCTTTGGCGGCATCAGTCCTCAGTCCCACAGGGCGTAGAAGTACTCGGTGAACGTCGCAAAGCCCTTCTGACGAATCGCTTCCTGTTCCTTGGTCCAGGCGGCGGCCCCTTCCCGATCGTAGTTCCACGGCGAGACCCAAAGCTTGGCTCCATCCGCTCGCTCGGCATCCTTACGTGCCGCCTCGGCTTCCTCCGCCGCGACTTCCGCGGCCGGTCGTTCAGAGAAGAACCGGTCCGGCGGCCCATTGATGACCCCTTCGGCCGCCTTGAAACCTGCGATCATCTCGTCGAGACGCTTGTTCCACTCGACTTCCCAGCGCTTGAACTCCTCGTCCGCTGCGTCGCCATTGTCCGGAGCCGCAGACACCGCGTCGGGAGGCACAGGAACGCCGCCCTTGGTCTTGCGCAAATGCTCGAGCGCCGGCACCATCACGTCGCAGATGTAACTATCGAGACCCCAGACGTCGCAGTCGGCCCAGCCGCGGGTGGCCCGCTGGTAGTACCAGCGAAACGCGCGGACATACGTCATCGGATTGGCGTACCACGTCCACCACTTCCGATGGAACCTCCGGTACGGCGATTTCAGGTGTGACTCCATATGCCCCTAGAGGGATTCGAACCCCCACACCCTGATCCGTAGTCAGGTGCCCTATCCAGTTAGGCCATAGGGGCGTTGAACATCTCGTAGCCGCGATTCTGTTCGTAACCGTCATCTATCTCGGCTTACGCCGGCTCCGTAGAGCTGCACCAACCCGACGTTCCCTGGGGTCAGGCAATCGTCTGTTTGGCTTGTTGCATTGCGGTAGTGCAAACCACCCAGTCGGGATGCTTACCTGACAAGATCAGCGCCAGACAACGCTCACAGACATCTGAGAATCGTCCTACGTATTCCTTGCAGGCAAAGCATTTTGCCAAGGTGTCCTACCTCCCCATTGCAATCGCGAACTTCCTCTGAATTGCTCCAGCGACGGTTCGGATGTTCAGTTGGTGCGCCCGCTGGTTCTCACCCAGCCCTATCCGTCGGATGTTCCTTCCGAGGTGCACATTGCACGTGCTCTGGCGCGTATGCCCTCTATCAGATTCGAACTGATTCTTCGAGCTCCGGAGGCTCGCGTGCGGAATCCAGCCACACCGAGAGGGCGCTTCCTTTCCTTATATAGAGCAGTTCCTGGATGATCTTCGGGTCGGCTTCGGGTTTCAACGCGAGACGAACAGGTGCAACCCCTTCAGCTCGAGTTCATGCTCCTTCGCATCCCGCGCGATCCAAACCACCTTCGTCCCACACATGATCGCGTCAACCGGGTAGTCGTTCATCGCGAACGACGCGCCATCTGAACTCGGTACGATCGTGGTCGGGAAGTAGTAGAAGCAGCGTTCCCCGCCAGGATGGGAGTGGATGATGCCTACGACGCCGGTCCAGCCCGCGTCTTCACAGCTCCCCTTCGGCACAACCCGCGTCGCCCTCGAGGCCGCGGAATCCACATCCGCCGGCGCAATGCGTTCCACGACCACCGTACTGCCCCGAACCTCGCCGATCATGCACCCCATGAACTCGGTCGAGAACTCCCGATACTGCAACACGAGATATCGCTGCGCCTGCTTGGACAACACGAGGGTCTTCGCTACGGCTGGTTTAGGGTGCTGCTTCCCCGCGACGAGCCCGACAGCAAGCCCGAATCCGAGTACACAAGCAAGGACCAGCGGAAGCCTCATGAGGCCTCGATGCGCCTGAGCGCGTGGTAGGTGCGACGCTCCCTTCACAGTCGAGCTGGTGGGATTCGAACCCACGACGCCCTGCTCCCAAAGCAGGTGGAGTGGCCGCTCTCCTACAGCTCGAGGCCCATACTAGACGCGGGAAAACCGAAAAACCTGACAGGCTACCTGGTGGTACGACGCTCTAGCCAATCCATGAGCGCGTACTCACAACCCAGCAACAGCTCGCACGCCCATCCTAGGGGTAGGCGGCCTGGAATCCAGGCAAGGTAGGTCAGAGCCTTGGCCCCGCCCGCCACAACCGCCGCCAACAGCACCACCGGCCAGTATCGTTTCGGCAGGCTATGTTCCTGCTTAAGCGAACCCCCGATCCAGTAGACGATCTGAAACCAGGAATCCTCAATGACACCGTAACGCAGCGCCCACCACCACGTGCGATACCAGGGCTGATACGCATCATCACGCGTCCTGGTCCGACACCGACGACACTTGTAATGCCAGCCCGCCGAGTACCAGAAGTAGGGATTACCCTCATGCTGCTCGCGATACGTCAGTTCATCGCGGTCATCGCGTGCCACCCGTTCAGCCCGATCATCCCGCGAGCGCCACGAGCACTTCCACTTATGACCCAGGAAGAAACAGACTGTCTCACGAAACGCGTCGTGATACCATCGCAGTGGCCAGCTCGCCATCAGTACCCAGAGGGGCTACGCCGTGTACGCCGAACGCGCTTGAGGGTTGGCTTGGGCAGCTTCTTGAGCGGGTTCTTCGGGATGTAGCGCAACTTCTTCTTGAGTGACTTGGCCATGCTTCGCTCCGTGCAGACTTTTTCGTTGTAAGCCGACCTTTCTGCAGACTATTTCAGCATAACCCCAGCGAGTATCGATCTCGCTCCCGCGCCTTGAAAGAGCGCTGTCCTAGCCAGTAGACGATGGGGTCATAGGGGCCGGCACTACCCAACCCACTGCAATGAGTCTGCGCGCGGTTGCAGCCGTCGCTGGTAAAGGGCACTCCGGCACCGTTTGGTGGACGGTCGCTCGCCGAACGTCTTCGACAAGGAGGATCCTTCAACCGCCCAGAGTACCTCCACGGAGATTCGAACTCCGGTCACCGCGCTGAGAACGCAGCATCCTGACCACTGGACGATGGAGGCAAGTCCGCGACCACCCACCCGAATTTCGGGTTCGTCCGAAGACGCGCGGCTAGGGCTGTGTTTTTACGTGCGAGCAAGCACGAGGCAGTTTTTCGTCGTACCCAGGAACAGTCTGGATGACAGGATTCGAACCTGCGACCCCGTGGCCCCGAACCACGTGCTCTACCCAGCTGAGCTACATCCAGAGAAAAGTGGACTCGGAGGGAATCGAACCCTCGACATTCGCCATGCCATGGCGACGTTCTCCCGCTGAACTACGAGCCCGAGCTGGCGACCGGATCCTTCCCTTCCTTTTCCCTTAGGGCTTCCGCCGGTCGGGCACCACCCAGGAGGTCTCGATCGCCAACGGCCTACCTGCAAAGAGGCGAGTGCGCCACGTCGCACCCTTTAAGGCCCCGTGACCTCGCGACCTAGCTCACGCAGAACCCCATGGGTTCTTGTCAGCAGCGAGGAACCTTTTGACAAAGCGCACCGGTTCACGGCCGCGAAGCCGATTCCCGTCATCTTCCATATGGCAACCGGTTCTACTCACCCTATCCCGTTCGCGCGGTTTGGGGCTTTCCCCGGTACTTCCTTGCCATCTGGTCGATGTAAAGCGCCTACTGGAGCGGCAGGAGTCGAACCTGCAACATCCTGGGTAACAGCCAGGCGGTCTGCCAGTTGACCTACACCCCAACGGATCTAACGCCACCGACGCCACACACAGCGAAAGTTGTCCCCGGTCCGCGCCATGCTAAGCGCCCGATCATCAACAACGCACACGGTCCCGTCATCAGCGACAAGCAGGTTGATCAACCCAGCTACAGGATCGGTTGGACGTCGAAATCCGGCTGGGAGGTGACTCACAGGGAGCTGCTGCCGGTTGACCACCCGACGCCACCACCCGTTATCATCTATCGTCCGACTCCACTCAGGTGCTGGTGCGCCTGAAAACGTACCCGGCTTACATCCACTCAGAATCAACGCCGCCACAATCGCCCACAGCTGCTTCATTCTTGCAACCTCCGCCGAAGATCTCGCCGACCCCTTTAGTGAGTCGAAACGAGTGCGGAGATTCGCGAACGCCCCGAGTAGGAATCGAACCCACGACAAGCCGGTTAACAGCCGGCGGCTCTGCCACTGAGCTATCGGGGCTCAGGTCCTACGAAAACAAACGGCCCGGAGTTGGGTGGCCAGTACAGAATCTTGTCACCGTGGGTCCGCTTACCCAAACGGCGACCACCGATGTTGGGCATCTGTGTGTAACCCAAACTCTCTAACAATCCCGGTAGCTCTGGAGACCATGGGAGATCGAGATGCACGTTGTCATCCTCGAGTTGCGCGTCGATCAGCTGAACCACCAGCTCGTCTCGTGTCATAATCTGGACGGGTGGATTCGAACCACCGACCCCCGCGACCCCATCGCGGTGCGCTACCCAGCTACGCCACGCCCAGTTGCTGCAATCCCTGCTTCGCCGCCAGCTTTTCGATTCGCTTGTCATACGCATCGAGAATCGTCTCGATGGTATCCGGAGAGATCTGAAGCGCCTTCTTGCGAAGGTCTTCCTTGATCCGAGTGATCATTCGCACTCGATCAGGATTCGTGGTGACCATGGTGTTCCCCTTTGTTAAGCCCCGTCACTATATGGCATTCGATATAGCCGGCCTTCGGTTATACCGACTTCGATATGGGCACTGAGGGATTCGAACCCCCGACCTTCTCGATGTGAACGAGACGCTCTACCCGCTGAGCCAAGCACCCCTGAGGGTCGCGCGGAGATTTACGCCCCCGCCACCCACTCTATCGCTGATCAGACGACAGCCAGTGCCATCAGAGTACATGGCCGCACTCTTACGAGGGACCGCCTCTGGCCTGATGAGCAGTGCGCGAGGAGGGACTCGAACCCCCGATAGGCTGGATGTAAACCAGCTGCCGTTGCCGCTGGGCCACCCGCGCGATAGGGAGCATCCTGAATTAGACGACCCGAGTTCGCACTCGGAGGAGGACTCGAACCCCCATCTCTCCCAGCTCGAGAGGCCAGGTGCGAGACTCTTCGCTTATCCAGTTGTGCAGTTCTGCACAGCGCTGTGCAGCCTACAGTAACCAGGGCGAACGGCTGCACCTTGCGGTCGCAGCTCACCTGACCTCGATGGACACGGCCGGGATCGAACCGGCGACATCCGCAGTGCAAGTGCGGCGTTCTCCCGCTGAACTACGTGCCCGTACACCCCGCGCCCGAGCTCGCCGTTATGACACTCTCGGACCTCCGCTCACTAGTAGAGCGACGTGCGGACCAGCGCTGGCTAACACCTGCGCGAGGCTTACTGCGATCTGGGTCCCGAAGTGCGGTTTCGAGAGTTGCCGCTGCTCCAGGCCAGTGACTACACCTGTACGACTGGAAGTCCCATGACTTCGAACTCATCGCGCCGCCACAACACCACCAGCCCGCCACGCACAGGATGTGACCAGCCGCGATCGGTTGGCTCACGATCCTGGGTGACGTCAACGTCGAACTTCAACTCTCGCAACGCTACTCGAGCCGCATCCGTGGCCAGCACCCGAACAACCGACCCACCTTCCAATGCGGTCTCTACAAGCAGCGCCTTCAAACGATCAGTCGACGTCATAGGTGGACCAGGTCGGGTTCGAACCGACGACCTCTCGCTTGCGGAGCGAGCGCTCTCCCAACTGAGCTACAAGCCCATACGAGCCGTCACGGTGATGATCCGTGCCCGCCAGGTTTTGGAGACCCGGCTGCGTCCCAACGCGCCCGACTCATTTGCGGCTGCGAGCTACCAGCTCGCTTACGCTGCCGCCCACCGCCCGTTTCAGGGAAACCTCCCACGTCAGCGCGTCATGGTTAGTGCACATCCCCACGACAACTTGAACAGGACAACTGCGTGGCCAGGGCCTCCCGTATGTACAACGCGCACAGAGGAGAGACATATGCGCGCAGGGTAGTGGTGGAGAAAGGACTCGAACCTATGAAGGCCGCTAGGGCCGCCTGGGTTACGGCCAGGTGCAATTGCCGCTCTGCCACTCCACCGTTTCGCTGATGCCGGCCTTTTGACCAGCCGACCTCCCTGGATCCGCAGTCACAGCCACGACGCCGCTACTACAGATAGGAGGAATTGATGTCACGGAGGTCCTATCGTGGTTCAAAAGTCCCCCGACTTCCTACAGCTGCTTTTCAGCATCAGCGAAGCGAGCGGCGGGGATCGAACCCGCGACGTCAACCTTGGGAAGGTTGCATTCTGCCGCTGAATTACGCTCGCGTTGGTCGGCGGTCCGACCGTGGTTGCGTTAGGGTTTCCCGCCGTCGGTCCACACCGCGCAACCCTCCGTGGACGTTCGCTTGGTAAGGCGGCTACACTCCCCTGAAACTCAATGCAATTCGAACACCGACGTTGAATCCGGCGCAACATCCCACGGACGATCCAAGACCACTTCATCATGAATGTGTTCGACGATCTTGCGCTCTTGCCCTGCACCGGTACCTGCAGCGATGACCATCTTGTAGCCGATGTATCCGCGCAGCTCGGCACGACGCCTGCACGCAATAAGCGCTCGCATGAGCAGTCCGAACGCACTGCCCACGACCACCACGATTCCTGCAATCTCGATCGGTCCCATTTTCATAGAGCCCCAGGCCGGGATCGAACCGGCGACGTCCTGTTTGGAAGACAGGTGCTCTTCCCGCTGAGCTACTGGAGCAAGACAAAGAGTGTGCTGTTACGCCAAAGAACAGCAGGGCCATTCCCGACCCGCCCTAGTCGCTGGCACGCGACCGTCACGGTATCAGACCTGTGTTCACTCCTTAGCCGATGGCTGCTTCTAGGCCCACGGCCTCTTTGTCGATTTCAAGAGCGAATGACCGGGCTCGAACCGGCGACCTCATCCTTGGCAAAGATGTGCTCTTCCAACTGAGCTACATTCGCGTAGCGCCGGTATTGTTATCCCGCGCCGGCGCGCGGTGTGTGTGAGCCGATCAGGCGGGAGTGATCGGGTGCACTAAGGGTGGTGTACGAGAGTCGAACTCGTATGCCAGGAGCCACAATCCTGTGCCTTACCTTCTCGGCCAACACCACCATGAAGCCCTATACTGGATACGTCACCAGTATGTGTTCACATGTCGCATTCGCGTGCAGAATCTGAAACGTCTGTCCGTCTTTGGTGGTCACCGTATGATTGATGACCCACTCAAACGGCTTGCCCTCAAGTCGCATCGCGATAAACTTCGCTCGCCACTCGTCCGACAGATCCGCGATGTGTACTCGTGCGATGCTTCCAGTGCTCATATGCCACCGCTCGGATTCGAACCGAGACCTCAACCGATTAAAAGTCGGGTACGCTACCAGTTACGCCACGGAGGCGGAGTTCTTACGAATCCGTTCCGTTTTTCGCGCACGCGCCCGCGCCACCGCGGCGTACTTCGCTCGGCAAGCTTCGCATCCGCGGCCACCGTTGCACTTCGGTGGCTGCTCTGCCTTGTAGGTCTTCGCGTTCTTGCACTGTAGCATCGCCCTATCCTCCGTTACACCCGATGCGCCCGGTGGGAGTCGAACCCACGACCCGCTGGTTAAGAGCCAGCCGCTCTGGCCAACTGA
>Ga0207646_10003819_pt1 | contig 16738 bp, 20 predicted proteins | sample KBSK5502metaG_FD_184343 | JGI IMG/M metagenome (GOLD analysis project Ga0207646, IMG submission 184343) | Corn, switchgrass and miscanthus rhizosphere microbial communities from Kellogg Biological Station, Michigan, USA - KBS K5-50-2 metaG... | ecosystem: Host-associated > Plants > Roots >... | reverse complement strand
GGAGACCGATGCCGATAAGCCCTAGCCACACCCCGACGTTCGGGTCTTGAAGGCCGGCACTCGAGAACATCGGCAGGGAGAAGTAAAGCACTACAAGTCCGAACACGAGTTGAAGAATTCGGGTCGCCGCGATCCGCGCCCAGCCCGCGCCACCCTCGCTAACACGCACAGTAATACCTGCCGCCCGGGCCTTCGTTAAGAATCAGCTGCGCGAACGGGCCCGGATCGTCGGCGTCCCAGACGGCGTTGACCACCTCGCCGGTCGCGGGAAAGAGCGGCCGCGACTGAGCGAGGAGCGCGTAGTCGCGCTCGTAAATCCAGCGCATGCCGTCGCGCGGTTCGTCGGCGCGCGCCGGCTGGCCGATCGCCTCGCTGTACGCGAGCCACGGCAGATCCACACCGCTCGCGATCGGCAGCCCGACCCATTTCCAAACCCGCGGATTCACGTCAAGGAGCAGGTGTTCCTTGCGCGCCGGGTCCCAGATGAACTCGACCTCACTGATTCCGTGGTAGCCGAACGCCTTGAGGATCGCGGCCCCTCGCTCATGTATCTCGGGAACCTGCTCGCCGATCACCAGGCACCCCGTGCCAAAGCCCTCGGGGTACTGCTCGAGCTTCCGCCCAACGAACGCACCGCGGACCTCGCCATCGGGCGCGACATACGAGCAGAACGAGTAGAAGCCACCGGCCGGCACGTCGACGATCTCCTGCGCGACGCAGGCGAGGTCGGCGGCTTCGCGGGCGAAGCGCACGAGCTCGGCCGCGTTCTCGGCGCGGAACACTTTCACACCGAAGCGGTCGTAGAAGCGGCGCTGCTCGGCGGGCTTCACGATCGCCGGATAGCGGATCTCTTTCGCCGTCGCCTTCGGGTCGTTCAGCGTGTACGTCTTCGGGATCGGAATGCGCAGATGGTGTGCATCGGCGTAGAGGCGGCGCTTGTCGAGGACCGCATCGATCACGGCGAGCTCGCTGAACGGGATGCGATAGCACGCCTCGAGCTGCGAGCGGTACCGCGCGACCGCCATCACCCACTCGTCGTTCGTCGGAAAGAGGACCGCGCCCTCCCAACGCTTCGCGTTTTCCAAGAGGTATTGCACGAACCCGCGCTCGTCCTCGAGCGGGTTCGGGCAGGTGTAGCGCGCGGTCACGGCGCGCGACGCCTGTCCGAGTCCGCGCGGATCGGGGTCGAGCGCGATGACCTCCACCCCGTGCGCGGCAAGCGAGCGCGCGACGGCGAGGCCGGTGATGTGGCAGTTGAAGACGAGGGCGCGGGGAAGCGGCTTAGACGCGGTCAAGGGCGCGGTCGATATCGGCAATGATGTCGGCGGGGTCCTCGATGCCGACGGAGATGCGCAGGAAGCCGTCGGTGATGCCGAGGCGCTTGCGCTCTTCGGCGGGAAGGCGGCGGTGCGACGAGATCGGCGGGTAGAGCACCTCGGTGAAGAGATCGCCGACCGTAGTGGCCGACGCAGCGAGCTCGAGCGCGTCGAGGAAGCGGAAGGCGGCGGGCCTCGTATCGTCGCGAAGGACGAATGAGACGACGCCTCCGTAGAGTCCGCCGAATTGACGCCTCGCCAGGTCGTGCTGCGGATGGTCCGCCAGACCCGGATACCGAATCCGGACGACTTTGGGGTGCGTAACGAGGTGACGAGCCACAACGAGTGCGCTCTCGCATTGGCGTCGCACGCGTAGCGCGAGCGTGCGCATCCCTCGGATCGCGAGCCAGGCCTCGTGCGGCGGCAGGTACGCGCCGTCGAGGATGGTGCGGTCGCGCATCGCACGGGCGAGCTCCGTCGAGCCGCCGACCGAGCCGCCCATGACGTCGCCGTGGCCGTTCACGTACTTGGTGAGCGAGTGGATGACCATCGTTGCTCCGAGCGCCGCGGGCCGGAAGAGCACCGGCGTCGCGAAGGTCGCGTCCAAAGCCAGGCTCGCCCCGTTGTCGCGCGCCAGCCGAGCCAGCGTGGCCACGTCGTTCACTCTGAGCAAAGGATTGGCGATGGCTTCCGCGTAGACAAGGGTGGTCGGCTTCGCGCGAAGCGCGGCTTCGACTCCTTGGTGATCGGTCGTGTCGACGAAGACGATGTCGGCCGACCGCTCGCGCGTCCATCGTTCGAAGAGCGCACGCGTCTGCCCGTAGCAGTCTTCCTGAGCGACCACGCGCCCGCCGCGCGAGATCGCGCACGCGTCGACGGCCGCGGCGATCGCCGCCATGCCGGTGACGAAGCAGGTCGCCGCCTCGACGCCATCGAGCTCGGCCATCGCGGCCTCGAGCGCGGCGGTGGTAGGCGTGCCGTAGCGCCCGTAGACGTAGCCGGGTTGGTCGCCACCGAAGACCGCGTCCTGCTCGGCTGCGGAGCCATAGTCGAAGGCGACGCTCTGCACGAGAGGCGGTACTACGGGTTCTCCTCGTCCCGGGGGGAGGGAGCGGGCGGCATGCACGACGCGCGTCCCCGCTCCGAGCTCCCTCCGGCCCATCAAGGGACCAAGGTACGCCGTCGACGCCGGGCCAGTGCCCGGTCTTATTCGGCCGGCGTGGCTTCTACTGGCTGTATTTCTTCCTCAGCTGACTCGAGTGTCTTGGCACGCTCGATGAGGTCGGCGACCTTCTGGCCGCCCTTGCGACCGATGCGCTCGAAATGTCCGGCTCCGTACTTCGCGGTGACCGCTCGGCCGCCCTTCTTGCCGATACGGCCGAAGAACTCCGGCCCGTACTTGTTGGCGGTACTCGATCCGCCTTTCTTGCCGATCTTTTCGTAGAACTCCGGGCCGTACTTTTCGCTGACCAAACGGCCACCCATTCGTCCCGCTTCGGCGACGGTCATCCCGCCCCCAGCTTTCCGTGCCATGGCGTGCTCCTTTTCCGAGTGGCAGATGTAGGGGCAGGTGCCATGCCGAGCAGGCGTTCGAACGGCTATTTGGGGTAACAGTTGGGCAACGATGCAGCCCTCATTCAGACAGCGGGTGCGATCTCGAGATCGATGGGCTCTTCGCGGACAAATATCCAGACCACAAGCGCCGCCATCACGGCGGCGACGAAGCAGACCAAACCGAGCGCCGAGACCCGCGACCATCGATAAGGAGTCCACCGATTGCGCCACCCGCGACGATCCTCGCGCTGAGCAATGTGCAGACGAGCATGATCAGCGACCCGGTAACCAGGAAGCGCTTTCGTCCGAACCGGTGAGCACCGCGACCACGATGCCCGGCGCGCCGTAGGCGGCCACCACCAGCCCCCCGTGCCGGTCGTGATCTTGAACTCGCTCGCGATCCGCGTGAGCACTGGCGCCATGACGACGCCGACAGAGACCGCGTTAGAGCTCAGGAAGCCGCGGAGCCCGAGGAGGCGCCGCCACTTGCCGGGACTCAAACCAGAGGGCGGCCCGCGAACGTGTGGAGGAAGCGTCCGAACGCGCGAATGTGATCGACGTAATCAACGATCGCGATGTTCTCGTTCGGCGCGTGATTGGCGGACGCGGCATTGCCTGACCCGAACCCCGCGACGGGGATGCCGAGCGCGTCGCACACCTGCGCCATCGGGCCCGAACCGGCGAGCAACGGATATACGACCGGCTCAACGTTGTACGCCGCGCGGCATGCCTCGACGGCGGCTCTCGCGGTCACGGAGTCTGTCGGCCAGCGCGACGGCGGCTCCCCGTGTCCGGGCACGACCTCGACATCTTCGAAACCACGCCGATCGAGGTGCGCTCGCAGGAGCTTCGTGACCTTCTCGGGCGTGAGATCGGGCACGAGCCGAAAATCGATCTTCGCGCTCGCGACAGCGGGCAGGACCGTCTTCGAGCCCACTCCGGTGTAGCCCGAGACGATCCCGCAGATCGTGCACGTCGGCTCGAAGAAGTGCTTCTTCTTAAGCTCGTACCCATGGAGACCGCGAACGAACCCCTTGATGCCGTGGATCCGCAGCATCCCTTGCTCGTCGAAGGGAAGCCGCTCCAGAAGCTCGCGATCGGCGGCGGTCGGCCGCCGCACCGACTCCATGAAACCGTCGATCGTTATCTCGTCAGCGCTGTTCTTCAGCGTCGCGATTGCCCAGACGAGCCGCCACGCCGCGTTCGGGACGATCGTCGCGAGCGAGGAGTGCGCATCCTTGTTCGCTGCGCGCACGCGAAGCTCCACGTAGGCGATCCCTTTGAGCCCGCATGAAATGGTAGGCCGGCCAGCGGCGTCCTTGTAGCCCGCCTCCCAGATGCAGCCGTCGGCCCGGAGCCGATCGCCGTACCGGGCGACGAACGCGGCGAGATGCGCGGACCCGCTCTCCTCCTCGCCCTCGTACAGCACGCGGATCCGAAGAGGCAGCTCGCCGATCGTCGCGCGGTACGCCTCGATCGCCTGGAGCCGAGCGATCAGATTTCCTTTGTTGTCGGACACGCCACGGCCGAAGAGAAATCCATCGCGCTCGGTCGGCTCGAAGGGAGCCGTCGACCACTCGTCGAGCGGGTCGGGCGGCTGCACGTCGTAGTGGTTGTAGACGAGGATGGTGCGCTCACCACGGCCTGTCTCGCCGACGATCGTTGGGGGACCCCCGTCGACGGACAATGCCTCCGCGGCGATGCCACCGCGCTTCTTTGCTCGGTCCAGGACGATCCGTGCGGTCTCCGGAATGCCGATTCCCTGCGCCGAAACCGTGGGCTGTCGGATCAGGACCTTCAGCTCGTCGATGTATTCGCGCTCATGCGCGCGCACATATGCATCGAATTCCGCGAAGCTGGTCACGCCGGGAGAGGCTAGCGTCAGGTCGGGACGGTCGTCGTTCGGGTCTTGCTCTTTCCGAGCTCGCATCGCGGCGAGTACGGGGTGACCTCGATCCACCGCTGCTGACAGAGGTAGTGGACGACCCCGTCAAGGTCCTCGAGGGTCTCGCGCTTGTAGACCTTTGCGCGAGGAATCATGAAGACACAGTCGCCGCAGTTTGCAGGGAGCGCCGCACGCGGGCGATGCGCCGCGCGAGCGGCAACGAGCGCGAACCCGAGGGCCGCCAAGCCCAGGACGAGCAATACGAATATGACAAAGAAGACGCCGAAACTACCCATATCCGTGGCGGCCTCCCGCGCGTACTCACGTTAGCAGGAGGTCTTATCAACATGACGATGGTGCGTGCACTGCTCCTCGCGTCTCTGTTGGGCGGTCTCGCGCTTGTGGCCTGCGGCAGCGCGGGCAGCGGCGGAGCTGGCGGCGGCTACACGTCCGCGGCACCGGCGACCGCGAACCCGGCGCTCGGGACGAACCAGCCGACGGATCCACCCAAGCAATACCCTCCCGCCCCGCCCGGCTACCCATAATCAGGCTACGGGAACTCGGTTCGGGATACACCTCGGTCACCTCGGGGGTCCCCTCGACGAGATGCGACGGCTGTGGCGATTCGCAGATGAGCGCGGGTTCGACTGGTTCTCGGTCTCCGATCACTTTCAAGAGACGCCACCGCAGGGTGGAGACCGCGATTGCTTCGAATCGATCGCGACGCTGTCGGCCGCGGCGGTGCAGACAACGAACGTCCGCGTCGGGTGCCTGGTCTTTTGCGTCGGCTACCGACATCCTGGTGTTCTAGCAAAGGCGATGAGCACCATCGACCACCTCTCACAGGGGCGTGCCGACTGCGGCCTCGGCGCGGGATGGGACGAAGTCGAGTTCGCGTCGTACGGCATCCCCTTCCCATCAATCGGTGAGCGCGAGGACCAGCTCGAGGAGTACGCCGAGGTCCTCCGCCTCCTGTTCGATCGACGTCGCGTCGACTTCAGCGGCGCGCACTACAAGTTCGTGGACGCTCCGAACAACCCCAAGCCGCTCCAAAAACGGCTGCCCATTTGGATCGGCGGCGCGGGAGAGAAACGGACCCTGCGAACGGCCGCGCGCTTCGCCGACGGCTGGAACGCGCCGTATCTCCCTCCGGCGGAATGGAGGCGCAAGAGTGAGGTGCTCGACGCATGGTGCGCGAAGGTCGGCCGCGATCCCAGCACGATAGTGCGCACAATCAATGTCGGGTTCTACATGGGCGCCGACGACGCCGGAGCGAAGCGTAACGAAGACATCTATCAAAGGCATTGGTCGAGAGATACGCGAGGGATGACAGGTTTTCTGCGTGGCACGCCGCGGGAGGCCAAGGACGTGGTCGCGTCCTTCGTCGACGCAGGCGCCTACCGCGTGAACATCGCCTTTCGTGAGGGACCTTATGACTGGGACGCGCTCGATGCGTTCGCCTCGGACGTGATGCCAGAGTTCGTGTGAAGATCGAGGAGGTTCTGTAATGCATCGCCTGGTCGTTGCCGTATTGGTGATCTTTATCGTCGCCGCGATTGGTGGATCCGCCTGCGGCTCCGCCGGCGGTGGCGGCTCGGGCTCCCCCGCGCCGACGTCCGGCTATTAGCGAAAGACCCCGTGTCCGCGTCGAGCCGTTCGCGGTCGGGGGAACGAGGGGGCGCTGGACGGTCCGCTGGCGGATCACGAACGAGGGCGACAAGCCTATTCGGGTGCTCAGCGCGCAGCACCCACATGCACAGTTCCGAACACCCGAAACCAGCGTCGACCGCGAGGTCGCCCCAAGGGCGGCAGTAGAGATCGCGCTGCCCGTCCGCTTCGGCGAAGAACCGGGCGTTGTCGTCGAGAACCCGTTCCTCATCCTGGTGTTCCGGGAGAGCGCCGACTGGCGCCTGCTCGCACGCGTTCGTGTCACCGCCGGTAAGGCTGGCGAGCCGATCGCCGGCCAGCCGGTCGTGGTTACGATGCAGAAGGTTGGAGCAGGTGCGGACTAAGCTTTTTTCGGTATGAACGCAGAAGATCGCACGGTCATGGAGCGGATGCGGGGCTGACGCGGCAACTGAAGCCTCGGCTTCGAAGAGACCACGGGTATGGTCTCCAACGTGCTCGAAGTGGATGAGGACGAGCTCCTCAAGCGAGTGAAGACCTTCAAAAAGAAGTACGCCGACGACCCCGAATACAAGACGCTCCGCGCAATGCTCCCGAAGGAGTGGCCTCTCTAGACCTTGGCGGGCAAGCGGACCTCGGGATGCCGTAGCTCGAGCCTGCCGGTCTTGCCGCTCCAGTAGGAGTTCCGCTGACCGGTCATGGCCTGAACGTGGCCGTCCCACTCGAAGTTGAACGCGTTGAGCCCAAGATGCACAGCTCGCCGACAGCGCTCGCGGGTCTCGTCATCCGTGGCGAAGCGGCGGATCGCCTCGATCTGCCGATCACCGTGTCCTGTGTCCTGTTCGGCGTGGAGCTCGTACGTCGCCGCTGCGCGGCGGGAGAACCCGTAGTGGCCGGTGAGCTCCTTGAAGACACGCGCAGCGGCGCCGTCCGGACCGCCGTGCATCGCCTCGACGAACGAGAGAAGAGAGATCCCCTCGAGCGCCGAGCGGTTCTGGCATCCAGACCGGATCATCTCGATCGCCGCCAGCGTGCCCGGCGCGGGATCGGCCTTGTCCGCCGCCTCGCGGGAAATGCCCGCCTCGTCGAGCATCTGCAGCATGATGTCGACGTGGGTCTTCTCTCCGCCGAGCTCCTCCATGAAGTTCTCCATCACGATGTCCATGAGCGCGTAGTTCCGCTCGCTGGCGACGTTCGTGACGATGTATCCGAAGAAGATCGGATTCGTGCGAACGCGAAGATAGTGTTGGATCTCGCCCAGCACGATCTGCTCCCGCGTCCAGCGATGCTCCACGATTCCCTTGAACCACGGGTGGTCGGGCATGAATAGCTCACGCGCGGCGTGCCAGAGCTCATCGATAAATGTGTCGTTGGCCACTTGTCCCCCACTCTATTACCGATGAGCGATCGCCAGCGGATCTCGTCCGGGTCCAAATACGAGCCGTCGATCGGCTTCAGTCGCGCCCTTCGCGTCGGCCGGAGCGTTTACGTTTCCGGGACCGCGCCCATCTGGCCGGATGGCTCGTGCGATCCCGACCCGGAGGTCCAGGCGCGCCGCTGCCTCGAGATCATCCTCGAGGCGCTCGCGCAAGCCGGGGCATCGGCGAAACACGTCGTCCGTACGAGGATGTTCCTGACTGACCCGAGGTATGCGGACGCGGTGAGCCGCGCCCATGGCGCCGTTTTCGGCGAGGTCCGACCCGCCTCGACGATGGTTGTCATCCTTGGGTTGCTCGACCCTCGGTGGAAGGTTGAGATCGAAGCCGACGCGGTCATGGATCAGGCAGTCATGGATTAGATACAGGGAGTAGCCCTAGGCTCTCCGGGCGTGGAACCCGGTCTTTATCTGACGTTCTTCACCGAGGGCGAGCCAGTGAGCGGAGAGCTTCCGCCGGTGGGACCGCTCGAGCACGTTGTGATCCGTGGTCAATCGCTGATCGCCGATCGCAAGAACGGCGAGGCCGACCTTTTCGGCGGCGGCGGGCGTTGGATCGAGGCCGAGCGCGAGCTCCGACGTGCCACCGGCCAGGAGCCTGGCGGCACCACACGTTCCGACCTTCGTATCGCCGGTCCGGAGGGCGTGTATCTGCGATTCGTCTCCTTCGGCGACCCTGCCGAGCAGGACCCCGTCCCGGAGCTCGGTCCGTACGCCGTGGTGGTCGTCGGCCGACGCGGTGTCGAAGCCGATGGCGATCCGCTCGCGACTCGGGCGGGGACGAACCAGAACCTCTGGGAGCTGACCGGCGTCGGGGGGAGCGCCTTGGTCGGAGTGATCCGACCGGACATCGCGTTCCGAACGCGATCGACCGCGTACCACCCTGAGGTCACGCCGTTTCGTAGGGGTGCCACGCTCGCGCCGATGCGGCCGGTGGCCGCGCCCGTCGCCGCGGCAGCAGCACCAGCCGCCACGCGCGTGGCCGAGCCGCCGCGGCCGCAGCGGCCATCCGAAGATCCCGGGCTCACGCTCCGCGATCGCATCGGCTCCGAGCCCTCGACGATTCGGTCGAACTACATGGTCGCGGAGCCTCCGCAGCGCGAATGGGGCGGTGCCGCGTGGCAGCTGCGCTACGCGATCATCGGCGCGCTCGTCGTCCTCATCGTCGTCTTCAGTGTCCCGTCGATCCGCTCGCTTCTGAACGGCGGCACTCCGACAGCGGAGACGGTGGCCGTCGGCACCGCGATCTCGTCACCCGGATGGACCTACAACGTCGGGAGCGTGAGGCGCGTCGCTCGGATCGGTGCGTCCCAAGCCCGCGGCACCTATGTCGTCGTGCAGATCGCCGCGACGAATCGCGGTCCCGCGGGTGCGCAGCTTTCGGCGAGCAACTTCACGCTCGTGGGCACGGGCGGTGAACAGTACGCGGCGCTACCGCCTTCGAGCGTCGTGTATTCAAGCGCTCTGAATCCGGACTCCTCATACATATGGCCGACGGACTTCCCAGTGGGCCGCGGTGTCGTCGTGCCACTCATATTCGACGCCAGCTCGTCGATCAGCGGAATGGAGCTCGTGATCCTGGACCTGCCTTCGACGCGGATCCGTTTGGAGTAGGCGCGCCGCGGGTTGCGCCTGGTCGACCATTCTTGTAGAGATCGCAACATGCGAGGTTCCGTTGTGCGAACTGCCATACCCGCAAGCGGCAGGTGACCGCGGCATCTGGGAGCGGAAACACATGACGCTCGATATGCCCTATCCAGGACCAACGGTTCTTCATAATTGTGCGGCGCGGGCCGTTAGCTCAATGGATAGAGCAAGTACCTTCTAAGTACTCGACGTAGGTTCGACTCCTACACGGCCTACTGCCCTCCACGGCGTGATACACATTCGCCAATGCTCCGCCAGCTCGACCACGTCGTCCTCGTCGCGCGCGATCTGAATTCGGCGATCGCCGACCATCGTCGTCGAGGTTTCACGGTGACGCCGGGTGGCGAGCACGCCGACGGCGCGACGCACAACGCGCTCATCCCGTTCGCCGACGGAAGCTATCTGGAGCTCGTTGCCTTCCACGATCTCAGCCGATCGTTGACGCATCGCTGGTGGAAGGTCGCGGCGGACGGCGGCGGGCTCGCGGACTTCGCCCTCCTCTCAGACGACCTCGCCGCGGACTGCGCCGCGCTCGCCGAGCTCGTGAAGATCCCGCCGAAAGAGGGCGGTCGCATCAGGCCGGACGGCGTCGAGATCAAGTGGCACACCGCCGTGCTCAAAGCGCCCCTACCGTTCGTGATCGAGGACGTCACCACGCGAGAGCTGCGCGTGCCGGGCGGCGCCGCGGCCGAGCACGCGAACGATGCCACCGGCATCGCGTCGGTCGTGCTCGGAGCCGTAGATATCGGCGACGCCGAGTGGCGTTATGCGGCGCTCCGCGAACGGGGCGCGCCAAAGGTCGAGCTGCGCAAGGCGGAGAAGGACGGACTCTTGGACGTCCGGTTTCGGAGCGGCTAGCGCGGAGAGTGGATCGGGCGGCCCGCCGCCGAGAGCGCTGCCTCGCGGAAGGTCTCGGCGAGCGTTGGGTGCGCGTGGATCGTGGCGATCACGTCTTCGACGGTCGCCTCCAAGCGCATGGCGAGCGTCGCCTCGGCGATCAGCTCGCTCGCCTGCGGGCCCACGATGTGCACGCCGACGATCCGCTGATCCTTGCCGGCCGTGACGATCTTGGTCAGTCCGTCCGCCTCACCGAGCGCGAGCGCCCGGCCGGAGCTGCGGAAGTTGTATCGCGCGATCTTCATGTCCGCGCCGTACTTCTCTTTCGCCTGCGCTTCGGTCAGACCGACCTGCGCGACCTCCGGATGTGTGTAGACGACGTTCGGCGAAACGTCGTAGTTCATGGTCGCGTCCTCGCCGAGGATCGTGTCGACCGCGACCTCCCCCTGCGTCGACGCGACGTGCGCGAGCTTCGGCGCGCGCGTGTCGCCGATGCAGTCGCCGATCGCCCACACGCCAGGGATGCTCGTGCGCATCCGGTCGTCGACCGTGATGCCGAGGCGGTTGGTGGTGAGGCCCGCCTGCTCCACGCCGGAAAGGTTCGCGACGCGACCGGCGCCGAGGAGGACATGCTCGCCTTCGAACGACTCCTGCTTCCCATCGATCTCGGCGCTTACCGTCACGATCGGCCCGCTCCGCTTCACCTCGGTGACCTTCGCGTTGACCCGCACCTTGACGCCGCGCTGCTCGAGCGAGCGCACGAGAAGACGCACGATCTCGGGGTCCGCGTACGCGATCGGCTGCGGCAACATCTCGAGGACGGTGACGTCGCTTCCGATCTCGGAGAAGAAAGTGCCGAGCTCGAGCCCGATCGCACCGCCGCCGATGACGATGAGACGCTTCGGGATCTCCGTGAGCGCGAGCGCGCCGACGTTGTCGAGCGGCTTCGCCTCGGCCAGCCCTCTGATCGGGGGGGTCCCGACCTTCGAACCCGTCGCGACGATCATCGCTTTCGCGTCGATGGTCTGACCGCCGACGCGAAGCTGTGTCGGCGAGACGAACGTCCCTTCGCCCTTGATAAGGTCGGCCTTCCGGCCTTTGAGGAGCGCCTCAACGCCGGAGACCAGCTGAGCGACGACCCGATCCTTTCGCGCGACCGCCTTCGGCAGCTCGAACCGCGCGCCGTCGACATGGATGCCGTGATCCTCGCCGTGGGTCGTGAGCCAGTACGCGTGGCTCGAGTCAAGGAGGGCCTTCGAGGGGATGCACCCGACGGTGACACAGATGCCTCCGACGCGATCGCGCTCCACGAGCGCCACCTTCGCACCCTTCACCGCCGCGTGAAGGGCCGCGACGTATCCGCCGGGACCGCCGCCGAGGATGGCTATGTCATACGTGGCCACTATGAAAAGAGCCTAGGGTCTTCCGACGCGTCTCGCTCCAGCGGATGATCGAAATATCCGTACTTCGCGCGATACCAGAGATAGAGCGGAAGGAACGACAGGCCAAGGCGTTCGTACTGCGCGACGTGCCGCAGCTCGTGACGCCACACGGCGGGTGTCGGTTCGACGCTTGCGACGATCACGTGGCCGAACGTGATCGCGCCGAAGCCGCGCCTGGTCAGCACGAAGTTCGCGAGTCCGCGATCGCTCACGTAAAGAAAGCAGCCGTCCCGACGCCGCGGTCGCGCGAAGGAGAGCAAGCCAAAAACGTGTCCGATCGGATCGGCATGGTGCGCGACGAGGGTGCGGCCGACCGTCAGGGGATGGACGCGACCACGTCGTCGACGGCGGCGAGGACCCGCTCACGCGTGGTCAGCGAGGAATCGAAGCGCAGGGTGATGGTCTTTCCTCTGCGGTCAGCCTCCACCGACGCGACGCCCTCGATGTGCCTGCAGCCGGCGACGATGTGCTCGGCGCAGCTCTGACAGATCATCTCGAGCACGTTGACCGTGACCTCCTCGTTCGCGCTCGCGACGAGGGTCACCGGCGGAAGACCGCGCGCCTCCGTCTTTGAGACCTCTGGAGCGCACGCACCTAGAAAAAGCGCACCAGCGAGGAGCAAGCAGAGGCCCGGACGCACGTCAACATTGTGCGCCCGGGCCTCGCGTGACCGCGGGTGCGCTACTTAGCGGTCGACCCGCTCGTCGTGAAGATGTTCCTTGACGTCGCCAAGGCCTTCCTTGAGCTTGCCTTTGGCCTGATCGACCTTGCCGCCGATCTCGGTCGACTTGTCGCCGCCGAGCTTGCCGGCCTCTTCCTTTACCTTGCCTTTGGTCTGGTCCCACTTGCCTTCGATCTTGTCGTCCATTGGGTTACCTCCTTCGTTCCCACCGTTGGTGGGCCAGCCAAACGGAGCGCACATGCGGTGCCACGGTCACTCGGTTCGCAACAGGGCGGTGTCATCCTCATCACGCGGATGTATCGGAGGTGATTTGACGCCTGCGTGCCTGCCCCTATCGTCCCGCGGGTGATCGCGCTGGATACAAACCGGCTAACGGCGAGTCTTCCGAGGGGATACCGTGCGCGTCCTTTCGAAGAGCGCGACCGCGAGCCGTGGATCGCTGAGCGCAATACGTGGTACGGGCCGATGGAGCGAGGCAGCGCCGAGGAGTGGCGAATTTGGGAGGCGATGACCCCCGACGAGTCGCGGATTCGGCTCGTCGTCGAGGATGAATCGGGGCGCCTTGCCGCGATGGCCGATCTGAGCAATGGCGGAGCGTTCCCGCATCCCGACGGCGCGCAGAGTGGAGGCGTCTCGGTCGCGCGCGTGGACCGTGGCAAGGGAATCGCGAGTGCGCTGCTCGCGGTCATCGTCGATGAGGCAGTGCGTCGAAAAGCACCGCGGTTCCTGGCCGGCGCGAGCGCGGCGCACCCCGACTCATTGGAGTGGGCCGCGAAGCGCGGATTCCGTGAGATCGGTCGGCGCATCGAGTCGTACGTCGACCTGGCGACGTTCGATCCCGCGCCGTTCGCCGCGCGCGTCGACGAGGTTCGACGTTCGGGTATCGCGCTTCGGACGATCGAGGAGATCCTCGACGGCGGCGGCGGTGAGGGCCGCGAGCTGTTCATCCGCGCCCTCCACGATGCGGAGAAGCCGATGTGGGAAGACATTCCCTGGGCGACGCCCACGCCGCACTGGCCGTTCGAGCGCTTCCGTCAGCTGGCGTTCGAGAGCGGCCAGATGATTCCCGATGCCTCCGTGATCGCCTACGACGGCGAGACGATCGCCGGCTTGACCACCACAGGAAAACGCGAGCGTCTGGATGGCTATACCTGGATGACCGGGGTCGGCCGCGACTATCGCGGCCGTGGCCTCGCGACCGCGCTCAAGGTCGAAGCGCTCTCACGAGCGAAAGCCAAGGGGCTGCGCGCGATGCTTACGACGAACGACGAGCCGAACAAGGCCATGCGCGAGCTCAACGCGAAGCTCGGATACCAGATGCTGCCCGCGCACGTGCAGCTCGAGAAGCCGCTTCTCCACTGAAACACGAGCGACGGCGGCTTGGGGCTAGCCTTTGTTCGTGCCGGATCCGGACGTCGCCAACCCCGTCGGCGCTCTGCTCCTCCTCGGCGGTACGGTCTTTCTCCTCGCTGCGATGTACGTCGTCTGCTACACGTTCTTCCTGGCGACGTGGGAAGGCTGGGAGTCCTGGAACCGGCGAACCGGCCTCGACCCCAAGAACGCCGAAAAGGAACGCGCGAGAAGGCTCCGGCTGAAATAGAAAGAGGGAGGCAGGAGCCTCCCCCTTTCTTGTGCGATCGGATCGCTTATTCGGCGGGCGTTGCCTCAGTGACCATGCCGGCCTCTTCGCCGCCGACCTCGGACCAGATCTTCGCCCCGCGCGGCTCGCGCAGGAACACCGTGCCGATTACCACGGTCATCAGCGCCACGATGATCGTGTACGCCAGACCGAGGTAGATGTTCCCGTTCGGATCGTTCGTCGGGTTGAACTGTCGTAGCGAGATGTCGGTCTTGATCGGAAGACCCATGAAGTTCGTGAGGAACGGCACGAAGGACTTGCTTCCTTCCGGGTACGTCGCTCCGACAAGCCCGGTGAACAGGAGCGGAAGCAAGCCGCCGAACCAGCCGTTCCCGAAGTGGTATGGGATCGAGAGCGACGTGTAGCGGACCTTCGCGCGGAAGTACTCCACAAGGAAGGCCGCGATCGGCCCGTAGACCATCGTCACGTAGACGACCTGGATCCAGACCAGAGCGGTCATGAGCAGCGTGTCCGGGCTGGCGGCGGTGATGACACCGGTCGCGTCCTTCGTGACGTGTGCGTGTTCGTACATCTGGTTGTAGATCGGAACGTACGTGATCGCCGCGATAAGGCAGCCGGCGAGGATGATGACCTTGCGGCCGATCTTGTCCGACAGCCAACCAAACACCAGGAAGAACGGCGTGCCGAGTGCTACCGCCCACAGCATGATCGGGTAGGCCTGCGTGAACGTGAGCTTCAGGTAGATCGTCATGAAGTTGAGCGCCTGGAACTGACCCTGGTACCAGACAACGCCCTGGCCCGCGGTGAGACCGAGGAGTACCAGGAGGATGACCCCGATCTTGCGCCCGCCGAAGGATTCGCTGGCCCAGTTGCCGGCACCGGTGACGGACTGGCCCGCAGTCTTGAGGCGAGCGAACAGAGGCGTCTCGCGGAGCCGGATGCGAATGTAGAGCGCGAACGCGACCAAGATCGCGGAGATGAGGAACGGGTAACGCCACCCTCCCGAAAGTCCGAGGAAGAGCGGCGAGTCGGTTGTGAAGTCCTTCGCGCTCATGTTGAGACGGAAGGCGAGGATGATCGCGAGCGCCAGGAAGAATCCAACGGTCGCGGTTGTCTGGATCCACGCCGTGTAGAGCCCCCGCTTGTTGTCGGGTGCATGCTCCGCGACGTAGATCGCGGCGCCGCCGTACTCGCCGCCGAGAGCGAGGCCCTGCAACAGACGGAGGACGACGAGAACGATCGGCGCGATGATCCCGATCTGCGCATACGTGGGCAGGAAGCCCACGAGGACGGTCGCGACGCCCATGACCGTGATCGTCACGAGGAACGTGTACTTGCGGCCGATGATGTCGCCGAGCGCACCGAAGAAGACCGCGCCGAACGGACGGACCAGGAAGCCGGCGGCGTACGTTGCGAACGCGGCCAGCAGGGATGCCGTCGGGTTGTCGCTCGGGAAGAAGATCGGCGCAAAGAACGGCGCGAGCGTGGCGTAGAGGTAGAAGTCGTACCACTCGATGACGGTGCCGGCCGACGAGGCGGTGATGACAAATGGCAGACCGTACGCGCGACTCGTCGTGGCGACCGCCGCGGCAGTTCGCGTTGCCAAGTTTTCCCCCTTCTTACGGACGACGCGATTAGAAAGCTCAGTTCACGAGATGGTCGTTTGCCCGGTCGTCACCTCCCCCAACCAACTCGAAAACAAGGTGATAGCGCGCTTGTCTACGTCTTTCCTTCCGCATCGTCAATTCTGGTTTTCACGCCTCGAATTCCAAAGCGGCGCGGGTCCTGTCCCAGGGGCAGGGGCCCTGACCGCGTAGCGGGGTCGGGGTCGCGCGCTCACCTGCCGGTTCGCTCCCCACCACTCGGTTTCGCCCGCGGCTGACGCGGCCGGCCAACGGCTCGCGCGCAACCCGCTCCCCCGTGCGACCCGCGCCGCGTTTTTTGCTTCTAGTCGTCTTTACCCGATGCCGAGGCGGCGCGGATGGACTCCACGACGCTTGAGTCGGCGAGGGTGGTGGTGTCACCGAGCGCGACTCCATTCGCTATGTCTCGGAGAAGACGACGCATGATCTTTCCGGAACGGGTCTTCGGTAGCTCGGGGGTGAACATGATCGTCTTGGGACGGGCGATCGAACCAATCGCTTTCACGACATGTTCGCGTAGCTCCTTGGACAGCTCTTCACTCCCCTCGTTTCCGCTGCGAAGTGTCACGAAAGCAAAGATCGCCTGTCCAGTGATCGGATCCTCCCGGCCGATCACCGCGGCCTCGGCGACTTTCGGATGGGACACCAGCGCCGACTCGACCTCGGTCGTTGAGATGCGGTGTCCGGAGATCTTCATCACGTCATCGACGCGGCCCATCAACCAGAGGTAGCCGTCTTTGTCGCGGCGCGCGCCGTCGCCCGCGAAATACTTTCCCGGGTAACGGCTCCAGTAGGTCTCGCGGTAACGCTTGTCGTCCTTGTAGATCCCTCGGAGCATCGCCGGCCACGGACGCGAGAGCACCAGATATCCGGCGCCACCGAGCGGCACCGACTTCCCGTTCTCGTCAACGACATCGGCTTTGACGCCGGGGAATGGGAAGGTCGCGCTGCCAGGCTTTGTCGTCGTCAGACCGGGTAGCGGCGTGATGAGGATCATCCCCGTCTCGGTCATCCACCAGGTGTCGACGATGGGACACCGCCCCCCGCCGATCGTCTCGTTGTACCAAAGCC
>Ga0207646_10003818_pt1 | contig 16740 bp, 14 predicted proteins | sample KBSK5502metaG_FD_184343 | JGI IMG/M metagenome (GOLD analysis project Ga0207646, IMG submission 184343) | Corn, switchgrass and miscanthus rhizosphere microbial communities from Kellogg Biological Station, Michigan, USA - KBS K5-50-2 metaG... | ecosystem: Host-associated > Plants > Roots >... | reverse complement strand
GCCCGTTCTCCATCGAGCACGCGCTCGATCCTACTTGGCTGCCATGATGCGGCAGGTGCGATTGACGGCGAGTCATTTACCGGAACGCGCGCCAGACAGAGGAGGACTGCCATGAATGATGCGTCGGCTTGGATCGACCCGGAATTGATCGCCGCCGGCAAGTTGCTGCAGGAAAAGGGGCTCGTCGCGCCCGACCGTACCGTCGCCTCGATCTCCGAAGTGCGCGCCGCGACCGACCGGATCGGCGCGTTTCTCGGCGAGGGCTCGGTGCCCCTGAAGAACGAGCGCGACCTGTCGCTGCCCGGGCCACACGGCCAGGTGCCGTGCCGGCTGTACCTGCCCGATGGTGTCGAGCGGCCGCCACTCCTCGTCTATGCGCATGGTGGCGGCTTCATGCAGGGCAGCATCCCGAGCTGGGACCATTTCCTGCGCGACCTGGTGCGCCAGAGCGCGGTCGCGGCGCTGTCGGTCGATTACCAGCTGTCGCCGGAGGTCAAATTCCCGGTCGCCTTCGACGAGATGGTGGCGATGACCCGGCTGATGGCGCGCGAAGGCGCCGGGCTGGGTATCGATCCCGGCCGGCTCGCGGTCGGCGGCGACTCCGCCGGCGCCAATCTGGCGCTCGCCGCGGCCTTGGCGATGCGAGACGCCGGTGAGCGGGCGCTCAAGTTCCAGCTATTGATCTATGGCTGCTTCTCGACCGATTGCGACAGCCCGTCCTGGCATAGTTTCGGCCAGGGTGCGGGACTGAACCAGGCCAACATGCGCTGGATCTGGGAGACCTATCTCCAGCGGCCGGAGCAGAAAGAGGATTGGCGGGCCGCGCCGATGCTCGGCGATCTGAAGGAGGTCGCGCCGGCGCATCTGATCGTCGGCAGCCTCGATCCGCTATTGGACGACAGCAACAATCTCGCCGCCAGGCTGAAGGCGGCCGATGTGCCCCACGACCTGACGATCTATCAGGGCATCAACCACGGCTTCATCCGCTATGGCCGGCTGATCGGCACCGCCCGCAAGGCGATCGCCGAATGCGCCGCGGCGCTGAAGGCCGGACTGGCTCGTTAAAAGTTAGTCATTCCGGGATCGCCCGAAGGGCGAGGCCCGGAATCCATGAACACCGGCCTCTGGAAATGGATTCCGGGCTCGCCGCTGCGCGGCGCCCCGGAATGACGCTGTGCGGTGGATCAGACATCGGGATTAAAAATCGGTGCAGCGGCCGCCGACTTCCCAGTCGCCGTAGCGGGTCGGCTCCGGCCCTTTCGGGCCGCCGATCTCGCGCGGCCGCGGCGGCTCGGTGTCGGGCGGCTTCTTCGGTTCGGATTTGGCTGGATCTGTCGCGTCGGAGGGCTTTGTCGTCATATGGGTCGATATAGCGTCGGCTCTCCTTCCACTCAACTGCTGTAATCGGACGCGCCTTAACCGCTTTTTTTCCGGGAACAATGCTTGCGATCCCGCGTTCGCCTGTGCAACCTCGCCCTGCCTGGTTCTTTCCTGGGCGCAGCCCGATGGTATGAGACGAACCTTGATGTCCCTTGCGCCAACCGCCCGGCAAGTCGCCCTCGACCTCCTCGGCGCGGTGCTGCGCCGCAAACGGCCCCTCGACGACGCGATCGAAGACAATCCCGACATGCCGGCGCTGTCGGTGCGCGACCGCGCTTTCGCCCGGCTGCTGGTCGCAACGGTGCTGCGCCGGCTTGGCCAGGTCGATGCGCTGGTTACCGATTGCCTGAATACCCCGCTGGCGCCGCGCGCCGCGATCGTGCAGGACATCCTGCGGCTCGGCATCGCCCAGCTGCTGTTCCTGCGCACGCCGCCGCATGCCGCGGTCGCGACCAGCGTCGACCTCGCGCATCATCGCGGGCTGTTGTCGCATAAGGGCCTCGTCAACGCCGTCCTGCGCCGGCTGAGCGTCGAAGGCGCCGACCGGGTCGAGCGTCAGGACGCGGCCCGCCTCAACACGCCCGAGTGGTTGTGGCGCTCGTGGAGCCATGCCTATGGCGACGAGATCGCCCGCGCGATCGCCGCCGCGCACCTCAAGGAGGCGCCGCTCGACTTGACGGTCCGCACCGATGAAGAGGCGTGGCGCGAAAAGCTGCAGGCAACCAAATTGCCGACCGGCTCGCTGCGCCGTCCCGCCGGCGGCTCGGTGATGTCGCTGCCGGGTTACGCCGAAGGTGCATGGTGGATCCAGGACGCGGCCGCATCATTGCCGGTGCGGCTGTTCAACGGCATCAAGGACCGCGAGGTCGTCGATCTCTGCGCCGCGCCGGGCGGCAAGACCGCGCAGCTCGCCAATGCCGGCGCCCAGGTCACGGCGGTCGACCGTTCGACGCGCCGGCTCGACCGGCTCGTCACCAATCTCAACCGGCTGCAGCTGCGGGTCGAAGCCGTTGCCGCAGATGCGCTGACCTGGCGGCCGGACCATCCGGTGGACGCCGTGCTGCTCGATGCGCCCTGCACCGCGACCGGAGCGATCCGGCGCCATCCCGACGTGCCGCATCTGAAACACCCCGAAGACGTCGCGCGGCTCGCGGTAGTACAGGAGAACCTGCTGCATGCCGCGGTCGACATGCTGCGGCCCGGCGGGACTCTCGTCTTCTGCACCTGCTCCTTGGAACCGCAGGAGGGACCCGAGCGGATCGAGGCGCTGCTGCGCTCCGGTGCACCCGTTGAACGCAAGCCGCTCATTCCCGGCGAAATCGGCGCCCCTTCCGAATGGGTGACGCCCGAAGGCGATCTGCGCACCCTGCCCTGCCATCTTGCCGAGTTCGACGGCGTCGACGGCTTTTACAGCGCCCGCCTCGTCAAGCGCGCATCGGCGTAACGCGATATCCGGTCGGATTCGGGCGGACAGTTCCCTCCCCGGGGCCTCTCCCGCGCGTTTACCTCTTCATTAGCGAAGGTTGCCGGGCGGCTGGCCCCGGGCGCTTGCCGCTCGGGGTATTCCTTGTTACCAAGCGGCATGGTCGAGCTGCCGCGCACCAGGGAGGCCGCTGGCGGCGACGCAGCCGCTCTGCTCGCCCGGCTGCGGCGAGGCGCGCTGCGCGCCCTGGCGGCCGGCCCGCTCTACCGCCATTCGCTAATCGGCCGCGCGCCGGAGGATTTGCGGCGCCGCATCGGCGAGCGCTGGCCGGGCGACACCAAACGCGGCGCCGCGATCCTGGCGGGCGAGATCGAATTCGCCGGAGAACTGGTGCGCAATCCGGCGCCGGCCTGGTTTCCGCCGAGCGCCGGCCCGGAATGGCTCGCGAGCTGGCACGGCTTTGGCTGGCTCGCCGATCTGGTCAGCGCCGGCGACGAGGCCCGCGAGGCCGCCCGCGCGCTGATCCTCAGCTGGCTCGGTGAAAGCGCCGCGTGGCACCCGATCGGCTGGCGTTCGGATGTGCTGGCGACGCGGGTTTTCGCCTGGATCGTGCATCTCGACGAGCTCGCCGGCCGCGATACCGACCGGCCATTGCGGCGGGCGATGCTGGGGAGCCTGGCGGCGCAGCTGCGGCATTTGGCGCGTACCGCCGCCTGGGAAGGCTCCGGCGCGGCGCAGCTGCGCGCGTTGAAGGGGCTGATCGGCGGGCTTGTCGCCCTCGGCGGTCCGGAGCGGCGGATCGCGCGGGTTCTGCGCGTGGTGGAGCGCCAGCTCCAACAGCAGATTCTGCCCGATGGCGGGCACCGCAGCCGCAGCCCTTCGGCGCAGCTCGAGGTATTGCGCGATCTGATCGACATCCGCGCCGCGCTGCGCGCTGCCCGGATCGCGGCGCCCGCCGCGGTGCAGGACGCGATCGAGCGCATGGCGCCGATGCTGCGGTTTTTCCGCCACGGCGACCGCCGTCTCGCGCTGTTCAACAATTCGATCGAGGAGGATGGGGTCCTCGTCGATCTCGTCCTGACCCGGTCGGAGGCCAAGGGCCGCGCTCCGGCGCAAGCGCCCGATACCGGCTTTCAGCGGCTGCAGGCCGGGCAGAGCCTCGTCGTCCTCGATACCGGGAGGCCGCCGGCGCGCGGCTTCGACCGCGAGGCGCATGCCGGCATGCTGTCCTTCGAGCTGAGCCAGGGACGCGACCGGATCATCGTCAATTGCGGCGGCTATCGCGGCCCGAAGCCGGCCTGGCACCGGATCGCGCGGGCGAGCGCCGCCCATTCGGTGCTGGTCGTCGGCGACACCAACGCGGTCGAGATCCAGGCCGACGGCTCGCTCGGCCATGCCCCGGATCGGGTGCAGTGCGAACGCGCCGAGGAGGATGGGCACCAATGGGTCGCGGCGACCCATGACGGGTATCAACAGCGGTTCGGCGTGACCTATTCGCGCGAGCTGTATCTGGCGCAGGATGGCGACGATCTACGCGGCGAGGACAGGCTCGCCGGCGCCGCCGGTGCGGCGTTCGCGGTGCGCTTTCATCTGCATCCCGCGGTGGAGGCGTCGCTGACCGCCGACGGCGCCGCCGCAATCCTGCGCCTCCCGGGCGGGGTGGCGTGGCGGCTGCGCGCCGCCGGCGCCGAGATGAGCCTCGGCGAGAGCGTCTATCTCGGCTCGGGCGAGGCGAAAAAGACCCAGCAGGTGGTGCTGAGCGGCACGACCGGACCGGACGGCGCCGTCGTGCGCTGGGCGATCCGGCGCGAGCCCAAAGCCGCGCCGGGGGCGTGACGCGTGGAGCCCGCTGCTGCGACATATCCCGACCGGTCCGATCCGCTCTCGGAGTTGTCTGAAGGTGGTTTCGGGTCATTTTAAATCGTCGTCCCGGCGAAGGCCGGGACCCACCGTTCAGCCTTCCGTGCCTCTGACAAGTGGGTCCCGGCCTTCGCCGGGACGACGGTTTTATCCGGGCGAAAGGAACTAACCCAGGGATGTGGGTCGCGGTGCTCCTCGTCATTCTCGGCGCCGGACTGATCGCCTGGCTCGGCACCGGGGCGCTGATCCCGCTGCTGCGGCGGCGCGCCGTGCTCGACCGGCCGAACGAGCGCTCGCTGCACGTGATACCGATACCGCGCGGCGCCGGCATCGCGGTGGTCGGCGCGATCCTGCTGGCGTGCCTGGGATTGAGCCAGGTCGTGCTGACCCCGACGATCTCCCGGCCGGTGCTGGTCGGCATGGCGTTGCTGGCCGCGGTGTCGTGGATCGACGATGTGCGCAGCCTGCCGGCGGCGGTGCGGCTGGCGGTGCAGCTGGTTGCGATCGGCCTCGCTTTGCGCGCCGGCTTGCCGGGGGGCCTGGTGTTTCAGGGCTGGCTGCCGACGGCGCTCGACGGCATCGCCACCGCGCTGCTCTGGCTGTGGTTCATCAATCTGTTCAACTTCATGGACGGCATCGATGGGCTGGCCGGCAGCGAGGCGGCGGCGATCGGCATCGGCCTGATGCTGTTTGCCGCGATCGGAACCGGACGCGACGCGGAACTGCTGCTGCTCGGCGCCGCGGTCGCGGCGGCGGCCATCGGGTTTCTCTTATGGAACTGGGCGCCGGCGCGCATCTTTCTCGGCGATGTCGGCAGCGTGCCGCTCGGCTACCTGCTCGGCTTTCTGCTGCTCGACCAGGCGGCGCATGGCCGGTGGGAGATCGCGCTGATCCTGCCGCTCTATTTTCTCGCCGATGCGACGATCACGCTATTGCGGCGCCTGCGGCGCGGCGAGCGGGTGTGGGAAGCGCATCGCGAGCATTTCTACCAGCGCGCGGTGCAGCGCGGGCACGGCCACGCGGCGGTGGTGCGGCGAGTGATTGCCGCGAACCTGGTGCTGATCGGCTGCGGCTGGGCGGCCGAAAACGGCTGGCCGATCCTCGGCCTGGGCGTGGCAGCGGTGACTGTCGCGGTGTTGCTGGCCTGGCTCGCCGCCGCTCGCGCGCCGGCGTGATCGATGCCGCCGACCGCTTTCCAGCGTTACCATCGGATCGCGCCGTTTTACGACCTCCTCGATCTGCCGTTCGAGGGGCGGCGCTATCGGCCGCTTCGGCCCTTGCTGTTCCAGGGCCTTTCGGGGCGGATCCTGGATGCGGGGGTCGGCACCGGCCGCAATTTCCCGTTCTACCCGCGCGGCTCGACCGTGGTTGGCGTCGATATCAGCCCGGCGATGCTGGCGCAGGCCGAGCGGCGGCTGACCGAGGCCGCAGCGCCGGTCGAGCTGCTGGGGATGGACGTGACGCGCCTCGATTTCCCCGACGGCTCCTTCGACGCAGCGGTCGCCACCTTTCTGTTCTGCGTGCTCGAAGACGAGCTGCAGGTGCCGGCATTGCGCGAGCTCGGCCGTGTTGTGAAACCCGGCGGGACGATTCGGCTGCTCGAATATGTCCGCCCGACCAGCGCATGGCGGCGCTTCCTCGCCGGCCTGTGGGCGCCGTGGGTCGCCTGGGCCTATGGCGCGAGCTTTGACCGCCACACCGAAGCCCGTATCGGCCCGGCCGGGCTCGATCTGGTCGAGTCGCGTTTCCTCGTCGACGATCTGATCAAGCTGATCGAGGCGCGGGCGCCGATGGCTCGCCCCTAGCCCCCCTCGCCTCCGCTTGTGGCATTCCCGGTGGCGCTCTATACCGGCGCGCATCTCCGGTATTGAGGAGTGGCCGCAATGCCGACCTCGCCGCGCCCGATCCGCCGCGCGCTGATCTCGGTCAGCGACAAGAGCTGCATCGTGGAATTTGCCCGTGGGCTCGTGGCGCAGGGAGTCGCGCTGATCTCGACCGGCAATTCGGCGCGCACCCTCGCCGAGGCCGGGCTGCCGGTGACCGAAGTCGCGACGGTGACCGGCTCTCCGGAGATGCTCGACGGCAGGGTCAAGACATTGCACCCGGCGATCCATGGCGGGTTGCTGGCGCGACGCGACCGGCCCGACCACCTCGCAACCCTGGCCGAGCACGGCATCGGCGAAATCGATTTGCTGGTGTCGAATTTGTACCCGTTCGCCGCGACCGTGGCCTCCGGCGCCAGCCGCGACGCGTGCGTCGAGAACATCGATATCGGCGGTGTCGCCCTGATCCGCGCCGCCGCCAAGAACCATGAATTCGTCACCGTTGTGATCGACCCCGCTGACTACGAATTCGTGCTCGGCGAGATGACGGCGACTGGCGGTGCGACCAGTCTCGCGTTGCGACGGCGGCTCGCGCGCAAGGCCTACGCGCTGACCGCCGCCTACGATGCGGCGATCGCCCGGTTTTTCGAGCAGGACGAGGGGATCGAGTTTCCCGAGATGCTGGTGGGTGTGGCCGAGCTCGTCGAAGCGACGCGCTACGGCGAGAACCCGCACCAGAGGGCCGCCTTCTACCGCAACGAGGAGCAGCGTTTCGGCGTCGCGACCGCGCGGCAAGTGCAGGGCAAGGAATTGTCCTACAACAACTACGCCGATACCGATGCCGCCTTCGAGATGGTCGCCGAATTCGCCGGGCCGGCGGTGGCGATCATCAAGCACGCCAACCCGTGCGGCGTCGCGCTCGGCACCGGTTTGCATGACGCCTGGGTGAGGGCGCTCGCCTGCGATCCGGTCAGCGCGTTTGGCGGCATCGTCGCGGTCAACCGGCCGCTCGACGCCGCGACGGCTGCGGCGATCGCCGAAATCTTCGTCGAGGTCGTGATCGCGCCGGAAGCCGATCCTGCCGCCTGTGAAGTGCTGGCGAAGAAACGGCTGGTGCGGTTGCTGGTGACCGACGGCATGCCCGACCCGAAGGCCGAGGGCTGGATGGTGCACTCGCTGTCGGGCGGCTTGTTGATCCAAGAGCGCGACCGCGTTACCGCGACCCGCGACATGCTGAAGGTGGTGACAAAACGCGCGCCGAGCGACAGCGAAATCGCCGATCTGCTGTTTGCCGACACGGTCGCGAAGCACGTCAAATCGAATGCGATCGTGTTCGCCAAAGACGGCGCCACGGTCGGCATCGGCGCCGGCCAGCCGAGCCGGGTCGACAGCGTCAAGATCGCCGCCGCCAAGGCTGTCGAGATGGGCCGCGCCGCCGGTCTATCCGAGCCGCCGACCCGCGGCTCGGTCGTCGCCTCGGATGCGTTCTACCCGTTTGCCGACGGGCTCGAAGCGGCGATCGCCGCCGGCGCCACCGCGGCGATCCAGCCCGGCGGCTCGCGCCGCGACCCCGAGATCATCGCCGCCGCCGACAAGGCCGGCATCGCGATGGTGTTCACCGGCCTCCGTCACTTCCGGCATTGAGCTAAACCCCTCTCCCGCACTGCGGGAGAGGGTGCCTGAGCGCGAAGCGCGAAGGCGGGTGAGGGGTTTTTCAGGGGCGCACACCCTCACCCTCCCATCGCTGCGCGATGGGCCCCTCCCTCTCCCGCAATGCGGGAGAAGGGCTGTTTCGTCTCACTCTGCTGCGGCGACGGCGGGTGCGCGCACAATACGCGCTTCGCGGATCGGCAGGTTGCTCAGCGCCGCCATCGTCGCGAGCAGCGCGTCGGCGTACCACATCCAGCCGTAATCGCCGAAATTGGCGATCGCCAGACCGCCGAGCCAGGCGCCGTAGAACCCGCCGAGCTGGTGCGACAGCAGGGTCAGCCCGAACAGGGTCGCGAGATACCGCACGCCGAACAATTTGCCGACCAGCCCCGCGGTCGGCGGCACCGTCGACAGCCAGGTCACGCCGAGCACCGCCGCGAAAACATAGAAGGTGAATTCGGTCTTCGGCGCCATCAGGTACAACAGCACCGCGACGGCGCGCGACAGGTACAGCCAGAACAAGAGATGCTTCATGCGGTAGCGGTTGCCGAGCCAGCCCGAACCGAGGCTGCCGGCGATGTTGGCGAGGCCGATGATCGCCAGCGAGTTGGCGGAGATCGTCGCCGGCAGGCCGCACAAACTGACTTCGCCCGGCAGATGCGTCACCAGAAACGCGACATGAAAGCCGCAGGTGAAGAAACCGAGATGCAACAGCCAATAGCTGGGGGACGCGGCGGCTATCCGCAATTGCGCGCGCAATGTCGTCAGGGGGACGGCGCCCGGTCCAGTCGCGATGTGGATGCCGTCGCGGCGGCGCAGCGGCCAGGCCAGCGGCAGGGTCAGCAGGCTGGCGCCCGCGACCGCCAGCATCGCCGTGACCCAGCCAAAGCCGGAGATGACCGCCTGCACGATCGGCGCGAACACGAACTGGCCGAGCGAGCCGCCGGCGTTGACGAAGCCGGCGGCAAAGGAGCGCTTCTCGGGCGGCAAGCGCTGCATCAGCGAGCCGATCAGGATCGAAAAGCTGCCGGCGCCGGCCCCGAAGGCGCTGATCACGCCGAGCACCGCGATCAGCTGCCATTCGGAATGGACGAACGGCACCAGCGCCGTCCCCAGCGCCAGCATCAGCCCGCCGAACACGATCACCCGACCCGGGCCGAAGCGGTCGGCCACGGCGCCGAAAAACGGCTGCGAGAAGCCCCAGGTGAATTGCCCGATCGCGATCGCCAGGCTGATCGACACGATGCCGAAGCCGGTCGCCTGATCGAGCGGCGCGACAAACAGCCCGATCGTCTGCCGCCCGCCGGTGGTGACCAGCAGGATCGCTGCGGCGGCGAGCGGCAGTGTCCAGCGAAGCAACAGACGCATTGTCTTGGGCCCCTACTAGGCGTATATGCGCCTATATAGGGGTCGTCGCTCGCCGATGCAATATTTCCCCCTCCCGCACCGCGGCATTGCGCTAAACCTGTGCGAAGCCGCCATCCACAAACAGCTCCGCGCCGGTGATGTAGCTGCTCTCGTCAGACGCGAGAAACACCACGGCCTTGGCGATCTCATCGGGGGCGCCGAACCTGCCGAGCGGAATAGCGCTGGCAATCGCCTTCATGCGTTCCTCGGCCGGTTCTATGGAATGCCATGGCGGCGTGTCGGTATAGCCCGGGCTCACCGCGTTGACGCGAATGCGGCGGTCCTTCAAATCGGTTGTCCAGGTCCGCGCGAACGAACGGATCGCGGCTTTCGTGGCGCTATAGACACTCCACTCCGGCGACGGCGCCTTGCTGGCGGCGGTGGACGCATTCAGGATGATCGACGCCCCATCCGGCAGCAGCGGAAGCGCCTTCTGCACCGTGAAAAGGACGCCTTTCACATTGCCGTTGAAGAGCGCGTCGTAATGTCCCTCGGTGATCCCGCCCAAGCGGGCGAACTGCGCGCCACCGGCATTTGCGAACACGATATCCAGCTTGCCCTTCTCCCGCTTGATTTGCGCGAAGAGGCGATCGAGATCGTCAAGGTTCGCCGCGTCTCCTGGTACGCCGGTGACATTTCTTCCGATCTCTTTTACCGCCCGAGCCAACTCGGACTCGCGGCGCCCCGTGATGAAGACGTACGCGCCCTCGTTCACAAACTGCTTTGCCGTTGCAAGGCCAATGCCGGTACTGCCGCCGGTAACGAGTGCAATCTTCCCCGCAAGCCTGCTCATGGATTCCTCTCGTTTGATCGGAGCCTGCCAGGTTTAGGGACGCAAGACTCATCGTCCGGCGTCCGCCTATTAGGCGTATATACTCCCATGTAGGGCAGATCCGCAGCGATGCAATGCCGGACCCGCTTCTGACCGAGGCGAGATTTTTCTCTTTTGCCGATCGTCGGCCCGTCGTACTGACCCTGGCCCGCAAGCCGTGTTCCGCTCATGGGGCGGAGACGGCGCGGGTGTCGCTCTGAGGAGGAGAGAACGGAATGTTCAGCCATATCATGGTCGGGAGCAACGACATCGCCCGGTCGAAGAAATTCTACGATGCCCTGTTTACCGCGATCGGCGGTCAGCCCGGCACTCAGGACCCCAGGGGAAGGCTTGCCTACGCGCATAATGGCGGCCGCTTCATGGTGTCCAAACCGATCGACGGCAAGCCGGCCAGCCATGCCAATGGCGGCACGATCGGCTTCTCGATGAGCAATCCGGAACAGGCCCAGGCGTGGCACAAAGCGGGTGTCGCGAATGGCGGCACCTCGATCGAGGACCCGCCGGGCATGCGCCAAGGGGCCGCCGGGCAGATATACCTCGCCTATCTGCGCGATCCCGACGGGAACAAGCTGTGCGCGCTTTGCCGCATGCCAGCCTGAAGTATCTTAGATCGAACCAATACCCCCTCTCCGCTCCGGCCTATCGAAAGACTTGGGGCGGAGAGGGTTGGGGTGAGGTGGGGGATCTCGGAAGGACCGCCGGCCTCTGGCCGGCATGCCGGCGGGACGCCGGCGCTACAGTTGCGGCCCACCTCACCCTCCCGTCGCGCCGCGCCCCTCCCTCTCCGCCCTGAAGGGCGGAGAGGGGATTTTGCAAACCGTCGAATTGTGCGTCGGCCCGGGAGACCCGTAGGGCGGATAAGCGGAGCGCAATCCGCCGATCCCGGTACAGGTTTTCGGCGGGTTACGCTTCGCTCACCCGCCCTACGCGGGCGGCTCGATAAGATCGGATAGCGCTCTGGCGGCGTCCGCTGCGGCGCGTCAGCGGTTTTGCAGGCGGTAGCGGAGCCAGACCGCGCCGCCCTCCAGCACTTCGGTGCTCGCCAGAATCATCGAGCGGATCGGCGCCGCGGTGCCGGCATCCTTGTCGCTGGAATCGAAAATGCTCGGCGCGCCCTTCGCGCCATCGACCGCGGGGCAGATCGCGACGCTGATCTCGTCGATCAGCCCGGCCCGCAGAAAGGAGCCGTTCGAACCGCCGCCGCCTTCGAGCAGCAGGCGTTCGATCCCGAGCTCGCGGTTCAGGATCTCCAGCGCCAATCCGAGATCGAGCTCCCGCTCGCCGGCGAAGATGTAGGAGACGCCATCCCGGCGGAGTCCCGCCAGATGCGCGTCGGAGACCTGCTCCGTCAGCACCGCGACGATCGGGTCGCCGCCGATGTCGGACCTTCCCCAGGCGATCTTGCCGTGTGCGTCGAGCGCGATGCCGTAAGCGGCCGCATCGCGCCGGACGAACCAGGATTCCCGCGGATAGGTCTGGCCGGTGCGATCGGGATAGGCTTCGGCCCTGGCGTACTCGCTGCCGGTCACCCGGCCGATCAGCCACGAGCCGCCGCCGAGCTTGTCGTGCAGCCGCTCGAACAGCCCCGCCATGCGGTTCTCGGCGGGCCGCCACCGGCTGCCGAGGATGCGCCCGTCGACGCTCGAATTCATGTGACAGATGACATAAGGCTTCATTTCCGCCCCCGTGCCATATCGAGTTCAGCCGGGGAGGCGCCAGCCCACCCAGTTGCACAGGGCCTCGCCCATGACCAGTTCGAGATCGCGCCCCTTCAGCCAGGGCAGCTCCTCGGTGAACACCGTCACGCATTGCCGCCAGGAACAGGGCATCCGCGTGATGTCGGTGCCCCAGAACATGCGATCGGGACCGAACGCGTCGAAGCAGCGGTGCAGGTGCTCATGGAAGCTGCGGAACGGATACGCATCTTCCGCGTAGCCGGGCTGGCCGGTCGCCTTGACCGCGACGTTGGGGTATTTGGCAAGCGCCAGCAGCTCGGGCTGGAAGCGATAGGCAGCCTCGCCGCTGCTCCCCGGCGGCACGGCCATGTGGTCGACGATCAGTTTGAGCCCGGGGTGACGCTCGGCGATCTGCCCGACTGTCGGCAGGAACAACGCGGCGGCGAGCGCCACCGGCACGCCGGCCCGCTCGGCCGCCGGCCATAGCCAGTCGAGGCTCCCATCGGTCATCCACTCCCGCTTGTGCCGCTCGTTGAAATAGAAGCGCAGCCCGAGCATGCCCGGCCGCTCCTTCCAGTGCGCGACGAGGTCGGGGCCCTTCGGGTCGTCGAGATAGAACCACCCCATGATCGCGAAGCGGCCGGGGTATTTGCGCACCGCCGCCTGGGCCAGTTCATTCGAGTCGGGATCCCACAGCACCGGGTGGACCAGCGCCCGGTCCACGCCGCCTTCATCCATCGCCGCGATCGCCTGCTCGGCGGAGAACGGCTCCTGGCGATGTTGCGGGGACGGTGTCCCCTTTTCCCAGAGGTGGATCTGGCCATCGACGATCAGCATTCGCGTCATCCTTTTGGTCGGAAAGCGGAAGTCACAGGTCAAAGACCGCGCAAATTTCGGCGGCAACCAGGCACCATGTTATCGCGGCGCGAATTTGTAGCGGAAGGTGCAGCTCGGCGCGCCCTGCATGATCGTCTGGTCACGAGTGAAGGTGACGTCGCTGCCGCCCGCCGCTGCGATGTCGAAATCGGTTTCGCAGATCAGCAACGCGCCGAGCTCGGGCTCGTCGAGTGCGCGAAAGAACTCCGCGAACCGGCAATGCGTTATGTCGAATTCCAGCGCCTCCTTATCGTGGCGGCGCATCTCCACCGTAACATCCCGCTCGGTCATTTCGGCCATGGCGGTATGCATCGCGGCCCATTTGCGGCGCGGACTGCCCGCAACGCCGTCGCCGATCGCTGCGAACAGCTGTTTCGACCAGCCGCGCAAGGCCTGCCGAACGAGCGCGTCAGCCCTCTCTCGCCCCAGTTCGGAGCGCAGCGCTCGGAGCAACGGCACCAGGATTTGAGCCTGGATGCGCGTCTTGTCCAGCAGCGACAGCTTGGGGTCGACCAGATAGTCGTCGAGTACGCTCATTTCTGCTCCTTCGACAAGCTGAACGGCGTTTATTCGATCGGGTCGAGCGGCCACACCGGGCGGCGCACCTTGTCGAACAATTCCGGCGTGTAGTGCTCGGAGCACAGCGCGCCGGTATCGACCAGGATCACCTCGCGCGCGATCGGCTCGAAGGCGGCCCTGAAATGCTGCATCGATTTCACGCACACCGTCGTGTAGCGCGTCGGGTCGATGCCCAAGGAGGTGAACTGGCCGAGATCGACCGCCTGCCCGTTGTTGGTGATGCAGACGATGTCGATGCCGCCGACCCGGAACACCATCGACGGCCCGTAATCGCGCTCGACGCCGCCGCCCATCGGGCCGTAGGCGATGAATTTGCCGTTGGTCAGATGGGTGACCTCGCCGGTGAGGTTGAGCGGGCCGCCGCCCATCGCCGGGTCGGTCTTGCCGCCGAGCGCGATCGTCGTTTGCATCCCGATACCGGCGCGCATCCCACCCATCACCGCCTCGGGATCGCAGATCGCGTGGAACGCGACCCGCTCCACCCCGGCCTCGACCAGCCCCTTCAGAAAAGCGGTGGCGTCGCCATACCCGCCACCGCCCGGATTGTCGGTGTAATCGGCGACGACGAGCGGCTTGTCGCCCGGCTTGCCCTGTTTCGCGCGGGCGACGGCTTCGGCGACCGAGAGCAATTTGAAGCTCTCGTAGTCGCGCGTGGCCCAGGCGTGATCCATGTATGCCTCGGCGACGGTCTGGCCGTGCGCCACTGCGTCCGGCCGGCTGGCGTCGACCGTTATCGTCACAGACGGGCCGACATCGCTAATATTGGCGCGGCTGAAGCCGGCGCACGGGCTCGCGACAAGGATGTCGCCGGCCGCTTCGAGCTTCTCACCGCGAGCAAGCAGTTCAGCGAACGGTCCCTTCTGATGCCGGCCGCGGTCGAGGCCGTAGATCATCGGCCGGCGGGCGATGACCGTCTTCGGCTTGACCTCGCCGTTCATCGCGCGCTGCAGCAGTTCGGCGCCCTGCCAGGCGCGCTCGTACTGGTCGACATGCGGATAGGTGCGGAAGGCGATCAGGGCGCTGGCATTGTCGGCCATCTGCTGCGTGACATTGGCGTGCAGGTCCAGGGTCACGACGATCGGCACATCCGGCCCGAGGACCCGCCGCAACCGCGCCAGCAATTCCCCCTCGCCGTCCTCGTAGCTGTCGACCACCATCGCGCCGTGCAGATGCAGCAGCACGCCATCGATCGGCTGCTGCCGCTCGGCGGCCTGCAGCATCATGCCGCCGATCTGCTCGAACGCGTCGTCGGTGACGATGCCCGACGGGTTGGCGTTGGCGGAGATCGGGTGGATCAGGGTCCAGCCGAATTTGTCGGCCGCCTCGAAGGTCGCACCCAAGGCCGAGCGGGTGCCGCGGAACGCCGCCGGGATCTCATTGTCGCGGTGAAAGTCGCGGCGCCGCCACAGCGCCATGTCGGTTTTCTGGACGCTGAAGGTGTTGGTCTCGTGCATGAACCGGCCGGTCAGAACGCGCTTCACGGGCGGGGCTCCTCATTCGTATGGGACGATCTTAAAGGCGCGAGCACAGTCGGCCGCAAGAAAATAGGTCCCTGCGAAGGCAGGGACCCATTCTTCCGACCTGTCGAGCAGCTGAGAAATGGACCGGCCTTCGCCGGGACCTAGAACAAGCGATTGCGAAACCTCGCCCAACGAGCTTACTCAGGCCAGCGCCCGCTCTGGTATCGTGATTGCACAGACGGGAACGGCAACAGGGGATGCGGGCATGTCGAAGTTCTGGTCGAAAGTGGCGATCCTGCTCGTGCTCGTCGCCGTGCCCGTGGCAGCGCGGGCGGAGAAGGTATTGCGGGTCGTGCCGCATGCCGATTTGAAGATCGTCGATCCCTACACCACTACGGCGACGATCACGCTGATGCACGGGCAGATGATCTACGACCAGCTGTTCGCCTGGAATTCGAAGCTCGAGCCCAAGCCGCAGATGGTCGATCATTACGAGATCTCGCCCGACCGCCTCGTCTATACCTTCACCTTGCGCCCCGGCCTCAAATTCCATGACGGCCAGCCGGTCACCACCCGCGACGTCATCGCCTCACTGAAGCGCTGGATGGTGCGCGACGTGCTCGGCCAGGCGATGAGCCCGTTTGTCGAGGAATTCAAGGCGACCGACGACAAGACCTTTGTGCTGCGGCTGAAGGAGCCGTTCGGCTTTGTCGAGACCGCGCTGGCGATCAGCGCCGGCACCGCGCCGGTCATCATGCGCGAGAAGGACGCGCTGACCGACCCGTTCAAGAACATCAGCGAGACGATCGGCTCGGGACCGTTCAAATTCGTCGCGTCCGCGTGGAACCCCGGCGCGATGACGGTCTACGAGAAGAACCAGGACTACGTGCCGCGCACTGATCCGCCCGACGGCAATGCCGGCGCCAAGCTCGTCAAGGTCGACCGGGTCGAGTGGGTCGTGCTGCCTGACCCGTTCACCAAGTCGAGCGCCATCCAGCGCGGCGAGGTCGACATCATCGACCAGCTGCCCAACGACCAGATCCCGGTACTGGAGAAATCGAAGGATGTCGTCATCGACCGCACCTCGTTCCTCGCCGCGATCGGCTACATCCGGCCGAACCACCTCTACCCGCCCTTCGACAACCCGAAGGCGCGGCAGGCGCTCGCACTGGCGGTCAACCAGGAAGAATATCTCAGCGCCGCCTTTGGCGACGAGCGCTGGTGGCGGCCGTGCTTCTCGTTCTTTGTCTGCGGCAGCCCGAACGAGACCGAGGCGGGGTCGGAGGCGTACCAGAAACAGGATCTGGCGCGCGCCAAGGCATTGCTCGCCGAAAGCGGCTACAAGGGCGAAAAGGTCACCCTGATCAACACCCACGAGATCGCCAGCATCGGCGCGCTCGGCGACGTCACGGCGAACAATTTGCGCAAGCTCGGCATCAATGTCGAAATCGCCGACAGCGATTGGGGCACGCTGGTCGCGCGGCGCGCCAAAAAGGACCCGCCCGACAAAGGCGGCTGGAACATCTTTCATACGACATCGGGCGGCCAAAGCGTCTATTCGCCGGTGACCAATTTCACGATCGACTCGGGTTGCGGCCGCACCAACTGGTTCGGCTGGCCGTGCGACGAGAAGAGCGAAGCGCTGCGCGGCGACTACCTGCGCGCACCCGACGAAACCGCGCGGCGCGCCGCGCTGGTGGCGTTGCACCAGCGGCTGTGGGAGGCATTGCCGACGATCCCGATCGGCTCGTACGTGACCCCCTACGCCGCCCGC
>Ga0207646_10003816_pt1 | contig 16750 bp, 13 predicted proteins | sample KBSK5502metaG_FD_184343 | JGI IMG/M metagenome (GOLD analysis project Ga0207646, IMG submission 184343) | Corn, switchgrass and miscanthus rhizosphere microbial communities from Kellogg Biological Station, Michigan, USA - KBS K5-50-2 metaG... | ecosystem: Host-associated > Plants > Roots >... | reverse complement strand
CGCGGATGCAGATCGAACGCAGCGGCCTGGTGACATTAAAAGAGAGCGGCTTAGGGTTCTATGACCGGTTCCGCGGCCGACTGATGTTCCCCATCTGCGACGTGCAGGGCCGCGTAGTTGCCTTCGGGGGACGCATCCTCGGCGAGGGCGAGCCGAAGTATCTGAACTCCCCGGAAACGGCTCTCTACACCAAGGGGCAACATCTGTTCGGCTTAAGTTACGCCCGTGAGGCTATTCGGCAGAGGGGCTATGCCATCTTGGTCGAGGGTTATATGGATTTTCTCATCCCCTACCAGGCCGGGGTACGTAATCTGGTAGCCAGTTTGGGGACAGCCTTGACCGAACAGCAGGTCCGGCTATTGGCCCGCTATGCGCGCAAGATCGTAGTTAACTTTGACCCCGACTCGGCCGGGGTGGCGGCCACTAAACGCAGCCTGGAGTTACTCTTAGGAGAAGGATTCAAAGTCAACGTTTTGACACTGCCGGACAACCTGGACCCGGATGAGTACATCAGAGAGCAAGGCGCGGAAGGCTACTCCCAGCTCTTGAAAAGCTCGCAAGCATTTTTGGACTACATCGTCACGCAGGCGGTAAATGAGCACGATCAAACCAAACCCGCCGGTAAAGTCGAAACGCTCAACGCGATTCTGCCGTATTTGAAATTGGTTAAGGACCGGATCGAACGCACGAACCAAGTTGATCAGATCGCCGACCGTCTAAAAATTGACAATCGCCTGGTCCGCGAGGAGTTCAAACGCGCGGTTGAGGCTCGCCAGGAGCGAGTCAGCGAGCAGGCCGTGGTGGTCACAATCGCGATCAAGCCTGCGGAGAGGAAGTTGCTTGAGATTTTGCTGAATCACCCGGCCGTGCGGCGGCGTTTGATAAATGAGGTCGCGGAAGAGGATTACCAGGCGCTCCGGACGGCTCGGCTTTTCCGCCTGATTTTTGAGCTTGAGCGCCAAGGCCAAGAGCCGTCATACGCCGCTTTAAGTCAGAGGCTCGATGACGCAGACCTGGTGCAGGGTTTGCTTCCGAATCTGCTCATCAGCGACGTGGGAGCAGACCAAGCCGGCCAAGAGTCACAGGAGCGCTGGGAGCGTGAGGCGGGCGAAAGCCTCCACAGTTTGCGCTGTGCACGGCTAGAGGAGAAATTAGCAACTTTACAAATAGAGATTAATCAGGCTCAGCGGGCGGGCGACCTCGCCCGCGCCAGCGAGTTAATGATGCAAAAAATTGAACTGGGCAAGCAATACCGAGCACTCACGCAATTGAATGGACATGGATCAACAGGTGGTCGGTGAAACCGATTCGCCGCCCCGCCCGAAGCAGAAGGGACTTGAGGAGAGAGAAGCTTGAACCGAGACGACACGCTCGCTCGCCCCGTCAAGGTGAAAGGAGCAAATAAATTGGCTATCGAAGAAAAATACTCAGAAGACGTGCAGAAGCTCTTGGACATGGGCAAGGAGAAGGCCTTCTTGACCTATGACGACATCAACCAGGAACTGCCCGAAGGCGTCATCTCGCCCGATGACATCGAGGACATCTTCGCCACGCTCGGCGCCGAAGGCATCGCGATCAGCGATTCCGAGGAGAAGTTTTTGGAATCGGCCGCCGCCGCCGCGAACGCGGATAAGAAGCTGGACGAACTCCCGGAGGACGAAATGGAACTCGACCTCACGCCTGGGGCATTGGACAAGACCAACGACCCGGTCCGGCTCTACCTGCGCGAGATGGGCGTGGTGCCGCTGCTCACGCGTGAGGGCGAAGTCGCCATCGCCAAACGCATCGAGCGTGGTAAGCTCCGCGCGCAAAAGGCGATTTCGCGCTCGCCCGTCGCGATCGCTGAGATTCTCCAACTCGGCGCGGAACTGGCCGAGGGCGAAATCTCGATTCGCGAAGTGGTGACCTTCACCGAGCAGGAAGGCATCACCGAGGAGAAGATCGAGGAGTACCACCAGTACACGCTCGAAACCATCAACGAGATCGGCAAGGCCTTCAAGAAGACGCAGAGCATGTACGAGAAGTTCCTGGCCGAGCCCAAGCGCTCGCCGCGCCTGAACCGCATGCGCCGCAAGCTCGCCCGCCAGCGGGTCGAGCTGTCGCAACTCGTCCGCCTGCTCGAATTCACGCCGCGCATCGAGGAGCGGCTCGTGGGCGCCATGCGCACGGCCCGTGACGAAGTCCGGGCAACCGAGAAGGAGATCGACAAGCTCCAGCGGACGCTCGAACGCAAGCGCTCGGCCGAGGAGCAGAAGGAGTACGAAAAGCGCTTGCGCTCCGCCAAGCGCCACCTCACGCAACTCGAGGAGCAGCACCGCTCGACCTCGGTCGAGCTCAAACGCTCGCTGCAATCGGTGATCAGCGGCGAGGCCGAGGCCAACCAGGCCAAGAAGGAGTTGGTCGAAGCCAACCTCCGCCTCGTGGTCTCGATCGCGAAGAAGTACACCAACCGCGGCCTCCAATTCCTGGACTTGATCCAGGAAGGCAACATCGGCTTGATGAAGGCCGTCGACAAGTTCGAGTACCGGCGCGGCTACAAGTTCTCGACCTACGCGACGTGGTGGATCCGGCAAGCAATCACGCGGGCGATTGCCGATCAGGCGCGCACGATCCGCATCCCAGTCCACATGATCGAGACGATCAACAAGCTGATCCGCACCTCGCGGGCGTTGGTGCAGGAGCTTGGACGCGAGCCGACTTCCGAGGAGATCGCCAAGAAGATGGACATCCCGGCCTCGAAGGTGCGCAAGGTCTTGAAGATCGCGCAGGAGCCGATCTCGTTAGAGACGCCCATCGGCGAGGAAGAGGATTCGCACCTCGGCGACTTCATCGAGGACAAGACGATCCAGAACCCGGCCGAGGCGGTCATCAACATCAACCTGCGGGAGATCACCGAAGAGGTCTTGAAGACCCTCACGCCGCGCGAGGAGAAGGTCATCAAGATGCGCTTCGGGCTGGGGCCGAACGGCAGCGAGCACACGCTCGAAGAGGTCGGCCAGCACTTCGCCGTCACCCGCGAGCGCATCCGCCAGATCGAGGCGAAGGCACTCAGGAAGCTGCGCCACCCGTCACGGTCACGCAAGCTCAAGGCATTCCTGGAGAGCGGGCGGCCGTAAGGAACCTAAAAGTACAAAGCACCGAGAGCGCCGAATTTATTTCGGCGCTCTTCTTTTCTGGAGCGATAAGGGTTGACTACTTGAGCGGCAAAAAGCGGATCTGTCCTTCCCATTCTCCTTCAAGGCTGCACTCAGCCAGTAGGAGAATTTCCTCGATAGCTTGACCTATCGGCAAGTACTGGCTGACCTCAAAGACGCCGGGCATTGGCAAGCCAGCAGTGACTCTAGTCTCAGCATAGGGACGCATCGTGGTGACATCGTGCGTAAGCAGCACGCGTTGCTCAGCAGCCGCCCACTCAAGGACTTTGCGATCATCATCCCGCTCCCCTCGCGTCAGGACATCCTGCACACGCACGATGTCGAGCTGTGGCTGGCGACGCAGCACACCGCGCAGGATACGGTTATTGAAGTCCTCGTCGGCTACCAGTTTGATCATAAAGTCCATAGGTTCTCAGGGTCGAGTTCAAAAACGCGACTTTGAGTTATATTGGGATCTCGGCGATTTCCCGGACAGTGCACCTCTCTTCCACACACATAAACTCCTCTCTAAAGATTCAAAGCGATCTAGCTCTCAGGAAGGAGTATAATGGCTCTCATACTCAGCAAAATTAACTTAGGCTGTACTTTTTTTACCCTTTGTAAATTAAGTTTCCTATTTCTTACCTCGCCGATCTGGTAAAGCCAGGCCGATCAAACGTGCTGCCTCGTGTATTCGCGACGAGATATTAGGGTTGCTGACCTTGCCGCCATATTTATTCACGATCTGATCTATCTTCCATCCACAAACTGCGTAGCGGACAAGCCATTCGCAATGCAACTTGAACTCTTTCTTGTTCGGGGTTTTTACCCAGCCTTGCCCCTTCAGGTAGTGATCATATTCGTCACAGTATCGCTTAAACTCGCCCTTGCGGTTCTCGAAGATCATCTCCATGATTTTCTCCCGCTGTGTATTAGACAAATAGTGCGAATTTCCTAAACAGAGATCCAGTTTGATTTGGAACTTAACGCGACGTTCGTACTCTTCTCGTGAGTCGAGTTTGTAAAACGGTGGTAATGCACGAGGCGGAAATCCATCAGGCGGCTTTGGTGGTTGTGGGCGCAAGTAGTCAGGCTTTAGTCTAAATGTTCCTCCGAACAACCAACCCGCTGGCTGTTCATACTTATTTTCAAACCTTTCCTCCGGCACGGTCAGTTGAATTCGGGCTTCGTCAATCAACCGATCTGCAACTTCCCGCCAAGAGTCAAAATGCCGCCCAATAGCCAATCCGGCAGCCATAACGGCAATTTCATAATATTTGCCTTCCGTCTCGTTAGGCGATGCGCTTTCTTGTGTCGATTCACTTATCTCTGTTGCGTCCTTATTATTTTCCTTGATAGGATCATCCTTTGAGTGCAGTAGCGGTTTTGGTAGATTCGATAACCGCGGGGGTTGCTTTGCCCGAGATGCAGGTGGCCCAAGAGGTGAGGGCAGGGGCGCAGCCTCAAGATTGCCCAGGCGATTGGCTGCCAAGTGAGATGCAGATGGCCCAAGAGTTGGGAGCGGGAGCACCGGACGGCTTTGTACGGGCTTGGGTTCGGAGGCAGATGCTGCAAGCATCCTTGCCTTAAAAGGTTTCCAGTCACGCCGATTACGCCAATAATAGAGAAGAACCTGCCGCCCGAACTCGTAACACCAGTCCTCAGTCAAACCATGCTGCGCCCCCCAATCTATTAGGCATTGCCGGAATGCCTTTGCGTCCAAATAACGATCAACAAGCGGGATCACATGGAAATTGCCCGTGATCGGATCGACCCATAATTTCGTGTGGCCACACTCATCTAACAGCATGTCAAAAGTGAGGACCTCAGCTATCGAATTTTTTTCGTTCCCGAGATCTAAGCTGTAATGGGTTAATCGAAGGAACGTACGGAAACATAAAGAGAATAGATCGCTGACCACCTTGGATTCTATGTCTGCTATAGTCAGGAGAAATTCCCGTCGTGCTCTTAGTGTAGTAGCTTGCTGCTCGGGTGGCTCGTAATCCGCTCCCGTAATACTCATTGTAGGGCCTCCTTCCAAGTCTCAACTTCGACTCCGGCAGGCCGCCGCGAGAAGGGCACAGCTTGTCCTGAAGTTAATAGTGTTTCAGTAGGTGAGTCGAAATCGTCTACCATTGTTTGCCAACAGCATCAAAATTTACCAAAACTTAGTAATACTCAGCTATTACAGCAAAGTGTGTAAGCACCCATATCAACAACCTCTTAAGCACTCACCAAAACTCAGTCAAATGACCTTGCTCGCATTATGTGGTACGCCGCGCTCAACATTGAATGTCCAGCCAAGCGCATCGTCTCAGCCATAGGTAGGCTTGCCTGCCCCCACCGCGAAATGCACGTATTATCGGTTTCTGCGCCGCGCGAGGAGTCGTTGCCGGATGCCTTGAGGCTGATGACGCGCTTCAAGCTCCTGACGAAGCTGTTCGCGCTGGGTATGTCGCTCGGCCAGGTAGGAGTCAATTTCGCTCTGGTTTTCCAGGTAGTAACCGATCACCGCATACACCTCGGCCAGGGAGAGCACGTCATATTGTTGGATGATTTCTTCAGGCGTGGCGCCTTCATTGAAGGCAGCGATCACCGAATCGAGTGAGACGCGCGTCTTCCCGACGCGCAGCACTCCCGCCGCGTCGGTTCGCAGCGGCACGGGTTTGGTCACAATCGAAATAGTCATATTTGCATTCTAGCATTCTTCGGTTCAGGAGCGGGAGGCTCAAGTTTTTCCTTGCACCCTGGGATTGTTAATTCCGTGGTCGCGCGTAATAGCCCTGCTTCGTCCTGATGACTACCTCACCCAACCGCTTCTGCGCTTCGGGAGTCAGGCCCAACCTGATTTGACGAAATCGCCCATCGGCCAGTTCACGCTTCGGGCTGAACCCCAGGCTATAGCGATTGCGCAGATGATCAATCAGCAAAGCCAGGTGGGCGCTGACACCGCTCTTTTCCGCCTTGACCATTTCGCCGCCTGTCTGGCTCACGAACAGATCGATGGACATCCGCCGGCGAAAAGGATCATTCTGAGCTGGCCTTCGGCTGAAGATCTTCTCGGTGCGCGTCATGGCCCCCTCGACCACCAGCCCGCACACGACGCTGCCGGACTCAATGACCTGATCTGACACTTCCTTCTCCGAGAGACCGAAGAAGTTATATTCCCAGGCGACATTATCCGTGATCGCGATGATCACCCGCCGGCTGGTCGGGCGGTTGGCCTGGCTTATGTGGTGCGCCGCATCATGCAATGCTTGATACAATGACGTCCCCTGCCCGACGACCGGCGTCTTCTCGATCCGGCCGATCTTGTCCACGACGAGCCGCCGGTCGCGGGTGAAGTCTTGCACCAGTTGCGTGGATGAAGAGAAGGCCATGACGGCGACTTCGTCATGCTCTTTCAAACGGTTCAGCGCCAGCAGGGCGCCATCGCGGATCTCTTTGAGCACCGGGCTGACGCTCCCGCTCAAATCCATCAGCAGCATCACTGAGAGCGAAAGCCGATCTTGACTGAAGTGGGTGATCTCCTGCCGCGCCCCGTCCTCGTAGAGCTCAAAATCTTCCGCCCTGAGGCCGTTGATAATCTCACCCGATCTCCGCCTGACCACCTGCAAATCGAGCACCACCAGGTCCGTGCTGAGTCTGATCGTCTCCTGCGGCGCGGCCCCCGGCGATGAGGGGTTCTGCGCCGCGATTTGAGGACACATCGAAGGCAGCGCAGATGCCAGCACCGCGAGCCACAGAATTGATTTTCCCTTGAGGTTGACCATGCCTGCGCTTTCCGCAGCCGAATCTTTTACGCCGAGCCTGCCGCCTTCGCCCTTTTTTCCTTCCCTTTCCCTGGCAGCCGATGCCACGCCGACGACGAACAAGAGCATCATCAGCACTTCGGAGTCGCCGAAGTTGTAATTGACCAGCGAGCTGGCCGAAAAACCGATCAGCGCTCCCAGTGCCCCGAGCATCAAGCCGCTAGTTACCTCATCTCCCTTTGACCGCGCGTGCACGTAACTCCGCCACGTCATCAGGAACATCACAGCCATCAGCCACACGTAACAACCGAGCGCTGGCAGTCCGCGGTCCATCGCGATTTGAATCGGCGTCGAGTGCGTGTGAGTCACGTAATCGCCGGGGAAGCCCCATTCCGCCCAGTGTCGCTTGTGCGCGTCCATCCCGACGCCTAAGACCGTGTGCTGTGGAATGAGCCGGAGTCCGGCACGCATATACCCGACGCGCCGGGCGCTGCTGTCATCGGCGAAGCTGGCGATGTCCAGCGCGCGAGCCGAAGTCAGCACGTAGACGAACAGGCCGCCAAGCACCGCGACGGCTAGAAGCGAAACCAAAGCGACGCGCCACTCTTTGATGATGGCGGCAACGGTAAGCAAGGCGAAGAAGAAAGCGGCAATGGTCGCCCGCGACGCCGTCAAGATGAGCGTGAATGAGAAGAGAGAGAAAATCACCAGGGAAACGAGCAGCCACCGCCGGCGGTGAGCCTGACGCCACTCTCTCAAACTTACCAGCAGTAGCCCATAGACGAAGAGCGCGAGGATCTGCATCTGCTCGGCGTAAGTGATGAAGTGTCGCGAAAAACCCGAGACGCGGAAGCGGCGCGTGGGGCCACTGACACTGACGCCTAATGGATTGGGCCGGGCCTTGATTTCATCAGTCACCCGCAACTCGACCGGCACCGGGTCACCGGCGTGCAAAGCCTCGACCTCGAGCGTTTCACCGGCGCGGTGGCGGCGAATGACCTGGGCGGCGTCTTCGAGTGAGCGGACGCGGCGCCGGGCGATCATCCAGATCACATCACCCGCTCTGAGTTTGCCCGAGGCCAACGGGCTCTCGGCGTTGATCGCCGTCACGGTCATCCCGCGTCCGACCGCCTTCTCTGTCAGGCTAAAAACAGCGCCGACCAGGCCCGAGGCAATCATCAGCGCGGCCAGCAGGCGGGCGCCGCGCGGGCGCAGGTTACTGGCCAAGACGTAGATGATGCCAAAGAGGCCGAGTGAACGCAGCTTCGGGAGGCTCACGCCGGGCTCGATGGAGAAGGCGGCCGAGGCGACAGTCAGCGCGGCGAAGCAGAGGAGCGGTAAGTCAATCGGCGTCCGAGTGAAGCGGAGGCGGCGGGTGATGAGGTCGCGGGCGGCCCACGCGACGACACTCAAACCCAGACTGATTTGCGCGGCGGCGATGGAATGAGGGACCGTGAGCGCGAAGAGGATCAAGCCCAAGGTGAGGGCCCGGTCGGCCCAACACGCGCTGGCGCTTTCGCCGGCCCCTGCCCCCAAGCTATCGTACCGCCCCACCCAAGCGGCCCATGACACATTTTTTCTCTCTCCAATTCGCTCATTCTGACCGATTGCTGATGGCGGCGTCATGACCTCTCGTTTGCTCTTGACGTGGGAGAACATTCAGATTGACTTTGCGCGAAAACTCGTGCTAGCTTTAGCCCGGCCCATTCCCGAGACTGGCACCCACCAGACCGCGAAGCCCCGCGGGAGCAATCGAAGTCGATGTCATTCAACAAGGCCAAAGCACTCAAGACCGCGTCGAAGTACGTTCAGCAGGGGAAGTATCCGGCGGCCATCGAAGAGTACCGCAAGATCGTCCAGGCCGAGCCGAGCGACATCACCACCTTGAATACTCTCGGCGACCTGTGCGTCAAGGTCGGCGATCCGGCGGAGGCGATCCGCAGCTTCGTGCGCATCGCCGAACATTATCGGACAGGCGGCTTCAATTTGAAAGCCATCGCCATGTTCAAGAAGGTGAGTAAGCTCGACCCCGCCAACATTGAGATCGCGCTCAAGCTCGCCGCCCTCTACGCCCAGCAGAAACTGATGGTCGACGCGCGGCACCAGTACTTGGCGGTGGCCGAAAGCTACTTGCGCGCGGGACAGAACAAGGAAGCTCTCAACATCTACCAGAAGATCGCCGACCTCGACCCGGAGAACACGACGATCAAGCTCAAGCTCGCCGAGGCCTACCTCCGCGAGCAACAACTCGACCAAGCCTATGAGACGTTCACCTCGGTGGCGGGCGAATTGCAGCGGCAAGGCAAGGCCGAGGAAGCGCTCCAAACTTACCTCAAAGCGCTCAAGACCAACCCCCAGGGTCAACTCGCATTTTCCGCGGCGGTCAACCTCTACATTCAGCGCGGCGAGCCGCAACGCGCGGTGGCGCTCATCAAACATTTGCTCGCGGCGCAACCTGATGACGCCGAGCTGCTGACGCTGCTCGGCCGCGTCCATCAGTCGGCTAACGAACCGGACGCCGCCGAGGAGGCGATCGCCCGCGCGGTCGAACTCGAACCGGGGCGCTTCCAATATCTACTCGATCTAGCCTCCTTCTTCACGCGCAGCGGGGAATTAGACCGCGCCTTGTCACAACTTGATCGCATCATGGAGTTGCTCCATGAGCGGCGCGAGGAGGAGAAAGCCATCGCCTTGCTGCACGAGGTGGTGGCGCGCGACGCCAACCATTTCGGGGCGCTCAGGCGGTTGGCGGCCATTTATTCGCGCATCCGCGAGGATCACAACCTGATCGAGACGCTCAACTCATTGGCCGACGCCGCCATCCGCAAGGGCGAAGATGAAGTAGCGATCAACGCTCTGCAGCAATTGATGCAGTTGGAGCCGGATGAGATCAAGCACCGGCGCCGATTACGCAGCCTGGGCCTCAGTGATGAAGACCTGCAGCGGCTCAACTCCCCCTCGTTCGCCCAGGCCGAGACGCACCCGGCGATGTCGGCGGCGCCCGCCCCAAACATCCCTGAGTTCGAGGTCACTGCCGCGCAGTCCGGCGGGACGCGCGCTGACTTCGCGGTGAATGGGTTCGAGGCGGCGGCGGAGGTGCCCGCGGCCCCAGTGGCGATGGCCGCCCCGGCAGGTGAGGGCCTCGAAGAATTCGAGGTCTCCGTCCCCCCAACCGGTTCGGGCTACGATTTCGCCTTCAGCGAAGGTGAGATGGTGGACGGCAATGAAAGCGAGGCGCAGCTCTGGGGGCAGACGGAAGCCGAAGAAGGCCTCGGCTTCGAGACCCTGACGCCGGAAATCGACCTGAGCGACGATCTGATTGCCACGAGCAGCCAGAGTTTTCTGAACAGCTATCTCAACGGAGATGATGAAACTCAGAGAGACCTCAGTCAGAGCGTGGGCCGTGAAGCGGAGCCGGTCATAGCTGCCGAGGAGATCAAGGCGGTCGAGGCGCCGACCGGCGAACTGGACCTTGGCGAAGAGCTGGCCAGCATCGATTTCTTCATCTCCCAAGGGATGCTGGAGGTCGCCCGGGAAATGCTCGAATCACTCGCCGTGCGCTTCCCCGCCCACCCCAAAATCCAAGCCGCCTATGACAGACTCGCCGCCGAAGGAGCAGCGCCTGGCGCCACGACCAACGGTCACTCGCCGATGACAGGCGGTTTCAGCCTCTCTCTTGATCCGAGCCCGGAATCGGTTCGTCAGGCTGACGGTTGGGGATCTGACTTGGAGCCGGAAGGGATGGCCGCCGGATCACTGCCTCAATCCGAACTACAGGGGGAGTTCCGCGCCAGGGCGTTTGAATCCGAGCCAGTCGACGAACAGGAAGAAGAAACAATCTTTATCATCCCTGTAGCCCCCTCAGCCGCCGAAGATTTTATCCCCCAGATGGCCCTGCCCGCCGTCGAGGTTGAAGCTGAAACACAGGCTCCTCAGATGAATGAGGCAACCACAGCCTCCTTGTCCACAGCTCTCACCGGGACGGGGACAACGGGGCCGTTAAGCTTGGCCGCCCCGACTCAAAATTTACCAGTTACTTCACCCTTCGATGACCTGCTGGATGAACTCAATGTGGGGTCCTTCGACCTCGAAGACGAGAGCCCGACGCCGACAGCCACTCAGCCTTCCGGAGGGTCAGACGCCGCCCAGGCGGGCAATGACGAACTCTTCGATATCCTCGATGAATTCAAGTCCGGCGCGGAGCAGGCGGCGAGCGTCGAGGACTTTGAGACGCACTACAACCTCGGCCTGGCCTACAAAGAGATGGAAATGTTCGATGATGCGATTGAGGAGTTTCAGCAGGGATTTAAAGCGACCTCGGCGCAGCCATCCAGCCAGCATTACCTGCTCTGTTGCAGTATGCTCGGGTTCTGTTTCATGCAAAAAGACCTGCCGCGCCTGGCCGTCATGTGGTTCAAGAAGGGGCTCGACGCGCCGGGGCGCACCGAGGATGAATACCAGGCGTTACGTTACGACCTGGCCACGGCCTATGCGGCCCTCGGCGACCTCGAACGCGCCTACGATACTTTCTCTGAGGTCTACGCCATTGACGTCAACTATCGCGGGGTGACGGTGAAGATGAGCGAGATCCAAGAGCAGATGACAGCTAAGCAGTGATGAGTAATGAGTGATGCGTGATGAGTAGCGCTGTTACTCATCACGCATCACTCATTACTCATCACTTGGTTTACGGCTTACGGTGCAGGTGGATGCTTCCCTCTTGGGTCCAGAGATAGACCGCCGCGCGGCCACTGCCGGAGACGGCATCGACCGATTTATCCGTCTGTTTATTGAAACTCATTTGGAAGCCCCCGAGTTCCAGCCCCCCCCGGAAGGAGGAGGCCTGCAACTTGAAGTCGGCGGTGGCCGGCAACGTGGCCTCGACGCGGCCTGAAAATGATTTGAGCGTGTAGCTGCCACTCGGCAACACGTCCCCGCTAAAGCTGACGTCCCCGCTCGTACTGCGCGCCTCAACCCGGACGCTGCGAATCCCGATGAGTTGAATATCTCCCTCGGTCGTGCGGGCCCGCAGTTGCCCAGTCACATATTTCACCGTGATCGACCCTTTATAGCAGAGCAGGTCGAGCGTGCTGTGGGGCGGCACACCAACCACAAAATCTACCGGAGCACTGCCCGAGACTTCGACCTTCACGCGACTCGGAGATTTTTGGACGGCCTCGATGCGAGCCTCTCCCGAGATTTGGTGGGCGGTGATAGTGATCGCATTCCCTTCGGCAGCCACTACCGTAACCGATCCCATCTTGTTGACCACTTCGAGGTCGCTTGCCTCAGGCGAGACGCGAAAGGATTTGCTGAAACTCTGGGCCGCCACGGGGATGGCGAGGCCACTCACCACGATCAGACTCAGCACCAGTCTGCGGGCGATCCAAGGCGAGACCGAGTTGTTTTCCCAGGTGATCTTCATGGCTACTTCAACTTGTCAAAGTCTTCAAGCAGCCGGAGTTTCTCCTCGTACAAAGCCATGACCATCTGCTGGTGATCCTGATCAGCAGGGTTGGCCAGGAGGTTTCGCCGACAATGATTGAGTGACTCATCGATCTTGCCCAGGTGGCTGTCAAAGACCTCTCGCATCGGCGGGTCCCAGGCCGCCTTGCGGGCATTCAAGATAGACATCCGGCGCTCAATATCCTCCCTCATCTCAGGCTCGCCCGGCAGCATCGCAGCTTTCGCCTGGATGAGCGAAGGGCCAGTTCCCCCTTGAATATTCAGGGGCTGGCCCGCGTGGCGAGAGAGATTGAATAGACTGAAGCCGACTAAGGCCAGCACCAGAGCGCCCGCCCCGGCCAACTGCGGCAAGGTGAAGGTGAAATGCCGCGACATCAGGCGCGACCACCGCCCCGGTTGCTCAATCGCTTCGCGCCCTTTTCCCTGTTGACTCTCCCCTACCTCAATGCTCAATTGGATGCGCTTCCAGAGCGCCCGTTGAGGGGTGTGGAGCGGGAGTTCACGCGCTGCGCTGCGAATCTCCGCCAGTTCCAGTCTGACGATGTTACAGGGCGGGCATTCGGCAAGGTGGATTTCGAGTAATCGTACCTCGGCCTCTAAGAGCGAGCCATCGAGGTAATTCGATAACGAGTTGACGACAAGCCGACAATCCATACTACTTTTCCTCTTTCCTTACTTACCTTCACCGACTCGATCGGCCAGATGCGGTCCACGAGCCGGCCTATAATTTTTTATTGAGCAACTCGCGCAATTTCATGCGAGCCTTATGCAATTGGGACTTCGAGGTGCCAACGCTGACGCCGAGAATCTCGGCCACTTCCTCGTGCTCGTGCCCCTCTACGTCGTGGAGCACAAAGACCGCGCGATAGCCCGGCGGAAGTTGCGCAATCGCCTTGTCGAGCGCAATCCGGTCAATCACCGGCATGGAGTGCGGCCGCTCACTCCCCACCTGGACGACGTCCTGCATCTCACCCTCTTCGGTCGTCTGCTCCAGCCGCACGCCGCGCTTGCGGAAGTGCATGAGCACTTGATTGACCGTCAGGCGGTGCAGCCAAGTCGTGAAGGCCGACTCGCCGCGAAAGCTCCCGATCTTCCGGAAGAGTTGCACGAAGACCTCCTGCGTCAAGTCTTCGGCCTCGGTGACATTGGCCACCATCCGCAGACAAAGGCTATAGACGCGGCGGTGGTGACGCTCGTAGAGAGCCTCGAAGGCCTCCATATCCCCACGCGCCGCCGCCTGCGCCAGCTCGTAGTCTGACGCCGTCACATTGGTAGCTTCCACCGTCACGTTATTCGCTTGCTCCCCGGCAAGCATCACGGACATCAAGGCGTGCAGCAGCGCGTCATCCCGTCCACATACAGCTGAAAGAACTTCCGCGCGTCTGTTCGTCGTCTGTGATGCGCCCCTATTTGGTGCGGTTGCTCTACACCGGATAATTTTAATGTTATGGATTGCTCGCTCACTCCGAATCCGTCGCTTCAGCGATGAGCAATCATAGCTCAGGGAGGCGAATAGCCGCAACCAGGCCGGCTATTCGCTATCCGCCATCTCGACCGTTAGCCTCCGGGCAGGCGATTTTGTTCGCCTTTCCCGATGGATCATTGTAGAATCTTAGGGCTGCAAACGTCCTTCGTCCCCGGTCGCAGCCTCACAATCGCCAGCGGGAGTGCTTGGAGATCGAAAATATGCCACGCATCGGCATCGAGCTGAATAACGTCTGCAATCTAGACTGCACGCACTGCTTTCGGAATATCTACCGTGGTGGCGCAGACAATCAAGACCTCTTCCTGCCTCTCGACTTGCTGGAGCAGATCTTGACTGAGGCCAAGCCCTTCGGCTATCACCACGTGGCGCTCACCGGGGGCGAGCCGCCGCTGCACCCGCGCTTCGGCGAGGCGCTCGACATCATTGCGGGCCAGGGCTACACTTACCACTTTCTGACCAACGCCCGCAATTTTTCCAAAACGCTGGCGGCGCTCAACACCCCACAGCGACGTGCTCAACTCGCCGGCATCTCCTTCAGCCTCGACGGGGCGACCGAGGCGACGCACGACGCGATCCGCGGCCAAGGCTCCTACCGCGAGGTCGTCACCGCCATCGCCGCCTGCCAGGCCCTCGGCATCGAAGCCTCGATCATCACGACCCTCAATCGGCTCAACCGCCATGAGATCGACCAACTGGCGCTCCTCGGGGCGCACCTCAAGGTCAGGCGCCAGGTCTTCGGCCACCAGATGCCGACCGAGCATAACTTGGGTGAAGATTTGATCCTTCCGCTGAGTGAATGGCGGGCGGCCGAGCGCGACGTGGCGCGACTGATGGGCGAATTCCGCCACGATATCTCGATGGCCGTCGGCTTCTACACGGAATACTTCCTGCCGCGCTGCAGCCCGCTAGCGCTCGACGACCTGAACATCGATTACCGCGGGCGGCTGACGCTCTGTTGCCAACTGTCGAACTATCGCGATGCGAAGGGCGATGGCGAGGATGTCGTCGGCGACCTGCGGCGGCAAAGTCTGGCCGAAGCCTTAGGGCAGTTGATGAACCTGGTCAACCGCGTCCACCGCGAGCGGCTGGAAATGGCCGCCGACCCGCAGCGAGCCGACAGGCTCCACTATCCCTGCCTCGTCTGCGTGGACCGTTTCAGGAAAACCTCCGAGGAGCCGATGAGGGTGCAACTGACCGGGCGACGCGCCACATAGATTGCGGATGGTGGGTTGCAGATTGCGGATTGAAAGGCGGCGCGGACTCTCCCCATCGGAAACCCGCAATTCACCGCGCAGCCACAGTGACCGGGATCTCGATGACCGGCGCATCAGGGTTGTTAGTTTCAACTCTGATCTTCCCCTGGTAGTCACCTTTCGTCAGTTTCTCTCTATCGCAGTCTACCTTCAGCCGATAAACTTGACCTGGGGCCACCGCTCCCTCCACCACCACCTTGAGGAACGGCAGCGTCGCGCTCACACCCTTGACCTCCAGCCTTCCACCACGCGCTTGTTTGATTAAGGAATGAAAATTAAATAAATGTCCGGATTTAAAATTCTGGTCCGGTGGTAGCTTCCCCCCTTGAGCGGCTCATTTGCAAGTTTGCTTTTGGGGAATTGCCCGGTAGTTCCACTTCGGGAGCAGGTCGTCGAAGGCAATGGTCATATTCTCTTTGAATCCCTCGGGTGCTTTTTCTCCTGTGGCATAGAGCATCTCAATGATGTCGACCGTGACCCATAAACCTGTTTTTGTCTTGGTGCGTTCCATCAGTTCTTTCACCAACTCAACTGAAACGAAGACGACACCCTGACAAGCGCGTGTCACGTGGGGGAACAGACGATGCTCAATCGGATTGTATTTCGACTCGTACGGCGGATAATGCGCCACGCGGATCTCAATCCCCATCCGGTTCGCCAAGTGCTGCAGGGCGGCCTTGAAGACATAGCGATTGGAGGCATTACTCCCGCCGCCGTCACACAACAGGAGCACGGAGGTGGCTTGGGGATAGTGCCTCTGACCGTGGCGTTGCCAATAGCGCCACGCACTGTCGCAAGCAAACCGACTGGTGTCGTGACTGAGGCCCAAGTTGATATGTCCATGATTGCCTTTCAAGTCATACAGCCCGTGCGGAATGATGATGCCCTGTGCCGCACTGGGGAAATCATGATCGAAGGTGCAGAGGGTCTGCAGTGTGTAGAGCTTGCCGTCCCGATAGAAATTCCCGAGCAGTTCCTTCTTTTTCGTGTCCATGCTCAAGATCGGATTGCACGAATCTTCGTATTGACGGCGCAGGCGCGCAATCTTCTGAAACTGTTGCTCCCGCTGTGGGTGGTGGCCCAGCGCTTGTCGTTTTTGGGCTTGACGTTTGACATACCGGTGTTGCTCGAGCAGTTGCGTGACCACCGTCACGCTCACCGGCGTGCCATAACCGGCCAGGCCTTGAGCGATCTCACTCAACGTGAGGTTCGTCCAGCGGACTTCCTCACGCATCGGGTCACCAGCCGTGTAATCGCGCAGGACCGCCTGGAAGTTCTCCCCCAATCCTGTGACCGTCTCGAGACAAGGTTTGCGTCCGGCCCTTTTTTTCGCGACCTGCCCAAGGGCAACTCCGGCGGGGTGAGCAGTTCTGAGAGTCCCCGCCGAATCGTTTTCTCCGCGCAACCAAAGAGGTGCGCCAGATAGAGGATCCCGCCGTGTCCGAGTTTGAGCGCTTCGACGGCGGCGTAGCGACGGCGGTCTCGTTCCGAGAGCGAACAGTAAAGTTGATGCATGGAAAATTCGATTTCTTCCGAATACCGAGTAAAGCGCATGATCAAACTCCTGACTTTGGTTTTCCTTTCAGGAAATCAAACGCTGTACTGCAAAGTCAAGACCGAAAAGTTGAAACCGGACAGTTATTTAATTTTTGATCCTAA
>Ga0207646_10003813_pt1 | contig 16758 bp, 17 predicted proteins | sample KBSK5502metaG_FD_184343 | JGI IMG/M metagenome (GOLD analysis project Ga0207646, IMG submission 184343) | Corn, switchgrass and miscanthus rhizosphere microbial communities from Kellogg Biological Station, Michigan, USA - KBS K5-50-2 metaG... | ecosystem: Host-associated > Plants > Roots >... | reverse complement strand
ACTGGAGCAGCATCCCGCCGGTCACCAGGCGCAGTTCTATCTCGGGGGGACGATCCCCCCCAGACCCCCCCTGCTCTTGGGGGGAAGCCTTTCCCCCCAAACCCCCTCGGCCCCCCGGACAGCGGAGCAGCCGGACGTTCTTGCTCGCGGTCAGGATGTCCAGCGCCTCGGCGTCGAATTCCGGCGCGATCACCACCTCGGTGAACACGTCCTTGATCTGCCGGGCCAGGGCCGCGGTCACCGGCCCGTTGGCCGCGATCACCCCGCCGAACGCCGAGACCGGGTCGCAGGCGTGCGCCTTGGCGTGCGCGTCGGCGAGGCCGGCGCCGATGGCGATCCCGCACGGGTTGGAGTGCTTGATGATGGCCACGCACGGCTCGGCGAAGTCGTACGCCGCGCGCCGGGCCGCGTCCGCGTCCACGTAGTTGTTGTAGGACATGGCCTTGCCGTGCAGCAGTTCGGCGGCCGCGATGCCGTCCGCCGCGCCGGGCCGCGTGTACAGGGCGGCGCGCTGGTGCGGGTTCTCGCCGTAGCGGAGCACGTCGGCGCGCCGCCACAGGGCGGCGGCCACCTGGGGCCAGCGGGCCTCGCGCGCGGTCTCGTCGGGCGCGTACGCGGACGCGAACCAGGACGCCACCGCGATGTCGTAGGCGGCGGTGTGCGCGAACGCCTCGGCGGCCAGCGCGCGGCGCTGGTCCAGGGTGAAGCCGCCCGCGGCCAGCGCGGCCAGCACGTCGGCGTACCGGGACGGCTCGGTGATGACGGCCACCGAGGCATGGTTCTTGGCGGCGGCCCTGACCATGGCCGGGCCGCCGATGTCGATCTGCTCCACGCACTGCTCCGGCGAGGCACCGGACGCCACCGTGGCCTCGAACGGGTACAGGTTCGAGACCAGCAGCTGGAACGGCTCGATGCCGAGCCCGGCCAGCTGAGCCTCGTGCTTGCTGTTGGCCATGTCGGCCAGCAGGCCCGCGTGCACCCGGGGGTGCAGCGTCTTGACCCGGCCGTCGAGGCACTCGGGGAAGCCGGTCAGCTCCTCCACCGGGGTGACCGGCACCCCGGCGGCCGCGATCCGGGCCGCGGTGCTGCCGGTGGAGACGATCTCGACGCCGGCCGCGTGCAGCCCGGACGCCAGCTCCTCGAGGCCGGTCTTGTCGTAGACGCTGATGAGCGCCCGCCTGATCGGGATCTGAGTCACGGTGTCTCCAAACACGGGCCGATCCTTACCTTCCGGCCGCGGACGGACCAGCCGTCCCGGACCATCCTGCCCACCGTGCCGGCGAGCAGCGCCCGCTCGGCCACCTTGATCCGTTCGTGCAGCGTCGCCTCGTCGTCGTCGTCGGCCACCGGCACGCTGGCCTGCGCCACGATCGGTCCGGCGTCCACGCCCTCGTCGACGATGAAGACGGTGCAGCCGGTGACCTTCACCCCGTGGGCGAGGGCGTCCCGCACGCCGTGCGTCCCGGGAAACGACGGTAGCAGCGCCGGGTGCGTGTTCAGGCAACGGCCGCCGAAGGCCTCGAGGAACGGCTTGCCGACGAGCTTCATGAAGCCGGCCAGGATGATCAGGTCGGGCTGGTAGCCGGCGCAGGTCCGGGCGAGCGCCGCGTCCCACTCCTCACGGCCGGGGTAGTCGGCCAGCCGGAGGACGAAGGAGGGGATCCCGGCCCGTTCGGCCCTATCCAGCGCGGTGATCCCGGGACGGTCCGCGCCGACCCCGACCACCTGCGCGCCGTAGGCCTCGTCGCGGCACGCATCGAGCAGGGCCTGCAGGTTGGTCCCCTCCCCGGAGACGAGCACCACCAGCCGCGAGGTCACGCCGTAAACCCTACGGCACGGGACCGGGAGGTCGCCGGACAGGGCAGAATAGGTAGCGATGGCCAGATATCAGCCGCAGGGCGGGCGCGGGCCGCAACCAAGAGAGATGCTGCCTGCCCGTCGGCAGCTGCCACCGCCCGAACCCCCGGTCCGCCAGCGGGCGCTGACGGCGCTGCTGCTGGGCGCGCTCAGCCTGATCGGGCTGATGCTCGGGCTGGGCAACCTGCGCCGCGGCATCTTCGTGGCCGTTCTCACCCTGCTCTTCGCGGCGGCCGCGGTCTGGCTCGGCGTCACCGCGAGCAAGAAGGCGCGGCGCGGCGGTACGGCCCGGCCTCGCTGGGCGGTCGGCGGGGTGGTGCTCGGCAGCCTCGGCCTCGCGCTCAGCGCGCTGTGGCTGCTCGTGCTGGCGGTGTTCTGGCCGCAGCTGAGCACGTACTACACCTGCATGAACGGCGCGAACACGGTGACCGCACGGCAGGCGTGCCACGACCAGTTCACCAAGTCGGTGGGCAGCGAGATCAGCGTGCTGCAGAACGGCCGGTTACGGCTCCCGAGGGTATTCCCCGACCACGCCGCCGGGTATCTCCTCGTCCTCGGCGGCCCACGGGTTGATGTAGATCCGGTGTCCGCTGGCATCCTCTCCCTCATCGCGCTGGCCGGGGGGCAGTGTTAGTCCGGGGGGGCGACCCCCCGGAGCCCCCCGATCCTGGGGGGAACCCTTTCCCCCCAGACCCCCCCGGCCCCTTGGGCGGAGGATGAGCCAGTTGGCTCCGGCGGCGGATAGCGCGGCGGTGGTGCCGAGCTCGAGGATCGCCACCAGGCCGACCTGGAACCCGGACGGGCCGACCGAGGCCAGGCGGCCGTTGCCGAGCGGGCCGCCGGCGAACGCCGCCGCCAGGCCGGCCAGCAGGCCGGCCGCCGTTCCGGCGGTGAAGCCCCACAGCGGGGCCGCCTCGATCACCGGCGTCGGCGCGATCCGGACCGTGACGACGCCGGCGAAGACGCCGGCCAGGTACGGCAGGGCGAGCACCGCGACGGGTACCCAGCCCGGACCGCCGGGCCGGGCGCCGGCCGGCATGGCCGCGAGCATCGGGAAGATCGGCACCGCGCCGAGCGCCGAACCGGTCGGGGCGACCACCGTGCCAGTGCCGAACGCGAAACCGGGGCCGAGGGTATACGCGACGGCCCAGATGATCGCGTTCGGGATGTAGGCGAGCTGGGCCAGCAGTAGCAGCGCCGCCCCGCCCACGCCGGGCGCGAGCGCGTCGCTGGCCGCCCTGACCTCAGGCAGGTGCACCGCGAGGGAGGCGCCGGCCAGCACCGCGCCGGCCGCGGCGAGGATGGCGGCCGAGCCGAGCATCCCCATGACGATCGAACGCGGCCGGGCCGGCATCAGGCGGCCCAGCCGCGACCAGGGCGCGAGCCCGCGCGCCGCGCCGAGCCCGCCCGCCACCAGGGCCAGCAGGAAGCCGGCGATCACCGCCTGCAGCAGCGAGGGCGCCGCGGCGGGGGTGCCGCTGGCTACCGCCAGCGCCCCGGCCAGCAGCGCGTACGGCAGCGCCAGCGCGATCGCGGCGTAGCCGACGTGGCGCAGCCGGGTGACGTTGCCGGCTCGCACCACCCACCGCCCGGCCATGGCCAGCAGCGCGCCGGGCAGCAGCACCAGCCCGAGCGGGAGCAGGCCGATCCGCCCGGCGCCGCGGACGGTGAAGCCGACGTGGTGCGCCACCAGCCAGAGCATGGCGGCGGTGCGCAGCACCCCGCCCAGGCCGGTGCCGATGCCGACGTGCGGCGCGGTGATCCAGCCGATCGCGGTCAGCGTGACCAGCACGGCCAGCCCGCTGGCGGCCGCCGCGCAGGCGGCGATGCCGCCCGTGACGACCAGCGGGCGGGCCGGCTGCGGACGCGGCTTGCGGCCGTCACCGGCCCCCGGCGCCCCCGGCGGCCCGTTCGGGTCGGGGGCCAGCGGCGCCTCGGCGGAAACACTCACACAGCCGATCCTCGCAACGATCGGCTCGCGGCCGCCGGAGGCGCGCCGGGCGGATTAGCGGGCCCGCATGATGTCACGGACGAGGGTGGCGGTCTCGCTCGGGGTCTTGCCGACCCGGACGCCCGCCTTCTCCAGGGCCTCCTTCTTGGCCTGCGCCGTGCCCGAGGAGCCGGAGATGATCGCGCCGGCATGCCCCATCGTCTTGCCCTCCGGGGCGGTGAACCCGGCCACGTAGCCGACCACCGGCTTGGTCACGTGCTGCTCGATGAAGGCGCCGGCCCGCTCCTCGGCGTCGCCGCCGATCTCGCCGATCATCACGATGGCGTCGGTGTCCGGGTCCTCCTGGAACGCCTGCAGGCAGTCGATGTGCGTGGTCCCGATGACCGGGTCACCGCCGATGCCGACCGCGGTGGAGAAGCCGATGTCGCGCAGCTCGTACATCATCTGGTAGGTCAGCGTGCCGGACTTGGAGACCAGGCCGACCCGGCCCTCGGTGGTGATGTCGGCCGGGATGATGCCGGCGTTGGACTTGCCGGGCGAGGCCACGCCCGGGCAGTTCGGCCCGATGATCCTGGTGCGGTTGCCCGCGGCGCTGGCGCTGGCCCAGAACTCGGCCGTGTCGTGCACCGGGATGCCCTCGGTGATCACGATGCACAGCGGGATCTGCGCCTCGATCGCCTCGATCACCGCGTCCCTGGTGTACGCGGCGGGCACGAACACCACCGACACGTCGGCACCGGTCGCGGCCATGGTCTCGGCTACCGTGCCGAAGACGGGGACGCCGGTGCCGTTCAGGTCGACGGTCTGGCCCGCCTTGCGCGGGTTGGTGCCGCCGACGATCCTGGTGCCCGCGGCGATCATGCGGGCGCCGTGCTTGCGGCCCTCGGAGCCGGTGATGCCCTGGATCATGACCCGGCTCTGGCCGGTCAGGAAGATCGCCATCTCATGCTCCCTTCGCGGCGCTGGCCAGTTCGGCGGCCCGGCGGGCCGCGCCGTCCATCGTGGCCACCTGCTCGACCACGCCGATGCTGGCTTCCTGCAGGATGCGCCGGCCCTCGGCGGCGTTGTTGCCGTCGAGGCGGACCACGATCGGGCGGTCCACCTGGTCGCCGCGCCCCTCCAGCATGCCGATGGCCGAGACGATGCCGTTGGCCACCGCGTCGCAGGAGGTGATCCCGCCGAAGACGTTCACGAACACGCTGCGCACGCTCGGGTCGGACAGCACGATCTCCAGGCCGTTGGCCATCACCTCGGCGGACGCCCCGCCGCCGATGTCGAGGAAGTTGGCGGGCTTGATGCCGCCGAAGGACTGGCCCGCGTAGGCCACCACGTCCAGGGTGGACATGACCAGGCCGGCCCCGTTGCCGATGATGCCGACCTCGCCGTCCAGCTTGACGTAATTGAGGTGCTTTTCCTTGGCCCGGGCCTCGATCGGGTCGGTGTCGCTGGTATCGGCGAACCTGGCGTGCTCCTGGCGGAACGCGGCGTTGTCGTCCAGCGTCACCTTGCCGTCGACGGCGAGGACCTGGCCGTCCTCGGTGAGTGCCATCGGGTTGACCTCGACCAGCGTGGCGTCCTCGTCGGTGAACATGGCCCAGAGTCGCTCGGCCAGCAGCGCGGCGCCCTCCGCGGCCACGGCCGGGATGCGGCCGGCCGCGATGATCTCCGCCGCCTTGCCGGCGTCCACGCCGGTCAGCGGCGATACCGGGATCCGCGCCACGGCGTCGGGGCTGCTGTGCGCGACCTCCTCGATCTCCATGCCGCCCTGCACCGAGCAGATCGACAGGAACGTCCGGTTGGCCCGGTCGAGCAGGAACGACAGGTAGTACTCGGCCGCAATGTCGACGGCCTGGGCGATCAGGACCGTGTGCACGGTGTGGCCCTTGATGTCCATGCCGAGGATCTGGCTGGCCTTCTCGTAGGCCTCGTCCGGGCCTTTCGCCAGCTTCACCCCGCCGGCCTTGCCGCGCCCGCCGGTCTTCACCTGGGCCTTCACCACGACCAGCGGGTGGCCTTGGGCGGCGAACTCGGCGGCGATGTCGCGGGCTTCCTCCGCCGTGCTCGCCACCTTGCCCGGCTGCACGGGCACGCCGTACTCGGCGAACAGGTCCTTCGCCTGATACTCAAACAGGTCCACTCTTAATCTCCACTATTTTGGCTGCTCATAAGCCTAATCGTCCGATCAATCAAGATCTCGGTAGCCTAACTGGGAGCCTAACGGTCAGCTTTGGCTCCCGTCTGTTCTTCCCTTGCCCTCGAACAGCGGGCCCAGCGCGATGGCAGCGGTACGCGTAACCGGCCGGAGCTGGTGCCTGTAGACGACCTCGGTTGTCCGGGTGCTCGGTCTTGGTCTTCCCGGTGCGCCTTACCGATCGGTGGACGGCCACGGTGCCGGCCTCGAGGTCCACCTCGGACCAGCGCAGAGCGCGGGCTTCCTCGGTGCGGATGCCGCCGAGCATACTCACGGCGACGTAGGGCCACAGGCGTTCTCCCTTAGCTGCGTCCAGCACAGCGAGAGCCTGCTCCAGGTCGAGGGACCTGGACGGCCTGCCCGGCTTTCCCGTGGGGACGGCAGCCAGATCCGCCACATTCCGCACCACGAGGTCGTTCACCATCGCGTTCCGGACGGCCTGGATCAGGATCATCCGGGCCAGCCTAACGCTCCTGGTTGACAGGCGCTTAGCCAGCTTGCCAAGCGCGAAGTCGACGTCCCGCACCTTGAGCTCGACGAGCTTGACGTTGCCGATCAGCCCGACCAGGTGCCTGACCATGGTCCGGTAGCCCGTCACGGTGCTCTCTGCCTGCGTGTTCAGGGTCTCCAGCCAGTCCTTCAGGCACTGCTCGACCGTGTAGTTGGCGGGGGTGCGGACGCCCGCGGCGAGTTCGGTGTGCTTGGCGCGCAGCTTGTCCTTGACCTCGGTCTTGGTCCGGCCGCGAACAGTGATCCGGTCGCGGCGGCCAACCGGCTTCCAGCCGACGGTGATCGTCCCGGTCCAGCGGTCACGGCTTCGGTCACACGCGGCTCACACTGCAAGATTGGTCTCACGCCGGACTCTGGTGTTTCGCACTTTTGGGGTTCCCGTGGCGGCGCTGCCGCCGCGCTGGTCACTGTCCCACGCACCCCTTGGAGCGGGGTTGACGGGGGGGCGGCGTTGCTCTACCGTTTTACTAACATCATAGAATAATGGGAGAAGGGTGATGTTCAGGTTCCGGCTGGACGGGTCCTCGGGGGTGCCGCCCTACCTGCAGCTCGTGCACCAGGTGCGGCAGTCGCTGCTGCTTGGGTACCTGCGCGAGGGGGACCGGCTGCCGACGGTCAAGGAGGTCGCGGGCGACCTAGCGATCAACCCCAACACGGTGGTGAAGGCCTACCGCCAGCTGGAACACGAGGGCCTAGCGGGCGGGCGGCCGGGGCAGGGCACGTTCATCACCGCCACCCTGACCTCTCCCCCGGCTGGCGCCAGCGAGGCCCTGCGCGCGTCGCTGGCGAACTGGCTCCGCGAGGCCGCCGACGCCGGGCTCAGCGACGACGCGGTGACCGCGCTGATCGCCGTGGTCCGCTACGACACGCGAGTGGAGCAGGTCGGATGACCCGCGACGAGGGCGCCGCGGCCCAGCAGGTGGCAGCCCTGCGGGCGGACCGGCTCGGCAAGCGCTACGGCCGGTCCTGGGGCCTGCGCGACTGCACGTTCTCGGTGCCGCCCGGGTCGGTGGTGGGCCTGGTCGGGCCGAACGGGGCGGGCAAGACCACGCTCCTTTCGCTCACCGTCGGTCTGCTGGCGCCGACCGAGGGCCAGATCGCGGTCTTCGGCGAGACATCGCGCGCCCATACCGCGGACACCCTGGCCCGGGTCAGCTACCTGGCCCAGGACCGCCCGCTGTACCGCGGCTTCAGCGTCGCGGACATGTTCCGCCTCGGCCGGTCCATGAACCCGCGCTGGGACCAGGAGCTGGCCCAGGCGCGAATGGACGCGCTCGGCATCCCGCTGCCGCAGAAGATCAAGACCCTGTCCGGCGGGCAGCAGGCGCAGGTCGCGCTGACCATGGCGCTGGCCAAGCGCGCCCCGCTGCTCGCCCTGGACGAGCCGGTCGCCAGCCTGGACCCGATCGCCCGGCTCGAGTTCATGCGGGACGTGATGGCCGAAGCCGCCGGCACCGGCCTCACCGTGATCATCGCCTCGCACGTGATCTCCGAGCTGGAGCGGCTCTGCGACTGGCTGCTCGTGCTCACCGGCGGGTGGCTGCAGCTGGCCGGCCCGGTGGACGGCCTGCTCGCCGCGCACCAGGTGCTGACGGTGCCGCGGCGGACCCCGGACGGCGACCTGCCCGGGACGGTCATCAGCCGCGACGATAGCGACCGGCACTCGACCGTGCTGCTCACCGCCGACCTCGGGCAGCTGGCCCAGGCGCAGCGGCCGGGCTGGCGAGCCGAGCCGGTCAGCTTCGAGCAGCTGCTGCTGGCCTACCTGGGACGCCCGGCGGCGGGCGGCACGTGCGACCGGCCCAGGGCGGCCCGGACGGCGGTGACGTCATGATCTGGGTCACCTGGCGGCAGCACCGCGCGCAGGCCATCACCTGCCTGGCCCTGTTCGGCGTGCTGGCGGTTCTCGCCGTCACGATCGGCATCCAGATGCGCGCGGCGTTCGGCGGCGACGGCCTGCCCGCCTGCCTGGCGCGCAGCGGCGGAGCCGACTGCCCGGCGGTGATCACGTCGTTCGTGGACCGGTTCGGCCACGGCGTCAGCTCGATCATGAACGTGCCGCTCATCGCCATCCCCGGGCTGCTCGGGGTCATCGTGGGCGCCCCGCTGCTCGGCCGGGAGCTCGAGCGGGGCACCTGGCGGCTGGCCTGGAGCCAGACGGTACCGCGGACCAGGTGGCTGGTGGCCAAGCTGGGGCTGGTCACCGGCGGCCTGGTCGTCTTCGGCGCGGCGGTCACCGCGGTCATGGCCTGGTCCCACGCGCCGCTGTACCGGGTCACCTCCCGGCTCCAGCCGGTCCCGTTCAACGGCGACGGGCTGACGTTCACCGCGTCCCTGCTGTGCGCGTTCGGCCTGGCCGTTCTGGCCGGGCTACTGTTGCGGAACACCATCGCGGCCATCGTGATCGCGTACATCGGCTGGGAGATACCCACCACCGTGGTGGCCCTGATGAGCGGCCCGATCCGCATCCCGGCGCCGACCGTCATGCGGATCGGATGCCCGGCCGGGTGCCCCGGCGCGGGCACCGGGACCGTGCCGCCGGTCACCGGCCACCTGGGGGACTTCGTGCTCGGCGTCACGCGCAGCGGCAGCCAGCTCGTCGTCAGCTACCTGCCCGCCAGCCGGTTCTGGACCGAGCAGCTCATCCAGGGCGGCCTTTACCTGGCGGTGGTCGCGATCGCGCTGGGCGCGGCCATGTGGCTGCTGCACCGGCGCACCACCTAAAAGGGGTAAGCCTGGTGCCTCCGGATCACGTGCTCGTCATCATCCTGGCTGCCGTGCTCGTGGCCGCCTGGGACGGCTTCTGCTTGTACGACCTGGCCCGGGCGCGCGAGGTGCGCGTCCTGCCCAAGTGGGTGTGGGCGGTCATCTGCCTGATCTCGTTCCCGTTCGGCGGCATCATCTACCTGTGCCTGGGGCGCGAATGGACGTGACCTTCTACAGCGGCGGGTGCACGCTGGCCGGGACCTTCACCCAGGCAGCGGAGCCGATCGCCGCTGCGCTGCTCATCACAGGCGGCGGGCGGACGAACCGGGACTCAGACGCCCGGCTCCCGGGCGGGCGCACGCTGCGGATCGGGGTGGACCGGGCGGCCGCCGAGGCCCTCGCCGGGGTCCGGGTGTCCACGCTGCGGTACGACAAGCGCGGGGTCGGTTCTAGTAATGGCGATTATCTGGGGACCGGGATGGCCGAGCGGCGCGCCGACGCCCGCGCCGCGCTCGGCTGGCTGGCCGCCCGGGCCGAGGGCCTGCCGCTGCTGGCCGTGGGGCACAGCGAGGGAGCGTTCTACGCGGCCGAACTAGCCGCCGACCAGGCCGTGGCCGGCGCCGCGCTGGTCGCCATGGGAGCCCGGCCCGGCGCCGAGATCCTGTCCTGGCAGACGGAGATGATCGCGGCCAGGCTGCCGCCGCTGGCCCGGGCGATCCTACGGGTCACGCGCACCGACATCGTTCGGACCCAGCGCAAGCGGCTGGCCCGGATCACGGCGTCCCGGGCCGACGTCGTCCGGATCCAGGGCATCCGGATCAACGCGCGCTGGATCCGCGACTTCCTGGCCTACGACCCGCGCCCGGTGCTGGCCCGCATCACGGTGCCCGTGCTCGCGATCACCGGCGGCCAGGACGTCCAGGTACCGCCCGCAGACGTGACGGCGATAAGCCAGCTCGTTCGGGGGCCGTTCGAGGGTCACGTGGTCGGCGACCTCAGCCACCTGCTCCGGCCCGACCCGGAGTCGGCCGGCCCGCGGGACTACCGCCGGGCCGTGCGCCAGCCGGTGAGCCCGGAATACCTGGAGCTCGTCACCGGCTGGGTCGCGAGTCGCTGGGCGGTGCGGACTTAACCGGCCGGATTTAACCGGACGGGTTGCGCCGGGCGGCGTCGGAGTATGGCAGGCATGTACGTGCTTGGCGGGTCGCGTCCAAGCAGCGGCAGGCGTGCTGGTCCGACGATCTACGAACTCAACGCCCGCGGGGAGGGCTGCTCGCCGCGGGCGATACCGCGGCTGGTGGCGGCCGGACGACCATCACCTGGCGGGCGGGGCGGCGTGAGCTGATCACCATGGCGGTGCTCGAGCTGCTCTCCGGGATCGGGGTGGCGACCGAGGTGGTGGTGGGCCGGGCGATCCGGGCTGATCCCCGGGGGCGTACTGGCGGTGTTGTAAATCGAACGTTATCTAGAGCCCGTGGCGTGTTGTCTTCCATGTCGGGCACGAGGGATGAGCTCTCCGGATCTGCCTGGTGGACGTGGTTATCTGCTGCCGTCTATCACGCAGATCATTTCGGAGGAGTGATGCACGTTCAGCGGGTGCTGCCGCCGCACGGACGGCGCGAGTCGTGGACGGTGCTTGGTGACGACGGTCCGGTGCAGCCGATCGAGCGGTATCTGGCGTACCTGACCGATATCGAGCGGTCCCCGAACACGGTCAGGGCGTACGCGCATGACCTGAAGGACTGGTTCGTGTTCCTGACCGGGCGGGGGCTGGACTGGCGCGAAGTGCGGCTGGAGGACGTCGCCGGGTTCGTCGCCTGGCTGCGGCGGCCTCTGGCGGCGCGGGACGGCTCGGTGGCGGTGCTGCCCTCGGTGGAGCATTATTGCGGGGAGTCCACGGTCAACCGCAAGCTCTCGGCGTTGAGCGCGTTCTACCAGCATGCGGCGCGCAGTGGGGTCGATCTGGGTGAGTTGCTGGTCACCTGGCAGCCCGCTGGGCGGCGGGGCACGGCGTGGAAGCCATTTCTGCACCACATCAGCAAAGGAGCCTGCCTGACCTGCCCGATGTTCATCACCACCCCGGAGTTCCTGGCCCAGCACCACCAGCATCGCTGCCAGGTCATCCAGATCATCTCCGCCGCCGAGACCCGCGGGCAGCAACGACTGGCCGAGATGAACCGGCAGGTGCTCGGAAACCTCGACAACATCATCACCGCGCTCCAAGCCGAGACGGACACCAAAGAAACCGGGCCGCCGGATGCGCGCTGACAACACCGCGCACCTGATCGCCGCAGCCAGCCGGCGCCACGAACTGGCCCGCAGCAAGGCCATCCGCGCGATCCGTGAACTCGACGCCACGGGCACCACCGTGACCTTCGAGTCTGTAGCCAGCGCAGCTGGGGTGTCCCGATCCTGGCTCTACACCCAGCCCGACATCCGCGAAGAGGTCCGGCGGCTGCGCGACCTCGGCCGCCGGGCACCCGGAACGCCGGTGCCGGCACACCACCGCAGCAGCGACGCCTCCTTGCTCCGCCGGCTGGCGGCCACCACCGCCCGCAACCGGGAACTGGCCGAGGACAATCAGCGGCTGCGCCACCAACTCGCCCAAGCCCTCGGGCAACTCCACGCCGCCGGCATCCGCCCCGACCCCGGCCAGCATCCCCGCGATCAACGGAAAGCCGCCCTTAGATAACAATCGGCCCCTGCTGACCACGGCCATCAGCCGTCACGCGGACTCGTCGAAGACGTTGTCGCCGACGAGTCCGCCCAGGTCAGGTCTGCCCGGCGTGGACCGCGTGGATCGCGGCCTCGATCTGCTCGGCGCTGGCGTCCTTGGTCAGGTAACCCCGGGCTCCCGCCCGCAGCGCGGGCACGATCGCGTCCTCGCTGGCGCAGGCGGTCAGGACCAGGACCCGGGTGGCCGGCAGCCGCCGGCGCAGGTCCGCGGTGGCGGCGATGCCGTCGGTGCCCGGCATGTGCAGATCCATCAGGACCACGTCGGGGCGGTGAGCCTGGGCCAGCCGTACCGCCTCGGCTCCGTCGCAGGCCGTGCCCACGATCTCCACGCCGTCGATGAGTCCGACCAGCATGCTCAACCCGTCACGGACGACCCGCTGGTCGTCGGCGATCAGGACCCGGATCCGGCCCGGGCCAGGTATGTCCGTCATGCGGGCACCTCGAGCTCTACCAGCCATCCGGCCACCGCCAGGCCGGCGCCGTGCAGGGCCGGCGCGGGATGAGCCTGCGCGCTCGCGGTCACCACCACCGCGAGGAACACCACGCCCAGCGGCCGCAGCGCCTGCCGCTGGCGGTCGCCGCGATCAAGGCCGCGAGACCGCGCTCGCGTCACCCGGGCCGAAGCGCGCCCGCCGCCGTCTGGCGCCGGAGGCGAGCCGGGCCGCGCGGCGCCATGACCAAGGCCCGCCGCGGCCGGCTGTGCCTTCACAGACACGGCGCGGACCGCGGCGGGCCGCGATTCCAGATCAGACACCGGCGCCTGCCGGGATGCGGGCCGCGATGGCCGCCGGGTCCGCGGTCAGCCGGCGTCCGCGCAGGTAGATCACGGCCAACCTGGTCAGCACGTCGGCCAGGGCCATCATCACTAGCGCCGCCACCCAGGCCGCCGAACCGGTGATGTGGTGGGCGACGCTGAACCGGGCGATGGCCGGGCCCGCGCCGTTGCTGGCGGCGACCGCGAAGGCCAGCCGGGCGCCGACGCCGCCGACCCACATGCCGGCCGCCAGGACGCCCGCGCGGCCCAGGGGACGGCCATCGGTGCCCAGGCGCAGCCGGGTGGCCAGGCCGCCGAGCCCGCCCATCACCGCGCCGGCCAGCACGCACGCCGCCTCCAGCACCAGGTCGCTGCCGCCGGCCGGCACCGAGTGCAGGAACATGACCGCGGCGCAGCCCACCGCGAGCACCGGGGCCATCAGGGACCGCGCGTCGAGCGGGTGCTCGCGGATCTGGCGGATGACCAAGAGGATGAGGCTTGCGTTGACCAGGTACATGGTGATGTTGTCCATGCCGTCAGCGTGCCTCCGGGCCCCCGTCCGCGGCGTCGGCCCACGGGTGGGAGTCCGGGTTGATACCCAGCCTCAACCCCCGGGTTGAGCCGTTCTTGCGAATCGGAGGCAGCCTGCAGTGTCGGTGCGGCCTGACAAGACCGCTGTCCATGACAGCCAGCCGGCGCCACGAACTGGCTCGCAGCAAGGCCATCCGGGCGGTCTATGAACTCGACGCCGCGGGCACCACCGTGACCTTTGAGTCTGCGGCCAGGCATCCGCCCAGATCCCGGCCAGCGTCCCTGCGATCAACAGAAAGCTGCCCTTCGATAACAATCGGCCCCTGCTGACCACGGCCATCAGCCGTCACGCGGACTCGTCGAAGACGTTGTCGCCGACGAGTCCGCCCAGGTCAGGGCACCGCATGAAGAAGCGGCTCAAGATAACGTTCGATTCTCGACATGATCAACTTCTGTCCGCCGGGCACTCCGATCACGGCTCGGAAGGCGTTGAAAAACGTGTTACAAACCCGGCGTGTCTACCAATCCCGCACGCTGGTTTCTTTTACAGTCCCCGGTGTGACCGCACCCCCAGCTTGATGCCCCCCGCGGCCCCCGGAGCAGGCAGTCACCGTTTTGGTCTTCACCGGCGCGCGGATATCCGAGTTGCTCGACACCGACATCGACGACCGTGCTAGCGCCGCCGCGAAGCGGCGTCGGGTTACGGTCGTTCCCCTACACCGGGATGACCGGCAACCCGGGCGCCTGGCGGCGGCCAGCTCGAACAGCCGCTCCCGCGGCCGGGTCGGCCCGGGCAAGCCGGCTGCGGCCGGGCTGCACCCCGTTTCGCGACCGGGCATGGCGGTCAGGCCGCAGCCGGTTCGGGATCAAGGTCTTGATTTTCCCGGACCACCCGGGCCGGCCCGGGTGGTCCGGTCCGGGCCGCGGCGGGGGCGGGACCGGGACGCGTCCGGCCGGCGCGGATCGCCACGTCCGGGCTGAGCGCCGCCGGCCGCCTGGTCCGGCAGCTGCCGGGTACCGGCGGGTCCGCCGGATCCGCCGGCGGGCGGGTGGCCGGGGGTGCGCTGGCGGCGCTGCTTGGGGCGGGCTGGTGCTGGCGGGACGGAGGCGCGTTCTTGCCGACGATCAGGGAGCTGCGGCTGAGGGCCGCGGCGCCGGCGATGACCACGGCCAGCGCCAGCGCCTCGCCGGCCAGGGCGGCCGCATCGGTCCGGATGTGCTCGCCGAACAAGAACACCCCGAGCAGGCTGGCCGCCAGCGGGTCCAAAATGGTGAACCCGGGCTGGGAGGCGGCCAGCGGCCCGGACGCCAGCGCGTGCGAGGCCAGCAGCATGGTCACCGCCCCGGCCGCGATCAGCACGTACAGCGACCAGGTGGAGAAGACGGCGCCGGGGCCGCCGCCCAGGTGCGCGCTGAGTTCCTTGATGACCGCGGCCATGAACCCCCACGAGATCCCGGTGGCCGCCCCGAGCACGGCGGCGCGGCGGCCCCGGGGCGCGCCGGGACGGCGGCCGAGGCCGGACGCCACGGCCAGGGCCGCGACCACGACGCCGGCGGTGACCAGCCCGGCCAGCAGCCAGGAGAAGCCGGGCGCGTGCAGCCGCCCGCCGGACGGTGCGGCCAGGCGGAGGAACACGCCGATCCCGGCGGACATGGCCGCCGCGGCCAGCAGGTCGCGGCCCGTCACCCGCCGCGTCCCGGCGATGGCCAGGTAGCCGAAGACGAACAGCAGCTCGGCCGCCAAGATGGGCTGGACCAGGGCCAGGTCGCCGAAGCGCAGCGCGGTGATCTGGAAGATGAACCCGCCGATCATGGCGGCGATGCCGAGCAGCCAGGCCGGCCGGCGGGTCAGCCGGACCAGGAGCCGGGCGTCAAAGCCCACCGCCTGGGTGCTCCGGGCGCCCTTGCGCTGGCACACCGAAGCCGTGGCCGTGCACACGCTGGCCGCAAAGGCCAGCAGGATTGCCTTGTCCATCAGCGTGCCCCTTCGCTTGGCTAGTCCCCGCCGGGTCGCGGCTGTTACGGACGCCCCCGGCCCGGCCGGACTGCATTGCGCCGTGTCCTACTGTGACGATTCCGGGGCTGTGGCGTCATCGGCCCGCACGGCGGTTTCCGGGCTCACCCGGCGCGCGCACGGCCGCGTCCCGTGCGACCTGAAGACGTGCCCCTGCAGGGGTACGCGCAGGACTACCCTGCAGGACGACGCGTGTCCCGGCCGGTCGTTGTTACGGTGGCGCCACGACCAGCCGGAGCGCAGGGCCTGCCCCTGGTTCCCGCGGCCGGGGCCCGCCAGGGCCACGGGCACGCCAGCCAGCCGACGACCGCCTGGCACACGGGTCTGTCTTCCCCGGCTCCGGTTGCGGCTACCGCGACCGGGACGGCAGGGACTCGATGAGCGAACTGGCGATGGATTGGTCGCTGCCTTCTTCCGGGATCAGCAGCAGCCCGGCCAGGTACAGCGGGATACCCGCGCCGCCGAAGATAGTCAGGACCACGAAGGCGAGCCGGATGATCATCACGTCCACACCGAGGTAGCGGGCCAGGCCCGCGGCGACTCCGGCCACCACGCTGTCCTGGACGGGCCGGCGCAGGGCCGTGCGCCGCGACCCGGTGCCGAACGGCGGGCCGGTGCGGAGCCGGGCTGCTGGGTTCACAGTGTTCGTGTTCATGGCCCCAGCTTGGCTCCGCGGCCCTGCCAGCACATCGGGAAGATCCCCGGTGTGCCCCCTGATCCCCGCGCCACGGGATCAGGGACGTCCTGCAGCAGTTCGTCATCGGTTATCAGAGGTAACGGCACATTATCCCTGATAACTCGCCGCTCGTCCGTCCTGCAGGAACGCCTTGCCGCGGTCAGATGGTTGTGACGCCTCCAGGTCCGGACGGGGACCGTCATAGCAAGGCAGACCAGACCTGGTTACCGCCTCTATGCATCCGAGCTTTGGTTAGCCCCCCCGCCTGCTCCTGACCGGCGGCGGCGCGGACGGGGATTCCCGGGTGGCCAGGACCGCCTCGACCTCGGCCACCAGGCCGGGCCGGCCTCCGCCTGGAGCTGCTGCGCCACCGCTCGCGCGGCGATGCCGATCGGGTCGTTCATCGGCCTGCTCCTTCGGGCGCATCTCCAGGATCTGGGCGGTAAGCGTGAACATAGTCGCGTACGGCGCCGGGCAGCGGGCCGCCGGTGACCAGCTGCCAGCAGGCCTCCAGGGCCGGGATGCCCAGCTGGCGGGTCAGCCGGGCCAGGTGATCGGGTCCTGGCCCGGTGGATGGATGCGGGAAGTCATCGAATAGCACCACGCACCGGACCGTCCACTCCAGCGTCTGGCCGGGACTGCCCCGTGCCTCGGCGAGCAGCCCCAGCTGTCCGTAGCTGAGCGCCATGGCGGGCTGGTCGCCGAGCTCCTCCTTGATGGCCAGGGACCGGGTGTACCAGTCCGCGGCCTCATCCAGCCGCCCCCGCAGCTGCGCCACCATGCCGAGCTGGTGGTAGCCGTCCGCCATCTTTGGCCGGTTGCCGAGCTCCTG
>Ga0207646_10003812_pt1 | contig 16764 bp, 14 predicted proteins | sample KBSK5502metaG_FD_184343 | JGI IMG/M metagenome (GOLD analysis project Ga0207646, IMG submission 184343) | Corn, switchgrass and miscanthus rhizosphere microbial communities from Kellogg Biological Station, Michigan, USA - KBS K5-50-2 metaG... | ecosystem: Host-associated > Plants > Roots >... | reverse complement strand
TCGTTGCGCAGCAACCGGATCGCGAGCTCGCCCTCGGTCGCCACGATCGGAGCGCTCGTTCGCACGCGCGGATGGGGACCCGCTTTCGCCCGAACGGCCACCTGATCGGGATGCTCCCACAGCTCGTAGCGGGATGCGGAACGCCGGCGGTCCATGTCAGAGGACCTCCTTAGGGTCGAGCGATGGATACCCCACCAGCACTTCGTCACCACGGGCGGACCGGATGACCGGCCCGGAGACCCCGATCCTCGCGCTCGTGGCAGGCCTGGCGATCGGCGCGCTGGTCGTCGCGATCGCGCGACGACCGCGGACCGAACACGGACTCCACGAACAGGTGCTGCTGCAGGCGGGCGAGCTTCGGCGCATCGCCGACCAGGGCGCGAAGCGTGAGCTCGCTTCCGAGCAGCTCCGGCAGGGATTGGAGGGTGCGCGCCGGGCGTTGGAGGAGCTCCGGACTCACGACCAGGACCGCCGTGCCGCGGACGGGGAGCAGCGAGAGGTCGTTCGGCGGTTGGCCACCGTGCTCGCCGGCGGCGCATCCAAAGGCCGGGCAGGGGAGTTCATCCTCCGTGAGCACCTGGCGGAGCTGCCGCCGGGCATGCTCGTCACGGACTTCCGCGTGAACGGCAAGGTCGTCGAGTTCGGTCTGCTCCTTCCCGACGGCCGCCGGCTGCCGATCGACTCGAAGTGGTCCGCCGTTGCCGAGTTGGAGGCCCTCGAGGCGGCGCGTGACTCGACCGAACGCGATGCGTGCGCCCGAGCCGTCGAGCGGGCGGTGACTCTCGTGCGAAGGAGGTTGCTCAGTACCTCGACCCGGCGGTGACCGCGCCGGTCGCCGTCGCGGCCGTCCCGGACGCGGCGTATCGGGTGCTGAAGCGTGCGCACGCCGACGCCTTCGCCAAGGGGGTCATCATCGTGCCCTACGGCAGCGCGTTGCCCATCGCGTTGTTCCTCTACTCACTCGTGCGGCGCTTCGGCGACGCCGCGGACGTGCAAGCGGCCCTGTCCGAGGTCGCCTCGGTCCTGGACGCGCTCGGGTCGATCGTCGAGAACCGCTTCCAGAAGGCCGCCACGATGCTCACGAACGGGACGGATGAGTTCCGTTCGTTGTTGAGCAAGGCGCGAGGCTCCATCGCTCGCGCCGAGGGGCCGGCCACCGGCGCGGACGACGTTGCCACGAGCGACGCCCCGCCCCTGACGATCGTGGGGTGATCCTCGGCCCGCCAGGCCCCCGCGGTACAGTCCCGAGATGGCCGAGGCTCCTCGGCTCGCGATCTCTCGGCTCGAAGCGGTGCGGCTCCTCCGTCGAGATCCTATCGGGCTGCTCGAGCGGGCCGCCAACGTTGCCGACGTGGTTCGCGTTCGCGTTCCGCGCCTGGATCTTTACGTGCTCAACCACCCCGATCTGGCGTGGGACGTGCTGGCGACCGACAGCCATGCGTTCTCGAAGGGACCGACGATGCAGGCCGCGAAGCGGATCCTGGGCGAGAGCCTTCTGACCAGCGAGGGCGAGCATCACCGGCGACAGCGTCGGTTGATCCAACCGCTCTTCCACCATGAGCGGATCGCTGGGTTCGGTCCGACCATCCGACAGCTGGGCGAGCGTGCGGGAGATGGATGGGTCGATCGCGAGGAGATCGACGTCCGCGAGGAGATGGCACGGCTGACGCTCCAGATCGTCGCGCGGACGCTGTTCGGGTCTGGGATCGACGACGCCGGGACCGGTCGGATCGCCCGGGCGCTCACCGAGGTCCTCGATCAGTTCGACCGGGTCTTCTCACCACTGCTTCCCATCACCGAGCGTTTGCCGATCCCCTCGACGCGCCGGTTCCGCAGGGCGCGCGCCGTCTTCGACGAGATCGTCTACGGACTCATCGCGGAACGCCGGGCGACCGGCGCCCATGGCGACGACCTCTTGTCGCGGCTGATCCATGCACAGGATGCTGGGTCCGGCATGACCGATCAGCAGGTGCGGGACGAGGCCATCACGATCTTCCTCGCGGGACACGAGACGACGTCGAACGCGCTCACGTGGACGTGGCTCCTGCTCTCGGAGAACCCAGATATCGAGGAGCGGTTCCACGAACGCCTTGATGACGAAGGGTTCGTCCGGGCGGTCCTCTACGAGTCGATGCGGCTCTACCCCCCCGCGTGGGCGATCGGGAGGCGGGCCGTCTCCGAACATGTCGCGGACGGTGTGCTGATCCCCGCGGGAGCGGTCGTCATCGTGTCCCCCTGGCTCATGCATCATGACCCTCGCTGGTGGGCCGACCCTTCGAGGTTCCTGCCGGAACGATGGATCGACGGCGAGCCGGCGGTCCGACGTCACGCGTTCCTACCCTTCGGTGGAGGTCCCCGGATGTGCATCGGCGAGGGGTTCGCTGAGCTCGAAGCGAGCGTCCTCCTGGCGACGATCGGGCGGACGTGGCGGTTCGAGCACGACCCGGCACACCGCGTCGTGCTCCAACCGGTCGTCACGCTCAGGCCGCGCGGCGGGATGCCGATGCGCGCCTATCGCCGCACCATCGTCGGATGAGGCCGCTCGAGGCCAGGGTGCTCGCGCAACGGACGGGGGTCGGTAGGCTGGAAGGGTCATGAGCGACCGAACCTTCGCGAGCGCCCTCGTCCTGTTCGCGCATCCCGACGATGCCGAGTTCATGTGCGGCGGCACGGTCGCACGCTGGGCGCGCGACGGCTGCGACGTCCACTACGTCGTGATCACCGACGGATCGGCGGGCTCGAACGAACCGGGGGTCACCCGCGAGGAGCTGCGTCCCGTCCGCGAACGCGAGCAGCGCGCCGCGGCGGCCGTCCTCGGGGTGAAGAGCGTCACGTTCCTCGGTGAGGTCGACGGCATGCTCGAGGTGACGCTCGACACGCGCCGGAAGGTGTGCCGCGAGGTTCGCCGGCTTCGGCCCGAGGTGCTGGTGGCGCCCGATCCGTCGCGGCTGTGGTTCGGCAGCGGCTACGTCAACCACTGGGACCACAAGCAAGCGGGGCTCCTCGCGCTCACGGCGGTGATGCCGGATGCGCCGTCCCGGCCGATGTTCCCCGAGCTGCTCGACGAGGGGTTGGAGCCGTTCGAGGTGGCGAACCTGTGGCTCGCCATGAACGAGGCCGACACGTACGTCGACATCACGGAGACCCTGGACGCCAAGCTCGCGTCCCTCGCCGAGCACGTCTCCCAGCACACGGAGGGAGCCACCTCCTTCGTTCGCGAGCGCGCCGAAGAGCTTGGGAAGCAGAGCGGATCGGGATATGCCTTCGCCGAAGGGTTCAAGGCTTTCCACCTGGTGGACGACGACCATGACGAGGATCAGTGATGGAAGAAGGATTCCCCGCCGCGGAGGAGCCGGAACCGTACGAGCTCTCACCGCAAGAGCGTCGTGACGTCGAGGCCGATCTGGAGGACCTCGGCAAGATGCACGATGTCTTCTCGCCGCAGGGCGTGAAGGGTGTCGTGATCGCGTGCCAAGACTGCGGGCAGAACCACTTCTACGAATGGGACCTGCTCCAGGACAACCTCGAGCACATGCTGGACACAGGCGAGCCGAGGATGCACGAGCCCGCCTTCAATATCCACGAGGACGAGTACATCCAGTGGGACTACGGCAAGGGATACGTGGACGCGCTCGCCGATGCCGGGCTCCAACAGGGACGCACGATCGAGATCACGCAGTGCCCGTGGTGCGAAACCCCGTTCGACACCGGGTACCAGTACTGTCCCCGATGCGGGAGGCAGCTCGGAGCGATCCGTCTGTACCAGGAGCTGCTCGATCGCGGCATCGAAGATCGTGAGGCACGCGCGATGCTGGTACGGGCCGGCTACGAGCCCTTCTGACCACTCTCCTCGAGGGCCCGACCCGCTATCCTTCGCGCGATGTACACGCGGTGGCTGCTCTTCCTGCACATCGCTTCCGTGCTCGCGCTCCTCGGGACGCACGGCACGTCGATCACCGTTCTGTACCGGATCAGGCGCGAACGCGACCGGCGGAAGATCGTCGATCTCATCACCCTGTCCGGCGAGACGATCGTGCCGATGTACGTCTCGCTCGCGGCGATCGTCGTGACCGGGGTGCTCCTCGGCTTCAAGTTCGCGGCGTTCTCACGCTGGTGGCTGTGGTTGGCGATCGTGATCCTGGTGGCGATCGCCGCCTCGATGGGCGCGATCGCGCGCCCCTATTTCGCGAGGGTGAAGGAGGCGTGCGCGGTCCGGCCGTCCGGCGTCCCTCGGGTCTCCGACGAGGAGCTCGCCGAGATCCTGCAGTCGCCGACGGCTCACGTGCTGGCGGCGATCGGCGTGATCGGGCTGGCCGCGATCCTGTACCTGATGGTCTTCCAGCCGCACTGAGGCCGCCGCCCCGTCTACGCGGGCGGCAGCGGTCTCGCGGCCGGTCCGTTGACGACCTCGCCGGTCGGAGAGAACCGCGATCCGTGACAGGGGCAGTCGAAGGTGCGCCCCGCCGGGTTCCACGCGACCGTGCACCCCAGGTGCGTGCACCGGGCGGACAGCAGATGCTGCGTGCCATCCTCGTCCACGGAGATCGCCAGCTTCTCACCGCGACGCTCGATCACCCCGCCCTCGCCCGGCCCCAGCTCGGACGCGATCTGCATCACGGTCCGACACACGAGGACGTCCCGATGGGTTCCCTCGACGACCTTCTCCGGGACCGAGCCGAGGAGGAACCCCTTCGCCCCCTGCAGTCCGCGGTTGCCGACGACGACGAGCTCGGCGTCGACGTCCTCCGCGGTCGAGAGGATCAGCTGCGCGGGGTCGCCCTCGAGCAGGCGGATCTCGGTCTCGATCCCTCGGCCGTACACGTCGATCGTGTCTCCCATCACCAGCTCGCCCGTCTTCGGGTGTCCGATGAACACGAGGGTCACGCTCGCGAGCACCTCACGGGCCAGGTCGAACCCCTTGCGCGCCGCCCGATCCGCGGTCGCGCTCCCATCGCTCGCGATCACGATCCGGCCGTACGGTGCGTGAGGATCCCGAGAGCCCGACGCGACGATCAAGAGGTCGCATGGCGCGTGGTGGGTGAGCCACCGCGACAGGTCGGAGAGCGACAGATCTTCGCCGCGGGCGACCACGATCAGGCCTGCATCCTGCGCTTCGGCGACGGCAACCAGGACGTCGCCGGCGCGACCCGGTACCGCCTCCGCTTCGAGACGAGCCCGCCGCATCCCGGCAGCCTCGGCGACGTCGAGCGCCTCGGCGAGCCGCTCCTCGGCGCCGACCGAGGACGCACGGTACCCGCTCGTCGCGATCAGTTTCGCCGACGTCGCGCGCGCGATCGTCGTCGCGACCTCGCCGGCGCGAGTCGCGGCCGGTGAACCGTCCGTTCCGAAGACGATCCGACCCCACATGGTCCGCGGGAGCCTACCTGCTCACCTCGCTCATCGGCTCGAGCACGCAGTCCTCAGGGAGCTTGTCCGTCCGGAGGCGTTTGAACACGGGGGCGCGCATCTTCTTCGTTCCCTTCGTGATCTCGGCGTACTCGATCTCGCAGACGACCTCGGGCTCGACGAACACGGCGCCCTTCACCCGGGCCAGCTCGGGGTCGTCGATCGCGGGGGTCGACCGCTCGAGCGGCCGGAGCTGGTCGAGCACCGCGGTGAGCATCTGATCCGTGAAGCCGCTCCCGGCTTGGCCGATCCACCGGAGCGTGCCACCGTCGTACGCGCCGACCAGCACCGCACCGAACGTGGCGCTCCGACCACGTTCGCCCGGGGTGTAGCCCAGGATCACGCAGTCCTGCGTGTCGCGGAGCTTGATCTTGCGCCACGCGTCCGTCCGTCGCCCCGGCACGTACGGGGACCCCAGCCGCTTGGCCACGACCCCCTCGAGGCCTTGGGCCCGCGCGGCCTCGACCAACGCGTTCCCCTCGCCCTCGACCCAGGTCACGACCCGGAGCCGATCGTCCTGCTCCACGACGAGGCGCAGCAGCTCCCGGCGATCCTCGAGCGTCAGCCCCGTCGTATCCCGGCCGTCCAACCACAGGAGGTCGAACACGACGAGCGCCACCGGGATCTGAGCCCGCATCCGCTCGATCTGACGGGGGTTCGTCAGGTTCATCCGCTGCTGGAGCGTCTCGAACGAGTTCCGCCCGCTCGCGTCGAAGGCCACGATCTCGCCGTCGATCACGGCGTTCACCTGGTCGACGAGCTCGTGGACCATGTGGAGCTCCGGGTACTGCGCCGTCATGTCGCGACCGGTCCGTGAACGGAGGACGGTCTCCCCGGTCGTCATCTCGGCGAGGCACCTGATCCCGTCGAGCTTGGGCTCGAACCACCACGCCGGATCGTCGAAGGCTCGCCCGCCGCCCTCCGCCAGCATCGGCGTGAACCGGGGAGGGGAGGCGATCAGCGGCGCGGTCTGGTTCGAGGCGAGGAACGCGAGCCAATCGGTGCGGGTCTTCACGAAGTGGAACTCGAGCCCCGGATAGCGCCGTCCGTGGAGCCGGAACGAGACCTTCGTCTCGGTCCACTCGATCGGCTCATACCAGCCGTCGTCGAAGATGCGGACCTCGCCCGCGCCGTAATGACCCTCCGGGATCGTGCCCTGGAACGAACCGTATTCGAGCGGGTGGACCTCGGTCTGAACCGCGAGGCGCTTCTCGCCCTTCATGGTGGGGAGCCCCTTCGGGACCGCCCACGAGGGCAATCCTCCGTCGTGTTCCAGTCGGACGTCGTAGTGCAGTCGCGTCGCGCGGTGCTTGTGGATCACGAAGGAGTTGCCCGTGCCGGCCTCGTCGCCGGGAGCCGGCTCGGACGTCCCCTCGGGTCCGAACGCGCGCCTGCGGACGTACTCGAACAGCGCGGGATCTTTGGACGCAAGGGCGATCTCATCCGATGTCTTGCTGCGGACATCCGGCGCGGCGGTCCGGGGGAGCGGGCCGCGCACGGGATCGTCTTCCTCCACCTCGACCCCGAGAGCGTCGAGCGCCGCCGCCAGGTCAGCCCCCGGCCCCTCACGGACGCCCGCCCACAGATCGCCGACCTTCGCGAACCGCTCCCACACGTTGTCGATGCGGAGATCCTGCGGCTCGAACCCACCGGCCCGTACCTCGTCCCAGGTGAGGGGGGTCGAGACCGGCGCGCGGGGCTCGGGCCGGAGCGAATACGCCGCGGCGATGTTCGCCCCCTGCCGGTTCATGTTGTGGTCGATGAAGATCTTCCCGGCGCGGTCGGCGACGCGCCAGGCCATGGTCACCTTGTCCGGGTCCGCCGCTTTGATGAGACGGCCGCAGGCGCCGACGAACGCGCGGGCCTCCGCGTACGTGTACGCGCCCTGCTCCAGCGGGACGTAGATCTGCAGGCCGGTCGCCCCGCTCGTCTTCGGGAACCCCGTCATGCCGAGCTGCTGGAGCAGCACCTCGATGTGCCGGGCCACGTTGAGCACGTCGTCGTACGTGTACGGCGGGAACGGGTCCAGATCGAAGAACAGGTAGTCCGGGTGCTGGACGTCTTCGCAGCGTGAGTGGAGCGGATGCATCTCGATCGCCCCGAGGTTCGCGACGAAGAGGAGCGTCGCAAGGTCGTCGACCGTGAGGTAGTCGATCCGTCCGGTCTTCGCGTCCTCCGACAGGACCGTGCATCGATGGACCCACTCCGGCGTGTGCGACGGCGCCGACTTCTCGTAGAAGTCCGGACCCTCGATCCCGTCGGGCATCCGCTTCATCGTGAGCGGCCGCCGCTCGAGGTGCGGCAGCAGGAGGTTCGAGACGTTGAGGTAGTAGGCGATCAGGTCGCCCTTCGTATACCCCTCGTCCGGCCAGAAGACCTTGTCGAGGTTGGACAGCCGGAGCGCCCGTTCCGGAAGGTCCACCCACCAAGCGTCGCGCTCGCCCTTGCGGGTCTCGAGCGGGCGGGGGAGCTCAACCGTGAACGCGGGACCGCCGCTCCCACGCGTTCGTTTCGGCATGGCAACGATGGTAGTCGGGAGCCGCTCCGACGCATCGGCTGTCGGCGACGGGCCCTTCAAGGGGTTCGCCGAGTCGCCTCCCTCCGTGTCGGCTTGCGCCGCTAGACTGACCCTTCCAGCTGCGTACGGTCCATCTCAGGGAGGGTGAGCCATGCCGCGAGCCATGTGGAAAGGGGCCATCTCGTTCGGCCTCGTCACGATCCCGGTCGCCGTCTACCCGGCGACCGAAGAGAAGACCTTGCGGTTCAACCAGCTCCACGACGAGGACGGCGGCCGTGTCCGCTACAAGCGCGTGTGCGAGAAGGACGGCGAAGAGGTCACCTTCGAACACATCGTCAAGGGCTACGAGGTGGAGAAGGACCGCTACGTCGTCCTCACGGACCAGGACCTGAACGCGATCCCGGTCGAGTCCAGCAGGGCGATCGACATCCACCGATTCGTTGATCTGGATGAGATCGATCCGGTGATGTTCAAGAAGAGCTACTACCTCGTCCCCGAGGAGACCGGTGCCAAGGCCTACGCCTTGCTGCGAGAGGCCATGGCCGATGACGGCCGCGTGGGGATCGCCAAGGTCAGTTTCCGGGACAAGGAGCACCTCGCCGCGCTCCGGTTCAAGGATGAGGCCTTCGTGCTGGAGACGATGTACTGGCCGGATGAGATCCGCGACGCTGATTTCGGCGGCGTCGACGTCAGCGCCAAGATCCGTGGTCAGGAACTGGAGATGGCGAAGCAGCTGATCGAGTCGCTCTCGGGGGAGTGGAACCCGGAGGAGTACTCCGACGAATACCGCGAAGCGCTGCTCCAGATCGTTGAGGCCAAGCTCAACGGACAGGAGATCGAGGTCGTTGCTCCCGAGCCGACCGCGAAGGTGGTCGATCTGATGGAGGCGCTCAAGGCGTCGGTGGCCGCAGCGAAGAAACAGGTGGACGAGCCCGCTCCCTCGCGGAAGCCGGCGGCCAAGAAGCCCGCGGCCAAGAAGAAGCCCCCCGCGAAGAAACCGGCCGCGAAGAAGCCGGCGGCGCGGAAGAAGGCCGTCGGGGAGTAGTGCGCCCGGAGTATCGCGATCGGGCCGCGTCTCCCGCCGACGGGGCCGCGGTCGTCGAGCTGCTCCGTGCGCACGAGCTCGCGGATCACGGTCGCGTCACCGCCGACTGGAACGAGATCGTTCGTTCCGTCTGGCGCGATCCCGGTTTCCGTATCCACGATGACGGGCGGATCCTCGAGTGCGGTGGCGTTTCGCTCGCGTTCGCGGGCGTGTTGCGCGAGGACGGCACCGGCGTGCGCGAGTGGCTCGACTACGTGCGGTCGATCGTGGGTGTCGGCGAGGTCTAGGCTGCCCGCGTGTGGACGTGGGTTCGACGGGCGTGGGACCGGGTGCGGCACCCGCGATGGCACGCCGAGACGTTGGTCTGTTCCCGGCGCGGCCACATCCTTCCGGCCGCGTCTATCGCGACCCTCGGGCCGGAGCATGGAGGCGTCGGTGTGGACCTCCCCGACGGCCGCCGATTCGCGCGATGTCTGCGCTGCGACTGTTGGCTCGATGTACCGCGACCCATCGCTCCGTCCTCGGAGACGCTGCCGCCACTGTCGCAGATCGTCCTCCCGCGCCGGGGCGAGGAGCTCCGAGAAGCGATCGTCTTGCGGATCATCGCGTTCGATCGGATCATCCACGTCGCGATCTTCGGAGCACTCTTCGTGCTCGCGCTCGAGCTCAGGCTGAACATCGGGCCGCTCCACGACGTCGCGCGGCGGTTCCTGGACGCGCTCAACGGGGTCGCCGCCAACTCGACCCAGGGCGCCTCGCACGGCTTCCTCGTGACCGAGCTCCAGCGGATCGTCGACCTCCGGGAAGGCGCCCTCGACGTGTTGATCGGGACGAGCCTCGCGTACGCGGTGCTCGAGCTCGTGGAGGCGATCGGGCTGTGGCATGAGCGCCGGTGGGCGGAGTACCTGACGGTGGTCGCGACGGCCGGCCTCCTGCCGTTCGAGATCCTGGAGCTATCCCGGAGGGTGACCGTGTTACGGGTGGGCGCGCTCGTGATCAACCTGCTGATCGTCGTCTGGCTCGTGTACCGCAAGCGGTTGTTCGGGGTCCGGGGCGGGCCTGCGGCGTCGGTGCACGAACGCCCCGACCCCGAGGTGGTCCTGGCTCCGCCCGTCGCATCGGCAGGGGTAAGCTCCGGCGCGTGAAGCTCGTCACCGCCATCGTGAAGCCGCACCGGATCGACGACGTCAAGGACGCGCTGCGCGAGATCGGCGTGAGCGGACTGACGACGACCGACGTGGAGGGGTTCGGCCGCCAGCGAGGGCACACCGAGGTCTACCGCGGCGCGGAGTACCAGGTGGACTTCGTTCCGAAGGTCAAGGTCGAGGTGGTCGTCGACGACGGCGACGTCGAGGCCGTCGTCGACGCGATCGTGAAGGCGGCGAGGACGGGGAAGATCGGCGACGGGAAGCTCTGGGTGGGCGAGGTCGACCGCGTGATGCGGATCCGTACCGGCGAGATGGGCCCCGACGCGTTGTCGGGGTGAGCGTGACCGGCCCCGCCGTCAGCCTGCGTGAAGGGTTGCGCGCGCTCGAACGGGCGTACACCCTCGGTCACCACGGCCCTGCGGTGGCGCGACGGCGCGCGGCGCTCGTGGATGCATGCCTCGTGGAGCTGTTCGATCATGCGGGCGCCCCTGCCCGCGTGGCGCTGGTCGCGACCGGTGGCTACGGACGGATGGTCCAGCTCCCCGCGTCGGACATCGACCTGCTCGTGGTCCACGACGACCCCGCGTCGATCGCCCAGAGCGTCGACGCGCTCCTGTACCCGTTGTGGGATGCGGGGCTCGCCGTCGGGCACGCGGTGCGCACGGCGGAGGAGTGCCTCGCGGCCACCGAGCGGCTCGACGCGTGGACGGCGATGCTGGACGGGCGTCTCGTGGCGGGCGACGAGACGCTCGCAGCTCGCGCGCTCGCGCCCGTTCAGGCGCGAGCGCGCGAGGACGCCGCCGGGTTCGCGCGCCGGCTGCGTGACGCTGCCGACGCGCGCCGTGATCGTTTCGGATCCAGCGCGCAGCTCTTGGAACCGGATCTCAAGGAGGGGAGCGGCGGGCTCCGCGACGTCGCCTCGCTGGGGTGGCTCGCGACGGCGCTCGGGGTCGACCTGGAGCGCGCCGGCGTCGTCCGCGCTCGCGAGCGCGCAGCCGTCGACGCCGCCGAAGCGTTCCTGGTCCGTGGCAGGAGCGCGGTTCAGCTGCTGACCGGTCGGCGCGCCGACCGGCTTGTCTCGGAGCTCCAGCCCGACGTCGCGCTCGGGATGGGCTTCGTCGACGAGCCCAACCTGCTCGCGACCGACGGACTGATGCGCGCGCTCTTCGAACACGCGCGGAACGTGGAGCACGTCGTCGCGCTGGCGGTGGCGCGGGTGATGGCGGGCGCGACCGACGTCGGTTCCGTCAGCGTCGCCAACCCGGCGGCGATCCTGGAAGCGTTGGCAGACGCGGCCGATCGGGGCGAGGTCCCGTCGGTGGGACTGTTGAACGCGGTCGAGGACGTGCCCGTCCCCGATCCCGTCGCGTGGGACACGCGCACGCGCGACGCGTTCCTCCGGTTGCTCCGTGCCGGCGAACGAGGCTCGGCGATGTTCGACGTGCTCGACCGGATGGGTCTGCTCGCTCGGTTCATCCCCGCTTGGGCCGGCGTGCGCTGCCGTCCCCAGCGCGATCCTTACCACCGCTCGACCGTCGATGCGCACCTGTTGGCGGCCGCTGCACGGATGGCCGATCTGCTCACGGGGTCGGGTGATGCCGGGGACCCTCTCGAGGCCGCTGCGGTCTCGCACCTCGAACGGCCGGACGCCTTGCTGCTGGGAGCGTTGCTGCACGATGTCGGGAAGATCGGCACGGGGGGACATGTGCCGATCGGAACCACGATCGCTCGGGACACGCTCGAGGCCATGGGGGTCGCCGGAGCCGATCGCGACCTGGCGGTCTTCTTGGTGCAGGAGCACCTGCTCCTCCCCGACACGGCGACCCGTCGCGATCTGTCCGACGAGGACCTGCTCCTCGATGTCGCCGCTCGCATCGGCACGCCCGAACGGCTGGGCGGGCTCTACCTCCTCGCGAAGGCCGATGCGTTCGCGACGGGACCCGCCGCATGGACGCCGTGGCGCGAGACGCTCGTCCACGAGCTCGTCGCCAAGGTGCAGCGGGTGTTCGACCGAGGAGAGATGGGGGAGGAACTCGCGGCTCGCCTCGTCGAGCGAACCGAACGCCTCCGGCAGCTCCTGGAGGGAGAGTCGGACGACCGGATCGAACGGTTCATCCTGCGGGTCCCAAGGAGCTACCTCCTCGCCGTCGACCCTGGAAGGGCCGCCGAGCATTTCCGGATCGTGACGCCGCCGCTCGGTCGGAACGAGGTTCGGACGGCGGCGACCGTGGGGTCCCGAACGGGAACCTACGAGGTGGTCGTCGTCGCGTCCGACCGACCCGGACTGCTCTCATGGATCGCCGGCTCGCTCGCGATCGGGGGGATCTCGATCCTCGCGGCACAGGCGTTCACGACCGAGGATCGCACAGCGATCGACGTATTCGAGGTGGAGGGTGCGTTCGAGCCCGAGATCACCGAGGCTCGCTGGCGGGCCTTCCGGAGCACGCTGCGACGGACGATCGAGGGGTCGATCTCGCTCGAACACCGGGTCCGAGAGAAGGGGCGGCACTATCCGCGCCCGCGCACGCCGAGCCCGGTGAGCGTCCGCGTCCTCAACGACGTCGCGGAGTTCTCCACCGTGATCGAGGTCGGGGCGCCCGATCGCATCGGGCTCCTACACGACATCACCAGGACGTTCGCGGATCTCCACCTCGGCGTCCACCTCGCGAAGGTCGCGACCTTCGACGGTCGCGTCGTCGACGCGTTCTACGTGCGAGACGAACTGGGCCGCAAGGTGACCGAGTCCGGCATGCTGGCCGACGTCGAGGCAGCGCTGCGGGAGCGGCTCGAAGCGTAGCGACAACCGACGCCCGCGCTCGTCGCGTACAACGGTCGAGGGATGGGGCGACGAACGGGGACTCCGGCGGCGGTGCTGGCTCTGGCGATGGCCGTCGCGTGCGGAGGGGTCGCGACCTCAACCGAGCCAACGGGCCCGGCGTCTCCTTCGAGCACCTCGACGCTTCGGATCCTCCGTCACGTTCGCACCGCGCCCGGTCCCATCGGGATCACGGCTGCGTTCGGCAGCATCTGGGTCGTGAACTCGGAGTTCCGCGAGCACGACCGTGGCTCCGTCACGCGCCTCGATCCCACGAACGGCACGGTCCTGGACACGATCCGGGTCGGGGGTGTGCCGCTCGAGGTGACCGCGGCGGCGGGATCGGTGTGGGTCTCGAACTCCGACGACGCGTCGGTATCCAGGATCGACCCTGGCACGAACGCCGTCGTCGCAACGATCCACGTCTGTGATGCGCCGGAAGGTCTCGCCGGGACGCCCGGTTCCGTGTGGGTCGTCTGCGAGGACGACGATGTCGTCGGGCGGATCGACCCGGCGACCGACCGGATGGTGGAGACCGTCGAGGTCGGACTCTCGCCGCGGTTCGCACTCCCGGCGTTCGGGAGCGTTTGGGTATCCAACTTCGTCGAAGGCTCCGTATCGCGGATCGACCCGCTCGCCGGGAAGGTCGTCGCCACGATCGATGTCGAGTCGGGGCCACAGCTCATGCTCGCGACCCCGGACGGGGTCTGGGTCTCGAACACCGACGCTCCGGCGGTGCAACGGATCGATCAACGGACCAACACGGTCGTCTCGACGTTGGAGGACGCGGGGACCACGCCCGACGGGCTGGTCGAGCTCGACGGAGCCGTGTGGGTCGCGTCGGACTCCGGGCCCCAACTCCATCGGATCGATCCCACGACCGCGGCGGTCGGCGGCCCGTGGCCGATCGCGGATCAGGGGACGATCAGCGCGAACCAGTTGCTCGTCGCGGTCGAAGGCGCGTTCTGGATCCCGCTCTTCAACCAGGGCGAGGTCGTGCAAGTCGAGCCGCCCGCCGTGGTTCCCTGACGGTCGCAGCGCGCCCGCCTGCCGATTTGCTCGTTGAGCGGTGCCCTCCATATAGTCGAGACGATCGCCCCCCCGAACAGGCGATCTCCCGACGAACACGAGGAGGGATGAACCATGAGCAGGTTCCATGCACCTCGGCGCCTCGCGATCTTGGCATCGGTCGCGATGGTCGCGTTGCTCCTGGCGGTACCGGGCGTCCGCGCCGCCGACACCGGCACGGCTCAGACGTACCTGGTGGTCTTCAGGGCGCAGGCGCTTCCCGCCAACGCGGCAACCTCCATCACGGCAGCGGGCGGAACGGTCGTCTACAGCTACCCGCAGATCGGGGTCGTGATCGCGCAGTCCTCCAGCTCCACCTTCCGGAGCAGCGTGATGAGGAACGGCGCGATCCAGGGCGCTTCCGCCACGGCCGCGTTCGCGACACATGTGAGTGATGGCGCCGGGAACCAGAGCGGTGCGACGTCCTCGGTCGTGAACACGCCGGTCTCGGACACCGATCCACTCTCGCCGCTCCAGTGGGACATGCGGCAGATCCACACGACGGAAGCGCACGCGATCACGGGCGGGAGTTCGTCGGTCGTCGTGGGGGACATCGACACGGGGATCGATTACACGAATCCGGATCTGGCACCGAACTGGGACGCCGCCGACAGCGTCAACTGCCTTTCCGGGGCGCCGGTCCAAGGCGACCCGCTGGGCACTGCGTCGCTCGACGAGAACGGCCATGGAACGCACACGGCCGGGACCATCGCCGCAGCCAGCAACGGCATCGGGATCGTCGGCGTCGCTCCCAACGTGAAGATCGCGGCGATCAAGGCAGGGAACGTGGCTGGGTTCTTCTTCCCGGAGGCGGTGGTCTGCGCGTTCATGTGGGCGGGCACGCACCACATCTCGGTCACGAACAACAGCTATTTCGCGGACCCGTTCCTATTCAACTGCAAGAACGACCCGACGCAGCGGGCCATCTGGGATGCCGAGCAGCGAGCGATCCTGTTCGCGGAGAGCAAGGGCACCGTCGTGGTCGCGGCGGAGGGGAACGAGGCGGACGACCTCGCGCATCCGACCCAGGACATCACGAGCCCCGATGACACGACTCCGATCGTTCGCACCGTGCACAACGACTGCGCCGTGGTGCCGGTCGAGGTGCAGGGCGTCGTCGGTGTGACCGCGGATGGCAACCTGATGCAGAAGTCGTTCTACTCGAGCTACGGCGTTGGGAAGGCGGACGTCACCGCTCCGGGAGGGGACAGCATCCTCCAGGTCACGGCCGCGGCGACGAACGGCCGAGTGCTGTCGACGTTCCCGCAATATCCGCTGGACGTTGGCGCCGGCGCGATCAACTGCATCCGTAAGGTGTTCGACGGATCGGTGTTGTACTGCTACCTGCAGGGGACGTCGATGGCCTCGCCGCACGTGGCCGGCGTGGCCGCGTTGATCGAGAGCGCGGGCACGACATCGCGGGGAGCCGTCGTGGCCGCTCTGGAGAACACAGCGGACCCGATCGCGTGCCCGACGCCCGATGTCCTGGCTGAGTATTCCTTCTTCCCATCGGTCAGCAACGGCGCCCCGCAGCACTGCACGGGCGGCACCGGCTACAACTCCTGGTACGGCAAAGGGCAGGTGAACGCTCTCTCGGCGATCGATCGCTAGCAGACACGCAAGGTCCCCCATCGGGACCGCATGTTGGCGCAGGGCCTCCCGCCAGCGGGAGGCCCTGCGTCAAAGAAGGACCGGCGTTCGCAGGTGTTCCCGTGTGAAGGCACGTGTGCGCTCTCGAAACACCTTCGCTGCCGCCTTCACATCTCTCCCCAGTGACACGAGTGAGACCCTGTAGCGCTCTGCGGACTGGGCGTTCGGTACCTCGTCCGCCGACCGCCATGTCCGTGAAGACTCATGTAGCCAAACCGGGCCTTGCTCGGTATGAAGCCACCAACGACCTTCGAGATATTCCCAAGGATCTGACTCATGGCGACAGTGAGGGCAGACGGACGCATCACGTCGCATCGGCTCTTTGCAATTGGGACCTTCACGAACGACTCCGGACCGGGAGGAGGCGAAAGTCCAACTCCGACCAAGTCCTCGTGCCGAAGGTGGAGTGGATGCCGGTGCGGCCGCAAGAGGGGCGACCTGGCCATCCTTGGCCGGGATGATCAGACCAACGATGAGGGCGGGAACGAAGAAGAACAGACCGAAGAGATAGAAGCCGACTCCATTGTGGCCCTTACTACTCGCGATAGTCGCCGGGATGAACGCGTGCCGAAGAGGACGAGAAGCCACAGGAAGAAGATGGCTGCCACATCGTTCGAGGGGTTGGTCGAGTACTGAGCGACCAAGTGACCTCCTTTGCACCCCGTGACACCGTTCGGGTACCCATCATCCTTGTGTTACTCGGGAAGTCAACACGCGGACATCTCTCAGCCTGGGCTGCCTCGCCCTGACGAGATCCCGCCATCGCCCTCTGTCTCTTGATCTGCGGTTTCGAGCATCGCCTCAAGCCGCTTCGCCATCTTCGGCGACGCGCCTTCGTCCTCGTGCTTGAAATAGGTGAAGACGGTGCCACCGGCATCGAGCGCGGGCCGGATCCGCGCCGCCCACGTCGCGAGCTCCTCGTCGGTGTACTCGCTCTTCCGCAGCCTGAGGTACCCCACCGGTTCCCACGACAGGTCCTCCGGTTTCGGGTCCTTGTCGTCGGTCTCGGCCACACACCACGCCACCTTCCGTTCGAGCAACGCGTCACGAGCCGCCGCCCAGGATGGATGCCGGAACTCCATCGCGTAGGCCGGGCCGTTCTCCGGAAGGGTGT
>Ga0207646_10003810_pt1 | contig 16766 bp, 14 predicted proteins | sample KBSK5502metaG_FD_184343 | JGI IMG/M metagenome (GOLD analysis project Ga0207646, IMG submission 184343) | Corn, switchgrass and miscanthus rhizosphere microbial communities from Kellogg Biological Station, Michigan, USA - KBS K5-50-2 metaG... | ecosystem: Host-associated > Plants > Roots >... | reverse complement strand
CCCGGACCCTCAAGAAGACGGCGGTCGTGTCCGGCGTGTGCGACGGCTTCATCGGGAACCGGATGCTCGAGCCCTACCTGCGGCAGTCCCTTCTCCTGCTCGAGGAGGGCGCGCTGCCCGCGCAGGTGGATCGTGCGCTCGAGAACTTCGGGATGGCCATGGGGCCGTTTCGCATGTCCGATCTCGCGGGCAACGACATCGGCTGGTCCATCCGCAAGCGGCGCTACCGCGAACACCCGGAGACCGAGCGTTCCCTCGTCGCCGACCGCCTCTGCGAGCAGGGCCGCTTCGGCCAGAAGACGGGCGCGGGCTGGTATCGCTACGAGGCGGGTCGCCGCGACGCCCTCCCCGATCCCGCCGTCGACGAGATGATCGTCGCGGACAGCCGCGAGAGAGGCCTCGCGCGCCGCCGCATCGCGGATGACGAGATCGTCGACCGCTGCGTCCTCGCGCTGGTGAACGAGGGCGCGAAGATCCTCGAGGAGGGCATCGCCCAGCGGGCGTCCGACGTGGACCTCGTCTACCTCGCGGGCTACGGATTCCCGCCCTTCCGCGGCGGCCCCATGTTCTACGCGGACACGGTGGGCCTGACCACGGTGGTACGGCGGATGAAGGGATTCGGCTGGACTCCGGCCCCTCTGCTCGCCCGCCTGGCCGACCAGGGACAGACGTTCAACCGCCCGTGAGACTCCCATGACCGACGCCGTCATCGTCTCCACCGCCCGCACCGGCCTCGCGAAGTCCTGGCGCGGGGCGCTCAACCTGACGCACGGAGCGACGCTGGGCGCGCACGCCGTGCGCGCGGCGGTCGAGCGCGCGCGCCTCGATCCGGCCGAGGTGGAGGACGTCCTCATGGGCTGCGCGTGGCCCGAGGGCACCACCGGCGGCAACATCGCGCGCCAGATCGCGCTCCGCGCCGGCCTGCCCGTCACCACCGCCGGCGTCACCGTGAATCGCTTCTGCTCGTCGGGCCTGCAGACGATCGCCATGGCCGCGCACCGCGTCCTCGTCGACCGCGTGCCCGTCCTCGTCGCCGGCGGCCTGGAGTCCATCTCCTGCGTGCAGAACGAAGCCAACCGCCACATGGCGCGCGACCCCTGGCTCGTCGAGCACAAGCCCGCGATCTACGAGACCATGCTGCAGACGGCGGAGAACGTGTCGCGCCGCTACGGCATCCCGCGTCCGGCCCAGGACGAGTACGGCGTGCGCAGCCAGCAGCGCGCCGCCGCCGCCCAGGCCGCCGGGAAGTTCCAGGACGAGATCGTGCCCTTCTCCACCGTGATGGCGGTGGCGGACAAGGAGTCGGGGCGCCTCTTCACGAAGCAGGTCACCCTCGCCGCGGACGAGGGCATCCGGCCCGACACCACCTACGAGGCGGTCGCGAAGATCAAGCCCGCCCTGCCCGGCGGCGTGGTCGCAGCGGGCAACGCCAGCCAGTTCTCCGACGGCGCCTCCGCCTGCGTGGTCATGGACGGGCGATCGGCGGAGAAGCGCGGGCTGCGGCCCCTCGGGATCTTCCGCGGCTTCGCCGTGGCCGGCTGCGAGCCGGACGAGATGGGCATCGGTCCCGTCTTCGCGGTGCCGCGGCTGCTCGATCGAACGGGCGTGAAGATGGCGGATGTCGGCCTCTTCGAGCTCAACGAGGCCTTCGCGGTGCAGGTCCTCTATTGCCGGGACAAGCTCGGGATCCCGGACGAGAAGCTCAACGTCAACGGCGGCGCCATCGCCATCGGCCATCCCTACGGGATGTCCGGGGCGCGCATGGTCGGCCACGCCCTGATCGAGGGCCGGCGCCGCGGCGTGCGCTACGTCGTCGTCACCATGTGCGTCGGCGGCGGCATGGGCGCGGCCGGTCTCTTCGAGGTGGCCTGAGTCCACCGTCGTGCGCACGAAAACGATCACCCGCCACTCTTTTTCTCGCCCGCGAAGTCGGTTTGTGGTACGAGCGGGGCGATCTCGTATCAAAGAGGGCAGGCCATGGGGCCGCCGGCGGCCTCGGACTCAGACGAAGCGACTCGCAGCGGCCAGCACGAAAACGGCGGCCACGAGCACCGCTACGCCGCCGCACTGGAGCTCCAACGAGCGTCGGCCGGCATCGCGCCACTCTCCAGTGGCGATGCCGGAGATGCTCGCCGTAACGACGAGGACGGAGGTGAATACCGGCCAGCCCACGACGGTCCCCCAGTTCCCCAGCCGTCCTACGGCCACGCCGTACAGCGAGATGCTCCCGAACCAGAACGCCGCCATCACGAGCGCGTAAAGCCAACAGGCCGCGGTGCCGCTGTCGACGAAACGGGCGCCGGTCCGGTTTGTTCGGAGCCTGTGGATGCAGTAGATAGTGTTGGGAATCGCACCGCCCAGCATGATCGGCAGCCACACGGCGTTCGGGGCCCACGGGGCATCGGCGCCCATCTGCTGCGCGCTCTCGAGGAGCGGGCCTCCGAACGCGAGACCGATATTCAGCATCGAGGCGCCGAGCCCGCTGCTCAGGGCCAAGGCCAGGCCGCTCACGTAGCGCCGCTTGGGCTCGATGCGAACCGCGGCTTGATCCACACTCCGATGCCAGCCGGCGGAGGCACAGAGCGTCACCCCGACGGCGATCAATGCGACGCCGACCATGACGCTGACGCCGTCCGCGCGCAGCAGACGCTCGTGATGGAACCGGACGAGGGGGATCAGGCTTCCCAGCGCCGCGGATACGCCCGGCACGATCGCGAAGGCCAGTGCCATCCCGATGGCGTCGACGGCTAGACCGAACAGCACCTGCGTGACCCCCCAAAAGACGCCGAGGGTCACAATGGTGGCGAGGAGCCGGGGATCAACGCGTGCGTATACCTCGCCGATGTGCGGGAGATTGGCCACCGCCATGCCGGTGGGCAGGAGAACGAGGGCGAGCAGCGTCCACACGAGCCAGGTGTTTTCCCAGGCCCAGGACCGCGTGAACTTCATGGGCAGCGTGAAGCTGCCGCTGATCACACCTGCGACGGCGATGGCGCCAAAGCCTATGACGCTGTCCGGCATGTTTGGTCGTGGAGTCGTGTTTCGCCGCTGGGGGGCGGGCTCGACCGCACACGTTCGTCCAGAAGATCGGCCCAACATCGCTCGAAGGCCGCGACTTCCGCGGCGGGAAGGCCGTACGCGGCCAGCCACAGGCTCGCTTCGGTGCGAGCCGGCCCGGTGGACACGATCGTGATACGGAAGAACGCATCGTTCAGATTCGCTGCCGTCGCCGCCCATTGGTGGGGAGGGTCGCAGATCTGAACGGCCCCATGAAGCGCATCGCCCGTGGCGGCGCGCGCCGAATAGAGATCGCCTTCCTTCAGCCCCGAGGCCAAGCCCTGGACCCCCACGCCCTCGGGCCCCATGACGACGGGCCACACGTCCTCGGGACGAAGCGCGAACGTGCGCCGAATGAGCACCGTGGAGCGTGACGATCCGCGGTGTCGCTCGAGATAGTGCCTTAGGCTGCGAAGCTGGAACTCCCAGCCCCGGCGCACGGCATTGTAAGTGACGTCCCACTCGGCTTCGCACGGAAACCCCGAATGGGTCAGCCGTACCCGCGTCCCTGCGTTGTCGGGTTGCAACACGTACTCGATCGTCCGGCCGGGCGGCGCTGGGACATCCTGGGGGTGCAGCTTCGACCCCAGGGGCTTGCTCTCCACCGAGCGCAGCATGCGGCACGCGTCCCAGGCCTCGATGCGGGCGTCGGAAACGATCGGTTCTCCCCACGAGAGCCAGATGCGTCCGCCGACGCCCGGATCGACGCGCGCTTGGAGGGGAAACCAGCGCTCCAGTTCCACCGGACTGGTGAGGGCCGTCCAGACGGCCGCGGGCGGAGCCGCGATTTGGATGTCCGCGACGATGGAGCGCACGGGCTCGCCCTCGAGTGCTTCTATTGCAGCAGGGTCTGCAACGTATGCGTCCAGCGATGCTCGAAGAGTTTCGCCGCCTCCGGCACCGGGCCGTAGGTGGCCAGCCACACGGTCGTTTCCGGTTTCCCTCCGCAATGGTCCAGCACCACGCGCAGGACACTGTTGTTGAGGTTCTCGACCACGCCCGCGAACTGCTTGTTGGGTGTGTGCGTCAGCACCGTCCCCTCGAACTTGTCGCCGTTGACGGCTTTGAAGTCGAACTTGTGCCCCGGCGCCGCCTTGGCGGTGAGCTTCTTGCCCCCATGAAGAAGGCCCATCCGGCCCATGACCTTCTTCCAGGTCGCCGGGAAAGAATGCTTCGAGACCGCTCGGGCCCAGGAGACCGTGCGCTGCTTTCCGAGGTGCTGCGTGGCGTAGACGTCGAGGCTGTTCAGCTGGAAAGCCCAGCAGTCGGCCAGGGACTTGCTGAACGCGGCCATGCCCGCCCCCTTGCCGGCCACGTTGGTGTGTTCGAGGCGCAGGGTCGTGTTCGCCGCGCCGTTGGGCGTCAGTTTGAAGTCGATCTCGCGGGTCACGTTCTTCAGCTTCTTGGGTTGATACGGCGCGCCGAACGGTCTCACCTCCTTGAGGCGCAGGTGCTTATTGGGCACCCAGGCCTCGATGGTGGATTCCTGGACCACCGGCTCTCCCCAGGAGAGATGCATCTTGCCGCCTTTGCCCGCTTTCACGTGGGCGCTGAGGGGCAGCCAGCGCGTCAGCTCCTTGGCGTTGGTCAGGGCCTTCCAGACCGTCTTGGCCGGCGCGGCGATCTCGATCTCGCCGACGATGGAGGTTCCTTGTATGCTCGTGGGCATTGCTCACTCCTTTGCGGAAGAAAGGACATCCGATGGGTGTGCATGGCTGACGGTGATCAACGGCGTTCGACGATGTCGAAGGCGAAGCCGAACGGGTCCAGGAAGTACGTGACGTGGTTACCGCCGGCCAGGACGGTGACCGTGGAGCATCCCGCCTGCTTGAGGTGGCGTTGGGCAGCCGCATGGTCGGAGACGTCGAAGGACGGCACGAACGAGCGGGGCACGCGGTCGCGATTGACGTAGAGGCGCAGGGCGCCCGTGTCGAGCTCCAGCTGCTCGCCGTTTCGCGCGACCGAGCGGAAATTCAACACGCGGCCGTAGAAGCCTTCGGCCTGGTCGAGGTCGGGGACGTGAATGGCGACTTCGGTGTTGGACCGGAACGCCACCCGCGGTGGCCGCTTGGCCGATGGGCTCATGCCGGCTTACCCTCACAGAGAGACTCGACGCCCACCGGTGCCCCCGCCGCGGCCGCGGGGGCGAGCCCTTCCAGGACCGTGACCCAGCGGCCCTCGAAGGCCCGAACCCGGCTGGCCGGGACGCCGTAGGCCGCCAGCCAGACGGTCGTCTCGAGCCCACCGCCGTTCGCGGCCGCGGTCTTGACGCGCAGTACGGCGTCGTTGAAGTTCGCGACGAGCGCCACGAGCTGGTGCGGTCGGTCCAGGATCGCGATGAGGCCGGTGAGACGGTCGCCGGTGGCGGCCCGGTACGAGAACGCCTGCTGCGCGCGCGGCTCTTTGGCCGCGCCCAGCGCCTTCATCAGCCTCATCCAGGTCTCGCGAGGCGGAAGAGAGACGACGCGTCGGACCTGCGCCACCACGCGCGGCGTCCCATGATGGCGCTCCAGGTAGTGGCGAAGGCTCAGCAGTTCGAACGCCCAGCCCCTCCGGATCCCGTCGAGGCTCTCGCTCCCCTCCCACGACGGTGGGAAGCCCGAATGGTGGAGGCGCAGCACCGCGCTCCGGCCGCGAGGTTCGATCGCGTACGCCACGCTGCGTTCGCGGATGCCGGCAAGGGACGGAGTCTCGTCACCGTCCGCCACGGTCCGGCCGCCCAACGCGGCGACTTCGGCCGTGCGCAGGTAGCGGCCGGGCTCCCAGCAGGCAATGCGCCATTCGGCTTCGACGCCGCCTCCCCAGGAGAGCCATATGCGGCCGCCGGCTCCGGGACGGATCACCGCCTCCGGGGCGAACCACCGCACGAGCTCGCCGGGATCGGTGATGGCCCTCCAGACCGACTCCGGAGAGGCAGCGATCTCGACTTCGATCTGGATCGACGGCGACGCGCTGTCGCGGGGCGTGCGGACCAAACGCGGCCTCCTGGCAAGTGCGACGTATCGTGCGGCCGGCGCGCACCAGCCGTCTTCTCCGCAATTGCGGTGATTGCAGTCGCGCAAGGCCGGAGAAGATGAAGCGGCCGTAAGCGAATAGTGTCCGGGTCGATCGCGCGAAGAGGCCAACGTTATGAAACACGTGATATCGATCCGTGGTCTGGCCGTCGGCGTGCTGATGGTCATGCTCGGCCGGGCGGCGTCGCCGTTCGCCCCGGGCCGCCCGGGCCGCGGCACCTGGAACGATCGGCTGCACCGGATCGAGGAGGCGTTGCGCACGAACGACTGGGAAGGCGCGCGCCAGATGGCCCACGCGCTCACCGAGGAGATCGCGGAGCGCGGCGGCGGCACTCTCGGGGACCATCGGGCCGCCGCGGAAGCCCTGGGTGGCAGCGTCGCGGGACCGGATGCATCGGTGGAAGCGCGCATGCTGGGACGTGCCTCCGCCCTGCTGGCCGTGGCCGAGGCTTCGCTCGGCCAGCGCGAAGAGGCGCGCTGGCACTGGTACGCCGCGCAGAATCTATCTCGTGAGGTCGTGTCCGGCGCGCTGCCCGCGCCCCCCGAGGCCGCGAAGTTCCTTGGCGACCACCGCCTCGAACGCGCGAGCACCCTTCAGGTGCGGACGCTCGATGTGCTCGATCCCGTGCGACCGGAGTTGGCCGCGCGTCCTGGGTTTCGCGAGCCCGAACGCTTGGCGGCGACCTACCCGCGGCGGCCGAAGGACCTGAGCGGCCGGGACCGGTTCTCCCACGTGGTGTTCGTGCAGATCACGGTGGCCGCCGACGGGGGAGTGACGCAGCCGGTGGTCGTGGACGGCGGGTATTATCCCGGACTCATCTTCCGGGCGTTCGAGGCGCTGCGCCACTGGCGGTACCGACCCGCCACGTTGGCGGGCGCGGCCATCGCGTTCCGCTACGTGGTGCCGGTCGCCTTCGAGGACGACCGCCCCGCGCCAGTCGATCCGACGCCGCGGCCGGTGGTGGAGGGTACCGCCGTCCTACGGCGCGTCGCCGGGATGACCGTGGACCTCGGCAACGGCGCCCTGTACGTGGCGGACCGGGCGGCCAGCGTCATCTATCGGATCGGACCGGGGGGACCGCCGGCGGCCGTCGCCGGGCGCGGGTATGCCGGGTTCGGCGGCGACGGCGAGAGCGCGACCAACGCCGTGTTCAACCACCCCACTGCCCTGTCCCTGGATCCTCGCACCGGCGAGCTGTTCATCGCCGACACGGACAACTACCGGATTCGCGCCATCTCCCCGGGCGAGCGCCGCGTGCAGACCGTCGCCGGCGTCGGTCTCCGCGGCGTGACCGGGGTCGAGGTGCCGTACGAGGATCACACGTCCGAAGCCCTCGCGCTCGGCCGCTTCGGAGGCGACGGCGGCCCCGCGGCCGCCGCCGAGCTCAACCTTCCGAGCGGTGTGTGCGCCGACCCCATCGGCATCCTGTTCATCGCCGATTCGGGCAATCATCGCGTCCGCGCCATTAACCGCGGGACTTCGCCCGTCATCGTCATGGGAGTGGAGATCGAGGCGGGCGCCATTCAGACCGTGGCCGGCACCGGCGCCCTCGGGTTTGCGGGGGACGGCGGCCCGGCCACGCGTGCGGACCTGGCGTTCCCCACCGAGCTGAGGCTCGACGCGGCCGGGAACCTCGTCGTCGTCGACAGCTTCAACCAGCGCCTGCGCATGATCGACCGCCAATCCGGGATCGTCCACTCCGTTGCGCAGGGAACCCTCTACGACGTGAGCCCGCAGCGCGCGCAGGCGACCTGGGCGACCTCCATCGTCGGCCTCAGCGTCACCGCGGACCAGGAGCTGCTCTACACCGACCGTGTCGGGCACGCCGTCCACGGCGTGTCCCGAGGGGGAAAGGACAGGGTCATCTACGAGGCGCGGGCGCGGGAGGCCGAGTTCGGGAGCATCGAGGCGGGCCCGCGAGGAGAGATCTACGTGGCGGACGTGCACGGCAGCCGTGTGCTGCGGCTCGAGGACGGCAAGGCGACGACCTACCTCGGCGGGCAGGTGCCTCCGGCACCCATTCGATTCGGGACGAACAGCTCCTTGGGACAGTAGGCGGAGTAGTCGACGTCCACCACGCGCACTTCGGTGCGGTGCTGTGCGCGGTAGTTCTCCATGGACAGCGTGCGCGCCGTCCAGATGCCCTGCACCCGCTCGATGTCGGCCGTGCGGTAGCCCTTGAAGAGGACGCCCTTCTCGTCGTAGTACTCGGCGCGGACGATCATCCAGATGTCCGTCCGCACCCACCCGAGGGCCCGAGCGAACCCGAGCTCGCTGCGCAGGCGCTCCGTCCGCGGCGTCATCTCGATCTGTAGGGCGGGCCCGCCTTCATCCGCGACGGGCCCGAGAGTCCGGAAATCGTAGTCCGAGAGCGGCACGGATGCGAGCAGGTCCTCGCACGCGAAGTCCGTGGCCAGGGCGGGGAAGCCGCGCGTGGCGATCGGCACCACCTGGTCGGCCAGGGGGAAGTACATCCACATTCCGGGCGGGCTGGCGTCCTCCGAGATGAGCAGCGCCATCCCGCTCTCGTGGGCGGGAGCCGCGATCCGGTAGATCGTCCGATAGGCCGGGGCGAACCGCCTGCGCTCGACCAGGATCGTCTTGTGGAAGTCACCGCGCTTGGTGTCACGGATCGTGATCTCCTGCCGCGCCCGGCTGGCCCGCTCCCGCGCACGCAGGTTGACGCGGTGCATGATTTCGAGACCGTCGGGGAGGACGTTGGCCTGCGAGGGCAGTGCCCCCGCGGCACCGACGCCGGCGAGAAGCGTGACGTACAGGAATAACCCGTGCCGCAAGGGGCGCCGGGGCCAATGGACCACCTTCATCCTCGTCGCAGCGCGGGCGCGATCCGGAGCCGTACGGCCCGCCAGGAGGGCGGCACCGCGGCCAGGACGGTGGCGGCCACGGAGAGTGAAAAGGCGGTGAGGATTTCGTGCGGCACGAGATCCACGCCACCACGAAACGGGCGCGTGGAGCCGGGCGGGGAGGGATAGGCGATCCCCACCTGGCTGACGGCCCAGGCGATGCCGACCCCGGCGGCCACGCCCAGGGCGGCCCCGATGAGCCCGGTGAGCAGCGCTTCCGTCATGAGGAGGCCCGCGAGGGGGCGCGCGCCCACGCCCATGGCGCGAGTCGCCGCCAGCTCGAACTGGCGGTCGACGATCGACATGCTCACGGCATTGGCGATTCCGAGTATCACGATGACGCACACGATCAGCCGCAACACGTCGAGCTCGCGACCGAAGAGGCTGACCACCTGGTTGTGGAAGAGGGCCAATTGATCCCAGGAGCGAATCTCCAGGTCGAGCCCTTCCTGCGCGAAGGCGCGCTCCAGCGAGGCGCGCACCGCGGGGGCGTCGTCGGTGCGGCGGAGGAGCAGAACGACCTGTTCCGTACGATCGTCCATGAGCAGTTGCTCGACCGCCCCCAGCGGCGCCTTGAGCGTCCAATCGTCGTAGTCCTTGAAACCGCCTTCGAAAACGCCGAGCAGGCGCGCATGGACGGCATTGAACGCACCCGTGCCCGTGGTGGTGATCAGCCTCAGCTCCGCCCCCGTGTCCGCTCCCATCTTCTGGGCCAGCCCCATCCCGGCGAGGACGCCGTAGGCGTCACCCACGGTCAACGGCTGCCCTAAACGCAGCTCGGTGTGGCGGCTAAATTCCCCGTCCATCTCGGGCTCCACGCCCACACCCAGGAACGCGGTGTACCGGGAGCCGACCGAGACCATGCCGGAGAACTCGCGCCGTCGTGTGGCGTGCGCGATCCGTGGATCGGCGCGGGCCAGGGCGATCAGCCGTCGGGCCTCCGCGGGAGGGATCAGGTAGCGCTCCGGCTCTGCGCGATGCCCTTGGGAGTAGCCACGCCGGTAGACCTGGAGATGGGCGTAACGGCCCCAGATCGCGTCTTCCCGGAGTTCCCGGAAGATGTTGAACACGACCCCGGCGTTCACGATGAGGGCCGCGCACCCGGCCCCGATCACGAAGAGCGTCACCACGGACCGCAGATAGTTGCGGAAGACGTTGCGCAGGGCCAGCCTCAGGAGGAGGCTCACGCCACCCGCTCTTCGCAGAGCCCGTTGCGCAGTCGGAGAGTGCTGTCGGCCAGGGCGATCAGGCGTGGATCGTGCGTGGCGTACAGGCAGGTGGTGCCGCGCTCGCCGTTGAGGGTGCGCATCAGATGGATGATGGCCTCGCCCCCGCCCTCATCGAGCTGCGCGGTCGGCTCGTCCGCGATCAGGATGGCGGGATCACCGGCGAGCGCCCGGGCCAGCACGACGCGCTGCCGCTCGCCCGCGGAGAGCTCGTGGGGACGCCGGCCCTCCTTGCCCCCCAGGCCGACCTGCTCAAGCACGGCCATCACGCGGCTTCGCCGCGCGCCGGCGGCGATCTCGCTGCGGAACAGCAGCGGAAACGCGACGTTTTCGGCGGCCGAGAGCACGGGGATGAGGCTGAAGTCCTGGAAGACGAAGCCGATGGATCGCAGGCGGAACGCCGAGAGCTCCGCCTCGCGCAGGCGATAGATGTCCCGCCCGTTCACCCACACGCGGCCCGCGCTGGGCGTGTCCAGGCCGGCGACGATACTGAGCAGGGTCGTCTTGCCGCTGCCGGAGGGCCCCGCGATGGCGACGAACGCGCGGGCGGGGACCGTGAAGGTGACGTCGCCGAGCACACGCCGGGTGGCCTCCCCGGCGCCGTAGGTGCGCCCGACCTGCTCCAGGCGGATCTGGGCCGGCGCGGCTGCGCGCGTGGCCTCGACCGGGCCCGGGAGCAGATGGACGCCGCCGCGCGCCTCACCAGTCTTCGGCACGCGTCGTACACCCCAGAGCGACACGGCGGAAGACGTACGGCTGGGGGATGTTCTTTCCGTCGTGGTGGAGGCCCCACTCGACTTCGAAGTGATCGGGGTCGTCGAACTTGAACTTCACGGAGTAGACGTGGTTCTGGTCCCGCGTGGGAAGGTTGCTGCTGCTCACCAGCTCGAAGGCGAGCCGGTTCTCTTCGCTCGGCCGCGCGCGCATCTGCAACTGGTTTCCGTACGAACAGAAGTGATGGGCCATGGCGATGTCGCCTTCGAGATAATAGACGGTGTACATCGTGGGGTTGTTCTCGATCCACATCGTCTCCAGGAGGGCGGTCCCGTCGCTGCCGAGCTCGTACGAGACCTTCGCCCCGAGGCCGTTCGGACCCTTCCCCTTCCAGCACCCGACGAGGCCGGCCAACCGCTTGACCGCGGGTGCGCTGGTCTTGGCGAATGAGGGACAGGTCGCGCAGACCTGCGCGCTGGTCGGGGGTGAGCACAGCGCGACCATCCCGAGGGCTAATGCGGCCGGCCACCATATCCTCATGGTCATCTCCTGGTCCCCGGACTATAGGGGCGCGGCAGGGGCGAGACTTCTCCGCACTTGCTCGCGACACCGCACGCAGGTCCGCAACCACGGAGAAGATCCCGCCAACGCGCGCGCCTATCCTCGTGGGCCAGACGCGAGTGCTTCGGTTCGGTCACTCGAGACATGACAAGAGAGGAAGCGTGCTCAATGAAGAAAAGCAGGATGGTCATGCTGGTCGTGGCCGGCTGCCTGATCGCCGGCGCAATCTCACTGGTAGGGAGCTATCGAGCGGAAGCCGCCGAAGGAGGTAACGGAGCGGTGGCGTCCCGGTTGTTCGACAACCTTACGACCGAGCCGGACGTGGTCTATCTGATCGCCAACTCGTCGGTGGTCTTCGGTCCCGACCCTCACGGTCGCAGCGAGGAAGTCACCTTCGTGGGCCCGGTCACCGTTCCCAAGTGGCCCATGAAGGGGTACGGCCGTCGCGTGCTGCCGGACGGGCGGCAGCAGATCGACATCGAGCTGACCCAGTCCGAGCTCACCGGCGAGAGCTATGTGCTCCACGGCCCGGTCGTGTTGGGTGAACACCCCGACCTTCGTTCGCTCGGCACCATCACCGAGAGGCCGCGCGGCACCGCGCTGGCCAGCAATGACGTCCCGGGGCCGGGCGTGGATCGCGCCGTGCGCGATCCAGACAAGGGTGCGGACAAGGGCAAGCCCGATGCCGCGGCCACCGACCGCGAAACGGCCAAGGGGAAGACGGCGGCGGCGGCCGACCTCAAGCCGCGGGCGAGTATCCAGGGCATCCCACCCGCCGAGGAGGTGCCGGCCGACTTCGTCGTCGAGCGCAAGGTTCTCATGACCACCGCGAAGGGAATCCTGTACAACGAGACGGCGGTTCCCGTACGCGGCCGGATCGATTCGATCCCGCCCATCAAGATGCAGAGCACGCCGACGGGCGTGAACACCTTCCGGGGCATGGAGCTGCCTGTAGCCCTCCTCGACAAGGAAGGGAACGTCAACGGGTGGTTCTACAGCAAGGCCCACATGGCCTATGCCGTCCTGCCGGCCGCGATCCAACGATCCTTCATCTCGGGGACGCTGCAGCTTCGCTCGGGCGAAAAAACCGAGACCGTGGAGGTCAGTGGCCCGGCCGAGATCCATCACCTCGGGCCGCCCTGCACGAACGGCAAGGCGACGGTGGAAGTCATGGTCCTGGCCCTGCGCGGCCGCAGCGCGCTTCTGGGCGGTGATGTAATGGTGACCGAGACCTTCAGCGACCGCGATCACTTCTCCCGCGGCGAAGTCAACTGGTCCGGCTCGACCGCGAGGGGCACCTTCGACTTATTCGTCGACGTCTACACGCCGTCGGCCAAGCTGGCCACGAACGTCCCCCTGCTCGTGACCGGCGAATTCACGGATGAGAAGGCGTCCGCTCACCTCCACAAGGCGAAGCTGGACCTGCCCCTGGTGACGGGCCGGGCGCATTTCACGAGCGACGCCGCGCGCTCTCTCTATGACGAGGCGGAGAAGCCGGTGGTCCAGATCACCAGCCTCGACTTGAACATGGCCGACGGGCGGTAAGCCCGTCGGACCCGTGTCGTTGCCGAGGCGTCTTCCGTTGCCGACGCTGTCGCGGTCGTTGGCGGGCTTCGCGCTCCTGCTGGGCGCAGCGACCGCCATGTGGACTCGGCCCGGGTCCGCCGGCGCCGCGACAGCGCCGGGCCGGCCGCTCATCGAAACCCTCGCCGGCGGTGGCTCGGTCGGCGACGGGGGCCTGGCGACGTCGGCGCGGCTCAACCTGCCGGGAGGGATCACCGAGGCGCCCAGCGGCGACCTTGTGGTGGTCGACTTTGGCAACCATCGGCTCCGGCAGATCGACCATCGAACGGGTGGAATAGCCGCGCTCGTGGGGACGGGAGCCGCCGGCTACAACGGTGACGGCATCCCTGCGATTCGCGCCCAGCTTGCGCGTCCCGAATACGCCCTGTTCGGTCCCACGGGCGATCTCTTCATCGCCGACTCCTACAACAATCGCGTCCGGCGCATCGATCACCGCACGGGCACCATCAGCACCGCCGCCGGCACCGGGGAGCGCGGTTTCTCCGGCGATGGCGGTCCGGCCACCGCCGCCGAGCTTCACTTCCCGGAAGGCATCGCCCTGGACGGCGCGGGCAACCTCTTCATCGCCGACACCGTCAACCGCCGGATACGGCGGGTCGACGCGCGCACCGGCGTCATCGATACCTACGCGGGCGCGGGGACGGTCGGCGTCAACGCGGAGGGAACGCCTGCCCTCCAAGCGCGATTCCTTCGGCTGGCTCGCATCGCCGTCGACCGAGCGGGCAACGTATACGTCGCGGACAGCCCGGCCCACCGCATCCTGGTCATCGATGCGGTCAGCCGCCTCGTCCGCACCTTCGCCGGCACCGGCCTTTCCGGATTCGACGGTGACGGTGGAGATGCGACGTCGGCGCGGCTCAGCTTCCCGGAAGGGGTCGTGGTGGCTCCCGACGGCAACGTCTTCTTCGCGGACGTCGGGAACCACCGTGTACGGCGGATCGACGCCCGCACCGGCATGATCAGGACGATCGCCGGGACGGGCGAGAAGGGATTCTCCGGAGACGGTGGGCCGGCTACGCGGGCGCGGTTGTGGAGCCCGGGTCGCGTATGGGTGGACCACGCGGGGAACGTCCTGATTGCCGACATCCTCAATGCCCGAATCCGCTCCGTCGATTCCCGCAGCGGTGTCATCACCACCATCGCCGGTAGTGGCGACTGGGGTGACGGGCGTCCGGCGCGGGACGCCTTGTTGTCCGTCCCGGGCGACGTCGCGTATGCGGCGGGCCGGCTCTACATCGCCGACTATGGAACCCGGCGCGTGCGCCGGGTAGACCTGGCCACCGGCCTCATCTCGACCGTGGCCGGCGGTGGCACGCGGACGGACGAGGGAATCCCCGCCACCGAGGCGGAGCTCCACCTGCCGGAGGGCATCGCCGTCGACGAACAGCGCGCCCTCTACGTCTCGGACAACATCGCGAACAAGGTCCTGCGCGTGGATCTCAAGACGGGGATCCTCCGCACGTTTGCCGGCGGCGGTGACCAATCTGATCCCGCTGACCTCGTGCCCGCCACGTCGGCGCGACTGCGGCTGCCCTCTGCCCTCAGCGTGGGACCCGAGGGGCTCGTCTACATCGGTGAATTCGGAGGCCGCCGGATCCGTGTGGTCGACCCGCGTACGGGACTCCTGCGGACGCTGCGGGCAGCGGGTGAAGCGGAGCCATTGGACGTGGCCGTCACGAGCCTCCAGGCCACGTTCCAGGGACTGTTCATGATCCAACAGGGGGCGAATGACGTCTGCCTGTTCGATCTGTCGCGCGGCCGTTTCACGCCTGTGCCCGGCGTCCGAGGCCTGCCTCCCGCACCCTCCGGCGACTCGCAGGTCATCCACGTTGCCGCACGGCCCCCGTTTGTCTACCTGGCGGATCCTCTGGCCCACCGCGTCGTGCGCCTCAACCTGGAGTCGTCGTCGGTCAACGTCGTGGCGGGTACGGGAACGCAGGGATTCGGGGGCGACGGGGGGCCTGCCGAGCAGGCCCTCCTGTTCCAGCCAGGGGCGGTCGCGGTTAGCGACGACGGAACCGATCTGTTCATTGCCGACACCAAGAATCATCGCGTACGGCGTGTCCACTTCCCGGAGACGCCCTGGGCGCCATGACGCGGCTCGGCGCCATCGCGCTCGCCGTGAGTCTGGCCGCCCGAGTGCCCGCGACGGCGGCGGGGGGGACGGCGTCCATCGATCCCCGCGTTCGCGCGTTTCGTCTTCCGAATGGCCTCCAGATCATCGTTGCCGTACGCCCCGAGCTTCGGCTCGTCGCCCTCAATCTCACCGTCAACGTGGGCGCGATCGACGACCCTCCAGGCCGATCGGGCATCGCGCACCTGCTGGAGCACGTCACGCTGTCGGGCTCGACGACGATTGGCTCGCTCGATCCCGAGGCGGAAGGGGCCGCCCTCCGCGTACTGGATCGGGCGTACGCCGCCCTGGAATCCGAGCGCAGCAAGCAAGAGCCCTCCTCGACGGTGCTCGTCGGGTTGGAGCGGCTCTTCGAGGACAGCCAACGGGCCGCCCAACTGACCTGCGAGAGCGGCGAGATCCTGGGGGGGCGGCTCGAAGCGCAGGGGGCCGTGGGGTTGAACGCCACCACCACCGTCGACACGACCCACTTCTTCACCTGGATGCCCGCCGCGCACCTCGAGCTGTGGATCTCGCTCGAGGCGGATCGGCTGCGCCGGCCCGTCCTCCGCCGCTTCTATGGCGAGCGCAACGTGGTTCTGAGGGAGATCGCTGCCCTCACCCGGGGTACGCCCATGCCGCAAGAGCGATTCGTGCAGGAGATCTTCGGCCTGCCGCAAGCTCAGTCCCTGGCCGGTGATCCCCAGCAGGTCGCGGCCATCGACCGGCCGACGGCCCTCGAACACTTCCGTCGGTACTACCGCCCGGAGAACGTGGTCGTGGGTGTGGTCGGGAACGTCGACCCGGATGAAGTCCACCGCCTGTGCGCCCGGTACTTCGGCGACTGGCGGCCTGGTTCCGAGAACGCGACGGACTCATTGCCCATACCGCCACGACGGACGGCGCCCACACAGCCTCGCATCAAGGTGATGGGCAGTGCTCGGAGCCCGCTCGTATTCATCGCGCTTCCGCGCCCGGTGGGGGCGGACTCCGCCGCCGTGGATGCGGTGGCGGAGCTGATCAACTCGGAAGATCTCTCGCTGCTTCGCCGCCGGCTGGTCGAGCAGCAATCATTGGCCTGGAACGTGGGCGCCGCGGCTGAATATCCATCGCAGAAGCAGCCCTCCGTCTTCCTGCTTCGTGTCTACGGAAACCCGGGCGTTCCCCACCAGCGCCTCGTGCAAGAGACGCTCTCGCTTCTGAAGGAGGTCGACGCCGGCGCGGACGAGGACATCGAGGGTGCGATCCGCGCCGCGGAGCTCCGGGTGGCCGCGCAGCTCGATGACGCGCCCACCCTCGCCGCCATGCTGGCGAATAGCCAGGCGATGTACGGTGACTGGAGCCGGCCGTTTCACCACTTCGAGGCTCTGCGGCGGCTCCGCGCTCGCGATGTGCGTGAGGCCGCCCGCCAGCTCTTCCAGGGCCTGCCCAGACAGGCGGAATCGTCGGCGGACGACGGACGATGAGAGCATTCCCCTACCTGGTGGTTGCGGCCGCTTGCGCGCTGCCCGTCGTGGCCGCGGCGGAACCTCTGGCCTCGCCGCCCGCCGGGTTCAGGGCCTTCGAGCGCCTCGAGCTGCCCAACGGGTTGCGCGCCCTGGTAGGCCGCCCCGCGCGATCCATGCTGTTCTC
>Ga0207646_10003807_pt1 | contig 16773 bp, 17 predicted proteins | sample KBSK5502metaG_FD_184343 | JGI IMG/M metagenome (GOLD analysis project Ga0207646, IMG submission 184343) | Corn, switchgrass and miscanthus rhizosphere microbial communities from Kellogg Biological Station, Michigan, USA - KBS K5-50-2 metaG... | ecosystem: Host-associated > Plants > Roots >... | reverse complement strand
GGCGCTGACCAGCTCAACGCGAGACCAGTTCTTTGCGCGTCTCGGCGCCAGCCTGCACAACGTTTATGGTCCAACGGAAACATCCGTCGATGCCGCTTACTGGACTTGCGACCGTGCCGACAAGCGTCCCGCGCGTAGATGTCGATCTTGCGGACAAAATTATTTGGCGGCTTTCTCTTTGGCCAAATCGTCGAGCCGATGAATGATTTCGCTCGCAAAAGCCATCATTTCTCCGCGTTCGCCTTTCCCTTTCGAGATCTCGTCCAATCGCCGAATGATGTCGCTCAAAAGCAGCTCGTTCTTGAGATTGACCTGATAATCGAGGTTCGCACGCAGCCGGTCCTTCTCCGCCTGCCGATTCTGAGACATCATGATGATCGGCGCCTGCAAGGCGGCCAACATGTTCAAGGCCGTGCTCAACAAAAGAAACGGATATGGATCCCAAACCCGATTGAAGATTACCCAGCTATTCACGACGACCCAAAAAGTTAGAAAGCTCATGAACGCCGTGATGAATTTCCAGCTGCCGCCGAATTCTGCGAGCTTGTCCGCCGCGCGATCGGCCATCGTCAACCGCGCTTCCTGCTCCTGGTTCACGTTGCGCGAAACGCGATGCCGCAAGAGCTCGTCGGTCCTTCGCAATCTCTGAGTCAACGCCGTCAGTAATTCCAGCGTCACTCGCGCATCGCTTCGCATGAACGTCAGAAAATCGTCGCGGGTGAGCTTTGCCAGCCGCGCGTCCTCAATTGCCGTTGCATTCGCGGATCGCCCGTGACCGTCGAGCATGGCCATATCGCCAAAAAAATCTCCGGGCCCAAGTTCGGTCAGCGTTACATCCGCGCCATCGGCGTCAGTAATGCTGATTCTCACCTTGCCGACGTCAATTAGATACATCGCATCGCCGGGATCGCCGTAGCGAAAAATTCGTGCCGACTTCGGATAGTCATGGATCGTTAAATACCCGCCGAGCTCAGCCGTCGCTTTAGAATCGAGCGACGAAAAAAGCGGGACTGAGCGTAGCGTTGCGGCATCCATGATTCGTTAGGCTGGCGAGCCGGCGATTATACACTGGCGAGCGGGCCTTATGGAAGCCGCGCGTTGGATCTACAATTTGGGCGGCGAAATCGCTAGCCACAACCAGCCCGCCAAAAAACACAATCCACCGATCGGCGTTATTACACCCATCCAGCGCGCACCGCTCAGCCCCATCGCGTACAAGCTGCCGCTGAAGATAATTATTCCGGCGAACAGCAACCACCATGCGCCGCGATTTGTCGATCCAACAAGCGCGAGAACAAACAGCGCGATCGCGTGAATGAAATGATACAGCACCGCCTTATTCCAAACATCGACCAGGTTCCGCGCCTCGAGCATTGGCCTCAGCCAGTGCGCGCCAAACGCGCCGAGCGCCACCGCCAGAAAACAAAGAAGTGCTGCGAGTCGAATCATCAACATCGCAAAATGCCGTCCACAATTTACGATGTCGATCTTTTATCAAGAACCCCGAGCGCGTCGGTCAGCCCAACTTAAGAAAGATCTCGTGGATTACCGCATCGAGCACCGATAATTTGAAGGGCTTGTAGAGCACCCTCGCGTTTATTCGCTTAAAGAAAAACTCGATCGCCGGATTGTTCCTGTGACCGGTAAAAAAAATGAAGCTTTCCCGAGCAGCCGGCCGGACCCGTGTCACGGCCCAATAAAACATCTCGCCGCCCATCTTCGGCATCATCATGTCGCAAAGGATAACGTCGAAACGGGCCTTCATGATCTCACGCAGGCCCTCAATGCCGCTCGGGACTGACGTGACCCGATAGGAGCAGGAGATCAGATACTCGCGGAGCACGTTCCGATAATCACTGCGATCTTCCAGCAGCAAAACTTTCCGGGCCGGAGCCAAAGCCGACGGCTTATGTTCCATGCCGAGATGGAACGTGACTGACTGACCAGACTTGGAAGTTTCCGGCAGGCGCCGACGCATAGACCCAACCCGTTGAGCAAGAGAAATGCCTCGCCAACCGCGAGCTGCAGCTTCCCGACTGGTTGTCGATCTTTAATCGACGACTTCCAGGCCCATTTGGCGGGCGGTGCCTTCGATGATGCGGAAGGCGGCTTCGTCGTTGCGCGCGTTCAGGTCTTTGCGCTTCGTGTTCACGATGTCCATGACCTGTTTGCGCGTGACTTTGCCGACTTTTTCTTTGTTCGGCTCTTTTGATCCGGCCGCGATGTTGGCCGCTTTCTTCAGCAAGACCGCAGCCGGCGGGCTTTTAGTGATGAAGGTAAACGACTTGTCCTTAAAAACCGTGATCACGACCGGCAAGATGTCGCCGGCTTGTTTTTGGGTCGCCGCGTTAAATTCTTTGCAGAATGCCATGATGTTGATGCCACGCGGTCCAAGCGCGGTGCCAACTGGGGGCGCGGGGTTCGCCTGTCCCGCCGGGATCTGCAATTTAATCTGAGCAATAACTTCTTTCGCCATAAAATTTGGATCTTATCCGCGTTCGACTTGCCAGTACTCGAGCTCGACCGGCGTGGCGCGTCCGAAAATTGTCACCGACACGCGCAACTTGCCGCGCTCGGGATCGATTTCCTCAACGATGCCATTCTGATTTTGGAACGGTCCGTCCGCCACCTTCACCGTTTCGCCAACTTCGAAGCTAACTTTCGGTTTCACTTTTTCTTCGCGCTCCTTCATCTGCGCGAGCATCGATTCCACTTCCGCTGCCCGCATCGGGATCGGTTTGTCCTTTGTTCCGGCGAAACCGATCACGCCCGGCGTTTCGCGAATGAAATACCAGGTCCGGCCGACGAGCTGATTGTTCTCGTCGAGCAAATGCATGTTCACGATCAAATAGCCGGGAAAAAATTTCCGCGTCGTCTCGCTTTTCTTGCCCTTTTTGATTTCGGAAACGCGCTCGGTCGGGACGAGCACTTCGTAAATCATATCGCCCATCTCTTCGGTTTTCACGCGCTTCTCGATGTTCTCCTTGACCTTGTTCTCCTGGCCGGAGAGCACGTGGACGACGAACCATTGATCTTTGCCTGCGAGCGTCTGCGCCATAACTAATGCAACCGGGTGAAATAGTGGACGAGGTTCACGAGCACGAAGTCGAACAACGAAACGAACCCGCCGAGCAACACCATCGAAATGATCACGACTCCGGTCGAATCAAAAAGTTCCCGGTATTTGCGGAAACCTTTTTGCGTCGGGTCCCACGGCCAGGAAGCTTTCTGAAGCTCGACCTTAACTTCGTTGAAAAAGGTTTTTGTTTTCCCAATCATCGATTCGACAAGAAAAACGAGGAATGGTTTCGGATTTCCGAAATTTCATCCTTCATAATTCATCCTTCATCTTTCCAAGAACCACGCCAGGAGGGACTCGAACCCCCAACAGGCGGTTTTGGAGACCGCTACTCTACCAATTGAGTTACTGGCGTAAGCTTCCCTAATTTAGTCGAGAATATCGCTCACGCGACCCGCGCCGACGGTCTTGCCGCCCTCACGAATAGCGAAACGAATCGTCTTCTCCATGGCGATAGGCGTAATCAACTCCACCTGGATGGAGATGTTGTCGCCAGGCATCACCATTTCGACGCCTTCGGGTAATTTAACCGTGCCAGTAACGTCAGTGGTGCGGAAATAAAATTGCGGCCGGTAATTGGTGAAAAATGGCGTGTGACGGCCACCCTCTTCCTTGCTCAGTACGTAAACTTCCGCTTTGAATTTCTTGTGCGGTGTAATCGAGCCAGGCTTCGCGATAACCTGACCGCGCTCGACGTCTTCCTTCTTCACGCCGCGAAGCAAGACACCAACGTTGTCGCCGGCGCGCGCTTCATCGAGAAGTTTGCGGAACATTTCGATGTCGGTGGCAGTTGTCTTGGCCGTCGCCTTGATGCCGACGATCTCGACTTCCTCCATCTTCTTGAGAATGCCACGCTCGACACGACCGGTCGCAACGGTGCCGCGGCCTTCAATGTTGAACACGTCTTCCACCGGCATCAGGAACGGCTGATCGACCGGTCGCTCCGGAACCGGAATGTAATCGTCAATCGCAGCCACTAGCGCGAGAACTTGTTTCTCGGCTTCGGCGTCGCCGTTCAGCGCTTTCAACGCGCTGCCTTTCACGATCGGGATTTTGTCTCCCGGAAATTCGTATTGCGTGAGCAAATCGCGCACTTCCATCTCAACGAGATCGAGAAGCTCGGGATCATCGACCATGTCGACCTTGTTCAGGAAGACAACGATCGACGGAACGCCGACTTGGCGGGCGAGCAGAATGTGCTCACGAGTTTGCGGCATCGGACCGTCGGCTGCCGAAACGACCAGAATTGCTCCGTCCATTTGCGCCGCACCCGTGATCATGTTCTTCACGTAGTCCGCGTGGCCAGGGCAATCGACGTGCGCATAGTGGCGCTTGTCGCTCGAATATTCCACGTGCGCGGTATTGATTGTAATGCCGCGTTCTTTTTCTTCCGGAGCGTTGTCGATCGAATCGTACGCGCGGACTTCCGCCATTCCTTTTTTGGCGAGTACGCTCGTGATTGCTGCCGTCAGCGTAGTTTTACCGTGGTCCACGTGACCGATCGTGCCGACGTTCAAGTGCGGCTTGTCGCGTTTAAATGCTTCCTTGGCCATATCAATTCTCCTGTCGTTCTTCTAAATAAAAACTGTCGTCTTTTTTAAACTGTCGTCCCTGTCGCGAGCTCAAACTGGAGCCCATGACCGGGATTGAACCGGTGACCTCGTCCTTACCAAGGACGTGCTCTACCAACTGAGCTACATGGGCCGGTTTGCCTCCCGCGTGTAGAACTAAAAGTCCCAAAGCCGCGTCAAATTGCAACGACCATGGGACCGTCTCGTTCTCGCAAAAAGCGTCCGAAACGGTAGTCGCCCCGAGGGTAGTGTCAAAGCAATTTTGTAAGCTAAAACCCGCCTTTTCTAGCGAATTCGCATGCTGCTGGTTTGCTCCGGTTTTCCCCGCGTCACGTAACGGACCACCACCGCGATAACGACCAAAATCACGAGGACAAAAAATACTTTCGCCGGAGTGAAAAAACTCGCTCCAGACGCGGGCGTCGGCGTTGCCGCCGGAGCATTACCTGCCGCCAGTCGGCCCTGCGCATACTTCATTCGTTCGATAGTGTCCTGATCGTTTGGATCGAGCTTCAAAGCTTGCTGATAATCCGCGACCGCTTTGTCATATTGCTCCATCGACGCGTAGGTGTAGCCGCGTCGCGCGTATTCGGGTTCGTAGCTTGGGTTTTTCTCGATCGCGGTCGTGTAATCCGCCAGCGCGGCGTCGAAATTCTTGAGATTTCGATAAGCCAATGCGCGCTGATCGTAATTCTGCTGGTCGTTCGGATCCTTTTGGATGGCGACCGTGAAATCGGCGATCGCTTTGTCCCACTGGTTCAACCCGACATACGCAAACCCGCGGAACTTGTAACAGAGCGCTTCATCGCCCTTCAATTCGATCGCTTTGGTCAGATCGGCGACGGCTGGATCGAACGCGATTTGGGCAATCTCGGTTTGGCCGCGCTCCATGTAGCCAATCGGATCATTCGGCGCGAGTTCGATCATTTTCGAAAAGTCCGCGTTCGCTGAATTGAATCTTGCTCCTGCCGCTGGCCCATCTTTCGCGGCAACCGCCGCGCGGCCCGCCATTCGGTAGGCAGTGCCGCGGTCGCGATAAACCGACGGATTACCACGATCGGCGTCCACTTCCTTGTTGAATTCATCGACCGCTTTGTCGAATTGCTTTGCGTCAATCAGCTCGAGAGCTTTCTTTCGGTGCTCTTCGGCCTCACCGCCGCCGTGTTTTTTCGCATTAACAAATGGCGCTCCGACAAACAACGCCGCCAGTAAAATCGACAATGTGAATGAATTCTTCATTTTCTCCTCCTGCTTCTTAATTGTTGAGCGATTCACGCCGCGCAAGCCAGCAAATTAATCCTAGGGTGAGTCGCACCTGCGAAATCGCGCAGCCGTGCCACAATCTGGTGCATGGAACGAAGCGCGCAGCAACTTTCCCGGGGTTATGCCGCCGTCTTCGCTACCGTGGCAATTTGGTCGCTCCCGTCGCTTTTTCAATTTTATCTCAACCGCTTCTACGATCCCTGGTCGCAAAATTTTTACCGCTACGCCGTCGCTTGTCTCGCGATTATTCCATTCGTTCTATTTCAATTTCGCCGCGGGCCGAAGATCGACATCCGCGCGGTCGGCCTTTGCCTGATTCCGTGTTTACCGAACGTCGTTCATCAAATCACGCAAGTGGTCGCGCTATTTTACATGGGGCCGGGCGTCTACGCGATTTTCATTCGCTCGTCCGTTATCTTCACCGCCCTGCTCGCGCTCGCATTTTTTCCAGAGGAACGATCCGTGATCCGGCAATGGCAGTTTCAGCTTGGCACCTTGCTCGGTTTGGTCGGCGCGTTTGGCGTAATTTGGTTCCAATCCAACGGTCAGGATCGACATATCGCCTTGCCGGGATTGCTCATCGCTTTCACCGCCTCGTTTTGCTGGGCCCTGTACGCCACCTTCATCAAACGCCCCTCCGCGCGTCTCGGGCCAATCCACAGCTTTGGCGTCGTCAGCATCATGACTTCAACACTCCTTTTTCCGCTAACGCTCGCCTTCGGAAACATCGCCACGCCGATTCATGTCAGCGCAAACGTGAACTCGATCCTAATCATCTCCGCGATCCTGTGCATCACCCTGGCGCACGTTTTGTATTACGTCGCGATCCACCAGATCGGCGTCGCTCTCGCCCAAAGCCTGCAACTTCTTTGCCCCCTCGCCGCGCTTGGCTTGTCGGCCATCATTTTCCACGAGCGATTGACCATCGCGCAGATGGTCAGCGCCGCCGTCTTGCTCCTCGGTGCCTTCCTCGCCATGCGCACCAAACCGATCGCGACCGCCGAGACCGCCGAAAATATCTAGCGCGAGACGTTAAGCGCCTGGCGCATATCCGATAGATTCACTCCAATCAGGAAATTGAATCACGTATTGATTGTAGTCGACATCACTTCGCCAATCTCCGGGCAACGCGACATCTCCACCCGTGAAATATCGTCCGCCCCGTTCGTAAACGTTTCTCAACGGCCGCAAAACGAATTGCGAATCTTCCGCGCGACAAAAACGTGCGCCCGCAACGACGTGACCGTCACGATCGAGGAAAACTAATCCATAATCGTGCTCCGGCGGTCGCGGGTTCGTTTCTTTGGAAATGACCGGAGTGCTCAGTCGTCGTTTCAATCGTTCGATTCGATATGCATCGTTAATCGTTTCGATCACGCGAAGCTCGGAGCGCTCGCCAACGCTGATTTCGCCAATCACAACGCGCTCAATTCGTTTAATCGTGTTGGCCGATAACGGATTTGGGACGGTCGCGGGCTGATTCGACTCCGAAGCCGCGGGTAGCTTCTCTTCGCCTTCGAGGACCGCGTAATCGATAGGCGCAGGTTGACCCGAGTCGCGTCGCAAATAAGTCCCAATCAAAAGCGCACTGAGCACGGCAAAGATTGCGACCGCGGCCGCGATTGCCAGTGGTCGACCAATCGACCAGAACCACGGATCGTCGCGGATATCGCTTAGGTTTCGACGCGCCGCTGCAGTAACCGGCTTCGCATTTGCCATCTCGGCCGCGAATTCGTTCTTGAACGCCCGCGCGATCTCGCGCGTTTCATCGACCACGCGCTGCGCTTCGGGCGAACCGGCGACTTCGCGCGCGATTGTCGATCTTTCCGGCTCGTCGAGTTCATCGAGAGCAAATGCCGTTAACTTTGGATCATCAATGTTCATGTCAGGTTGTTCTGGGATTAAACGAGATAAAATCTTTCGACGCCTCGCCGTACTTTTGCCGCAAGCTTTTCAGCGCGGTGTGAATCAAAACGCCAACGCTGTTCGCGGTCGTCTTCGTGATCTCGGCAATCTGTTGATAGCTGAGATCGTTTTGAAATTTGAGTTGTAAGACTTCCTGTTGCCGCGCCGGAAGTGTCGCCAGGATCTTCATCAAAAATCCGCTCGCTTCGCGTTGCTCGATTCGCTCGAACGGCATTGGCTCCTCGTCGCGCCGCGATTCGATGATTTCTTCGTCGAGATACATCATTCGCCTCTCTTTGCGGCAAACATTCAATGCGCCGTTGCGACAAACCGTGAAGAGCCAAGTGGCCGTTTTCTCCGGCGCGACCGCGCCGTTGCGCTGAAATTTTATGAATGTTTCCTGGACCACGTCCCGCGCCCTTTCGTTGTTGCCGGTAATTCGCACCGCATATTGAAGAAGCGGCACTTCAAATCGTCGCAAAAGCTGCTCAATGGATTCTTGCGCCTCCATCATCGTCGCGATTTCGCCTCGCGAATCATAACAAATCGAAAATCAATAAGACACGCCGGTAAGTGTGTAGGTAATTGGGACCGCTATATTCGACGCGACGCCCGGCTTGAATCGCCAGCGCCCCAATGTTTCGAGCGTCGCATTGTCCAAAATCGCGCTGCCAGTGCTCTGCGACATTCGCGCATCAATCACATTGCCCGATGTGGCATTGACCGCGAGCTCAGCAACGCCAGAACCAGTAGTTCCGCTCCGCCGCGCTTCGTATGGATAACTCGGCCGCGGCGCGAACAAGGCCAACGCCTTCACGGAGCCAGACTGCGTTGCTCTTGCCGAACTAATTCCAATTGAGCGAACAATTGCTGTCGTCGGCACTTTCTTACGCGACCGAATCGGACGCGGCGTGACGTTCTCATCGACGAATTCTTGCTTTTCAATCACGCTCGGGTCTGACGGGACAACAAGGTCTGGCTCATCTGGCTGTAGCGGCTCGATCGTCCCAATTATCGGTGGGCCAGGCTCGCTTATCGAAGTTAGCGACACCGGTTTGGATTTGTTTTCAGCAATCGCGATTACGGCCAGGTGGATTGTAACCGCGCAAACGAATGCGACCCAAATCAGCCATCGGCTCCGAGCTCGGTATATCGCTACCGCATTCATATTTCACTGAGATAGACACCGTCGACGCCAAATACTTAGCTGTCTCCTTGCTAAAAAATAATGCGACGCTCAGAGAGCGCCGCTACAGTTCAACGCGCATCGTGAATTCAAAAACCTATCTCAAATCCCGCCAAGAGCTGATTGATCGCGCGCTGGACCGATATTTACCGAAAGAGAACGTCCGCCCGGCGACGATTCACAAGGCGATGCGATACAGTTTGTTTGCCGGCGGAAAAAGATTGCGCCCGATCCTGACGCTGGCCGCGGCTGAAGCGTGCGGCGGAAAGATCGACAACGCGCTCCCGCTCGCCTGTGCGATGGAATGCATCCATACCTATTCGCTCGTCCACGACGATCTCCCGAGCATGGACGACGACGATCTCCGCCGCGGCCGCGCGACCTGCCATAAAGTTTTTGGCGATGGCATCGCCGTTCTTGCCGGCGACGCGTTGCTCACGATCGCGTTTGAAATTGTGTCCCGCGCGAAGCCGACTTCTCGCTATGACATGTCGATCTTGCTTCGCGAACTCGCGGTCGCTGCCGGCAGCCAGAAGCTAATCGCCGGGCAAGTCGCCGATCTCGAGGGCGAAGGACAAAAGATCGACATGTCGGGTCTGCGCTACATTCACGAAAATAAAACGGCGGCGATTCTGACGACGTCGATCCGTCTCGGCGCGATGAGCGCGAACGCGACTGCAAAGGAATTGGCTGCGATCACAAAGTTCGGACGCGCGCTCGGACTCGCGTTTCAAGTGATCGACGACATTCTCGACGTTACGCAAACGAGCGAGAAATTGGGGAAGAGCGCGGGCAAAGATGTCGCCGCGCAAAAGGCCACGTATCCGGCGATCATCGGTTTGGAAAAATCGCGCGCCGAAGCGAAGCGTCTGACCAAACAAGCGCTCAATGCATTGTCGATCTTCGGCAAGAAAGCCGACGCGCTCCATGCGCTGGCTAATTATCTGCTCGAACGCGAATACTAAACCGCGAGCGCGAGATTCGGATCGATCTCTTCGGACACCTTTGAGCTGATTCCGCTTTGCGATTTCAACATTGCGGCGAATGCGATCATCGCGGCGTTATCGGTACACAACCAGGGCTCGGCAGTTTTCAATTCAAGGCGATGACGCTGACAAGCGTCGCTCATTTTTTTTCGGAGCGTTTTATTACAACTCACGCCGCCGCTGAGCGTGACAAGATCGACATGGTACTTTTTTGCAGCAGCGATCGTTTTGCTCATTAGCACATCGACAATCGCCGCTTGAACCGAAGCGCAAACATCGGCGAGATAATCGCCCTTCAATTTTGGGAGAAGGTAACGCACCGCCGTTTTCAAACCGCTGAAGCTGAAGTTTTCCGAGTCCGGCATGCTTCGCGGCAAATCGAACCGCTTTGGATCGCCATTCGCGGCGTGCTTTTCAATTTCCGGGCCGCCGGGATAACCAAGGCCTAACAACTTCGCTGTTTTATCGAACGCTTCGCCCGCGGCGTCGTCTACCGTACGACCGATAATTTCGTAATCGCCGACGCCGCGAACCAAGATCGACATCGTATGGCCGCCGCTGATGACGAGCGAAACATTCGCGCTCATTTTCTCGTCGCCAAAAAATGGCGAGAGCAAATGGCCTTCGAGATGATTGATCGCGAGATACGGTTTGCCGAAGCCGATGGCCAAACCTTTCGCGATCGAAGCGCCGATCATCAACGAACTGGCCAATCCGGGTCCGCTCGTCGCCGCAAACGCGTCGACTTCGGCGATATCGATCTTCGCATCGCGCAGCGCGCGCTCGAGCAAGCGCGGCGCATGCACGAGATGATTGCGCGAGGCCACTTCCGGCACCACGCCGCCGAACTTCTGATGCTCGGCGATCTGCGACGCGACTTCGGCCGCTAAAAGTTGGCCGTCGCGGAGAACTGCTATCGCTGTTTCGTCGCAGGACGTTTCAAATGCAAGAATGGTCACAAGACAATTGTAGGGCAGGCGCTCCGCCTGCCAAACGGCGGTCATAGACCGCCGCTACAGTTTATTTCTTGATCAGTTCGCCCTTGGGCGCGTTTTGCTGAGCGTAAATCATCACGCCCTTGAGCGCGTCAATCGCTCGGAGCATCTGCGGGTCGTTGCTCTTAATAAAATTCTTGTCCTCATCCGGCTTGATCGTGTCGCCGCTGCTGCGCGCCGCGAAAAGCAAACGCTCCTGCTCCGGGTTCATCGCCACGCGGATATTCGGCGTTACGCCGTTTCCGTGAATCACTTGTTTGCTCGGTGTGTAATATTTTGCAGTTGTAAAACGCAACGCTGAGCCGTCCGGCAGTTGCATCACATTTTGGACGGACCCTTTTCCGAACGTTGTTTCGCCGACTACGATCGCGCGATGCAGATCTTTGAGCGCTCCGCAAACGATCTCCGCGCCGCTCGCGCTGCCTTCATTTACTAAAACGGCCATTGGAAAATTCGGCCGCTCTTTCGCGACGCTCGAAGTCGAGTAATCGCGTTGCTGCGACGCGACACGGCCCTGAGTCGAAACGACTTTCGTGTTCGGCGGTAAAAACTGCGCACAAACATCGACGGCGCTGTTGAGCAAACCGCCGGGGTTGTTGCGAAGATCGAGAATCAATCCCTGCATTCCGTCCTTTTGCAATTGATCGAGCGCCTTCGACAATTCATCGCCGGTCGGCTCGTTGAATTGAATCAATCGCACGTAGCCGATTTTGAACGATCCCGTTAGATCGGTATCGAGTAAGCGCCCGCCTTTGACGCTTTGGATTTTAATCTCCGCGCGCTCGAGCGCGTACTCCTTCACTTCCTTCGTCGCCGGCCGAATGAGCGTCAGCGAAATTTTTTGGCCGGGCGCGCCGCGCAAATGATTGATCACGTCCTGCAAGTCCATTCTCTCCGTCGAAGTCCCGTTGATTTTTAAAATTTGATCGCCGGAAAGAATGCCGGCTCGCGCGGCCGGGGTGTCCTCCATTGGCGTCACCACCGTCGGCAAACCGTTCTTGATCGCGACCTCGATGCCGAGTCCGTTGAATCGGCTCCGTGTATCTTCCTGCATGTCGCGGAAATCGTTCGGATCCATAAATTGGCTGTGCGGATCGAGCGAGCCGAGCATGCCTTTGAGCGCGGCCGTAATCAGATCGTGGTAACTCGTTTTGTTTCCATCGACATAATCCTGCCGGATCAATTGCACGGCCTTGGCAAAAATCGCGATCTGCGAATAACCGCTGTCGTCATCCGGATCGGCCGCGCGCAGACGCGAGATTCCGAAGAGCAAAGCAAGAAGCAGAAGACTGGACGCTCCGACGAGAATGCGGCGTTTCATCTTGATTGACGCAGGCCGGATATTCGCTCATCCAAAATTTTTGGCAACGGCCAAAGCGTCGTCTAAAGTTCCGCCGTCGTGTTCACGATGCGTCTGAAGAAATTCCTCGGCTGCGCTTTGGCCATAGCCGCGGCCTGTTGGCCGATCGCGTCCGCGCTTGCGCTTCAAACTCCAGACCAGGAATACGAAGCCATCGCCGAAGAATTCATAAAAGGGTATTTCGCGGCGCGCCCGCTTCTCGGCACTTCGATGGGCCTCCACGAATATGACGGCAAGATCAGCGATTACAGCCGGCTCGCGCTCGACGCCGAGCTTTTTCGGCTCAAGAAATTCGAAGACCGGCTCCAAAAATTCGAGCCGGGCAAATTGAGCCAGCGCCAATCGATCGACCTGCGAATCCTGATGGCAGCGATCCACAAGGAAATTTTCCAGCGCGAAGCGATGTCGATCTACGAGCGCGATCCGATGGTTTATGCGCGCGCGGCCGACGTGAACGTTTATATAAAACGAAACTTCTCCCCGCTCGATGATCGCGTTCACAGCATTGTCGCAATCGAGTCGCAGGTCCCGAACATCCTCATTGCCGCGCGCACAAATCTCGATCCGGTTCTGCCAAAGCCGTACGTCGAGCTCGCCATTCAGATCGCGAAAGGTTCGGCCGATTTTCTGCGAAAAAATCTGGTTGAAGCAGTTGTCGATCTAAAAGACGAGCGGATCCGAAGCGAATTTCTGGAAGCAAACCGCAAAGCAGCGGCGGCCTTGACCGACTACGCAGCCTGGCTCGAGCGGGAGAAGTTGCCAAAAGCGACAACCGATTTCGCAATCGGCGAGGAAAAGTTCACGCGGTTCTTGAAGGAAACGGAGCTCGTCGATCTTCCGCCCGAAAAAGTTTTGGAAATCGGAATGGCCCAGCTGCGCAAGGAACAGAAAGCCTTCGCCGACGCCGCGAAACGGATCGATTCGACCAAATCGCCCGAAGAGGTTTTCAAGCAGGTGCAAAACGAGCACCCAACGCCGGAAAGCCTGCTCGGCGATATTAATAAGGACCTCGAGACGATCCGAAAATTTGTCCTCACCCGAAAATTGGTGACGATTCCATCCGAAGTGCGAGCGCGCGTGAAGGAAACGCCGCAGTATCGCCGCGCGACGTCGTTCGCGTCGATGGACACCCCGGGTGCGTTCGAGAAGCGCGCCACTGAAGCTTATTATTATGTGACGCCGCCGGAGACTGAATGGCCGCCGCTGCAAAAAGATCAATGGCTGACGGCGTTCAATTTCTACACCGCGGACGTCGTTTCCATTCACGAAGTTTATCCGGGACATTACGTCCAGTTCCTCCGCTTGAACGCGTCGCCGGCGAGCAAGATCGAGAAAATTTTTGGGAGTTACGCGTTCATCGAAGGCTGGGCGCATTACTCCGAAAAATTGATGATCGATGAAGGCTTTGGCACGGTCGCCAATCCGAGCGAAGCGGACGAGAAACGCGCCGCAAAATATCGGCTCGCTCAGTCCGATGAAGCGCTCCTCCGTTTATGCCGGCTTTGTTGCGCAATTAAAATGCACACTCAAAAAATGAGCGTCGAAGAAGCCACCCGGTTTTTCCGGGAAAATTGTTTCTATGAAGAAAAACCGGCCCGCGCCGAAGCGATGCGCGGCACATTCGATCCTGGTTATCTCAATTACACACTGGGGAAATTGGAAATCTTGAAACTGCGCGACGATTACAAGGCGCAGGAAGGCGGAAATTTCTCGGCCCAAAAATTCCACAACGAACTGCTCAACCACGGCATGCCACCAATTCGATTGCTCCGCGAGCTGATGCTCAAAGACAAATCGAAATGGAACGACGTGCTGTAGTCCTGTTCGTTAAAGCGGAAGCGCAGGCGTCTCCGGATTTTCTGTTTTCAAGAGCGGCTGCTCAATCTGGCTTAACTTGGCGTCGAGCTTGGTGATCGTCTTGTCGGTTTCGGAATAACTGCCGGCCGCATTGTTCAAATGTCGACCAAGCACGCGGAAGCTCTCCTGAATTTTTTGGAAGTCGCCGCGCAAACGCGATAGTTCGCCCAAAATTTCCTGGGCGCGTTCTTCGACTTTCATTCCGCGCAGCCCCAGCAAAATCGTTTGGATGTAGGCGTAAAAGCTGTTCGGCGAGACCGGAATCACTCGCTTGGCCAGGGCGTAGCTGAACAGTTGTCGATCTTCGCCGACATCTTCCTTGATGATCGTTTCGTAATAAACATTTTCCGCCGGCACGTACATCAGCGCGAAGTCGTAGGTCCCTTCATCGGGGAGAATGTATTTCGCGGCGATCGCGTCCACGTGCTTCTTCACGTCGCGCAAAAATTGTTTGCGGGCAGCCACTCGATCCGTTTCCGCCGGGGCTTCGACCACACGTTTGAAATTCTCGTAGGGGAACTTCGCATCCGCGGGAACGAGTCTCGGACCAATTCGAATCACCGCGTCGACTGCGTCGCCGCTCTTAAATCGATACGGCATCGTGTAATGCTCTTTGGGCAACAGCTGGCTGAGCAAATCGCCCAGGAACAATTCGCCCATTCCGCCGCGCAGCTTCGGCGCGCGCATAATGTTGACCAATTCTTGCGCCGCTTTTCCGACTTCGTGAATCTGTCCCACTTTCTCTCGCAAATCGCCAATCACACCCGCGGCCTTGTCCAATCGCGTATTCATTGACGCGGTCGATTGCTGCAGATTTTGAGTCACCGACTGTCCGAAACTGTCCAGTCGTTCTTGAAGCGAGTTCAGTTGTTGTTGCAGCATCAACGCGCTTTGATCGGGTTGCTGCGTTTTACCGTGCTCTCGCATCAAAACGAAAAGAACTGCGAGCACGCCGAGCAACGTGCCACCGAGAAGCAGATAAAGCAGGGGACTCATCTTTTTATCATGTCGAGCATAGCGCCAGTCCAGGCTAGGACGCGAGACATCTCCAAACATCTGATGAACAACGAGAGCAATCTCACGCCGCCATCCGTTCTGCACGAGGGTGACGTCGCCATGCGCGGCCTTCCCAAGTCTCCCCCAATCGGAAGCCATACAATATCTCGGCGATGATCTCGGCCGTCTCGACAATGGTTGTGCCGGAGCGATTGAAGAATTTGTTTCCGTCGGCGAAAAAGACCCGGCCGCTTTTAACGGCGCGGAGCTCGAACCAATCAGGCAACGCTTCGAGGACGGGAATTTCGCGCAGAGTTCTCTCCAAATTAAAGCCGCAGGGTGCAACGATTAAAAAATCCGGATCAGCCTCACGAACGGTTTCCCACGGAATTGCGGCCGAGTGCTCGCCACGCCGGCCGAGCAACAATTTTCCGTTCGCCGCCTCAACCAACTCCGGCGCCCAGTTGCTCGCTGGAAAAACCGGATCGGTCCATTCCAAAATCACGAGCGACGATGTCGATCTTTGCCGAACGCCTTCGTAAACTTCGTGCAGACTGCGCTGCATCTTTGCGATGAGACTCTCGGCCGCCTCGCTCCGATTTATCGCGCGTCCGACTTGGCGAATATCCTGGTAAATCCCGTTAACCGAGCCGGCGCAAAGCGCCAGAGCTTGCGCCGCCAAATCGTTGCAGCCGCTCCTCGCGATGTCGCTTGGCGTGACCGCGCACACTTCGCAATGTTCCTGAGCGATGAGAAGGTCCGCACCGAGTTGCGCGATCAATTCGGTGTCGATGTAATAAAGCGGCGCGTTTTCGTTTACTCTTCTCCTCACCTCGAGGTCAATCGCGCGGCTCGACACTTCCACATCAAACGCCGGACGAGTGCAGCTCGGCAACTTTCGCACCCAGGGAGGATTATCACACTCGTGGGATCGGCCGACCAATTCGCGACCGGCGCCAAGCTCGCAAACGATCTCAGTCCCGCTCGCGAGTAAAGAAACAATCCGCATCGGCGTTCAACCTTACACTGTCAGCGGCTGTGGATGTTCGCGCAATGAGACCCAGAAGCGTTCCAAGATCACAAAACCTCCGAACAAAACCGCGGCGAAAAACATGTCGGCCACAACGCTGTTGCGGAAAAATGGGATTGCGGCGGTGTAGCAAGCGATCAATCCGCTCCAAGTTTTTGGATACCACGAATCAAACGCCCAAACTGCAAAGTTAGTGACGAAATAAAATACGATTGAACTCGCGAGCGAAGCTGATGCGATTTTCAAAACCGATCGCTGATTTTGAATGACCCGGCCGATTCCAACTGTCAGCAGCATGCAAAGATAGACGACGGGTTGGAGTTTCATCAACGTCATACCGTAGACGGCGTAGCCGAGGACCAAGTCGCCAAGAACCATCGCCGCGATCGGCAACAGAAAAGCCATTTTGCGGTCGCGAAAGTAGGCGCCGCCGAAAAGAGCCATCGCGGCAATCGGCGTCATGTTCGGCGGATGCGGTATCAACCGGGTCAAGCCAGCAATCACCACAATCGCGCTCAGAGTCAGAACGCGATTGTGGTGATTGC
>Ga0207646_10003804_pt1 | contig 16787 bp, 16 predicted proteins | sample KBSK5502metaG_FD_184343 | JGI IMG/M metagenome (GOLD analysis project Ga0207646, IMG submission 184343) | Corn, switchgrass and miscanthus rhizosphere microbial communities from Kellogg Biological Station, Michigan, USA - KBS K5-50-2 metaG... | ecosystem: Host-associated > Plants > Roots >... | reverse complement strand
AAAATGGCGTTCGCGTAAGTCTCAGTAAATATTGCGCTTATTTATCGATTCTATTGGTGACAGAAATGCACGACATTGGCGGGCGTCAATTCGTGGGCCTGGGATGCAGTCTCGAATTCGTGCCGAGACCCATGACGGACTCGAAGCCGGAATGGAGTACAAAATTGGCTCAAAACGTTCACCTCCACAGCGACAATTCTCGTCTCAACGTAAGCAGCCCCGACAACTCTACAAATTTTGTCTCCATATCAAGCGAACAGCTATTCGTCCATTTGCGGGAGAAGGCTCGTTCAATCACGGACGATACCGAGCGCAACGACATTGTCACCCGGCTAGACGAGCTACAGAAGGCTCAAGGCTCGCCCTTGCTGCGTGTCTCCTGATGAACCTACTTCGTTGCGCCGCTTAAACTCCGCCCTCGATTGTTTCGCGCAATACGGGCGGACGTTCAGTTGCGTCGCCGTATGACGCTCGCAATTGCGCTCTGGGGCAGGAACACTTGACGACTCGCGGCGCGGGATCAATCTTCGCTTTAGCAGCCACTAGGTCACAGGAGCAGCATCATGCAAGAGACAGTCATCTTTAGCGGAACAATCATCGGCGAGGGCCAGCGAGTGGAGTGCGAGGTTCGAGCAACCAAGATCACGCTCGACGGAGACCCACCAGTGTTTTCTGATTACAGAATTCTGGAATCTGACGTTACGGATAGATTGCCGGATGGTAATTACGAATTACTAGTGAACCGCGAAAGAACTCGCTTCAGCCGAGACGCCGGACGTTTCCAATCACGCCCGTATTAGTTGGGCTCCTGGCGGGACTTCGATCCTGCGACCTCCCCGTGCAACTGACATTTAGCCCTCCATGCACAAGTGTCTGTCGATTAATGAAGTAACTTCACTTCGGGGGTACATCTGGCGCATCGCCTCCTGACTAGGATAAATTGCGTGCCGGAGGATTCATGGACCTACTGGCGGCAATCAAGCGTGAAGAACGAAAACTCGAAAGACAATTGGGCAAGTTACAGAAGCAGTTTAACGGTCTCCGGGCCGCAGCAAAAGCATTGGGCGATTCGACCATTCGAGAAGTTACACAAGTTAAGAAGCGTGTGTTATCCGCTGCCGCAAAAGCAAAGATTTCAAAAGCAACAAAGGCGCGGTGGGCAAAATTTCGAGCCGCGAAGAACAAGAAGGCGTTAGGGAGTTCGACAATCCGCGAAGTCGCTCAGGTCAAGAAGCGTGTTTTGTCTGCGGCTGCCAGAGCGAAGATTTCAAAGGCAACTAAGGCGCGATGGGCTAAGTTTCGAGCACAGAAGAAGAAGTAGCCGCCGGGGATCGCCGTGGCGGCCTGGGCGGTGTGGCCACTCCGTGTTATAAAACTGAAATGACCAAGACCATCGAACAGTGGCTGCTTTTCACTTTCGAACACGGCGAATTCACGCCGTTGTCGAGCCGTTTAAGACGAAGAAACAAGCAGAGATCTCGACTTCGAGCCGCCCATGAGTGCCTGAATCTGGAACGGCCTTCGGTATACTCTCCGCGTGAACCGCAGACATGGGCGGATTGCTATCGCGCCTTTGCGAGCATATCGGAGATTATCTTTCCCAAGTCAACTTTAAAACCGTGGAAGCCCGGTTTCATTTCGACGTATTCAGTCATCCACGACCAATATTTTTCGATCTCTGAATTGTCGAGTTTATCCAGCGCGTCGCTCGCCTCGTTCGAGTGAAGCGCTTCAATCAGCTTGCCAAAAAAGATCGCGAAGTCCTTGTCTTTTTCATAAACCTCTCTTAAGGGAAAGACCATCACTTTCGCCTGATCTAGCCCGCTCTCGCGTTCAACGGCCCATTGGCCATCTACTCCCCGATTCTTATCCGTTGGAAGCGCATTAGTCACGACAAGCGTTGGCCCGGCAACGCTCTTCCAATCGCCGAGGCCGTGGAAGGCAGACGCTTCGCACGCTTCGGCAAACGACTTTCGAAAGAAAGTTGCGTCATAGCCTTGATCCTCCTCTCCGCGAAGCCGTCGACTTCTATCGTCATCCTCAATCATGAAGATTTCTGGCCGCTTGATCATGGTCAGCATAAAACGCTACGAGGTTACCCGTGGATTTTCTATTGCTGCTCTGAGCTCAGGGCAGTAGCCGACCAGGCTTTCGCTCTTCATTTCGCCAGGTTTTACCGGACACGATTCGAATTCGAGCATCGGCTGTCGGCCTCAGGCAAGGCCTGGAGTGGTGGTCGCCGCTATTCTCGATGGGGTGCGCTCTATCGAGGTCTCAAAGCGTGCCGCCTTGGCGCGAGAGTGCGGTCCCATGATGACCTGCAAGACCTTCTCGGCCCTTTGTCGGCAACAGCCCGTCTTCGGGAGGTCCTGCAGATGACGGAGTTTTTCCTAATCGATTTCGACAGACAAGCTGTTATTGCGGGCCGCACATTCTAATCGTCCCTAGTTACTGCCGAATCACAGCTGTTTAAGGAACACCGTTACAGTCCAGCTGCTTCTATTTCAGCACGGGTTGGCACACGCCCATAAATCAACCGGCAAATCCGTTGCGCCAGATCCACTCCTTCAGCGCATGAAGCACCCGTCTGAGTCCAGGAGAAAAGTTGGTCCGCAGTCTTTCTACTGAGATCGCCTGAGGCTTTCATGTCCTGCAGTACATTCAGCACCATCCGACCGTCGTCAGTCGTCGCCCTTCTATTCTTAAACTGTTCGTGAAACAAATTGCACAATCGCTCTAACTCATTCATGTTCACGCCTGCGAGCGCGCGAATCTGATGTCGCGCTCTTGGCTGACCGGCAGAAACCTCGGTCTGTTCGAGCTGAACGAATCGGGTGTCGATCACCTTTTCACCGACGGCCGCAAACAGAATGCGGACCTTGCGTTCTTCCTGACCTCCCCACGCCTGCTGATTGGGATGTCGCACCCACGTGCCAGACTTGAATTCCATATTGCCTTGTCCTCTCGATCCACTAAATTTTCCTGGCCGGCCTCCGCTCTCTCGAAAACAAGCGCGACACCAACCCCCGTAAAAAACACGGCAACATCCCGCTGTAATAAGACTGTCTTTAAAGGGTACCGTCGTCCTGAGCCCCGCCGCGGCCGGCGAAGGATCTCAACTTCCGAACTCGCAACCAGGCCGACTCCGAGTAGTCTTGGGGACAGTTCTTTTCTTCATCCGCTACTTCAGCAAATATTCCTGCAAAAATTCCACGGTTGCATAAAACTGAAAGTCTCGGTTCGCCTTCTTCTGGAACCCGTGCCCCTCGTCTTTGGCCATCATGTACCACACCGGCGTCCCTTGTTTCTTCAACGCCGCCACAATCTGGTCGCTTTCACTTACCGGCACCCGCGGATCGTTCTTTCCGGCCACCACCATCATCGGCTTCTTGATCTTCTCGATGTTGTTCATCGGCGCGATCCGTTCCAGAAATTCCCGCATTTTCGGATCGCGTTCGTCGCCGTACTCGACGCGCCGCAAATCCCGCCGGTAGGCTTCGGTGTTCTCCAGGAACGTCACCAGATTCGACGGGCCGACGATGTCTACCGAACACTTAATCCGGTCGCTGTAGAAAGTCGAAACTGCCAGTGTCATATGTCCGCCGTAGCTTCCGCCCATCACCGCAACGCGGCTTGCATCCAGGTCTGGCTGCGTGGCGATCCAGTCGAACAACGCGTTGATATCCTTATAAGTGCCCTCACGCAGAAATCCGTTATCGAGCTTTGTGAACGCCTTGCCGTAACCCGTCGAGCCGCGCACGTTCGGCAGGAGGATCGCGATTCCGAGTTCCTTCAAGAAATAATTGTCGGAATCGAGAAACCACGGCCGCGATTGTCCCTCCGGTCCGCCGTGAATCTCGATCAGCACTGGCCGCTTTCCCGTGAACTTCGCCGGTGGCCGGTACAGGAATCCGGAAATGTTCCTGCCATCAAACGCTTTCCACCGTACCGGCTCGGCGTCGCGAAGTCCCGTGGGATTCACCGCCGTTTCGCTCGTTGTCCAGCGCTCGATTTTTCCCGCGGCTACATCGAGTGAATAGCAGTCTCCCGGCGCACTTCCGGTTTGCAGGCCGTAGCCTAAGTCCCGATTGTTTCTATGCCAGATCAGCCCACTCATTACTCCGACAGGAAGTTTCGGCACCGCACGCTCTCTGCCCGTGGCTGAATCCAGAATATGCAGTTTGCTAAGCCCGTCTTCATTGCTTAGAAACGCGATCCACTTGCCGTCCCAGGATTGCTGAAACTCGTCGATGTCCCATGAGAGGTCCGGCGTCACGATCGTCATTTTCTTTGTTGCCAAGTCAATGTACGCCAGCCGTTGAAACTCGGAATCTTTGTCCGTCGTGACGTAAACGCCTTTTCCGTCCTTGCTGAATCGCGGACTGCCATACGCCACTTGTTCCTCGGTCTTGCGTGGCGTCAGCTCTGTTTTTTCCCCGGTCGCGGCGTCCACGATCCACAAATACGTCTCGTTGACGGAAATCCCTTCCATCAAAAGGATCTTTTTGTCGTCTGGCGACCAGTCCTGCGGTTCCCAGCCGCCTCCGCTCAATTGCGTCAACAGATGATCCGTCCTCGGGCTGGCCGGATTCATCACCCACAAATCGGTGTCCTGCTTGTTACGGCGCGTCGAAACATACGCGATCAAATCTCCGCCCGATGACCAGTGCGCCGATGTGTTTCGTGACTTTCCGTCTGTCAGCAATGTGCTGTCGCCCGATTCCAGATCGTAGTGAAAATATTGAAACCACTCGCCGCCGCCAACATCTTTCTGGAACAACAGATAGTTTCCGTCCTTTGGATGATAGGAGGCGCCGTAAACCGGGTCCGAGAAAAATGTCAATTGTTGCCGCGCACCTCCCGGCATCTTGACCACGTGCGCCTGGTACGTATTTCCAAACCGCGTCCCGATGACCATTTCCCTCCGCGCCGGGTGCCAGTCCGTCTGAAAAGCATCGCGATTTTCCGTGTAGCGCCCGACCTTCTCCGCCAGCGTCGCCGAAATGCTTGGCACATTTTCCAACACCATGCTCTCGGGAGCCGCAACTGGCGCTTCTTGCGGATGGACTACCGGCGTTGTGGCGCACAACGCCGCAATCAACAATAAGCTTCTCCTCATTTCACCCTCCTGCTCACGCCATCAGAATAGGATCCTTCCGCGACTGTCGTCCTGAGCCCGGCGCGGCCGGCGAAGGATCTCAACTTCCACTCTCGCAACCAGGCCGACAACGACTATTCTTGGCTGCGGTCCATTCTTTTCTTCATCCGCTACTTCCAGCAAATATTCCTGCAAAGAATTCCACGGTCGCGTAAAACTGAAAATCCTGGTTTTTTTGCGGAAGCCATGCCCTTCGTCTTTGCCCATCAGGTACCACACTGGCGTTCCTTGCTTTTTCGAGTTCAGACCTTCGATAATCACTCTGAAGGTCTTCGGGCCAATCAGCTTTCAGTTCAGGCAAAAACTTATACGCCTGACGCCCACAGTAGGCCACTGCGATCCGACAAGTGGAAGTGCCCTTCGTCAATCTATGAATCGCCTGAATCCACGTTTGCCGGGTGTGGCTTGTAATCCGGGGAACGGCCAAGATATCCCGCCTTACTAACCCAGACCGGTAGTTAGTTCTGCGCGCAACTATATCAGTCGCGACCGTGCTGAAGTGAACGTTTACGCCTTCCAGACCTTTGCCGTGTGAATTCGTTGTGCGCTCGCCGAATTCTTTAGCGCCAGATGCATCCAAAAATCTGCGAGATCATCTTTGGAATGAATTCCAAACAGAGCATTGGACCCATCTGGGACGCAATGGGACGCGCCTGGACGCGATTTGGCGATCGCCTAGTGCGGGACTACTCGCTCACAGCGGATGTGCACGCTCGTAGACTTACCTGCTCCGCCGACGTTCCCTCTCCATTTTGGTTTCCCAGATCAGTTCCAAAGCAAAACAGGCAGGACACACTTCAGCCTTTCCTGACTGTTTACTTCAGCACCCTTGAAGTCTTCGCGCCTCGATACTATGCGTTCGCCGCCTGCCCCTTATACGCCGGCAAAAATACTTCCTGTACAAACGTCTCAAACGATGTCGGAGTCGTGTTCTTCTCGGACCGGCGCTCCAGCGGCTTCATGTATCCGCTATTGATCGCCGCGGACATTTCGCACAGCAGTTGCGCCATATTCCTGGAGATTCCCATCCCTGTCATCGCCTGGATCACTTGCTCATCAGGCAATTGTGTGTATTCGAGGTCCGGTTTTCCGATCGCCGTGCCGACGACCTTCGCCGCTTCCGTGTACGTCACGTCCCGAGCCCCCAACAGTTCCTGCGTCTGCCGCCCCTGGAAGTTCAGCCGCAGCAAGGCCTCAGCGGCTGCCGCGCCAATGTCTCTCGTCGCAATCATCGCCAGCGGAACGTCTGCGCGAATCGGCCCCGCCATCATGCCTGAACTTCGAATGATGCCGATCTGCGCCAGCGTGTTTTCCATGAAATATCCCGCACGCAGGTGCAGTGCATTCAGCCCAGGCACTTGTGCCAGCCGCAATTCCATCTTGTGCAGTCCCACAACCGGCCCGGTCTTGTCTGGTTTGTCGGCTCCGACGCTGCTGAGCGTCACAGCGTGGGCCACGCCTCCTTTTTCCAGCGCTTTTGCGATGGATTCCGTCACGCGATCCTGATACGCGCGGAAATCGGGACTGGTCATGTCCGGCGGAATCAGCACATACACGCCTTGCGCCCCGGCAAGCGCTCGGCTCAAGGCATCCGTATCGAGAACGTCCGCTGCAAATGCGTCCGCACCGCGGCTCGCAAACGTCGCCAGTTTCTTGTTGTCACGTCCGACCACGCGGACTCTTTTGCCTTCGTCAAGTAATCTCCTGGCAACCACCGATCCCGTGTTTCCCGTCGCCCCAAGAATGACGTACATATCTTCCTCCTCTTACTCCAAGATTTCGATGCAAGCCTGAGCGGGAAGGGCACGGCGTGGCTTTGTGATACCAGGAAGCCATCCAGCTCTACTGTCGTGCAATTGTATAGTCAGCCGCGTCCGGGCTGAAGCATTCCGTTATGCCTTTCGACCCTATTGGGTTGTGAATTCGTTCTGCAATCGCCTCCTTCTTTAGGAAACCACCACCCCACTCATTTCTGACGTCCTGGAACCCGAAAAAAAGCCCGATGGAAAATAAAAAGGGAATTCCATCCATTTTCCAGTTCACTTCCGTTCCTCCCCCTACTGTTCTATGGGGTAACTAGTAGTTAGAGGGACGGAATGTCGAGTTAATCGCGCAGATGCCCACGAGCGATTGCTACCGTGCGTGAGCACGGTTTAATTGGTTGGTTCCCAGATTACTTTGCCTGTACTCTCGATATATCCTTCTTTTGCGGGTATCGTCCCACGGCTCCACTTTCTGATTCGAGCAAGGCCGTTGTGGAAGTCGTCTACCCAATCGTACGAACCGTACGGCAGGGTCACGAGGATGCGTCCCGATTTGCTGATGACGAACCAGTGAGGGCGCTTTGCAACAAGCTTTCCGACAGTCGCCACACCATCGGAAAAATGCCCGCAGTAGTTATATGCGGCGTGAATCACCATGATGCCGGTCTTATCGATATATCCGCACTGGAAGGAGTGTGAGGGGCTTTCCATCGCTATCGCCGCCAAGCCCTCTGAAAACTCTCCTGGGCTACTGCGCATACTTTCGGGAAGTGCAATCACTCGCTTGTCCGCTGGGTCAATGTAACTCTGTTCGTAGCCCCGCAGTTCTGATGGCCCCCATTCGATTCTGCCAAGATCGTTATGCCCCGGCGGCCCGCTGACCGCTCCTCCGGACCGGACCGGAGCGAGTCCCTCGTAAAAATCTTCCCACACTGAGAAGTGTGATGGTATGGCGAGCTTCCCCGCATGATCGATGAAACCGTAACCGCCATTCACAAAGACATTAGCAACACCGCCTGAAAACCAACTGGCGTACCGATACTGGTGAGGAATCACGGTTTGGCCGGATCTCTCAACATAACCCCACAACGCATGTCGATCTGCGACTGCAGCCAGGCCCTCGGAAAAGGGTAGTACCCATTTGTATTTGGGCTCGACTGCCCAGCGGCCGGTCTTGTCAATAAAGCCCCACTGGTGGTCGTTGTCCGTACCGACCGCGACCGCAGCCATTCCTTCATGAAAATCGGTCGCTCCGTAGAACGTGGTGGGAATAACGACTCTGCCGATGTGATCAATGTAACCGCTCCTAACGCCTGCCTCAGTCTTCATTGTGATTCTCGCGACCCCCTCCCGGAAGTCAGAAGCGTCGTCAAACGCTGGCTGGATAATTATTTTCCCTGTTCGATCAATGTATCCGTACTTCCCACTCACTTTGACAGGGAACAGCGCATCCGATGAGGGGCCTTCTGCCTGAGAACAAAGCGACACCGAACAGATGAGAACGAGAGTTGTGACGCAGAATTTGATCAGAACCATAGAAACTTAGCCTTCTGATTCGTACTTCGTGGAAGATGGCGATGAGATCGCCTTTGCAAATTACTATCATAAGCTCAAGCGGCAGAATTCCAGACGGATCAAAGGATGTGACGTTTTCCATATAACGAAAACTTCTGGGATTCAATTCCCCTGAAATGAAAGCTGACAGCTGAGAGCGCGGAGCTTTTCGCGCTCCCCTTTTTCATCACTTCTTGGAACCGATCGCTTCTTCCACTGCGTCCACTTCCGGCAAGGGCTCTCTGCGAAGAATCGCTGCCGCGCAAGTGCTCCCTCTACCATCGCCGTCGCGATCATCCTTATCCGCGCCTTTTCACAGTTGGGTTGTGGGTCCACTGGCTCTTGCGTTCCGGCCGGATGATGTTTCCCATCTCTTTGCGGAATGACGCCGCCATCTTTTAACAGTTCATATCCAAGCCAGCCGCCATCCTTACCATTCTTCACGTACTGAATCACCGCGAACGGGACACCTTCCAGTTCTCCGTAAAATCGCGCGCGCAGGTCCTCCACATATTCCTGCACATCTTGTTCTTTAACGATTTTCGCCACTGTCGTCCAATGCCGTTTTTCTGTTTTTGCGATCTGGGAGATATTTTTTTCCGGCGACGAATTGCTGCTTGATGCGTTCCCTTTGTGGGAAGGGAATTGAAGTGGTGCCCGCCCGGGAGCGCTTTTTTCTCGGAACTTCACGGTTCCTCGTTGGATTGCCGTGACCCGCTGCGATGTGGAGGCCAGAATCTGTCTGAGATCGTTCTGCTGCAATGCGAACTGAGTTTGCTGAAAAATCTTCCGATCGACGCTTAATGCTTCTGCCCATGAAAACACTTCCGCTGTTCCGCTGAATTCATTTCGACGTTCACATGTTATCTGCGTGCTGATCACCGGGATCATAACGCTGGTCCCCGCAACAGCGCGATGGCGGACTGTCCGTATTCGGGCTCTCAATCCTGAAGCGCATGCAAGAGGTCGGTATGGGCGTCGATCTGTCGCACTGCGGGGACCAGACCACCCTTGATGCACTAGAGGCTGCGAATAAACCTGTACTGTGCACACACGCGACCTGTCGTACGCTGATCCCGGGCCCGTTCTTGGAGTTGCTGCTTGAACTGAGCGAGCGCATATCGCAAAACGTCATCGCTGAGCACTTCCTGCCTAAGCCCTTCGAGTACTTCCCGTTCGAGGCTGTCCTGTCGGATGTGCAGGCCGTTCTTGCAGATTCCCCGGGTGTGCTTCAGTTTCACGGCACCGCAGCGACAAAGGTATTCGCGTCGAGCAGACAATTAGAAGGGCCGGAAAGCGCCTGTACTCCCGCATCCGCTCGAGCAAGAAGCCTGTATAGGTGAAGCGATCATCATTTTCCCTTCTGGTGTCAGCGTGATTTTTCTCGACGTGCTTTGCAATTTCTGCACGTGCTAGTTGCGGTTCGCCAGACAATACCGACTGCAGGCTTCGGAGGCGGACTTTGACGAATCGTCACGCGTCACGGAGCTGCAATTGAATACTTTGAGATTCCGCGACGGCGAGCTTCGTTTTGATTGCGCCAACTCGCGTCCCAATCCAGCGATTTTCTCGACCATCGCTCCGAGCCTCAGTCCCATGGCGATGGACTCCAGGCAGCTCCGCCTCCGGCGAGCTAGACCCGGCGAGTCATGGCTTTGATCTGCAGTAGCCGTCTCGCCCTGCCGCGAAACCCGCTCCATGAAGCGTCCGCTATCATCCAAATTCTCTACCGGGACGATGAAGCGATAGCCTCGTCGGGGCTTGAACGGCAAGGCCTTGCGCAGCGGGATTTGATCCCGCAATTCGGATCGGAAAGTGCTGTTTCGATGTTTCTTGCAGGACAACGGAGACTTACGCTCGAGCAGGTACGAAAATTAAGCTCACGGTTTAAACTTCCTGCCGATGTTTTCGTTCGAAGCCTATACCTAAGGGCTGCAGAGACCTCCTCGGAGCTGCGAAATTACTGGACAAGATGGAGTTGTCAGACGAGTTGATTCCGGCGATTCTCGAACTGGCATCAACGGGAACCACACAGGGCTTGAGTTGATTTAGGCGGTCACCCTGAAATGCACCTGTGGCAGTACCGAGCATGTCTTGCCCCCCGGCACCGCTGTCCACTTCAGTCGCTGCATGCACTTCCCTAGCGACTGACAGCGCACTGGCCTCGGCTGTTTTGCGCGCTGTACGCCACTGCAATTCTCGCCGCCAATCGCGCATTAGCGATGAGCAAAGCGATGTTCGTCGCCAAGGTCTTGCCGCGGCTCGTCCGTCCCACCTCTTCCAGCAAAAACGGTGTCACACTTTTGCCGCGAATCCCGGCGAGTTCCGCGGCCTCCAAAGCGCTCACAACCAGCGATTCGATTTCCGCACGCTCCAGCGCGCTTTCTGCCGGCGGAGGATTCGCAATCACGATACCCGCACTAAATGCCTGCCCGAAGCAGCCAAGTGCCCATTGAATGCGCAGCAAGCGTGCTACATCATCCGGCGAATCCACGCGATGCTGCAACGGCAAACCGCTTCCCCACGAGTAAAATGCGGGAAACTCATTCGTGCCATAGCCTACCACTGGGATTCCCAGCGTCTCCAGAACTTCGACGGTGCGCGGCAAATCAAGGATCGCCTTCGCTCCGGCGCAGACGACCGCCACCGGTGTTCGCGAAAGTTCCGTCAAATCCGCGGAGATATCGTAGGTATTTTGGCTGCCTCGGTGTACTCCGCCGATCCCACCGGTCGCAAGAACATGTATGTCCGCCCGCGCTGCGATGAACATTGTCCCGGCTACGGTGGTAGCTCCAGGCCGACCCGAAGCCAGTACTGCGGAAACGTCAGAACGGCTGACTTTAGCGACATCTTGGGCTTCCGCAAGGAACGCGATCTGCTCGTTTGTCAGCCCCACAACCATCTTGCCGTCAAGGATTCCGATTGTTGCCGGCGTCGCCCCTGCCTCTCGCACGACCGCTTCCATCTTCCGCGCTGTTTCGAGATTGAGTGGCCGCGGGAGCCCATGCGCAATCACGGTGGACTCCAGCGCGACTACCGGTGCCCGCCGCTCCAGCGCCTCCGCAACATCCTCTCGAACCGAAATCAGCCCATCCACCTGATCCTCCAGCCGGCTCTTACTGCCAAATTCCCGCAGCACGTTCTCTGCATGATAACGCGAATCTGACGCGTCCGATTCCTGGGTGCTCAGATGTACGAACGATCCAATGTCTGGCGACGTGATAAAGTGAAGCGTCATGCTTAGGCGTCTTGCCGGTCCTGGTGAAATCCTCGTGCTCGGCGACGTCAACATCGACATTATCGCCCGCGTAAAATCATTCCCCGAGCCCGGTGAAGAATGCCTCACTCAGCGTCTCGAGCTGCACTGCGGCGGCGTGGGTGCCAATTGCGCTTTTGCTTTGCGCCAATGGGGCATTTCCCCACGCCTTGTGGCCTGCATTGGGCAAGATGATTTCGCCGCCTTGCTCCTCAGAACGCTCGCGAACTATGGTGTGGACGTGAGTCACGTCCAGCAAACCTCTGCAGCGGTGACTGGCCTGCTCTACATCAACGTCACGCCCAACGGACAGCGCACATTCTTCGGGAGCCGCGGCGCAAATCGCCTTCTTAGGCGCATGCCCAGCGCGTGCCGCATGTTGAACCGAGCGATGGCAGTTAGCATGATGGGCTACAGCTTCCTCGATCCCGGTCCCGAGGCAACTGCGAAACAACTGCTGAATGCGGTCCACGCCCACGGTGGCTGGGTCTCCTTGGACATAGGTATGGAGCCGAGCGAACAGATCCCTAGCAAAATTCTGCAGATTGTCGAGCATGTGGACCTTCTCTTCGTCAGCAGTGCTGAAGCCGCTGTCCTCACCGGTGTTCGCGACCCACGGAAATCCTACCAACAGCTTGAGAAAGCTGGAGCCTGTAATGTCGTTATGAAGCTGGGAAAACGCGGTTGCTTGATTCTCAATGAGGGCAAGGTATGCCGCGTTCCCTCATTTGCTGTGCGCACGGTTGACACTACCGGGGCCGGAGATGCCTTTGCCGCCGCGTTCCTCCAAGCGCGTCTACGCGGCTGGCCCCACGCCGAGGCTGCACTCGCCGCCAACGCCGCCGGAGCCGCCGCAGTCGCCAAGGCAGGGGCAGGCGAAAACATGCCGACCCTGCGGCAAATCGCCCATATCGTGCGCACACAGCGCGGGATACCATTCGATCCCGGGTCCTCCGCCGCATCAGGAAACTGGCCGAAACCTGTCCAAACGGGAAAACCATGATGTACTGATGACTAAAATCCCGTATTTTGTTTTGATTCGAAACTCTCGGGCACATTCAGGGCGTAAGGACGTGGGGATCTGTTTCCCTGCCTTGCTGTTTCAACGGTCGGGCGGCGGGGGATAGGCTAAATTCTGTGGAACGCGTGGTGCATGCCGGGCCCCGGAACGGAACTGGCTGGCATTCGGGAACGAAATCAGAACTAGGAGGGCAGGGAACTGACTCCAATTGACTCCAATTGGAACTTGGCGGAAACGGCAACGTCTAGAAGCGTCGAGAGTTAGAAGTGGGGAGTTTGGGTGCGACTCCCACACGCTTCCGCCAAGCTCCTGAAAACAAAAACCTGAGCGGTTGATTTTGTGCCAATTGGCACAACTGTACTGATTGAGCAATACAGGTTGCGGCACAGCGGCATCGGCAAGCTCAGTTCGGTTCCTAATTTCAACGAGTTAGAAAACCATGGTTTTGAGATGATTTTTGAGGACAGAGCCCTAAACCGAATGGTTGCTACTACGCCTTGATCGTTTCGGCGGCAGCGTCCCACACGACCGCGCTTCTACGGAAATAAGATTCATTGGCCATGTGGCAGGCCAGCGCCGCATGGTGGCCGAATACTACATCTTCGACAACCGGCTGGCGGGTGCGGACAGCCTGGAAGAAATTCCAGAGATGCGGTTTGAGCTCTCCGGAGGAAACGGAGCTGTAGCTGAAGCCCTCCGAAATTGTTTCTTCGCCCGGCGGCAGGTCATGCTCCTCGTGCCATTTCTTGACATATTCTTCGCGTAGTTCCTTAGGGAAACTTTGGGCGTAATAGCTTGGAGATTCGTCGTTACCGCTTTGCGGAAGGTAATTGATGGTGTGCCCCGAAACTTCGAGGATGCCCTTCGAGCCCAAAAAACGGTAGCCGTCATGAGTTTCGGTGCCGAGGTTCAGCCGTACGTACACAGGATGTGAGCCATAATCGAAAAGTGCGGCGTGAACATCCGGCATGTTGCGCCCGTCCTTCCAGCGCAAGATCCCGCCTGTTGCCAGGCACCGCTTTGGAGGCTCATTTAGGCCGAGCATGAAGAGCATGCCGCTGATGAGGTGAACCATGAGATCGCCGGCGACACCGGTCCCATATTCCTTCCAGCAGCGCCAGCGCGTAAAGAGTTTGGGATCGAACGGACGTTTTGGTACGTCGCCCTGCCAAGTGTCCCAATCGACCGTCTGCGGGGAAAGATCGGGCGGCAGTGGATACTGCCAGGCTCCATCGGGACTGTTTCGTCCAAGGGCGACCTCGACCATCATCAATTCACCGATAATGTTTTTTTCCAGAAGTTCCTTTGCCTTCGCGTATAGAACCGAACTGACACCTTGGGAGCCGATTTGCACGATGCGGCCGCTGGACTTAGCGGCTTTGACCATTTCGAGGCCGTCAGCCGCGGAATGCGACATGGGCTTCTCGCAATAGATGTCTTTTCCCGCGAGAACGGTAGCGACAACGATTTTCTTGTGCCAGTGATCAGGCACAGCTGCGATGATGCAGTCGATTTCCTTGTTGTTCAGAAGTTCCTGGTAGCGTCTTGTTGTCGAGACGCCGGCCCCGGCGATTTCCTTGGCCAGGCGATGCCTGCCGTCATAAAGGTCACAGGCAGCAACGCATTCGACTCCCGGCAGCTGAATGGAATTTCTGAGCAGATCGGAACCTTGCATGCCGATGCCGATAATGCCGAATCGTACGCGGTCGCTGGGCGGCACGTCCAGGTAGTCGGCTGCTTCGAGGCGCGAGTCTCCGAGAAACATGCTCTTTGCGCCAGCGATAGCCGCGGCCGCACCCGCACTGCGCTGGAGGAATATCCGCCGGGAGAGATGTCTTGTCATTGTCCGTTCCTTGCCTCCGAAATCGATGAAGTCTCGGATCTAAACGTGTTTAAGTCAAGAAGACCATAATCGCGGGGGTGGCAACGGCGGTATATTGGCCGGCGAAGGACAGCGCGCCCGTCTTCCGGTTGATTCGATACGTCGTGATTCCGTCAGCTCTTTGATTACACGAGTAGAGGTAGTTCCCCGCGGGATCGATAGTAAAACTGCGCGGATAGTCGCCCCGAGTCCATTCCTCTGCGACAAGCGTAAGTATTCCGTCATCGTCGATCGAGAACCACGCGATGGTGTCATGCAGCCGGTTCGCAGCATAAAGAAATCTTCCGTCCGGGGAGATCATAACCTCCGAGGTAAAATTCGTCCCTTTGAAGTCTTTGGGCAACGTTGAAACGGTTTGCTTCGCCGTCAACTTTCCCTTTTCAGCGTCATAGTCGTATGTTACCAACGTCGATCCTTCCTCTTGAAGCGAGTAAAACCATTGTCCGCTGGGATGAAAAGCGAAGTGGCGCGGCCCGTCGCCGGGAGGCAGCGGCACGCTGGCAGGATTGACTTGAGAGAGTTTGCCCGTCTCCACATCGAACTTCCAAATGAAGATCTCGTCCAATCCAAGATCGCTCGCTAGGACGAACTTACCCGCGGGATCAGCCTGAATCATGTGTGCGTGCGGCTTATCATGGCCGCTGATGGCAAAACTTCCAGGAGGTGCGCTGGTTGCACGGATTGAACCTATCGTGCCGCTGTTGTGTATGACATCAGTAGCGACACCGAGCTCGCCGTTCGGGCGCACAGGGAATACTGCCACCGTTCCGCCGTGATAGTTGGCTACGAACACGTACTTGCCAGAAGGATGGACGCTGAGGTGGGCAGGGCCCGCTCCTTCGGAACTGACGGTATTTAGTATCGTAATACGCCCCGTTGGCCGATCAATCGAGTAGGCGCTGACAGAGCCGGAGTTGGTGCCCTTGTAATTGGAGATCTCGTTTGCTGAATACAAGTGCGTTCGGGAAGGATTGAGAGCCAGCCAGGACGGGTTCGAGTCACTAGGAAAGACGTCGCGTTGTCGCAGAGCCCCGGTCGCATCATTCATCTCGAATAGGTAAATCCCCTGCCCACGACCGATCGCGCCCTCCGGACCTTGGGGGGAGCTGTAAGTACCCACGTAAGCCAGAACCGGCCTCCCGAGAGACATGAATCCCGGTCCCGTTAAGGCGAGGGCCGCAGAGCCTCGTATGAACTCGCGGCGTGAGCTTTTGCCGAGACGGTGACCTTGCATCAGCAGATCCTCCGTTTAGTGCGCAAGAGGGTCAGGGCGAAGCTGGAAATGTAATACCTTGCTCGTCGTTCCTTTACCACCTTCCGCGTGAAAAGGAGTTCGAGTGCCGTAGGTAGCCCACAGGCCTTTTCCCTTCCAACCAGCCTTCGGATCGTCGATCCGGCCGTCCATCCCTTTCGCGTAGAATCCCATGGGATACGGGACACGAAGCACAACGAACTTCCCGCTGTCGGGCAATAGCGCAAGAAGCGCATCATTTCCGTTGCCGGTGGCAATAGGCACGTTCTTTCCCAGTCCAAACGTGTCGAACTGATCCACCCAATCGTAATAACTGGCCTCGGCGCTTCCTGGATCAGTAACCCCCTGCAACTGCGGCCCCGGTAGTTGATAGAGCTTCCAACCTTCCGGGCAATGTTGCCCAGTCGCAGTTGGCCCGTTGAGCGGGCCTTTGCACTTGCCCCGGTCGAAGCTCGCCAAATGCCCGCTAGCAATCACCGTCCATACAACGCCTTTGCGATCGATGTCGAGCCCACGCGGCGAGAACCCGTGAACGGGAGCTTTTGGATTGTTCCAGGGCAGTTCGTAGATTTCTGCTAGAGCGGTTGCCGGGGGATTTGGCCCGGGGGTTAACCGAACGACTGCACCCGGGAATCCTAGCACCGTTCCCCAGATCGACCCATCCACCGGACTCACGGTGACGCCGTAGAAAGCGGCGTTTATCCGCTTGTCCTTTGTGGGGTTGATGGGCTGATCAGGCTCCACATACTCATCGCGTTTTCCATTTGCATTGGTGTCGAGGATAAGTGCGGTCCAGCCCTGCGACTTCTGTTCATCGTGGGTTTCGTCGAACATCTTTGTATTCAGCCACCCTACAGCTCCTCCTCCGCCACCGCTACTCGTCCACAACGTATTGTTTGCA
>Ga0207646_10003803_pt1 | contig 16792 bp, 10 predicted proteins | sample KBSK5502metaG_FD_184343 | JGI IMG/M metagenome (GOLD analysis project Ga0207646, IMG submission 184343) | Corn, switchgrass and miscanthus rhizosphere microbial communities from Kellogg Biological Station, Michigan, USA - KBS K5-50-2 metaG... | ecosystem: Host-associated > Plants > Roots >... | reverse complement strand
CGCGCGAGGTGCCCGGGCGGATCAGCATCTGGGCGCGGGAGATGCCCGCCTCCGACCTGCGGGCCGCGGTGATCGAGGCGGTGGGCATGGCGGCAAGCGCCGAAGCGACGCCTCTCCCGAGCCAGAATGCGCCGCGGCGGCTGGACCTGCGGCCGGAGGAGCTGGCGGTCGAGGAGCTCGATCTCGCCGGCCTCGTCGCCAGCGGCGGCCGGTGGACCGCCCTCGTCTATTCTCCGGCCGGCGTGCTCTACGTGTACCGCGCTGGCGATCGGCTCGCCAATGGCGTCGTCAGCGCGGTGGAATCGACCGACGTCCTGCTGCAGACCGAGGAGGGTCCGCTACGCATCGCCCTCCCTGTTCCCGCCAGATGAAGAGGGCCCGGGAGGAAGCCTCCCGGGCCCAGGTACTGTTTGGGGGTATTGCGCCCCCGAGCGCCCCTCGAAGGGCGCGTGTGTTGCGTTTTCTGATCCGATCGGCCCGCTAGGGCCCGACGCAGCCCGGTGGACTGCCCTCATGCTGCATAGGACATCACCTCCGCTGCGAACGTCGTACGCTACGTACGCTACGACCGTCTTCGGAAGAGTCCCCGGGCGGGCGGACTCCGATTCCAATATCGGCCTCGCGACGGCGAGTGTCAAGAGAAAAATGAACGGCGGCTCAGCGTCGAGAAAGCGTCCGTTGCCTATCGCACTTCCCAGGTGTCGCCGGCGCGCAGCAGCTGCGCGAGGTCGCCCGGGCCCTTCTTCTGGACCGCGAGGCGGACCTGCTCGTTCATCCCCGCCTCGTAGCGCGGCGCGTCGACCGCGCGCAGCACGCCCAGCGGAGTCGGGAAGCCGGGGGTGCCGTCCATGCGGGAGAGCAGGAAGGCGTAGGCGGGGTTCGGATGACGCTCGTCGTGGACGATGAGGTCCTTCTCGCTGATGCCATTGCCGAGCGTGACCACCTGCAGCTCGATGCCGTTCATCCGGATGCCCTTGTCCCGGTTCTTGCCGAACACGAGGGGTTGGCCGTGCTCGATGGCGATGGTGTTGTCGTCGCGCACGTCGCGCTCGGTGAGGCTCTCCCACGCCCCGTCGTTGAAGATGTTGCAGTTCTGGAGGATCTCGATGAACGCCGTGCCCTGGTGGGCGGCCGCCCGCTTGAGCGTCGCCTTGAGGTGGGACTGGAACACGTCCACCGAGCGCGCCACGAACGTCGCCTCGGCGCCGAGGGCGAGGGAGAGCGGGTTGAACGGCCGGTCCACGGAGCCGTACGGCGTGGACTTGGCCTTCTTGCCCATCTCGGAGGTCGGCGAGTACTGGCCCTTGGTGAGGCCGTAGATCTTGTTGTTGAAGAGCAGGACCTTCAGCCCCACGTTGCGGCGGATCATGTGGATCGTGTGGTTGCCGCCGATCGAGAGCGCGTCGCCGTCGCCGGTGGCGACCCACACCTCCAGGTCGGGCCGCGTGATCTTGAGGCCCGTGGCCACTGCGGGCGCGCGGCCGTGGATCGTGTGAAACCCGTAGGTGTTCATGTAGTACGGGAACCGGCTCGAGCAGCCGATCCCCGAGATCACCACGAACTTCTCCTTGGGGATGCCCAGCTCCGGGAAGACCGACTGCACGGCGGAGAGGATTGCGTAGTCCCCGCAGCCGGGGCACCAGCGGACCTCCTGGTCGGTCTGGAAGTCCTTCTTCGTGTAGACGGGTAATGTCGCGGTCATCGGAGTTCTCCCAGCACCTGCTCGATCTTGCCTTCGACCTCGGACTGCTTGAACGGCTTGCCCTGGATCTTGTTGAGCCCCTCGGCGTCGACCAGGTACTTCGCACGAAGCACCCACAGGAGCTGTCCCATGTTCATCTCGGGAACCACGACCTTCCGGTAGCGCTTCAACACTTCGCCGAGGTTCTTCGGCAGCGGGTTCAAATGGCGCAGGTGGACGTGGCCGATCCGTCTGCCCTTCGCCCGCTGCGCGCCGAGCGCGGCCGTGATCGGTCCGTAGGTCGAGCCCCAGCCCACCAGGAGCAGGTCGCCGTCCGGGTCCCCCGCCGGGGCCACGTCCGGGACGTCCTGGACGACGGCGGCCACCTTGGCCGCGCGCAGCCGCACCATGCGCTCGTGGTTCAGCGGCTCGTAGTTGACGTTGCCCGTCACGTCCTGCTTCTCGAGCCCGCCGATGCGGTGCTCGAGGCCCGGGGTGCCGGGCACCGCCCACGGCCGGGCGAGCGTGTTGGGGTCACGCGTGTAGGGCATGAAGCCCTCGCGCTCGGTCCGATACCTCACCGGGATCTCGGGCAGCTGGTCGAGGGTCGGGATCTTCCACGGCTCGGCGCCGTTGGCGAGGTAGCCGTCGGAGAGCACGATCACGGGCACCATGTACTTCAGCGCGATCCGGCTGGCCTCGAGCGCCATCCAGAAGCAGTCGCCCGGCGTGGCCGCGGCGAGGATCGGGATCGGCGCCTCGGAGTTGCGGCCGAAGAGGGCCTGGAAGAGGTCGGCCTGCTCGGTCTTCGTGGGCAGCCCCGTCGACGGCCCGCCGCGCTGGATGTTGCAGATCACGATCGGCAGCTCCACCGCGATCGCGAGCCCGATGGCCTCCATCTTCAGCGCCATGCCCGGGCCGGAGGTCGTGGTGATCGCGAGCGCTCCCCCGTAGGCGGCGCCGATCGCCGAGGTCACGGCCGCGATCTCGTCCTCGGCCTGGAACGTCATCACGCCGAACTCCTTGTACATGCTGAGCTCGTGCAGGATGTCGGAGGCGGGCGTGATCGGATAGCTCCCCTGGAACAGCGTGATCCCCGCCTTGCGGGCGGCGGCCACGAAGCCGAGGGCGAGCGCGGTGTTGCCGCTGATGTTGCGGTAGAGGCCGGGCTCGAGCTTGGCCGCCGGCACTTCGTAGCGGACCTGGAACGCCTCCGTCGCGTCGCAGTACGCGTAGCCGGCCTTCATGGCCAGCTTGTTGGCCTCGGCCAGCACCGGCTTGCTCCCGAACTTCTCGTCGAGCCACTTGTACGTGTGGTCCATCGGCCGGTTGTAGAGCCAGTAGCACATCCCGAGGGCGAAGAAGTTCTTGCACCGGTCCATCGACTTCGCGTCGAGGCCGAGGTCGCGCAGCGCGAGCCGCGTGAGCTTGGTCAGCTCCACCGGGAAGAGCCGGTAGCCGTCGAGCGAGTGGTCTTCGAGGGGGTTGGTCCTGGCCTGGGCCTTTTTGAGGTCGACTTCCTTGAAGTTGTCCACGTTGACGATGAGGATCCCGCCCGGCTTGAGGTCCGCCACGTTCGTGGCGAGGGCGGCCGGGTTCATGGCCACCAGCACGTCCACCGCGTCGCCGGGCGTGAAGACGTCTCGGCTCGAGAAGTTGATCTGGAACCCGCTCACCCCGGGCAGCGTTCCCGCCGGGGCGCGGATCTCGGCCGGGAAGTCCGGAAAGGTCGCCAGGTCGTTGCCGAACACGGCCGCGGTGTTCGTGAACTGGCTTCCCGTGATCTGCATCCCGTCCCCGGAGTCTCCGGCGAACCGGATGACCGCCTGGTCCAGGGTTTCCCGTTTCCGGGGGAGGGTTTCGATCGTCGCCATGGTCCCTAGATCCTCCGCTCACGGGGGCGCATGCTTTCGCCCCCGTCAACTGCTGGCAAGGAGCAAGTATACCGCCGCCGGCCCCTCGGGCCAATCGGGACCGGTATCCCGCAGATAGCCAACGAACAGAGGCTGCGCTTACGCTCGGGCGACAAGGGGGCGCGCCGCCGCGCCCCCTTGCTCAATGACGACCGCCTGGCGCACCAGCTCTTCCTGCTCCTTCACGTGCACCTTGTGCGAGCCGGGGGCGGGGGCGGCGCTCTCGGCGCGGCCCACGTAACGCGGTACGCGCCGGCCAGGGTCGCGCACGACGCCGTCGAGGAATTGCTCGCGCACGAAGCGCCACGCGCCCATGTTCCGCGGCTCTTCCTGGGCCCAGAGCAGCTCCGCGTCCACGGGATAGCGCGCGAGCACGCGGGCGATCTCCGCCGCCGGCACCGGGTAGAACTGCTCCAGACGGACGAGCGCGACGTGGTCGACGCGCAGGTCCTCGCGCGCCTTCAGCAGGTCGTAGTAGAGCTTGCCGGCGGTCAGGACGACGCGGCGGACCCGGCCCGGGTCGGCCTGGGGATCGTCGAGCACCTCCTGGAAGCGGCCCTCGGCCAGATCCTCGAGAGAAGAAACGCAGCGGGGGTGACGCAGCAGGCTCTTGGGGGTCATGACCACGAGCGGCTTCTCCACCGGGTCACGGCCCTGAAGGCGGAGCAGGTGGAAGTAGGACGAGGGCGTGGACGGATAGCAGACCCGCATGTTCGCCTCGGCGCTCAGCGTCAAGAAGCGCTCGATGCGCGCGCTGCTGTGCTCCGGCCCCTGTCCCTCGTGGCCGTGCGGCAGGAGCAGGACGAGCCCGTTCGGCTGACCCCACTTCGTCTCGGAGGCCACGAGGAACTGGTCGACGATGACCTGGGCGCCGTTGAAGAAGTCGCCGAACTGCGCCTCCCACATCACGAGGGCCCGGTGCTCGGCCACCGCGTAGCCGAACTCGAAGCCCATCACCGCCGCCTCGGAGAGCAGCGAGTCGTACACCTCGAAGCGCGTGCCCGAGGGCGCGAGCGCGTTGAGCGGCACGTACTCGCGGCCGGTGCGCACGTCGAAGAGGACGGCGTGCCGCTGGGAGAAGGTCCCGCGGCCGGAGTCCTGTCCCGAGAGCCGCACCGGGACGCCCTCGAGGAGGAGCGTCCCCCACGCGACCGCCTCGGCCGTCGCCCAATCGACGTCGCCCCGGCCCTCCAGCAGCTCCGCCCTCTTCTTGATGTGCGGAAGCAGCTTCGGGTGCAGCTCGAAGCCTTCGGGCACGGTGCCGAGGGCCTTCAGCGTGGTGCGCAGGCGGCCCCACATGGCCGACGCGTCGACGACGGGCGGCGGCTCCGGCGCGCGCCGGGTGATGGCGGCCAGCGGTCCCGCCTCTCCCTCGCGCTGCACGTGCGCCTTCTTCTCCGCCCACAGGGCGTCCAGCTCCTGCCGGCTGAGGACCCCGTTGCGGACGAGCTGCTCTCCATAGAGGTGGGCCACGGAAGGATGGCTCTTGATCTTGGCGTACATCAGCGGCTGGGTGTAGCTCGGCTCGTCGCCCTCGTTGTGTCCCCAGCGCCGGTAGCCCCACAGGTCGATCACGACGTCGCGCTTGAAGCGCTGTCGGTACTCGTGGGCGAGGGCGGCCACGTGCACCGCGGCCTCCGGGTCGTCGCCGTTGACGTGGAGCACGGGCGCCTGGACCATCTTCGCGACGTCGGTGCAGTAGGTCGACGAGCGCGCGTCCTCGGGGTTGGTGGTGAATCCGATCTGGTTGTTGATCACCACGTGCACGGTGCCGCCGGTCGTGTAGCCCTCGAGGCCGGCGAGGTTCAGCGTCTCGGCCACGATCCCCTGCCCGGCAAAGGCCGCGTCCCCGTGAAGGAGGATCGGGAGGACCCGGGCGCGCTCGCGGTCGCCGACCGCGTCCTGCTTGGCCCGGACCATGCCCTCCACCACGGGATCGACCCACTCCAGGTGGCTCGGGTTGGGGGCGACCATGACCTTCAGCGTCTCTCCGGTGTCCGCGTGATGGGTGCCCGCCGCGCCGAGGTGGTACTTCACGTCGCCCGAGCCCTGGGTGGAGTTGGGGTCCACGTTGCCCTCGAACTCCGAGAAGATCTGGGCGAGCGGCTTGCCGATCGTGTTCGCGAGCACGTTGAGCCGGCCGCGGTGGGACATCCCGATCACGGACTCGCGCACGCCGGCCCGGGCCGCGTCGGAGAGCACCTTGTCGAGGAGCGGGATCGCGGTCTCTCCGCCCTCGAGCGAGAAGCGCTTGTGGCCGATGTACTTCGCATGCAGGAAGCGCTCGAAGCTCTCCGCCTCCACCAGCTTCTCGAGGATGCGGCGGCGTCCCGCGGCGTCGAGGTTCATGCGGTTGCGCGAGGACTCCATCCGCTCCTGGAGCCATTCCTTGCGCTCGGGGTCCGCGATGTACATGTACTCGACACCGATCGTCCCGCAATAGGTGTCGCGCAGGACCTCCAGGATCTCCCGCAGCGTCGCGCGGTCGCGGCCCGACAGCCCGTTGGTGAAGAACTCCCGGTCGAGGTCCCACAGCGTCAGGCCGTAGGTCGCGGGGTCGAGGTCCTTGTGGGGAGCGCGCTTGGAGTCGAGCGGGTCCAGGTCGGTGACGAGGTGCCCGCGCACGCGGTAGGCGTGGATGAGCTGGAGGACGCGCGCCTGCTTCTCGACCTGCTCTTCGCTGCCCGCGGGCCCGAAGAGCCCGGGCGTGACGTCGATCTCCCACCGGACCGGCCGGTGGGGCAGCTTGACGTCCTCGAAGATCCGCTCGTAGAAGCCGTCCTCACCCTTGAGGAGATCCTCGAGCCGGGCCAGGAAGAGGCCCGACTCCGCGCCCTGGATGATCCGGTGGTCGTAGGTCGACGTCACGGTCATGACCTTGCTGATCCCGAGGAGCGACAGCGTACGGGGCGCCATCGAGCGGTACTCGGCCGGGAAATCGAGGGCCCCGGTGGCCACGATCAGCCCCTGCCCGGGCATGAGCCGCGGCGCGGAGGCGGTCGTGCCCACGGTGCCGGGATTGGTCAGGGAGACGGTGGTGCCGATGAAATCGTCGGGGCTGATCGTTCCCTTGCGGGCCCGCGCGACCAGGTCGTCGAAGGCCTTCAGGAAGCCGGCGAAGTCGAGCTTGCTCGCGTCCTTGATGTTGGGGACGAGCAGCGTGCGCGTCCCGTCCTTCCGCTGGACGTCGACCGCGATTCCGAGCCTCACCGCGTCGCGCTGGATGCGGTGGGGCGCCCCCTCGAGCTCGGCATAGGCATCGTTGAGCCGCGGGAACGTGTCGAGGGCGCGCAGGATCGCCCATCCCACGAGGTGGGTGAAGCTGATCTTTCCGCCTCCGGTCGCGTCGCGGTGCTTGTTCAGCAACCGCCGGTTCTCCTCGAGCGTGCGCACCGGCACCAGCCGCATCGACGTGGCGGTGGGGATGGTGAGGCTCGCCTCCATGTTCTCGACGATGCGGGCGGCGCCGCCGCGGATCGGGGTGGCGATGTCGCCGGGCAGGATCGCGGGTACGACGAGGGCCTGGGAGCGCGTTCGGGCCGGAGTCGAGGGCTCCGAGCGCACCAGCCCGACGGGCCGCGGCGCGGAGGAGGAGGACGAGGGGGCGGCCTGTTCACGCGGGGCCGGCGCCGGCGGGGTCACGCCCATCATCCGGTCGAAGTACTCGCGCCAGCTCGGGTCCACCGAGTTGCGGTCGAGCCGGTACTGCTCCAGCAGCTCGAGGGCGAACGTGTAGTTCCCCCCGAAATCGGCGACGAGAGAATCGATGAGGGGATCGGCCGCTGTTTCCGCCATGTCCAGCGAGTCTATGCCCGCGCCAGGACCTCGATCAACCCTTGGTCCGAGGTCCGGCGAGACGGTGCCTGCTCGACTCCTATAATCAATTGATTGTACATCGGTTATCGCCATGGCGCCACTGGCCGACAAGATTTCACTTGCGCGCCTGGAACATTAGTACCAAACTTAACGTCGTTAACCTCGCGATGTCACGCGGGGTGATGGAGCGAGGAGAGGCGATGGGGATCGTTCAGCGGCGCGAGCGGGAGCGCGAGGAGATCCGGCGCAAGATCCTCGACGCCGCCCACGACCTCTTCGCGCGCGAGGGCTACGACCGCGTCACCATGCGGCGGATCGCGGACGCGATCGAGTACTCGCCCACCACGATCTACAACCACTTCGAGGACAAGGACGACCTCGTCCAATCGCTCTGCGAGGAGGACTTCTTTCGGCTGCTGGGCGCCTTGCAGGCGGAGCCGCCGCCGGCCGATCCCGTGGAGCAGATCCGGCAGCTCGGCCTCGCCTACGCTCGCTTCGGTGTCGAGCACCCGAACCACTACCGGTTCATGTTCATGACGCCCGCGAAGTTCGAGAACATCCACGAGCTGAGCGGCTCCGGCCAGCAGGCCTTCGGGCTGCTGCACTCGGCGGTCGAGAAGGCGATCTCCGGCGGCGCCTTCCGCCCCGGCAACGCCGACGCGGTGGCCCAGGTCCTCTGGGCGAGTCTCCACGGCGTGGTGGCCCTGCTCATCACGCTGCAGCCACCGCACTGGCCCCACGCTCCCGCCGTGCCCGACCTGGTCGCGCGCGTCGTCGAGAACTCCATCCGGGGCCTGCTCGCCACGCCGGCGAAGAGCTGAGCGATGGTGTCCCTCGCCCGCAAGAATCTCCTGCACGACCGGCTCCGGTTCTTCATCACGGTGGCCGGCGTGGCCTTCGCGGTGACGCTGGTCCTCGTCCAGGTCGGCCTCTTCATGGGGCTGCTCGACAAGGCCACCGTGACGATCGAGCACGCGAGCGCGGACATCTGGGTCACCTCGAAGGAGACGCCGAACGTCGACTTCGCCCACAACTTCCCGGAGACCACCGTGCTCCGCGTGCGCGGCGTGCCGGGGGTGGCGCGGGCCGACAACCTCGTCATCCAGTTCATGAACATCCAGCTCCCGACCGGCGCGGAAGAGGGCTGCCTCGTCTAAGCGCTCGAGGACTTCCGGGCCTGGAACCTGCCGTGGAACGTCCAGGGCGCCGACGTGCGGGACCTTCGACGCGGGCGCTACCTGCTCATGGACCGCTCGGCCGAGCGCCGCTTCGGGCCCTTCGCCGTGGGCGACTACCGGGAGATCCTGGGCCGGCGCTTCAAGATCATCGGCACGACCACCGGCGCCGCCTCCTTCACCACCGCCCCCATCGTCTTCATGGACTACGGCAACGCGCAGGAGCTGTCGGACGTCATCCGCAACAAGGCCAGCTACGTGCTCGTGAAGGTCGCGCCGGGCGCGGACCCGCAGGCCGTGGCCGCCGCCATCCGGCGCGTCGCGCCCTACAACGACGTCTACACGCGTGACGAGTGGGCCCGCCGCTCGCGTTCGTACTGGATCGTCTCCACCGGCCTCGGCATGAACATGGGCGTCACCGTGTTCCTCGGCATCCTGGTCGGGATCGTGGTCGTCGCGCAGACGCTCTACACCTCGGCGGTGGAGCACGTGAAGGAGTTCGGGACGGTGAAGGCCATCGGCGGCTCGAACTGGGACATCTACCGCATCCTCGGCGAGCAGGCCCTGATCGCGGCGGTGGTGGGCTTCGCGGTCGGCGGGCTCATGTCGTGGGCCATCCGCCCCCTCATGGCGAGGCTGTACCTGAACGTGCTCGTATCGCCGTCCTTCGCGCTGGCGGTCTTCGCGGGGACGGTGCTGATGTGCCTGGGGGCGGCCATGCTGTCGTTCCGCCGCGTCGCCGGCATCGACCCGGCACTGGTGTTCCGGACATGAGGAACGTCATCGAGGCTCGCGACGTGACCAAGGCGTTCGAGGAGGGCTCACAGCGCGTCGAGGTGCTGCGCGGCGTCTCGCTCGACGTGCGGGCGGGGGAGGTCGTCGCCCTCGAGGGTCCGTCGGGCTCGGGCAAGACGACGCTGCTCTCGATCATGGGCTGCATCCTCACTCCCAGCTCCGGGCACGTCGAGGTGGACGGCGCGGTGGTCGACGGCGACCCCGACCGGTTGCGTCACGTGCGCCGGCGGTCGATCGGCTTCGTCTTCCAGCAGTACAACCTCTTCCCCGCCCTGACCGCGCTGGAGAACGTGGAGTACGCGCTCTCGGTGAAGGGCGTGCGCCGCGGGGCCCGTTCGCAGGCCATCGACGTCCTGGAGCAGGTCGGCCTCGGCGACCGGCTCCACTTCCTGCCCCGCGATCTGTCGGGAGGACAGAAGCAGCGCGTCGCCATCGCACGGGCGCTGGCCGGATCACCGCCCGCGATCCTGGCCGACGAGCCCACCGCCAACCTCGACACGACCGCCGGCCGCCAGGTGCTGCGGATGTTCCGGGACCTCGCCCGGCAGGAGGGCAAGGGCCTGCTCATCGTGACGCACGATCCCAGCGTCCGGGAAGTGGCGGACAGGGTCGTGGGTATCCGGGATGGACAGCTCGTCAAAGGAGCCGAATCGTGAAGAATGGGATGGTGTGGGTGGTGGCGCTGGCGGGTGTCGGTCTCGCGGGCCTGACCGTCCTCCAGGCGCGCGGCACCGAGCGCGCGCGGAGCGAGGGGGGGCCGGCGGAGGCGGTACCGGCGCGCGGGGTCGCCGCCGAGGGCCGGGTCGTCACCTACCCCGGGGGCGAGGTGGTGGTCGGTACCGAGAGGGCCGGGCGCCTCGTCCGCCTCGCGCTCGAGGAGGGCCAGACCGTGCGCCGGGGCGACGTCCTCGCCGAGCTGGACTCGGATGAGCTGCGGGCCGCGCTGGCCGAGGACCGCGCGCGGGTGACGGAAGCGGAGGCGGAGGTGCGTCTCGCGGAGTCGACGCTGAAGCGCCGGGCCGACCTCGCCGCGGAGCGCATCGTGGCCGCGCATGACCTGGACCAGGCGCAGCGCGACCTCGACATCGCCCGCGCGCGGCTCCTGACCTCGCGCGCGGCCGTGGATCGTGACGAGGCGCAGCTGCGCAAGACGCGGATCCTGGCCCCCATCTCCGGCACCGTCATCGGCCGCCACGCCCAGGCCGGCGAGACCCTCGAGGCCGGCCAGCGCGTCCTCACCCTCGCCGACCTGACCCGGCTGCGCATCGAGGCGGAAGCCGACGAGGCGGATGCCGCCGCGCTCGGGATGGGGGCGCCGGTCTCCATCACGTGCGAGGCCTTTCCGGGACGCGCGTGGCGCGGCCGCGTCGAGGACATCCCCCGCTCGGTCACGCTGCGCCGGCTCAAGCCGCAGGACCCCGGCCGGCCCACCGACACGCGGATCCTCGCCGTCAAGGTCGCCTTCGCCGAGCCGACGCCCCTGAAGCTCGGGGCCACGGTCGAGCTGCGGATCGAAGCGCCCCCCGAGCGATGAGGCATCCAAGACCCGACCAGGGAGGGCCGGTGGTCATGGCCCCGTTCCTGCTGAGGCGGCTGTGGCTGACGATGGTCCCGCGCCCGGGCGGCGCGCCCGCCATGCCCCCGGACCCGTCCGCGCTGGCGGCGAACCCGGGCCTGACCTGGATCGGACACGCGTCGTTCCTCGTGCGCATGGACGGGGCCACGTTCCTCACCGACCCGATGTTCTCTCGCCGCGCCAGCCCCTTGTCTTTCGCGGGGCCGCCGCGGCTCGTTCCTCCCGGCGTCGCGCTGGCGGCGCTGCCCAAGGTCGACTTCGCCCTCGTCTCTCACGACCACTACGACCACCTCGACCTGCCCTCCGTCCGCGCGCTCGCCCGCCGCGGCGTGCGCTTCGTCGTGCCGTCGGGACTGGGCGAGCTGGTGCGCCGCGCCGGAGGCGAGGCGGCCGAGCTCGGCTGGTGGGAGCGCGCCGACGTGGGGCCGGTCACGGTGCACTGCGTGCCGTCGCGGCACTTCTCGGGCCGTTCGCTCTTCGACCGCAACCGGCGTTTGTGGGCGGGCTTCGTCGTCGCGGGGCCGAGCCGCCGCTTCTACCACGCCGGCGACACCGCCACCTTCGACGGCTTCTCCGAGATCGGCCGGCGCCTGGGGCCGATCGACCTCGCCGCGATGCCGATCGGCGCCTACCTGCCGCGCCGCATGATGGCGCCCGTCCACGTGACGCCCGAGGAGGCGCTGCAGGGCGCGCTCGCGGCGCGGGCCTCCCGGATCGCGGCGATGCACTGGGGAACGTTCGACCTGGCCGACGAGCCGCTCGACGAGCCTCCGCGCCGCTTCCGCGCGGAGGCGCAGCGGCTCGGCCTGGGCGAGGATCGGGCCTGGGTGATGAAGGTGGGCGAGACGCGGACCTGGTGAGGCCGGGCGCGTCCGCCCCAGGTTCCGCGGGACGATGCTCTGGCATCAGTACCGGTAGGCTGTCGGGCCAAGGCTTCGGGCGCCACGGAAGGCGAAGATCACCGGGCCGTGGTCCTCGGCCCGTGCGCCGATTTCCGTAGCCGCCGCAGTAAGCCGCGCGCGTTCTCCCTGAGACTGAAGCGTTCCTCGATCACTCGACGCGCATTGTGAGCGAAGCGCGCGGCGAGAGAATCATCGGCAAGAACACGCGCGAGCGCATCGGCGAGCCGGCGGGGGTCGCCCGGCGGTACCAGGAGTCCCGACTCGCCGTCCCTGACGGCTTCGGTGATCCCGGACACCGGCGTGGCCACCACCGGCAGGCCGATCGCCATGGCTTCCAGGATCACGGTCGGAATTCCGTCCTGGTCACCGTCGCGGGCGACGATGCAGGGTTGCGCCAGCGCGTGCGCTCGGGTGTACAAATCGGCGGCGAGGCGGTCCTGGCGGACCGCGCCCAGAAGTCTGGCCACGCCTTTCAGGTGGCTCCGGCGGATCAAGGACGACAACCGTTCTCGCTCCGGTCCCTCGCCCGCGATCCAGCAGCGGCACCTGATCCCGCGATCCGCCAGGATCGACACGGCTTCGAGGAGGACGGCGAACCCCTTCTTCTCGACGAGCCTTCCCACGGCAAGGACTAAGGGGGGCTCGGCGGGCCGCGCCGCGGGTCTCCCCTCCGGACGCTGAAACGGCCATGCTTCGAGGTCGAGGCCGTTGTAGATCGTCGCGATCCGCCCGCGGGGAACATGGAATCCAAGCGTCTCCATGAATGTCCGGTTGTGCTCGCTGATCGCGACCACGAACGAGGCGCTCCGGATCGCGTGCTTCAGCTTGTGGCCCGTCCGATGGCCGTTTCCCGACCAGAAGAGGTCCTTCGCGTGCGCGGTGAAGCTGAAGGGAATTCCGGAGAGCATCGAAGCGAGCTTCGCCTGCCGAGCGGGGGCGTTGGCGAAATGCGCATGAAGGTGCTGGACCCCGAGCCGCCTGGCCTCGCGGGCCAGCACCGCGGCATGGAGGAACTTGATCCGCGTGCTCTCGCTGCCGCGGCGCCGGACGAACGCCGCCGTGCGCGCGTATCGCCAGGGACGGTGAAGGAAGCACCAGAGATGGGAAGCGGCCAGGCGCCCTCTCGAGGCGCGCTCGGGGAGGACGATCACCGGTGCGCGCACGCGATCCACGCCCGGCTGGCGCACCGACTCGGCCGGCGGCTTCATCGAGAAGACGACCACGCGCGCTCCGGCCCGCTCCAGCTCCAGCACCTCGTTCAGGATGAACATCTCGGAAAACCTCGGGAACATCTTGACCACGTAGCCGACGGTGAGCGGACGCGTGGACGGCCATCCCCAGCGCCATGTACGCGCCTCCGCCGCGGCGCCCAGCGTGGCCCGGGCGACGTCGGACCATGTCCAGACCGACGAGGCCGCGGCGCGGCCCAACGACCGGCGCCGCTCAGGATCGCCCGCGAGCGCCGAGAGGGCGCGGGCGATCGCCGCCTCGTCTCCCGGCTCGGTCAAGATGGCACCCTTGGCCTCGCTCAGATCCTGCTTCAGGTGGCCGACACCGGAGGCGATCACGGGACGCCCGCAAGCGCGGTACTCGGCGATCTTGATCGGCGAGAAGTAGAAATCGTCCAGGCGACCGTAGGGCGCGCAGAGGACGTCGCAGGCCGCAAGGTAGTCGCCCACCTCTTCGTGAGGCAGAGCGCCCAGGAACAGGACGCGGTCGGCCACGCCGTGCTCGCGGGCGAGCGCCTCGAGCGATTCGCGCTCGGGCCCGTCTCCCATGACGAGAAGCTTCATGGATGGCGCGGAGGCCAGCGCCCGGACCAGATGCCCGACCCCATGCCAAGGTCGCAGCGTGCCCGAGAAGCCCGCCACGAAATCGCCGTCGAGCCCCAGCTTCGCGCGGACGCGAGCGCCGTCGCGAGAGGGATGGAACAACCGTGTGTCCACTCCGTTCGGCACGACCCGGATGCGTTCCGGCCGCACGCCCTGTCTCAGCGCGTGCTCCCGGAGCGCCGGGGAGACGACGATGACGAGATCCGCCCGGCGCAGCACCCACCGCTCGAGGCGCCGCGTCAAGCGCGCGAGGCCGAGGCCTCGGTAGCGCTCCTCTTCATCCGCGAGCGGCGCGTTCACCTCGACGACGTGCGGTTTTCCGATCCTTCGCGCGAGAAGGCTGCCGGCGACGGAGCTCAAGGCATAGCGCTCGTAAACGATATCCGGACGCCACTCGCGCGCGGCCATCCGCGCCGCGGGGAGGAGCACGCCGTTGTCCACGAGCCGCAGCAACGCGCGCTCGAGCGCGGCCCCTCCTCTCAGGAAGCGCGCCGCCGTCCGGGCGGTCTTCGCGAGGCGCCCCTCGGCCCGCGCCTCGCGGACCTCGCAGGAGGGCTCCGTCCCCGCGGGGGGACCGCCGTTCGCCGTCACGAGGAGCGTCTCGACTCCCGAGGCGCGCCAGGCGCCGATCACCGACCGGACATGGATCGACGCGCCCTTTCCTCCGCGCACCGGCACTCCGCGATCGGCGGAGAGGTAGAGCACGCGCCGGATCTCCAGGGCCTGGGCGAGCAGTCGCACGCGCTCCGAGGCGCAACGCTCGGCGGCAAAGCGCTCGACCACGGCCGCGCGCGCCCGCTCGCCGATACGCCGCTGCTGCTCGGGATCCAGGAGGAGCTTCCGGAGGGCGTCGGCGACCGCCGGCGCGTCGCCGGGCGGCACGAGTAGCCCCGTTTCCCCATCGGTCACGAGCTCCTCGATCGAGGGGAGGCGCGTGGAGACGACGGGGAGCCCGGAGGCCATCGCTTCCGCGACGGAGTTCGGTATCCCGTCGCGGTCGCCGTCGGAGCCGACCTGGCAGGGAAGGGCGAAGCAGGTCGATCGCCGCATCGCCTCGCGCACCTCCTCCAGAGTCAAGAGGCCCCGAAGAGCGACGTGCTCGTCCAGCTCGAGCTCGCGGATCTTCCGTTCGAGCGTCGGGCGAAGCAGACCCTCCCCCACGATCTCGAGCGAGAAGGGCACCCCCCGATCTCTCAGGAGCGCGGCGGCCTCGATCAGCACGTCGAGACCCTTCTTGGCGACGAGGCGCGCCACGGACAGGACGATGGGACGTCCCGGCGCCGGCTGCGGGGGACCCGAGAAATACCCCGCGTCGACTCCGTGATAGGCGAGATGGACGACGCCCGGAAAATAGCGGGACGCGTGCCGGGACGCAATCTCCCGGAGGTGATCCCGATGAGCGCCCGTGCAGGCGAGCGTGAAGCGCGCCGAGGAGATCTTCAGGGCGAGCGAGCGCTCGCCCGAGGTGTAGATGTCCTTGGCGTGCGCGGCCATGCTCCAGGGAATCTGCGTGAGCCGGGATGCCGCCCTCGAGACGCTGGCCGGCGTATGCGCCCACGCGGCGTGCACGTGCGCGATCTCGTCGCGCCGGAGATGGTCGGCGAGCGTGACCGACCGGAACAGGAGACGGAAGGAACGGCGCGAGGGTCGGAGCAGGCCGCGCAGGACCACCGTCGCGGTCCTCGCGGGCCTCGTTCTCAGACACCGGCCGAGGCGCGGGAGAAACGCCGGCAGCTCGCGCCAGCCCGGCTGGGGAAGCGTTATCGTTTCCGACGTGAACGGCAGGGCTTCGGGGTGGGTGCGGTCGTCGCGCGTGGCGGGCAGGATCGAGTAGATGCGGACCGGCACCCCGGCGCGGTGCAGGGCGACGATCTCGTTCAGGACGAAGGTCTCGGTGATGCGGGGGAACATCTTGCAGACGTACGCGAGCTTCCCCGGCCGGATGGGTGTCTCTATCGGAAGATCACCATTCTCCGAGGGAGCGGTTGGCGAATGTCCCTCGGACGCATGACGTTCAGCCGCGGCGCCGAAGGGATCGGAGACGCAAGTGGTCATTTCGGCCTCTCCGCGGCCGCCCGGGCGGCGGCGCGCCCGGGCAGAAGTGACCCGACGCGGTCGAGCACGGCCTCGGTCCGCTCCAGCCACTCAGGGTCGCGCTCACGAAAAAAGTGCGGTGCGAGAGAGAAGAGCGCGGCCGCCGCGTGCAGGGCCAGTTCGCCGCGGGCGGGAGGCGGCGCCCTCTGCGCATAGCCCTCGAGCAGGGCCTGGCCCAGAGCCTCCGCCCGACCGGGTGGAAGTCGGCCCGCGCAGGCATGGCGCTCGAGGTCCGCCACGAACGAGCCGAGGTCCGCGGCCGGCTCGGCCAGCGTGGCCTCGTCGAAGTCGATCAGCGCCGCCCTTCCATCCGCGAGCAGCACCTGGTCGGCGTTGAAGTCGCCGTGCACGGGTGTGGTCCCACCCGGCCGCGCCGCAAGCCGTTCGGATATCTCCCGTCCCAGGCGCTCGGCGCGGGCCGCGAGGGCCGGCTGCACGAGGCCGAGCGCGGCGGCGACAGTGCGTACGTGCTCGGCGTGCTGCCGCGGTGTCCTGGCGAGCAGTCCGGACGCGGGCTGGACGTGGACACAGGCAAGGGCCTCGCCGGCCAGCGCGACCTCGGAAGCCTCGGCCTGACCGTACAGCAGCGCCTCGCCCAGGGCGCGGCCCGCGATCCACTCCAGGGCGACGAGGCCGCGGTCGGGCAACGCCCCCAGCAGCTTCGGCACGCGCAGGGGCGGACGATCGACCCAGGCCCGGCTGCCGCCCTGTGCGGCCGCGAAGCCATCGGCGGCATAGGCCTTCACGACGGCCGCCGGCCCTCCGTCGAGCGCGAGCTGTCCGACCCAGCGGCGCTCCGGCTTGTAACGGAGGCGGAGAAGGGGGGCGTCGCGGCCCGGATCCCGACCGAGCAGGCTTGTCAGCAGTTCACGGCCCGCGCGAGGCTTCACCAGCCGCGCCAGCACCCGCAGTCGTCGGTCCTCGGGAAACACCGCGACCACCACCGCGACGTCCTCGAGCACGAAGAGCCGGGGCGGCCGGGCGCGCTCGGCGCGTGCGCGCGCCTTG
>Ga0207646_10003801_pt1 | contig 16795 bp, 8 predicted proteins | sample KBSK5502metaG_FD_184343 | JGI IMG/M metagenome (GOLD analysis project Ga0207646, IMG submission 184343) | Corn, switchgrass and miscanthus rhizosphere microbial communities from Kellogg Biological Station, Michigan, USA - KBS K5-50-2 metaG... | ecosystem: Host-associated > Plants > Roots >... | reverse complement strand
ACCGTCACAGACGCGCCCAATGAGCTGACCAGCGGAGCGATGTTGTCGAGCTTCGGGTCGAGTGTCGGCCCGTGGTGCACAAAGTCGATGCCCGCCTCGGCCGTGATGTTGGTGAAGTGGAACTGCGGCTCCGCGGGAGAATCGCCGGAGCCGGCCGCGCGACGGTTCAGGACGAGCACGAGCGCGATGGCGGCCAGGAAGGAAACACTGACGACGCCCTGGCGCCACACTGGGCGAGGAAGGGTCACGGCGTGAACGATATCACCGGCCGCGTGGACTACACAAGAAACGCGCGGCGCGAGCGGACTTGTCCGCGTGCGTGGCGCGGGTGATCTTCCCCGGCGCCGAGCGGGAGGAGACAGAGTGGGCGCAAGGAGAAACCTGTGCGTGATCGGATGGGTGCTGGCAGCGGCGTGCCGGGGCGGAACGCCGGAAGGGGACAGCGTCGCCAGCAGCGCCGCGGCCGTCACGGCCCGGACATGGGGTCTGGCCTACCTGCAGGCGAACCAGCTGCCACAGGCCGAAGCGGAGTTCGAGAAGGTCGTCAAACTTGCCCCCGACCAGGCCGTGGGCTATGCCGACCTCGGACTCGTGTACCTGCGGGAAGGCCGCTATCGCGAGGCCGAGGCCCAGCTCCGTCGCGCGGCGGCGCTCGATTCGGCCGACAGCAATATCGGGTTGATGCTCGCCAAGGTGTACGAGCGGACGGGGCGGGAGCCGGAGGCGCGCCGCGAGGTCGAGCGAGTACTGCGCCGCGATTCCACCGACATCCGGGCGCTATACGCTGCCGGCGAGCTCGCCGGGCGGTCAGCGGATCCTGAGGAACGGCGCCGTCAGGAGAGCTACCTGCGCTTGGTGGTCACCCGAGCGCCGGCGAACATCGCGGCGCGGCTCGAGCTGGTGGACCTGCTGCTCGCGCGCGGCGCCGCCGACGATGCGGCCGCCCAGCTCGAAGTATTGCAACGTCAACTCCCGCAGCAGCCCCGAGACGCCGCGCGCTTCTTCCAACGCGCCCTCCGTTCGGCGCGAGCGGGCCGAGCGACCGAGGCCGCGGCGGCGGCGAAGCGCTTCCATCAGGCGATGGAAGTCACCGCCGCGTATCAGGTCAGCCTGCAGCACCTCGGCGGCCGGAGCGACCCACTGGTCGGCTATCCCGTCCTGACGTTCAACCAGAACTTAGCGGTGCCGACCCAGGACGCCCGGAGTGTGGCAGCAGAGATCCGTTTCAGAGATGTCACGGCTGGGAGCGGGCTCGAGAGCGTAGAGGCGCTTCCCGACAGCGTGGCGGGTTCGCTCGAACGCGCCGTGGCCCTCGCGGTGGGCGATTACGACGATGACGAGACGGAGGACCTGTTCGTCGCGGGCCATCTGTTTCGCGGTAACCAGGGGCGGTTCATCGAAACCACGGCGAGTGCGGGCGTCGTGCTGCGCGATCGCCCCACCGCGGCCGCGTTCGGCGATTACGACAACGATGGACGGCTCGACCTGTACGTCGCGACCCGCGGCCGCGGAGCCCTGTTTCGGAATGCGGGCCGCGGCAAGTTTCGGGACGTCGCGCCTTCGGCCGGCCTGGCCGACACGGCGCCCGCCGCCCGGGCGCTGTTCGTGGACTTCGACCACGACGGTGATCTCGACCTCCTGCTCGCGACGCCTACCGGAACCCGCGCCTACCGCAACAACCTGGACGGCACCTTCCGGGAGATGGCCGCTCCGATGGGTCTCTCGGGCGGGGGCGGGGGCGGGGGCGGGGGCAGTCGCGATATAGCGTTTGGCGACTTCGACGGTGACGGCCACACCGATCTCGTGATCGTCGGCGACGACGGGCGCCTGCGGGTGTTCCGCAACCTGAGCCAAGGGCGCTTCGAGGACGCGACCGCCGCGAGCGGTCTCGGCGGAATCTCTCGCGCCGGCGCGGTGGCCGTGGGCGATTACGACAACGACGGCTTTCTCGACCTGTTCGTGACGTCCCTGGATGGAGCAGAGGGACCCGCGTTGTACCACAACCGCGGGGACGGCACCTTCGAGCCGGACGCGCGCGCCGGCGAGCTGCGGCGCAAGCTGCGCGGCGTCGCCGGCCTGGACGCCGCATTCTTCGACTTCGACAACGACGGCTTTCTCGATCTCGTCGTGGTGGGCAAACCCGCGGCCTCCCCTGCCGGCGGGCGCGGCGTGTTCCTGTTCCGCAACGACCCAACCAGGGGGTTCGAGGACTACTCGTCGATCCTCCCCGACAGTCTGCGGGCGGGCCGGGCCGTCGCCGTCACCGACGTCGACCAGGATGGCGACCTCGACCTCATCGTCGTCGGCTGGGATGGGCGGCCGCGGCTGCTCCGTAACGACGGCGGCAACATGAATCAGTACGTGAAGGTGCGGTTGGTCGGACTGCGCGAGGGGAGCGGGAAGAACAACACCTTCGGGCTCGGCGCCACGCTCGAGCTGCGGGCGGGCGATCTCTACCAGCTGCGCCAAGTGACCGACCGCGTGACGCACGTCGGCCTGGGGCGCCGGCTCAAGGCCGACGTGCTGCGGGTGCGCTGGCCCAACGGCGTGTCGCAGACGGTCTACTACCCGGGGACGGAGGAGGACGTCCTGGAGCAGCAGATCCTCAAGGGATCTTGCCCGTTCCTGTACGCCTGGGACGGCCACGGATTCAGCTTCGTGACCGACGTCATGTGGCGGAGCGCGCTCGGGATGCCGCTGGGCATCATGGCCGGCGGGACCGACATCGCGTCGGCCCCGCCCCACGCCTCGCGCGAATACATGCGCGTGCCCGGAGCTGCCCTCGCGCCCCGAGACGGCCGCTACGTCCTGCAAATGACCGAAGAGCTGTGGGAGACCGGCTATCTCGACGCGGTGCAGCTCCTCGCCGTGGACCACCCGGATTCCGTGGACGTGTACGTGAACGAGGGGTTCGTACCCCCCGCGCCGGGGCCGGCGGAGCTGCGGCTGTACACCGTTCCGCGGTCTTCTCTCCGCCCGCCCGTTGCCGCGACCGACGAACAGGGCACCGACTGGCTTTCCGCGCTGCGCGCGCGGGACGACCGCTACGTGGCCCCGCTCACGCTCACGCGCTATCAGGGCATCGCCACGCTGCACGATCTGATTCTCGACTTCGGCGACCTGAGCGGTTCGGACAGCGTCCACTTGTTTCTCACGGGGTGGATCTTCCCAACGGACGCGAGCATCAACCTGGCCCTCGCCCAGCGAGGGGAGGCGGGCGTCATCTTCCCCTATCTCGAGGTGAAGGACGCCCAGGGCCGCTGGCGCAAGGTGGCCGACGTAGGCTTCCCGTCGGGCAAGAGCAAGACGGTGGTCGTGGATCTGACTGGGAAGTTCCTCAGCGCCGACCATCGCGTGCGCCTGCGGACCAACATGGAGATCTACTGGGACCAGGCATTCGTCGCGGCCCGAGGCGCCGGCAGCCCGGGCGTGATCACCAGGCTCGAGCCCGCGGGGGCCGACGTCCACTACCGAGGGTTCTCACGGCTGTACCGGAAGGGGGGGCGGTACGGACCGGAGTGGCCCGTATACAGCGAGGTCTCACGAGAGTCGCCCTGGGAGCCGATCGTGGGCCGGTATACGCGCTACGGCGACGTGCTGCCCCTCGTGCGGGCGCCGGACGACATGTACGTCATCTTTGCGCCCGGGGACGAAGTCACGCTGACGTTCGACGCCAACGCCGCCCCACCGCTACGCCCCGGGTGGACACGCGACTTCCTGCTGTACACGGACGCCTGGCTCAAGGACTCCGATCGCAACACCGCGGCGGGGAACACCGTCGCGCCCCTGCCGTTCCACGGCATGTCACGCTATCCCTACGGCGCGGACGAAGCGTACCCCAAGGACGCCGTGCACGGGCGTTACCTCGAGACGTATAACACACGCGGCGTGGGACGGACCTACATGAGATAACCGCGCCTCATGAGGTTGCGCCCCGAGGCCGCGTAGCCATCTGGTCCGGGCAGATGGAAGCTGAGCGAATCGGCGAGCCGGTCGTAGATGTTGAACAGCACGCAGACGTGGATCGCGTCCTCCACGGCGTCATCCGTCACGCCGGCGGCCCGGAGCGGTTTCACGTCCGGCGGCCCCACTTCCGTAGGAGCGAGCGTGAGCTTTTCGAGGAAGCCGAGCGTGGCCCGCAGCTTCGGGTCGAGCGGCGCCGTACGCCAGTCTGCCAGCACCGCCTCGACCAGCGTGTCGTCCTTCCCTTCGTGTTTCAGGGCCAGCGACGCGACCGCGCCGTGCGCGCCCGTTCAGAACACACACTGGTTCAGACGGGATGTGAACGCGGCGAACAGCTCCCGCTCGCCCACGCTCCACGGTGAGGGCCCGCGCATCACCGCCTGCGTCCAGTCGCACATCGGGCGGCCGAAGAACTCCGGACGGTAGAGCAATGTCTTGACGACGTCGGGCACCCGACGCCCGCTCACCAGGCGGATAAGCGCAAGCTTCAGCCGTTGCGGCAGGCGGTGGCGGTGCTCGACCGCGTGTAAGCGCATCAGCGCTCCTCGACCCGTTCCAAGACAGAACGGGGATCGCCCTGCAGGGCGGTGAGCCCGCGCTCGAGCCGCCCCAGGGCCGCGCCAAGCGCCGCGGAAACGGTTACCTCGAACAGGGCGTCGTCGGAGTTGCCGGCACGCTGCAGGGCGCCGAGATCCTCATCGGTCACCTTGTAAGCGTGCCGGGCGACTTTGTCCGCGTAGGCGGCGAGCGGGGCGGGCACGGCCTCACCGGATGCCGGACCCGGGTCGCGCCCTCCGCCCAGCCCGGCCGCCCGCGCGAGGAGCGCGCGGCGCAACTCCCGCGGGGTGTGGCCAGGCCCGGCCAGCACGCGGTCGACGAGGCGCGCGGTGTAGGCAGCGTAACGCCCGCCCAGATCACTCATGGTTCCCACTTGTGTCTTTCGGAGCCCGCTAGAATCGCCGCCCCGCCCGTACCCGTCAAGAGGTGGTGCGGCGCTCGCGCCCGCTGGGCCCCCTTGCGGGGTCGTCATCGGATGCGTATTTCAATCCCGCGCAAGGCTTCCGCAGCTACGTGGGATTACTCGATCACGTTGTTGGAGGGTAGGCGCATGACACTGAGCCGTCACCTCGTTGCCGCGCACATCGATAGTGCGGTGTCAGCCGTGCCCCTCCTTCTTGTCTGCTCGCCATGTTGCCACTTTCCGCTGAGTTCACCCAGAACACCCGCAGGATGAGGACGCCGCCATGAACGACATGCGACAGGGTAAGCGTTTCCTTCGTGGAGTGGGGATGAGCGTGCTGCTGGCGCTGGTGTTGCGGGCTCCTGCCGTTGCCCAGCAGCCGCAGGAGATCGACGTCTCCGGGACGGTGACGTCGACAACGGGTGAGCATCTGCGGGGGGTCACCGTGCGCGTCCGGGGGTCGGCCACCAGTACGGTCACCGACGACAATGGAAAGTACACGCTGGCCGCTCCCGCAAACGGCGTGCTGACGTACGGCCTGATCGGATTTCGCGGGGTCGGGCAGAACATCGGCGGGCGCACCACCATCAACGTCGCGATGGAGCGCGCCATCAGCGTGTTGCCAGAGGTCGTCGTGACCGGTTACTCGACGCAGAAGCGGACCGACATTACCGGTGCCGTGTCGAGCGTCGATATCGCAAGCACCACACGCCAGAGCTCGGCCAGCGTGCTGCAGCGGCTGGATGGTCGGGTCGCCGGTGTGACGATCGATGCCAGTGGCTCTCCCGGTTCACGCAGCACCGTCCGGATCCGGGGGGTCAGCTCGTTTCAGAACAATGATCCGCTGTACATTATCGACGGGACGCCCACGCTGGACTCGTATCTGAACTGGGTGAATCCGGGCGACGTGGGGTCCATCCAGGTCCTGAAGGACGCGTCGGCGGCGTCCATCTACGGCTCGCGAGCGAGTAACGGCGTCGTCGTCATTGAATCGAAAAAGGGACGGCCGGGACCGCGCCAAGTTACGCTGGACGTGAGAACGGGCGTCGCCAGTCCCGTCCGCGGCTATGACGATTTCCTCACGCTCGATGCGCTACAGTACTTTCGAGTCGTCAAGACAGCGTATAACAATGCCGGTTTCAAAGTCCCGACGAACGTTTTCGGGGATTCGATCAATCCCCAGGTTCCCAAGTTCATCTGGCCGAACAACTGTACCCCGAACCCGTGCTCGACGGCGGATGCGAGCACATATTCCTATCCCAACAATCTGATCATGCCCGGCAGCACGGGAACGAACTGGTGGAAGGCCGTGTTCAGTCCCGCTGCGACGGCGGACGCATACCTCGGCGTGTCAGGCGGCGGCGAAGACAACGCGTACCACGTTTCCTTCGATTACTTCAAGCAGGATGGGACGGCCGCCTATAACCGGTACCAGCGCGGCACCGTGCGCATCAACACCGCGTTCAACCTGGACCGGCTCAACGTGGGTGAAAATATCGGGCTCGCGCTCGAGCAGGCGTACGGCGGGATCGCGGACGACCCCGGTGGCTACGCCGAAGACGGTATCCTCGGCAAGAACATCCTGATGCAGCCGGTCGTCCCCGTGTATGACATCGCCGGACACTTCGCCTCAGGGAAAGCCACCACCCTGGGGAATCAATCCAACCCGCTGGGGTATGCCTGGAATCACAAGGACGATCGCAACACCAACGGCCGGATCTTCGGGAATGTGTTCGGCGGCTTGGATCTCACGCGCCGCCTCACGGCGAAAACCAGGTTCGGGTTCAATGTGGGTCAAGGCACGGTGAGAACCTTCACGCCGATCACGCCGGAAAACAAAGAGCCGGGCACCGCGAATGGGATCGCGCAGGACTTCAGCTCATTCGTGGAGTGGACCTGGAGCAACACGCTGAATTACGTGACCACGTTCGACCGACACAGCGTCGCCTTATTGCTCGGACAGGAAGCGAACCGGAACGCGAGCAGGGGCGTCAATGGAGTCCTCTCCAACCTGCTCAACACGGGCGTGGACTACCGCTACATCAACGATGCTCTGGGTGATGCCAAAACCAAGAACATAAACAGCCGGGGTGACATCGGCACGCTGCTGTCGTTCTTCGGAAAGCTCGACTACAATTTTGCCGACCGCTACTTTCTGAGCGGCACCCTGCGGCGCGACGGCTCCTCGAGGATGAGCCCGGCGCACCGGTGGGGAACCTTCCCGGCCATCGGGGTGGGGTGGCGCTTGTCCCAGGAATCGTTCCTCTCGGGCAGCGACCTCGTCTCCAACGCGATGCTCCGCTTCGGGTGGGGCATCACCGGAAACCAGAACATCCCTTCGGGTCGCGCCAACCCCCAATTTGGCGGCGAGGCGGGAGCGACCTTCTACGATATCGGTGGATCGGGCACCACGATTCTACCGGGCTACAGGCTGACCGCATTGGGCAATCCGGACTTGAAGTGGGAAGAGAATAAGTCGGTGAACGTCGGGTTGGATCTCGGGCTGTGGCACAACAAGGGCAGTTTTAGCGTGGACTGGTACGACAGAAAGACGGACAATCTGCTGTTTCCTCCGGCTCTTCCGGGTACGGCGGGCACGGCAGCTTCCCCGTTCATCAATATCGGTAAGATGAGCAACAAAGGGATCGAGTTTTCGCTCGGCTATTCAGGCAACCTGGGCGAGGGCAAGCTCTGGAACGTGACCTTCAACGGGAGCCATTACTCCAACAAGATCGTGCAGCTCGATGGATCGGCGACGGAGTTCTTCGGTCCGATCGTCACCCGCGAACAAAATGCCGTCATCAACCGGTTGGGCTATCCGATCGGGGCGTTCTACGGCCTGGTTGCGGATGGCTACTACAAGGATTCGCTGGACGCCGCCCAATGCGGCACCGGCGACGTGCTCGGGCAATGCTGGGCGGATGGGGCTCGCCCCGGCCGGATCAAGTTCATCGATGTGAATCATGACCACCATATCACCGGGGCCGACCGCGCGATCATCGGCAGTCCCCATCCCGATTTCACGGCCGGACTGGATCTCGGGTTGCGCTGGGGACAATGGGACTTGAGCGCCACGCTGTTCGGCTCGTTCGGCGGTCAGATCTTCAACCTGCAAAAGTATTGGTACGTCTTCCGCGTGTTCGAGACCAACGTGCGAAGCGATCTGCTGGATAACTCGGTGGTTCTGAACGGTCCTTGTGCCGGTACTACCTGCCCAGGAACGGTGACGAACCCGAACGCGAAGTATCCGCGCATCGATCAGAGCGATACCTACAGCAACCAGTTCAGCAGCTATTACATCGAGAGCGGAACGTACGTCCGGCTGCGCAATCTGCAAATCGGATTCACGGTGCCGCCGGGAATGATCCGCTGGATACCCGCCGCGAGAATCTATCTCCAGGCGGAAAACCTGTTCACCATCACGGGGTACTCGGGTATCGATCCATCGTTGCCCGCGGCGAACATCACGGGAACCGGAGGTTTCGATATCAGAGACCAGTATCGCGGGGTCGATCGGGGTTCGTATCCGAGCAACAGATTGATCAGCCTGGGCATCAGCACCACGCTCTAGGGAACGCCTTTTCTCGAGGAACGGACGACGATGAATATGCGCACTGGACACAGTTTGCTGGTCGGGACGGCGTTCCTGATCCTTGTCGGCGGTGTCACGTACAGCTGCAAGGACTTTCTCGATGTCGCTCCGCAAGGGGCGCTGGATGCGGGCACGCTGTCAAACCAGGCGGGTGTTGAGGGCAGCCTCATTGCCGCGTACCGAGCGTTGGACTGGAACAATGCCGTAGGCGGTGGCTGGGGATCGGCGGCGAGCAACTGGGTGTGGGGGAGCGTCGCGAGCGGTGATGCCCACAAGGGATCCTACAACGGCGATATTAACGCCATTCAGGACATCGAGCTCTACAATTGGGGAACCGGCGTAGCCGAGGGCTATTTGGACGATAAGTGGCGGGCCGTGTATGAAGGCGTCGTCCGCAGTAATGCGACGTTGCGCCTGCTGAGCAACGTCACCGGGATCACGACGAGCGACGCGAACTCGATCAAGGGCGAGGCGCTGTTTCTGCGGGCGCACTATCACTTCGAGGCCTGGCGCATGTGGGGGAATATTCCCTACTACTTCGAGAATGATGCGAGTTTCGATAAGCCGAATAATCTCGGTGTGGACTCCGTCGCGAAGCTCATCATCAGGGACCTTGACACGGCCATCGCATTGCTGCCCGCGACTCCGAGAAACGGGCAGGCGGGCCGCGCGACCAAGTGGGGCGCGACGGCCTATAAGGGAAGGGTGCAGGTCTATATCGGCGACTATGCCGGCGCCTTAACGACCTTGCGCTCGGTCCAGGCGAGCAACGCCTTCGACCTGGAAACGAGCTTCGATCACGTCTGGACGGGCTTTCACCAGTTCGCCAACGGCAAGGAAACCATATTGGCGTACGAGGCGTCCGTCAACGACGGAGAGCCGAATGGAAACAATTCCAACTATGGCGAACGGCTCAATTTCCCGTATGTGGACCCCTTCTGCTGCGGCTTTCACCAGCCGTCCCACAACCTGGTCAATTTCTTTGTCGTGAACGACAGCGGACTTCCCCTGGCGGTGACGGATCCTGCGTGGAACGCGGCTGGAACTTACGCCAGAGATACGAATTTCGCCGCCAACACGACCACGCCCGTGGATCCGCGGCTGGACTGGACGGCCGGGCGGGATGGCGTGCCCTACAAGGACTGGGGGATACACAGCCCGGCCTTCAACCGGGACCGGGCATACGCGGGTCCTTACAGTCCCAAGAAGAACATCCACGAAAAGCGCAGTGGCGCTCAGAGTGGCGTCGGTTGGAATACATTCCAATTGAATTCCGTGCACATCCATATCTTCCGGTACGCGGATGCGCTGTTGCTCCTGGCCGAGGCGGAGGTGGAAGCGGGATCCCTCGAAAACGCTCGAGCGATCGTCAATCAGATCAGAGCGCGAGCAGGGCAGACCGCCGAGGGGTGCGGGTCTGCTGCCTTGACGGCGACGACGTACCCCGCATGTACGGGGCATGATGAGATTGCTGTTGCTCTGTCAATCACGCCTACCGCGCCGTTAGCCGGTGTTGATTCCTTGAACGAGCCATGGGCGCGTTACAAGATGGGATTCTACTCGACGCCCTGGACCGATCAGGCCTTTGCCAGAAGGGCCGTGTGGTATGAGCGCCGGCTGGAACTCGCAATGGAAGGCCAACGGTTCTTTGATCTGCGTCGCTGGGGAGCCGCTGATACCGTTATCACCAACTACTTGGCGGTCGAGAAAAACCGGTTAGGGTACCTTGCAGCCGCGGCTCAGTATACGAGTCGGCATCATCTCTATCCGATCCCTCAGATACAGATTGAGCTGAGCCATGGCGCGTTGTGCCAGAACAAGGACTGGGGCACGCCGGCCTGTCCCTAGGCTACGGACGCCGGATGACAAACGCCTGCAGGGAGTCGCCATTATTCGCAACGAGTATGGCGCTCCCTGCAGGCGTTTTGATCAGGGACAGTCCCGTGACATCCCGAGGGGCCAGAAAGCCACTCTCCACCGGAGCGACCGCAGTGAAGTGACCCTGGCCGTCTCCCCTCAGCCAGAGGCCATTGCCGGCGTCGGCTCTGGGCGTGTTCGGCTCGGCGTCGTACAGGTTTCCCGCCACGATCAGATCGAGATGGCCGTCGCCGTCCACGTCGTGGGCGACAATCCCTCGGATCGGTGAGATCTGCGCAAGGGTTGGCAACGGGGACGCCGTGAACGTGCCATCCCCATTGTTCTGCAAATAGAGACTGGCGAAGGTATCTGTCTGGTAATGGAGGGCACCCTGCAATGGGGAGGAGCCGAACAGCTGCGGGATCGAGGCTTCTGAAAAGGCCGCATAGCTCGGGAATCGCACCGCCAGCGGATAGATCATCCTCCCCAATGGCGCGAGACCGAAGAAGGGATACTCGGTCCCGCCGATCTCCTGTGTGAGCACGATGTCCGTGGTCCGGTTCCTGGTGAAATCGGCCGCATACACTCCGAACTTCTCGTTCTCGGACGTCGTGTACGTGTAATTCAACCCCAGATTCCCGGCCACAAGGTCGGGGCGGCCGTCGTGGTTGAAATCTCCCGTCGCGAGACTGTACCACCACCCCCGCATCGGCGGCAGGCCCATCGATGCCGTGACATCGCGCAGGCGCGTGCCGTCGTTGTGATAGAACTGGAGCGGCATCCACTCCCCCGCCGTCACCAGGTCCAATCGCCCGTCGCCGTCAAAATCGACCCACACCGCGGCGGTGATCATTCCCCCGGGGTGTACGAGCTCCGGGGCGACCGCCTCCGTGACGTCCGTGAAGTGACCTCCGTCATTCCGTAACAGATAGCTTCGGGTCGGATAGGGATAGTTGCGCGGCGCCAGGCGGCCACCGACGAACAGATCCAATCGCCCGTCACCGGTAAAGTCGCCGGCCGCGATCGCCGCGGTACTGGTCGGCATGTCCGGGAGCGCCCGGCTGTCTCTCGCGAACCTGCCGCCTCCCCGGTTGATATAGAGACGGTCCTGCAAGCGACGGGAACCAGGTGCCAGCGGATAGCCGCCGCTCGCCACATATAGGTCCGGGAGTCCGTCCCCGTTGGCGTCGAAGAACAGCGCTCCCCAATCCTCGTACTCCTTGTCGGCCACCCATGGTTGACCGTGTGTGGATTCGACGAAGCTGCCGTCCTTGCGCTGAATGAACAACCTGCCCGGGACCCCCGCGGCACCGCCGATGAAGACATCATCCAGGCCGTCGCCGTTGACGTCAGCCACGGCAAGCGGCGGACCCTGCCGGGACAGCTCGTACGGCAAGAGGGATTGCACACTGTAATCGAGGAGGATGCCGGTCTGATGCCTGTATTGTAAGGTGCGGCGGGCATCCATCGGGCCGAACAGGTGAGGGAGGTTGGAGCGGTTGGGGGAGGTCTTGGAGGTGGTTCCTTTCTGGACCGCGTCCCCCTGCTTCAGGGTCAATGTCCGATCGACGTCAAGACCAGTCAGTAGTTGATAACGCCCATCGGGCCAGGTGACTTCCAGGCTGTCCACGCGCGTGGCTCGACCCAGCCCGAAGTGCTCCCGGTCGTCCATGGTGGACATGTACCCCCTGTACGGGGAATGGTAGAGGTATTGTTTTTTTCCTCCCGTGGTGACGATCAGGCTCGATCCGATCCCTCGAGTGTTGGGAGACTCTCCCTGCAGCCGGATCTGCAGATAGTGATTCGTATCGCCTTGCGGTTGAACATTCTCGTAGATGAGTGCGGGTGCGTCGATGCGGTTGACCACGAGATCGAGCCGGCCGTCGTTGTTGAGGTCGCCATAGGCGGCGCCGTACGAAAAGCCCAGCTGGTCCAGCCCCCATGCTTTGGTCCGGTCGGCGAATGTCAGGTCACCCCTGTTCCGGAAGACGTAGTTGGCCTCCTCGTAACTGTACAGGTCCCTCAGCTGCTTCAGTGCTCGCTGAGTATCCCCGACCTGACGTGCCCGGAATACCGCCGTCTGGTAGTCGAAGTCGTTGACGGCCTTGGGATAGCCATTGGTGATGAAGATGTCCTTATAGCCATCGTTGTCGAAGTCTCCGAAGAGAGCGCTCCAGCTCCAGTCGGTGTAGGCGACCCCCGCCAGGCGGGCAATCTCACTGAAGATGACGTCGCCGTCTTTCGTCACTCCGTTATTGAGTTGCAGGGAGTTGAGGTCGTAGGCGGCTCGGAATCCTCTGCGGCGTAACCTCAACTGGCCACCGTAGGTCAGGTTGCCACTCATGCGCTTCCGCCCGCGCAAGGCGGGCGGCATCATGTCGACCTGGAGAATGTCGGGCCGGCCGTCGTTGTTGAAGTCGGCGATATCGACGCCCATCCCTGCGAAGCTCGTATGCTTGAGCCACGCGGCAGCTTTATCGGTAAACGTTCCATCTCCGTTGTTGATATAGAGGACGTCGTTGGGCGTGAGGTCGTTGGAGACGTAGATGTCGGGCCGGCCATCGCCGTTCAAGTCGGCGACGACCACGCCGAGCCCATATCCGAGCTCCCGTAGTATCCCTGCCTCGCGCGAGACGTTGGTAAACGTGCCATCGCCGTTGTTGCGGTACAGTTCGTTGTAGCTGCGAGGGCTCCCGCCGCGGACGCCGGCGGGGTACTCCGCCTCACCACGCGCGAAGTCGTCGGGCGAGTTGTTCAGCAGGAACAGGTCGAGGTAGCCGTCCCCGTTGTAATCGAGGAAGACGGCGTGGGTGGTGAAGCCCGTATCGGCGATACCGTACCGCGCGGCGGACTCGGTGAAGGTGTGGTCCCCGTTGTTGATGAACAGCAGGTTGGCCCGTTCTTCGGGCTTGGACCATGCGGGTCCGGAAACGGAGACGTAGATGTCCAGATACCCGTCGCCGTTGATATCCACCATCGTCGCGCCGGTGGCCCATCCGTGCGTCGTTACGCCCGCGGACTTCGTGATGTCCTCGAAGCGCATGTTGCCTTTGTTCAGATAGAGACGGCTCGAGACCATGTTCCCGCTAAAGAAAATGTCCGGCAAACCGTCGTTATCGATATCACCGATGGCCACTCCCCCGCCATTGTACACATAGGGGTCGGTTTGAGCGTTCAGGAAATCATTGGTGGTGATGGTGTTGGCGAACGTGACTCCGGTTTGGGCCGGAGTCAGCCGTTTGAAGAGTGGGCGGTCCTGCTTGTGACTGCATCCATCTAGCAGAAAGAGAGAGACGACGAGCAAGCACGCCGGGACTGGCACGAACGTACCGATCGAGCGAAGCGAGAGTCGGAACATGGGTCCGAAGAATCTAACGCTCGCTGTGCTGGGCGGGTATCATTCAGTCCGTGTCTGCACACTCCCGTCACGTGGCGCTGAGACTTGGTGTTCTCGCTCTCGCATGCTTCTCGCCGACGAATTGCAGCAGGCCGTATCGGTCCGAAGGAGAACGGCTCGCGCGTACCTATTGTGCTGCCTGCCACATGTTTCCCCAGCCGGCACTGCTGGACAAGAAAACCTGGCGACTGGGCGTCTTACCACAAATGGCCCTGCGCCTGGGCGTGCCTGCGAAGTCGCTGGTCGCCGAAATGTCCCGGGATCCTGAGCTGCTCGTCCTGACCAAGGCGGTGTCGGATCCAGATTGGGAAAAGATTGTCGGGTATTATCTCGAACATGCCCCCGACACGCTGCCACAACAGTCCCTGCCGGCTCTACCGCAGCTTGATCCCCCCTTGTTTTCCGCCGGTCCGTTCATTCCGCGGCTGCAAAGCAGCGCGATCATCACACTGCTGAAAACGGACACGGTCAATGAGCGAATTTTTGTCGGGGAGGCCGGAAGTAACACGTTTCGAGTCTTTGACTTCAAGCGCCATCTGAAAGCGTCGTTGACGCTGCGTAGCCCTCCAACAGACGTGATTTCCGAGAAGGACCGTCTCCTCGTGCTCGAATCGGGCATGCTCGAGCCCAATGACCAGCCACTGGGTACGCTCGTGCAATATGATTTTGCCCGTGACGGGTCGCTGCACTTCGGCAAAATCCTGATCGACTCGCTGTTCCGGCCGGTCTTCGTGAGGCAATTCGACTTTGCCGGGCATGGCCGGAAGGACTTTGTGATCTGCGAATTCGGCAACAACCGCGGGCGCCTGGCGCTCTATCGCGAGCATGGCGCAACGTATCAGCGTCACGTTCTCGATGCCACGCCAGGCGCGATACGGTTCGAAATCCTGGACCTCACAGGGGACGGATTTCCGGATATCGTGGCGCTGTTCGCGCAGGGTGATGAGCGAATTGTCTTGTTCGCTAATGACGGTACGGGCGGTTTTTCCGGACGGCGCAAGGTGTTGGCCCGGTTTCCGCCGATCTATGGCTCGATGTACTTCACCATGCGTGATTTCAACGGCGACGGCAAACCGGATATCCTGTACGTGAACGGCGACAACTTCGACTATTCGCGTGTTCTCAAGCCGTACCACGGCATCCGGATCCTGGAAAATGATGGCCACAACAATTTTACCGAGCGCTACTTTTTCCCCGTGTATGGAGCGGCCCAGGCGGTTGTCGCGGATTTCGACGGGGACGGTGACCTCGATATCCTGACCACGAGCAATTTTGCCGACTCCGCAAGACATCCCGAGCGGGGCATCATGTACTTCGAGAATGTCGGTGGCTACAACTTCAAGCCCTATGCATTCTCCATCGCCCGCGGCAATCAGTGGAATGTGATGGCAATGGCCGATCTCAACAGAGACGGCCGGCCGGATGTCATCATTGGCGCCATGCATCTGGCGGATATTGCCAGGATTCAACGGGGATTCCGCGGACCAACCTTGGAAGGCGGGGCGGATCCGATCCTGCTGTTTGAGAATAGGATGCAGGCGATGTCCCATGATGGAGGGAGCAGGATTCGACCATGAGCGTGCTGAAGCCGCTGTCGTCGAAGCGGTACGTGCCGCCCACGGAGACGGAGATAATCCTGATACCGTCGTTGGTTTGAGCCGGCGTGAGGAGTCTGAACCGGGGGCGATGCTCCCCTTCGGAACGACACCCATTCAACAACAGAAGAGAGAGGGGTAGCGCGGAGCGCAGGACACGAACGGTCAGGGCCTCACCCATGTTCGCTCCGTCGTTCGGGGCCGGCTAGCCGGCAGGGAGACCATAACCCGTCAAGAGGACGGACGGGTAGCGCAACCACCCTGGAGGCCGTACGATTCCCGCCGCGCATGACTCTGCTCGCGTTCCTCCTCGCGGCCCAAACGGTCGCTCAAGCGGACACCGTTCCGCCCTATCTCGCCTTCCCGGAGCCTGGGCTCGACGACCCCACCGCGTACGAGGGCTACGACACGCGGGTGTACCAGGACGCGAGCCACAACGCGTTCCAGGTCTACCTGAAAGGCAACACCGGACGCGTCGTGAACCTGTGGGCCGATGCGGCCAACGAGAGCGTGGGCTTCACCGTCCGTGACTCGAGCGGGAGGCCCGCCGAGCTGGCCTGGGGCTCTTCCGGCGCCGTCGTAACGGGATCGGCACACACGCGCTCCGTGTCCTATGCCTTGGAGCTCCCTTCCACGGTCAGCGTCGGTCTCTTCTTGCTCGGCTCCATGCGGGTGGAGCGGGACTTCCAGTATGCCGGTCGCGACTCGCTGTCCCTCGGCACACCCGCATTTCCGCAGGCGGAGCTCGCGGAGCTGATCGACCACATCGCGAAGCTCAAAACGCCGGAACGAGCCCGTCACCTGTCGCTGCTCGGCGTCAAGACCATCGATGCGCTGCGCGCACGACTCAGCCCGCGGGTCAGCGCGAAGCCCGGAGACACGGTCTGGGTTGTCCGGGTGGAGCAGGAGAGCTTCGACGGCAAGAATCATCTCCGGCTCGCGCTCGAGGGCGACTCTCGGGAGACTGTTCCCACGCTTTCCGGGAGCACCGTCACGGTCCGACGGCCGGCCGGGGGCCCGGTGCGCCTGACCGTGCGCGTGACGACCGACGCGCCCGCGCTGGTGCCCCTCGGGCGCGCGGAGATCTTCAACGAGGACTTCCAGCGCTTCGCCGCGCAGGTCCGTGCCGACACCGCACATCCGCTGAGGTCGCGGCGGCTCGAGCGCGAAGTACGAGGCGTCGAGCTGCTGTGCTACCGCGAGAAGCTGATGGCGGGGCTGCCCAACTTCGCGACCTATTTCGGTCGTGACATGCTCATGACTGCGCTGCTGATGCAGCCGGTGTGGGCGCCGGCCATGTCGGAGCACGTGGTGGCGAGCGCCCTCGGCAAACTGTCGCCGACGGGGGACGTGAGCCATGAGGAGGCCCTGGGCGGCCAGGCGATCCGCGAAAACGCGGCCGAGTACAATCGCCTCGTATCCGCCGGCCA
>Ga0207646_10003799_pt1 | contig 16802 bp, 21 predicted proteins | sample KBSK5502metaG_FD_184343 | JGI IMG/M metagenome (GOLD analysis project Ga0207646, IMG submission 184343) | Corn, switchgrass and miscanthus rhizosphere microbial communities from Kellogg Biological Station, Michigan, USA - KBS K5-50-2 metaG... | ecosystem: Host-associated > Plants > Roots >... | reverse complement strand
ACTGGACCGAAGAGCTCGTCAGCGACATCACATTCAGCTCGGAGGGTCGGCGCACGCGCGTGACCATCCGCACCCTGTCGGGCTTCACCGCCGAATGGGGCAAGCTCGCGCGGCTGGGCTGGGGCGAGTCGCTCGACAAGCTCGATCAGGTCATCGCGTCGCTCAGCGAGAGGTGAACAACTGCGAGATGACGTCGCGCGCGATGTACTGCGCCATTTCCGGGTTCTCCCGCAGCCGACGCAGGCTATAGGCGTACCAGTCCTGGCCGTAGGGCACATAGACCCGGAGACGATGCCCGCCGGCGATGAGCCTGTCCCCGAGCTTCGGAGTCACGCCGAGGAGCATCTGAAACTCGTACTGCGTCGGCGAGAGCCCGGCCACGAGCCCGAGGCTTCGCTCGATGAGCCACGCGTCATGCGTGGCAACCTCCGGATAGCCACCGGACGCGATGATCCGTTCGAGGATGGCGACGTAGTTCCGGCGGATCGTCTCGGCGTCGAGGTACGCCACCGACTCCGGCTCGTGCCAGATGCCCTTCACGATGCGGACACGTGGCCGCAAGTGCGCGAGCGCAGCGACATCGTCGAGCGTCCGGCGCAGGCAGCTCTGCAACACGATGCCGACCCCGTCGAAACCATCTGTGCGGAGCCGGCGGTAGACATCGAGAGTCGCTTCGACCGTGGTCGAGTCCTCCATGTTCAACGTGATCCCGATCGTGCGATCGGCGGCGTCGCTCGCGAGGCGGCGCAGGTTCTCCCAACAGAGGTGAGGGTCGAGACGCAGGCCGAAGCCGGTCATCATCACGCTGAGCGTCGCGCTCGGGTGATCGTGCTCCAGCTCTCTGAGTGCCCGCTCGTACTCGGCCATCATCGACATGACTTGCTCGCGCGTGAGGAATTGCTCACCGAGCACGTCGAGCGACACGAGCTTGCCCCGCCGCTCGAGATCTGCGGTCGCGCGGAGCGCGTCCTCAACCGTCGGCCCAGCGACGTATTTCTTGGCCACGGCCCACACGATCGAGCGCGGTAGAAGCGGAAGGATCCCCGCGAGCGCGCGACCGGTGTGCAAGGCCGCGATGATGGCAGAACGGTCGGCTCCTTCCGCGAGCCCTCATCCGAATCGCGCGACAACAACAACCGGAACCCGCAGAACAGCCCGTCCGTGACCTTCACCACTCCGGCCGACACGACGCCACCGACGAAGCCGACCATCCAGGCCCCCAGAGTCGGCCACGACTGGGTCTCGCTGGCGTGGTCGTCCGTCGACGCCGACCAAGGTCCGTCTGGTTCACCGTCAGTCGGGACGGCGCCGCCATCCTGAGCAACAGCCTGACGACGTCTGGATCGTTCTCGGGCCTCCAGCCCGAGACGACGAACACATTCAGCGTGGAGGCGCGCGACTCTGCGGGCTTCCGCGTGCAGAGTGACCCCCTCACGGTCACGACGGCGGCGCGCATCAACGATGTCACGCCTCCCACAGCACCCGCCGTCCCGGAGTTTTCGGCGCAAGATGGTGAGACGTGGCTGCGGTGGCCGTTGTCCGCCGACGACATCACGCCGCAGGACCTCATCGTCTATTGCATCTATGTGAACGACGTGCTCGACAACTGCCAGACCTACCCCCGGGCCATCGTCTAGGGCACGCCGATGTCGCGGAACACCTATAAGGTCACCGCCACCGACCGGCGCGGCAACACATCCGAAACGAGCATCGAGGTCGACAACTTCTAAGAATTGCTCCCCGTACGATGGGCCGATGACGTCCCGCCTGCGAGCGCTTGTCGAACAGCCCACGAGGGGCAAGCGATGGGTCGCCGTCGCAGCCGACTGGCCGGGTCTCGAACGAGGCGGCAGGACGGAGAACGAGGCGCTAGAGAAACTCGCGCGCTACGTGCCGCGATACCTTCCGGTCGCAAAGCGCGTCCGGCTGGGCTCGGAACTCGCGACGCAGACCGATCTCGACATCATCGGCCGGTACGTGGGGGTCGGCTCGACCGACTTTTGGGGCATCTCTTTCGCGCCCTCGCCGCTTGACCGCGAACCGTTCGACGCGCCGCTCTTCGAGCGCAAGGTGCGACTGCTACGCGCGGCGTGGGCCGAGTTCGACGAAACGGCCGCGCGCGTCTCGGCGGAGCTCCGGCCGGGCGTGCGTGGCGGCGGCCGCTCCCGTGACCGGATCGTTCAGCATGTCATGGCGACCGAGGGTGGAGATTTCTCGAAGCGGGTCAAAGTAGGGGCCGAGCTCGAGCACCTGCGGACGCCCGGCCAGCTGGCCCGTCATCGCGACCGCTTCGTCGAGGCCATGCGCGCTTGGTACGCGCAGGGCAAGCCGCTCGGCAACTGGACGATCCCGTACCTGCTTCGACACACCGCATACCACGTGCTCGACCACACCTGGGAGATGCAGGACCGGGACCTGACGGAGGAACCTGGTCAGCGCGGCCGCAGCAGGTAGAACTCGAGCGCGATCCCGTCCGGGTCATGCTTTCAGTACCACGCCACGCTGGGGTCGACGTCGCTGACGCTGAGCTCAACGTGCGCGATACCAGTGATGGTGGGCCGCACGCGGCTTTTGCTACCCCCCCGCGATGGCACCGATCACGAGGAAGGGCTCCTTCCCCGAGGCGACGTCTTCCGGCAATGGCGCATCCGGCGACTCATGCGAGAGATCCTGCTGGCATGCGAAGAACCGGATGAACGCGCGGCGCTCCCGAGTCGTGTGGTCACGAATGGTGCCCCGCAGCATCGGGTACGCCGTCTCCACTGCGTCGAGAACGGCGCGCTGTGTCACCGTGCCCTTCACGTCGACCGCGACCTCGTTGCCGACGTGCGCGAGCGTCCGCAGATGGTGCGGAAGCACAACGCGGATCATCGCAGCGTCTGCACCTCCACCGAGAGCACAGGCGGCAGATCGCGAACGATCGGCGCCCAGGTGTCTCCGGCGTCCGCGGATGCGTACACCTGACCGCCGGTCGTGCCGAAGTACACGCCGCACTTGTCAAGCGAATCGACCGCCATCGCATCGCGCAGGACGTTCACGTAGCAGTCGCGCTGCGGTAGTCCGTTTGTCAGCGCCTCCCATTCGTTCCCGCCGCTCCGGCTCCGGTACACGCGCAGCTTCCCATCGGGCGGGAAGTGCTCCGAGTCGCTCTTGATCGGTACGACATAGATCGTCTCCGGCTCATTCGCGTTCACGTCGATCACGAAGCCGAAGTCGCTCGGCAAGTTTCCGCTGACTTCCTTCCATGAGTCGCCAGCATCGTCACTTCGCAGCACACCCCAGTGCTTTTGCATAAACAACACGTTCGGGCGCGAGGGGTGCATCGCGATCCGATGAACGCAGTGGCCGATCTCGGCGTTCGGGTCGGGGATGTACTGCGACCTCAGTCCTTGGTTGATCGGCTTCCACGTCGTGCCACCGTCGTCCGTCCGGAATGCGCCGGCTGACGAGATCGCGACGAATAGTCGTTTGGGGTCCTTCGGGTCCTGGATGATCGTGTGCAGGCACAAGCCGCCTGCGCCGGGCTGCCACTGCGGGCCAGTGCCGTGGCCGCGTAGCCCCGAAAGCTCCTTCCAGTTCTGACCGCCGTCGGAAGACCGGAAGAGAGCGGCGTCCTCGACGCCGGCATACACCGATTCCGGGTCCGTCAGTGACGGCTCGAGATGCCAGACGCGCTTGAACTCCCACGGCCGCTGCGATCCGTCGTACCACTGGTGCGTCGTGAGCGGCTTGCCCGTCTCGGAAGCGTCGTACGTGAACTTGTTGCTCTCGCCTTTCGGCATGCCGTCGGGTGTCTTGGCCGGTTCGCCCGGTGGCGTCCCGGGCTGATGCCACGTCTTACCGCCGTCATCCGACCTCTGGATGATCTGGCCGAACCAACCGCTGGTCTGTGACGCGAAGAGCCGTTCGGGATCCGCCGGGGAGCCCTTCACGTGATAGATCTCCCAGCCGCCGAAATGCGGACCGCTGACGTTCCATTTCTTGCGCTGTCCGTCCGCCTCTAGGACGAACGCGCCCTTGCGTGTGCCGACGAGTACACGCACCCTGCTCATTGCCTGGTCCTCCCGCTGTCGTTCTTCCGATGATGCCTACAGTCTTTGGCTCCCCTCGTCGAGCGAAGCTCCCATCACGAGGGCGTGCCTGTCACCCGGAGACTAAGGGAGTCCGCGTTCTGGGCGCGGTTCGCTTTGACGACGTCGCGGCCCTCGCGCTGTCTGTCGCTGACAATGATGGTCCGCGCCAGACAGCACGGTATTCCTTCGGTGCGTCGAGGAGTACATCTGGCTATAGCGGCCAACGATTAGGGGTTGCAGGCGAGGCCCATCATGACTCGACCCGACCCGGGTCCTTCACTCTTGTCAGCGCCCGCTGCGCCGTCGATTCACGTCCGCGCCGCGCTCACTTGGCTCGCGATCTTTCCTCTCGTCGCCATCGGCATCACTGCGATGGCCCCGTGCACCGTGGGCTGGGACCCGTTGGTTCGCGCGTTCGTGCTGACACTGGTCGTGGTGGCGCTGGCTGTGTACGTGGTCGAGCCGTGGCTCATCGGTATCTACGATCGATATCTGGCGCCTCGTCGATAGGCCCAGAGAGTCAGGGGTTCGAATCCCTCCGGGATACTCGAGAGCGCCGCCTCGGTGAACCTCTCGGTGGACCCCCTCGCGAGATCCCGTCCCGGCATCTCCACACCTTGCGTCGAGCGAGGAGACTGGCGAGAAGCTCTGGATCATCACCGCAGCCGACCGCTCCATGACTCGCTCTTGCTCTGGCGGTCGATGTCAGATCCGTCGGTGCGCTTGTAGGTCTGGATGTCCTTGAAGCGGGGATTACTCTTCTACAGCATCGCCGCTCTGGTGTTGCTGTTGATCGTCGGACACCAAGATTCGCGCGCGGACATGCGCGAGCAAATCGGCGACGCTGACCTTGTCGGGTGGAAGATGGGGGCCGCGCGGAGCGTCGCATCATGCCAGTCCGACGCGAGCTCGGCCCGAGGGGGCAGCGCTTGAGTGACCTTAGTCCGCGCCTCTCGGAGGCGTCGCTCCAGTTACGCGAGGGCAACCGGATGGCGGCGCTCACGCTCCTCCGGGCCGCAGTCGCGCTCGATCCGCTCGATCTCACGGCGCACCGCCGGCTCGCCGCAGTGCTCGCGAATTCGGGGGACCTGCAAGGCGCGGTCGACGAACACGCGCGCTACCGCGAATTCCTCCGTGCGCGCGGTGACCGCGCTGCGTTCCAGAACGAGGTGGCCTATGCGGCCGCGACGCTCGGGGAGCTTATGCGGCCGGGGCTGCTCGGAGAATCGCGGGAGCCCTCGGTGCGACTGCACCGATCTCGGTCCACCCGATCGCCTAAGCGGCTGCTCCTCCTCCTCCTATTGCTCGTCAACGGCTTGCTGGCCCTGATCTTATGGGTGATGGTCGCCCCAGCCCCTGGAGTCGGGAACGCCGCGCCAACCACGCCGACTCCGACGTCCACCTCTGCGCTCTCCACCGTCAAGTCCGCACCGACCGCGGGGGCGTCGCCGACGCCGAGTGTCCGGTCCACCACCCAGACGCCCGAGCCAGCAACCGCGTCCATGCCCGTCGCAGGCCCGACAGTCGTCCTGGTCGCGCCGTCGCCGACTGCCACCCTCGCTCCGACCGCGTTAGCCACAACGAGCTCGGTCCTCGCGATGCTATCGCCGGATCCGACAGCCACCGCCACACCGGCGCCGAGCGGCGCACGAGGTCGGATCGAGCGCGACGCCCACTCCAATTCCGTCGGCAAACCCAACACCAACGCCCACTCGGCAAACGGCTGGCCCGACCGCTCCGACGCCGACCCAGACCCCGGGGGACGCCACCGCCGATTCTGAATCCGACGTCCCCTGACTTCGGTACAGCGCTCCAGGTTAGAAACTTCGACGCGAGCCGATGCGACACGACTCGGTTCAGCGTCTTCGCGCTGGGTCAGAGCAACGAACCCAAGCTGTCTCCTCGCGATGGTCGCGGCTTACCGGCACCGCCGAAGAGCAGCCAGAGGGCGACTCCACGGAGAGCACGAAGTAGGCGGCGGTGCCAACGAGCGACAGCTCGAGGCTCTTGAGCACGGCGCCGGCGACCGCGAGGAGGAAATACACGGCGTACAGCCGACCGGCGAGCCGCGCGTCCTGCCGCGAGCGCGAGCTTCCCATTTCTGCGCACTCTCCAGTGTCGATGTGAAGAACATATGAACGCGCCGACCTCGCCGACCCTGGCGACCGTTACGGGAATCGTGCCTGGATGCCGTTCGACAACTCCGCTTATCGTCGCCGTCCTAATTGACCGGATCCCGGCTTGACGTCACGCGGGCGCAAGTCCTCGCGTTCCGACGGCGCGTTGGCGCGCTCGATGAGCGGCTCCCGAGCGGACGGCGCTCGCTCCGGCGTGCGGCGTGGGCGGGCTTGCAAGACAGCATGCCCCGCGCTGCGCTTCTCTCTATTCATGCGCGCGTCGAAGGAACGAAGCCGTCGACTTGGGAGGACCCATCACTCGTCCAGCTCTGGGGGCCGCGTCACCACGCATACGTCATCGCGGCGCAGGACGTCGCAGTCTTCACGCTCGGGAGACTGCCGAACGGAGGCGGCGCGCTACGTGTCGCGGAGGACCTGGCCTCTCGCCTGCACCGGCACCTCCGTGGCGCGCGGATGGCGTATGGCGAGGCGGGCAGAGCGCTCGGCGGACACCCCAATCGGCTCAGGTACGCCGCACCGACCGGCACGATCCTGATTCGGTCGGACGGCGCGCGACAAGCAACCGTCTGGACGGTGCCGCGACCCAAAGTGGATCCACGCGATGCTCGCCTCGAGCTCTCGCGTCGGTACCTGCACCTCTTCGGGCCCACCACGGCCGAAGCATTCGCTGAATGGGCGGGGATCAGCTCGCAGGGAGGCGTCGCGGCGTTCAGTGCGCTCCGACGGTCGCTCAGTCCAGTGCGAACACCCCTCGGCGACTCGTGGATCCTCGCGAGCGACGAGTCGACGCTGCGCGCCGCCTCTGGCCCCGCAGCTTCCGCACGGCTCCTCCCGAGCGGCGACACCTACTTTCTCCTCCAGGGATGCGATCGTGAACTCCTCGTCCCCAACGCCTCGTTTCGCCGCGCGCTGTGGACGTCACGCGTATGGCCGGGCGCTGTCCTTGTCGATGGCGAGATCGTCGGGACATGGCGACGCTCGCTGGGAACCGTGACGATCCAGGCTTGGCGCCGGCTCACGCGCGCGGCCCGCGACGCGGTCGCGGCGGAAGCGGCGTCCCTGCCGCTGCCGGATCTCCAAGGGCGGGTCGTCGTCCGGTGGGAAGACTGACGGGCCTCCCAGGTCGCGGTTACGCGTCAGGACGCTCTCGACCTGCGTCTCAGCCTCGACCGCTGACGATCTCGCCACATGAAGCAGATCGCGCATCGTCAACTGATCAACAAGGAGGATTGCATGAGCGACCAGATCAGCCCAAAGCAGTTCCGCGAGTCGGAGGGCGTCGATTATTGGCGCGTCCTGGGCGACGGCGCGAACGCGTACTTCCGAACAGGGTCGTACGCAGTAGGGGCCCGGCTACTGCAGGCGATCAGCGAGTTGCCGGGCATGGAGGATCTCCGGCCCGACATTGACGTGCGTCACGACGCTGTGACCGTGCGCATGGTCGCGTTCATCGAGGGTTACGGCGGGATGCTTCGGGGTCACGTCGAGCTCGCCCGCAAGATCTCGGCAGCTGCCCAAAAGCTGGGCCTGTCTGCTGACCCATCGGCCGTCCAGAGCCTGCTTGTCATCCCGGGCGCGACCTCTCGCGCCGAGGTGATGCCGTTCTGGCGCGCTGTGCTCGGGTACGAGCCTCGCCGCGACAGCCCCGCCGAAGACCTAGTCGATCCGCACGGCCGCGGCGTGCCCTTCTGGTTCGAGCAGATGAAGGAACCGCGCCGTGACGGCGGCGGCGCGATCCACATCGCGGTATGGGTGCCGTACGAGCACGCGGAGGCGCGCATCGCAGCGGCGCTCGCCGCGGGCGGCCGGATGGTGCGCGACGAGTTCGCGCCTTCTTGGTGGACGCTCGCCGACCCCGCGGGCAACGAGGCCGACATCGCCACCACGAAGGGCCGCGACTGAGCGGCCCCTAGGCTGCGATCACCGGGCGGCGCGATGCTCGTACCAGTCCAACACCCGCATCGCGCGGAGAGTGTTCCAGCGGCTGGGCTTGCCCTCGCCTTCGTCTATGTCGAAGTAGACCGCACCAGGATGCGGATTCTCCAAGGGCCATCGTCCATCTTCTGATCGTTTGCTCTTGACGAGATCGATCGCCTCGGCCCATCGGTCGTCCGGTTCGACACCAGCACTCCGCATGTACTCGAGCCCGCGCACAACGTCGTAGAAGTAGCGGGGCGGGAAGGAGAAGCGGAGCCACTCTTCGTTCACCACCTCACCGGTCGAGAGGCGGCGGAACATGCGACGGTCCAAGAGGTATCCTGCGGCCTGCCGCGCGCAGCCGTCACCTCGGCCGATGCCCCCGTGGCCCGCTCGTAGTCGAGCAGACCCTCGAGGACGTCGATCGTGCTGGCGAACGACGACCGTGTGGAGCCCCTTTTCCGCCTCGCAGTTCCAACCGCCGTCGCTAAGCGCCCCACCCCTCTGTGCTGACCCTCGAGCGCTCCGCGGCGATGACGTCAGGACGCTCATGGATGAGATCCCGCATCACCTGCCAGCGGATAGAGGGATCCGAGTCAAGCAGCCAATCCACAACAGTCATCGGCCTATCCCCGGTTGGATTCGGCGCGAGTGTCGTTCACCACAGAGGACTCTGCCCAAACGCGAAGCGGGAAATACATTGACCGCCAAACCGATGGACTACGAGATAAGAGTTGAGGATGCCCCGCCTCGCCAGCTTGCCGTGGCGCGCGGCGGAGCGTCGCGCTCGGAGCCGAGTCGGACGATTCTGAAGCTACTAGACAAGGTCTGGCCGGTGCTACGAGGCCAGCACGTGAAGACGGGCCACAACGTCGTCGTGTACTTCGGCGGCCTTGCGCACATTGAGGCCGGTGTGGAAGTGTTCGGCGACTTCGTCGACGCCGGTGACGTGCTCCATTCGCAAACACCTGCCGGACCGGTGGTGACGACCGCGCATTGGGGCGAGTACTCCGAGATGGCCGGCGCGTATGCCGCGCTAGCGCGGTGGTGTGAAGCAAACGAGCGCCAGCAGACCGGGACAAGCTGGGAGGTCTATGGCGACTGGGCCGACGACCCGCAGCAGCGCCGAACCGATATCTATCTACTCCTTGATCCGTCAACACCTTTAGTAAGTTGACCTCTTCGTCTTCGGGCCCTTCGCGGCTTCGCCGAGGGCGCACCACTCCTTCACCATCGCCTCGAGTTCGGCGGCGCGCGCTCTCGCCTCTTTCTCGTCGGTGATGCGCATGCGCTTGACGATCCGCCCTTCGAGGTGTGGGTAACGTCCTTGAAGCCGGCCGCCGCGCATCAGCCTGAGATTCACGCCTGGCTCGGTGTACCGGACGAACGCCGCGAAATCGCCGCTCTTGCTTGACGAGAACGTCACTCCGTACTGGACGCGCTCGCGCATGCTCGCGTCCGCGCCGAGGATGACGTCACGGACGCGTCGCATCGCGTGCTCTGACGGCGGCTTCGTCATCTTGAACCATCGCTCGACCTGAGCGGACTTCGCCACGCGCGAATCGTAGTAGCGAGGTCTCCGCTATTCGTCGGGACGTCGCTCACCTCACATCGTGATGACGACCTTCGCCCGAGCCTGACCGCTTCCGACGTAGCGAACGGCCTCCGCGGCCTCGCTCAGCGGGTACGTCCGATCGATCGCCGGGCACACCTTCCCGGCCTCGATCAGCTCCTTCAGGACGACGAGATCGTCCTGGGTCGCTTTGGCGACATAGAAGATGATTCGCTGGCGCAGCAGCCGCGAGCGCGCGAACGCGGTGATGATGCGCGTGAAGATTGCGACGCCACCGCGCTTGTCCGCGCCGACAAGCACGAGCGTCCCGTTCGGCTTCAGGACCCGCCTCAGATCGGCGACCGAACGATTCGCGGCGACGTCGAAGACGACGTCGTAGCGCTCTCCGCGCCGACTGAAATCCTCTTGCGTGTAGTCGATGACTTCATCCGGCCCGAGCGCGCGGACCAGGTCAAGGTTCCTCGTGCTGGTCACGGCGGTGACGTGCGCTCCCAGCGTCTTCGCGATCTGCACGGCGAACGTGCCGACGCCGCCGCCCGCGCCGCAGATCAGCACTCGCTGCCCCGGCTTCACCTGCGCTTTGTCGCGCAAGCCCTGCAGCGCCGTCCGTCCGGCGACCCCAACCGCTGAGGCCTGCTCGAACGAAAGGTTTCGCGGCTTCACCACCAGCCCGCTCTCGCGCGCCAGCGCGTACTCGGCGAACGCCGCCGGCGCCCCGCCGAACACCTCATCGCCCGGGGCGAAGCGTGTGACGCTCGCGCCCACCGCCTCGACGTGCCCGGCGACGTCCACGCCCCGGACGGGTTGTTCCGGCTGGCGCATCAAAGCCGAGACCGCGCGAATCATTTTCCCGCCATGGACGCTGTGCCAATCGAGCGCGTTTACCGAGGCGGCGCGAACCCGCACCAACACACCGCCCTCAGTGACGACTGGCTTGCCGATCTCGCGAAGCTGCAGCACGTCCGCAGAGCCGTACCCGTCTTGGACGATGGCCTTCATCTTTCTTCCTCCGAACCCCGGGTCCGACAGTACGAGGGAGATGTGGAGGAAATATGAAGGAGCTGCGCTCGTTTCGCAGGGCCGCGTCATTGTCCATACCATCACCAGCCGTGGCGGAAACAGCACAGTCGCTTCTCGCCGACTCCGCGATCCAGTCCGAGATCGAAAAGCGCCACGACGAAAGCGTCGGGCGGTTGCAAGAGTGGGTGAAACACCCGGCCCTCGCCGCGGAAGATCGTGGCATGGACGAGGGCTGCGATCTGATGATGCGGATGACGCGTGACGCCGGCTTTCAGAAGGCCACGCGTATCGATACCGATGGCCACCCGGGCGTCTTCGCGACTCTCGACGCGGGGGCCGCGAAGACCGTCGCGCTCTACTTCATGTACGACGTGAAGCAGGCTGATCCCGCGGAATGGTCATCGCCGCCGTTCACCGCCGCGATCGTCGACAAGCCCGGATTCGGAAAAGTCCTCGTCGGCCGCGGCGCGGTGAATCAGAAGGGGCCCGAGGCCGCTTTCCTCGCCGCGCTGCACGCGATCCGCGGTGCGGGGAAGAAGATCCCGGTCAACCTCGTGCTCGTCGCGGAGGGCGAGGAGGAGATCGGATCCCCGCACTTCCGCCAGGTCGTCGCGCACCCGGAGGTGAGCGCCGCTCTCAAGCGGACGATCGGCGTGTTCATGCCGTCGGCGTTTCAGGATCCCGACGGCAGCGTCTCGATTTTTCTTGGAGCGAAGGGCGTGGTCGAGTGCGAGCTCGTCGCGAGCGGGGAGAGGTGGGGACGCGGGCCGACGATCGACGTGCACTCGTCGAATCGCGCCCGTCTCGACAGCCCCGCGTTCCGTCTCGTGCAGGCGCTCGCGACGCTCGTCAACGCCGACGGCGATCCGGCGATCGACGGGTTAGGCCATGAGGCGAAGGCAGCCACGGCGGCGGAACGCGCGCTGCTCGATGCAGCGGCGACGAAGCTGAGCGAAGCGACGGCGATGTCGCTCCTCGGCGCCAAGCGCTGGGCGCACGACCTTCCCTGGCGGGCGACGCTCGAGCGCTTCATGTTCACGCCGACGGTGAACATCGAAGGCCTTGTCGCTGGCTACACCGGCCGGGGCGGGAAGACCGTCATGCCGCATCGCGCGGTCGCGAAGCTGGACCTTCGGCTCGTCCCCAACATGACTTACGACGGCGCAATCACAGCGCTCAGGGCCCACCTCGCGACGCGCGGTTTCGGCGACATCGAAGTGAATCCGAGCGGCGGTTACGATCCGACGAGCACCGCCGCCGATGCGCCGATCATCCAAGCGATGCTCGCGGTGCTGAAGCGTGGAGGGATCGACCCGGTCCTGCTTCCGCGTCTTGCGGGCTCGTATCCGGGCTACGTCTTCACCAACCCGCCCGTCAGCCTCGCGGCCGGTCACTTCGGTCTCGGACACGACAGCGGCGCGCACGCGCCGGACGAGTACTTCGTGATCGAGCCATCGAATCCGAAGGTCAGTAGTTGGGACGGCGCCGTCGCCTCGCATGTGGCCTACCTCTACGAGCTCGCCACCTTGGGCGGGTAGTCGACCACGCGCTTCTTGTCGAGGCCGTCGAGGATGAGGTCGAGCCCGAACTCGAACTCGCTCTCACCGCCCTCCCGGCCGGACTTTCTCTGATGCTCTCCCATGTGTTCGACAAGGTAGGGATATTCAGCGAGCTTCAGCTCCCGCTGAAGCCTCTCTCGGGAATCTGGAAGCCGCGGGGGCCCTGATCATCGACAGGACATGTGGGCTGGTGACATATTGTTGCAGAAACATATGTCTTGCGAGTAATATGTCGCTGTGGCCGACGTCTTCGAAATCCTGGGCGACCCGACCCGCCGCCGTCTTGTCGAGGCGCTCCGGACAGGCGAGCGCTCAGTGAATGAGCTGGTCGAGGTCGTCGACATCAGCCAGCCTGCCGTCTCGCGCCAACTCGCCATCCTCGAGCAGGCCCGATTCGTGCGCGTCCGACCTGACGGCCGGCGGAGGTTTTACGCGCTGCGTCCCGAGCCGTTTCGGGAACTGGACAATTGGACGAGCAGATACCGCGATCTGTGGGAGGCACGCCTCGACAGACTTGCCGTGGAGCTCGACCGACGAAAGAAGGCGCGGGCGAAGGACAGGGGCCGGCGCGCATGAGCATGCGACCCCAGCGACCAAGCGAAATACGCGTGGAGGAGCAGCACGTGAACACAGTCATACCGAGCCTGACATTCAAGGACCGCGCCGAAGAAGCGATCAAGCTCTACACGTCTGTCATCAAGAACTCCAAGATCGGGAACATCGCGCGCAGCGACGAGAGTTCACCCATGCCAAAGGGCTCCGTGTTGCATGCGAGCTTCGAGCTCGACGGCCGCGAGTTCACGGCGATGGACGGCGGGCCGAGCTTCTCGTTCTCCGAGGGGTTCTCGATGGTCGCAACGTGTGAGACGCAGAAGGAGCTCGACAACGTCTGGAGGCGGCTCTCGGCGGACGGTGGCGAAGAAGGACGCTGCGGCTGGCTCAAGGACCCGTTCGGCGTGTCGTGGCAGGTCATTCCGCGCGCGCTCGGGGAGATGATGATGCACCCCGAATCCGGAAACCCCGGCAAGCTCATGGAGGCACTTCTCAAGATGAACAAGATCGACATCGCGACCCTGAAGCAGGCGTACACGCAAAAGTGAGCACCGCGATGTCATCCGGCCAGCGACGGACGGTGACGCTGGAGCGTACGTTCGAGGCTTCCATCGAAGAGGTCTGGGATCTGTGGACGACGAAGGATGGCATCGAGTCCTGGTGGGGACCGGATGGCTTTGCGGTAACGGTCAGCAAGCTCGACCTTCGGCCGGGTGGTGAGCTCTTGTACGCGATGACCGCGGTCGGCCCTGACCAGATCGCGTTCATGAAGAAAGCGGGAATGCCGCTCGTGAGCCAGACGCGCGTCACGTATACGGAGGTCGATCCGCCGCGGCGGCTGGCGTACTCGACCTTCGCTGACTTCATTCCGGGCGTCGAGCCCTACGACGTGGCGACGGCCGTCGATCTCTACAGGATCCCTGAAGGTGTGCGGCTGGTCGTGACCCAGGATGCGATGCACGACGAGTCCTGGACGCACATGGCGGTCATGGGGTGGGAGAGCGAGTTGGGCAAGCTCGCCCGTGTCCTCACGAAGGCGTGATAGCGCGATCGAGCTAAGCCGCGGCGAGGCGGTCATGCGGATCGACCCGGCCGACGGCGGGAGGATAGTTTCGCTCGTCGTCGACGGGATCGAGCGGATCTTGCCGAAGGCGCGCGCCAGAGCGCGCGAACCCGCGCTCTATTGGGGCTGCTATCCGATGGTGCCCTGGGCAGGGCGCCTTTCGCGCGGCCGCATTCCCACAAAGGACGGCGAGGTGCGGCTCGACGCGAACCTTCCGCCGTCGGCGATACACGGCCTCGGCTTCGACAAGGAGTGGGAGATCGTCGAACGAACCGAGACCGCCGTCACGATGAGATGTGAGCTGCGCGGACTCGGATGGCCCTTCGGGGGCCATGCTCTGCAAACACTGCGCATGCGCGCAAACGGTCTCGAGCTCGAGCTCTGGGTCGGCGGCTACGCGAAGGCCGGGCCCGCGGGCGTTGGCTGGCACCCGTGGTTCACTCGTCCGTCGAGCGGAGACTTGTCGCTCCTTGTCGATGGGTCGGAAGTCCTCGTCGTCGACGCGGACCTCGTACCGACCGGCGAGGTCCGAATGGTCGCCTCAAGCGAGGATCTCCGTTCCGGACCGCCGCTAGGCGCTCGCCGGCTCGACCACGTGTACGTGAGGACAAAAGGTCCGGCCATCGTGCACTGGCCCGATCTGGAGCTGCGCATCGAATACAACGAGAGCCTGCGGACCGTCGTCGTGCACACGCCTCCCGAAGGGGTCTGCGTGGAGCCTCAGACGATGTGGCCAAACGCGCCGCTGCTCGCGGCGGCGGGAGTCAGCGATACCGGGATACGCACGCTCCCGCCGGGAGAAAGCCTGACCGCGGCGGAAGCCTGGACATGGACGGCGTGACCCCGATCACAACCGATTCGCCGCGGCCATCTCGCGGAGTGCGGACATGCGGTCCGCGGCCTCGCGCAGCTCGCGACGTGGGCGCGGTTCGAAACGTCGCGAACGGGCCGGCGCGAGGCGCGGGCGCTTCCGTTCCACCGCCCACTGCGCCTGGCGCGCGGCGCCGGATGCCGCGGCTTCGACGATCTCGGGACGCGTGACCGCCAGATCGAAGATGTCCGCGCAGAGCTGCGCCCATGCGTCCGACGCGGCTCCGCCTCCCACCAGGGTGACTTCGGTGGGCGCCACGCCTGCGCGACGCAACGCGTTCAGCCCGTACGCGAGTCCGAACGTCACGCCTTCGACGACCGCATGGACGATCGCTTCCCGCCCGTGACTCGGGCGCAGCCCGACGAACACTCCGGCCGCCTCGGGTCGGTTGGGCGTCCGCTCGCCGGATAGGTACGGCAGGAACGCCAGTCCGGACGCGCCTGCACTGGCGATGGCCGCGTCCACAGCCGCGTGGTCCATCGCGACCAGGTCCCGGGCCCATTCGGTCGCGCTCGTGCAATTGAGCGTGGCGGCAAGCGGAAGCCAGCCTCCGGTCGAATCGCAAAACGCCGCCGCTTCGCCCAGCGGATCCACCGCCGCTTCGGTGCGGTACCCGAAAGCGGTGCCGGAGGTCCCGAGGCTCACCGCCACCGGTCCTTCCGCTACCAGATCCGAGCCGATCGCGGCGCACATGTTGTCGCCGCCCCCCGCGCTCACTGGAATCCCGGTCTCGAGCCCGAGAGATTCCGCGGCCTCGCGGCGCAGCCTGCCGATCACACCGAGCGGCGGCGCGATCGGCGGCAGTGTGCGTTTCCAGTCGCGCCGGTCGTCGATCGTGTCGAGCACGGGTTCGCTGTAACGGCGCGCGCGGACGTCGAAGTACGCGGTCCCCGAAGCGTCGCCGGCCTCGGTGATGAACTCGCCGGTCAACCAGAGATTCAGAAAATCGTGTGGCAGGCACATCCTCACAGTCCGCGTGTATGCGTCCGGCTCGTGCGCGGCGAGCCACGCGATCTTCGGTGCGGTGTAACCGGGGAGGATGAGGTTGCCGACGAGGTGCAGGACGCGGCTCTCGCCGCCGAGCTTTCGCGTCAGCTCGTCGCATTCGTGCGCGGTCGTGGTGTCGTTCCAGAGCTTCGCCGGCCGCACCGGTCGGTCGCGGTCGTCCAGGCACACCAGACCGTGCTGCTGCCCCGAGACGCCGATGCCCGCGATCTCGTACCGCTCGCCGCGCACCGCGTCGCGCACGGCGACGCGCAGCGCGTCGATCCACCACCGGGGATCCTGTTCGCGCGTTCCGTCGTCGCGTTCCACGAGCTCGTGCGGCGCGCGACCGACCGCGACGACCTCGCCGGTCGCGGCATCGCGCAGCACCACCTTTGTGGATTGCGTCCCACAGTCGATGCCCAGAAAGACCCGTCGCATCTCTTGGCGCTACCGCCCGGTGTAGTAACGCTGCGCGAGGGCCCAGGCGTCCTTGCCGCAGGTCGAGCCCACGATGCGGCCGGTGAAGTCGTCGGCCTGCACGTGGATCCCGCCGAAGAGGCGCGATTGGCCCGCCTGATCGGCAGCGTCGTAGTAGGTGGCCCATTCCAGGACGACGTCGGCGCTCGGGCCCGCCTCGAACTTGAGCGAGCCGGCTTTGACTGTCCACTGGGAGAGACCGCCCGGGAAGTACTCACTGCCGGTGATCCCTGTCAGCACCTCCGCCGCGGCGCGGCTGAACGTGCTGTGACCCGAGATGTATCCCTGGAACGAGGGCGTCACGAACGTCGCGAGCTGGTACGGCATCCACGTCGTGCCGAGGATCCACCCGACGTGTGAGGCATTGGGGTCCGGACTCGCAGGCTGCCACGCGCGGAGGGCGATCTTGCCCTCGCTGCCTTTGAGGGCAGCCATCGGGCCACCGCTCACCGTTTTGTCCTTCGTGATCAGCTCGATGAGCCCGGGCACGAGCGGCAATCCCTCTTTGTCATACGACCCGACTGATGGATCGGTCGACTGACCGAGACTCGCCATGTAGCGGATCATCGAGA
>Ga0207646_10003795_pt1 | contig 16820 bp, 19 predicted proteins | sample KBSK5502metaG_FD_184343 | JGI IMG/M metagenome (GOLD analysis project Ga0207646, IMG submission 184343) | Corn, switchgrass and miscanthus rhizosphere microbial communities from Kellogg Biological Station, Michigan, USA - KBS K5-50-2 metaG... | ecosystem: Host-associated > Plants > Roots >... | reverse complement strand
CTGGATGTTCTTACTGTTGCCGCCCGCGCCTTCGATCTTCAGCCACTGAGCTCCGGGCACAACGACATCTTTCGGGGCTGTCGTCTCGCTCCACCTGATCGACGCAGCTGTCGCGGTCGGCGGGCTGGTCACGTTCGGGCTCCCGCAGGCGGCGAGGCCGAGCGAGAGGCCGACCAAAGGGCCCAACCAACGATTCACGTCTTCTGGTCTGCGACTAGCCCTTGACCGCGCTGCTGGCTGCGCTCCGGATGAAGTACTTCTGGAAGAAGATCACGAGCAGGATGATCGGGACGGCGTTGAACATCGCGCCGGCGAGCACCCAGTTCCAGTTCACGCCGAAGAGTCCCTGGAACGACGCGAGTCCGAGCGGGAGCGTGAGGTTCTGGGGCGAGCGCACCACGATGAGCGGCCACTGGAACGCGTTCCACTCTCCCTGGAAGCGGAGGATCGCGAGCGCGGCCAGAGCCGGGTAGGCGTTCGGCAGGATGATCGAGCGGAACGTGCGGAAGACGCTCGCACCGTCGATCGACGCGGCCTCCTCGAGCTCCTTCGGCAGCGACTTGAAGAACTGCGTCATGAAGAACACCCCGAAGACCTCGGCGAGGTCCGGGAACGCGATTCCGAGCCAGTTATCGACGAGGCCGAGCTGGTTGAGGATCAGGAATTTCGGCACCCACAGGACCTGACCCGGAATCATGATGCTGCCGAGGATCGCGATGAACAGCACGGTGCTGCCGGGGAACTTGAGGCGGGCAAAGGCGTAACCCGCGGCCGAGCAAATCGCGAGGTAGACGAGGAGATGGAATCCTGCGAGCCGGATGCTGTTGAAGATCCACTCTGGGAAGTAGTGCGAGTTCGTCCATACCTCGACATAGTTCTGCCACTGCAGGACCGTCGGGATGATCGTCGGCGGCCAGTCGAGGATCTCACTTTTCGTCTTGAACGAACCGGAGACCGTGAGGGTGAACGGCGTCAGTGCAAGGGCCGTGACGATGATCGCGAGCACCAGGAAGATGACGCGCGAAATCCGGAACCGGAATCGCGGTTCTACCGCAACGGTTTGCGTCCGCGCGATTGTCGCCATTAGTAATCTGGCCTCACGTCGAGGAAGCGGCGCTGGACGAGCGAGACGACGAAGATGCCGACGAAGAGGATCACGCCGAGCGCGCTCGCGTAGCCCATGTTGAGATCGCGGAACCCTTCTTTCCAGATGAGATAGGTAACGGTGAGCGTCGCCTCGTTGGGTCCGCCGTTCGTCGCGATCTTCACCTGGTCGTAGAGCTGGAAGCAGCCGATCGTACCGAGCAGGACCACGAGGAAGATCGCAGGACGCATGAGCGGGATCGTGATCTGGAAGAACTGGCGGATCGGGCCGGCTCCGTCGAGATCAGCCGCCTCGTAGATCGGTCCGGGTACGTCCTGCATGGCCGCGAGGAAGATGAGCATGAATGTCGCCGCGGTCGCCCAGATGTTCATGAACATGATGGACGGCAACGCCGTCGCCTCGTCGCCGAGCCAGTTGATGCGTACGCCGATGCCGACGAAGTTCAGCGCCGCATTGATGAACCCGTCAGGGAGGAAGAGCCACATGAAGATGAGCGTCGTGACGACGCTCGACGCGACACACGGCAAATACCACGCGACCCTGAAGAACCGTCGCCACGGGAGCTTCTGGTTGAGGATCGCGGCCATCACGAGGCCGATGAACGTCTGCGACGGGACCACGACCGCGGTGTACGTCGCGACGTTCCGCAGCGCGTGTAGGAACGATTCGTCGGACATGGCCCTCTTGTAGTTGTCGAGACCGACGAACACGGGGTCGGACAGCAGGTCGTAGTTCGTAAGCGAGAAATAGAAGGCGAGCACGATGGCACCGGCGATGAACACGAGCGGGAAGAGGAGCCATGGCGCGATGAAGATGTATGCGGTCAGCCACCGGCGCCAGTAGCCGAAACGGGAGGGGCGGCGGACCGCCCCTCCCGCGAGTACCGCCATGAGCTACTGCAGAAGCGGCTTGATCGTTGTCGCGAGCTTGTCGAGCGCGTCTTTCACGCTCGACTTCTTCAGCATGACCGACTCGAGCGCCTTGTTGATCTCGTCGTTCACCTTGCCCGTGTTCGCGCTGGCATAGTTGAACGGCTTGCCATACGGGGCGCCGTCGAAGATCGCCTTGGAGTTCGCGTTCGTGATCTGGCTTGCGAGCGCGGTCCGCGTCGGCAGGGCGAACCCAGCCTTCAGGACCTTGCTCTGGTTGTCGCTACCGGTGAGGTAGTTCGCGAGCGCCCAGGCGGCGGTCGGGTTCTTCGTCTTCGCGGAGATCGAGTACGACACCGTGAAGATGAGGTTCGACTTCGCGGCGGTGCCCTTCGGCATCTGGACGACGCCGTAGTTCACGGTCTTGAAGTTGTTGTTGAGGTCGGCTGGTAGCCAGCCACCCTCGAAGACCATCGCCGCCTTGCCCTTCTCGAAGGCCTCGCCGGCCCAGCCCATGCCGAGCTCGGACGGAAGCTTCGAGACGCTGTCCTTGGCTTCGAAGCCCGTGTAGAAGTCGACGGCGGCCTGACCTGCGGCGTTGTTGATGTTGTTCAGATCACCGCCGGCCTGCCAGAGGAACGGGATGAAGCGCGCGGCGTCCGCGGGAAGGCTCAGCCCGACGACGCTGCCGGAGGTGAGCTTCTTAGCGGCGGCGGACAGGTCATTCCATGTCCAGTCGTTGGTCGGCTCCGCGACGCCAGCGGCCTTGAAGAGGTCCTTGTTGTAGACGAGGCCGAGCGTGTTGAAGTCCTTCGGAATGCCATAGGTCTTGCCCTGGTACGAGAACGCGTTGATGAGGGTCGGGACGAAGTCGCTCTTGTTCACGCCTGACTTCGCCATCAGGTCGTCGAGCGCGAGCAGCTTGCCCGTCTTCATGAGACTGTCGATCCAGAAGATGTCTGCGTAGAAGACGTCGGCTTCGGTGCCGGCGGCGAGGTTGGTCTTCAGGACCGTCTCGTAGTCCTGCGCGATCGGCTCCCACTTCACCTTGACGTTGGGGTTCGCCGCCATGAACGCGTTGATCGACTCGGTGAGCAGCGCATCCTCGGTCGGTGACGATGACCATCCGGATATCCGGATATCACCTGAGAGCGGGCCGAGCGTACCGGCTGCTGGCGCGGCTGTTCCGCCGCATGCGCTGATGATCAGTGCGACAAGCGCAATGACTGCAAGTAATGACTTGCGTAGCTTCATATAGGGATTCCTCCTCCCCGTGCGTGTGCGGGCAATCGTACCGCTGGTAACTCAGTCAGCGCTGACTGATACACCGCTCGGTTGTATGTCGGTGACGCGGACTCGACCGCGCTTTCGCTCGACGCGGACGTCGATGGAGCCGGTGCCGATGCGAAGGCTCGAGGCCTCGAACCGGTCGACGCCTTCGGGAAGCAGAGGATCGAGCGTGACCGTGCCGCCGTCCGCACCGACCGAGAGACCGAGCATCGTCCGGACGCACAGAAACGTCGCGGCCGCCGACCACGCCTGCGGGACGCATGCGACCGGGTAGGTCGTGGGTGCGACGCCAGCTCGTTTGGGCTGGCCGCCGAAAAGTTCGGGGATGCGCCAGTCGGGAAAGGCCTTCGCCGTGGCGACCATCTCTGCGATCGTCCTCGCCGCGCGCGCCTTGTCGCCATAGCGAGCCATCCCGGCCGCCGCGATCGCGGTGTCGTGCGGCCAGACCGCGCCGTTCTGATAGCCGACCGGGTTGTAGTGCCTCGAACGCGAGCTCCGCGTGCGGATGCCCCAGCCGCTCGCGAGGTCGGGTTGGCGGAGCCGCCGCGCCGTGGCGCGGCCGTGCGCCGGCGTCGCGGCGCCGGCCCAAAGCACGTGCCCGGGGTTCGAGACGATGTCCGAGACCAGGCGCTTGCGGCGGTCCAGCGCCTGCGCATAGAAGGAGCGCGCCGGCATCCAGAACGCGCGCTCGAATTTTTGGCGCATCGCCTCGGCGCGAGTCACAAGCTGGGCGGCCCACGCGCGATCGCGCTTCGCGACGACCTCGGCGAGCGAGCGCATCGCGGCGATCGCGTACGCCTGTACCTCGACCGCGGCGATCGGACCTTCCGGTCGCTTGCCCTTCGCGTTGAGGTAGCTGTCGCTCGAATCCTTCCAGACCTGATTCGTGATCCCGGTCGGGCGCTTTCGCTCGAACTCGATGAACAGGTCGCTGTCGAGATCGCCGCGCTTCTCCATCCACTCGAGCGCCGCGCGAATGTTCGGCTCGAACTCTCCGATGAGATCGCGCTCGGGCATCCATCGCGCGGCCTCGGCCGCGAGCCACACGAAGAGCGGCGTCGCGTCGACCGATCCGTAATAAGGCGAGCCGAATGCGCCACCGGTCCGCACGATCTCGCCCTGCCGTATTTCGTGCGCGATGCGGCCCGGCTCTTCATCGCGCTCGGGCGCGTCGCTCTTGCCCTGGTTATCCGCGAGAAGACGGAGCACCCCGGGCGCGAGATCGCGCCGCAGCGGCAGCGTCATGAGCGCGGTCGTGATCGAGTCGCGTCCGAACGGCGCGACGAACCACGGGATTCCCGCGGCGGGGAAGAAGCCGTCCGGGGTCAGATCCGACAGCAGGAACAGATCGAGCGAGCTGCGCTCGATCCACGCGTCGAGGTCGGGCGAGTCGCTCGCGAATTTCGTCGACGTTCTCTGCCACGCGATCCAGTCGCGATCCGCGAGGACGGGGGAGGGGAGCGTCGAGCGCACACGGATGTCGATCTCGATCGAGCGCCGGTCGCCGGGCGCGATCCGCACGCCGACCCGCCCGCGCGCGGGACCGTTCCGCGTCTGCCAGGCGTCGACCGGCGCCAGGACTTCCGTCGACTGCTTGACTCCGTCGACCGCGATGTATCGAAAGACAAGGCGATGGCCGCTCGCGGCCGCCGGTTCGCGCAGTCCTTTTGTGGTGCGCTTTGTCTGGCGCACCTCGAAGAGATCGCGGAAGTCGGCATCGACGGTGACGTCGGCTTCGAATGCGATGGTGCCGGTGCCGGTGTTCCCTATCGACCACTGATCCGCGATCGCGTTGTCGATGCGGATGCGACGAGCGATTCGCACCACGCCCAGGCGGTAATGAAGGAGCGCGCCGTCAGGCAGGATCTCAGCCGTAAGAAGTCGGAGCCGACCGTCCCGGGGCCGGACCTCGTACGTCGAGATGTGGCGCGTGTCCCACGCGTATATCCCAGCGCCACGCTTTGAAGGGCCGTGGATGTCCGCGCCGCGGCTCGCGACGAATACCACCCCTGTCCCTTTCAGGGAAAGGGCCCGCAATTCGTTCGGTTTGGCGCGCGTCCGCTGGGCTATGCCGGTTGTTGCTTCGTCATCGGGCGCATCGTCGCATAGGAGTAGTAGCCCCAGCCGACGGTGAAGATCGCGGTGAGTACCACGAACACCCAGGTCGACGCAGTCGAGCCCGGTCCGAGCTGGAAGATCAGCGAGATCACGAGCCCGAGACCGGAGGCGATGAAGCCTGCACGGATGAGCACTTGGCGTGGCTCACCCTCGGGCCAGGTGCGCGCGTACCAGCTGATCCATGCGAGAGCTAGGAACGTCCCGCCGAGGAACTGCGCGATGTACGTGCCGGTCCGGTCCGTGGTGAGGCCGTAGAGCGAAAGGAGCGACGCCGTGGCGAAGATGAGCGGGATACCGAAGAGAACGTCGACGAGCGCCTGGAGCATGAAGAGATTCTTGATCATCGCGAAACCCCCCTGCGACCGCCGTCGCGGCCGCGACGCCGGGAGTTTACGCGCGGCAGGGCGATCGCACGTCGTCCACCCTATAGAAGCCGTGTCACCGCCCGTTTCTCCAAGGGGTCGACGCGCCGGATAGCGCGGACCCGGTCGAAGTCAGTATCGGCGGAGAGGATCGTCTCGATCCCGTTGGCGACCGCCGTTGCCACATGGATCCTGTCGTTAGAGCCGAGCCCACGAGCGTCGAGCCGCAGTGCTCGCGCGACGATGTCGTCGGTCACCGGAAGAAGCGGCGTGAAGGCGCGGTACGCACGGTCGGCGAGTCCGCGGATCGAACCCACGCGCCCGCTCAACTCGAGGTGCCAGACCTCTTCGAGGACCGCCGTGCTGATCTTGCCGTCGGCCCTTCCGGCAGCGACAGCAGCCAAGACTTCAAGGCACGCTGCCCTGTACTCGGAGGGGATGGCCGCATAGACGATGATGTTCGCGTCGACGAGGAACGTCACCGCCGGCGGCGGACGCGGCCGGGCAAGCGCTCACGTTCCTCGTCGATGACGCGTTCGAGTTCCTCTGGAGAGATGAATCGGCCACCTCGCATGCTCTTGATCTCCGCGACGGCGCGGGAGCGTTCTTCTGGAGTCGCGCCCGCACCCCGGGTGTCGATCGCCTCCCGAATGAGCGCGCCGACCGACGAGTGGCGTCGCTTTGCCTCAGCCTCGAGGCGGCGTCGTTGCTCCCGGCTGATCAGCACCTGCATGCGCTCCGTAAACATACACATATCCTACACATACAGCGGCCAGCCGTTGCGGATGCCGGGCAACGAAAAACACCGGGCGTTTCCGCCCGGGGTGTGTTGTCCTGTCATCGGGATCGGAGTTAGTCCTTGTCGTCCTTGCCTTGGTCCGCGTTGGCTTTTCCGTTCGCCTTGCCCTGAGCGGCGTGAGCCTTGCCGTTCTTGCTCGCCTCCGCGCTTACAGCTTTGCCGTGACCTTTCGCGGCGGCGCTGATGATCGCGCCTTTTCCTTTGCCACCCGGAGTCGAACGAGCGAGCGCTGAGATTTTGTCACCCTGACCCTTGCCCTTGCCGTCCTTGTCGCTGGGGCCGTTCTGGGTCGACGCGGCGACGGTCGCCTGCGCCGCGGAGCTGTGGTCGGACACTGTGCTCACTGCGGCCGCACCGCTCATGGTTAGCGCGGCGCCCGCAATAGCCGCTGCGGCGACCTTCGCGCTGATGATCTGACCAAGCATCCCAACACCCCCGAAAGTTCTTTACATGCCTATCGCGCCGGCGACCAGGAATGTTGACCTCCGGCGGGGGAGGACCTTCGTACTAATAAGAGAACACCCCGGCGCAGACGCCGGGGTGTTCTTGAGAAAACGGGACGAGCCTTACGGGGTCGGGTGCGCCGGCGGCGTCGGAGCCGTTGCGGGCTTGCCAGCATCGGCGGGCTTGCCAGCCTCGTCGGGCTTGCCAGGGGTCGCCGTCGGAAGAAGCGCGACAGCGTCCGCGGCGTCCTTGGCGATCTGGTCCATGTCGGCGATCGCCGTCTTCACGATGTCGTCGATCTTCGCCTGCGCGTCGAACGGGTTCTTGATGTCAGGAGAGCCTGTCGGCTTCGGCGACTCGAGGCCCTCGCGACCGAGCGTCAACGTGGCGACGTCATTGAGCGCCTTTGTCAGACGCGCGCGCAGCGCGGCGTCCGCCGTGTTGATCGTGTCGTCGAGCTTCGCGCGGTCCGTGCTGTCGACGTGCGTGCTGTGCATCTTCGCGAGCTTCTGCTGATCGTCTTGGAACGCGTCGCGGAGCTTCTTATCGGCAGCGTTGCGCGCGCCGACGACCGCGGGCTGGGCCGACGTCGTCCCGGTCACGGTCTCAACCGCATTCGTCACCGCGGTGCGAACGTCCTCGTTCGTGGCGGCGACGCCGGTGCCGACCGCGGCCGCAACGATGACGGTGGCGGCAGCCGCTCCCTTGAGGGTGCTGAGGATCGCGAGAGCTTTACCAAGCAACATGAGCGGTCCCGTCCTTTCTTTCTTGACTGTCACCTGCCTATCGCGCAGGCGGCCTCGAGCGTTGAATGCGGATGGGGTAGGACCTTGGTACCGAGCAAGCCCCTAATACCTGGGCGTTCCGCCCGTTTCGCACGAAAAATCACACCCTTTGGATCGATTCACTACGAAAGACCTCAACGATTCCGCCCCGCCGAGCGATAAGCAGGTAGATGAACGGGATCTGCTACGCCGCGCGTCCGCGGGCGACCGTCGCGCATTCGCGGCGCTCTACGACCGCCACGTCGACGCGGTGTACCGCTACGCCTTCTTCCGGTTGCGCATCGACGCCGAGGCCGAAGACGTGACCAGCGAGGTGTTCCACCGAGCGCTCGTCGCGATCCCGCGCTTCGAACCGCGCCGCCCGTTCCTCGCCTTCCTCTACACGATCGCGCGCAACGTCGTGGCGGACCGGATGCGGCGCGAGCACCCAGTAGCCAGCTACGAGGACGCGCTCGCGCACCCGAGCGACGCGCCGGGTCCCGAAGAGCTCGCAAGTATCAGCGACGATGTGCGCCGGCTCCGCTCGGCTATTGCTCAGCTGACCCCACTCCAGCAGGAAGTGATCCTGTTGCGTTTTATCGAAGACCGATCGACGAAGGAAACCGCGGTCGTCACCGGAAAGCGCGAGAGCACCATCCGCGGGATCCAGATGCGTGCGCTGACCGCCCTCCGAGAGCTTCTCGGAGAACAGGCGCTGTGAGCGCTCGAGACGAGCGCGAGCTCCTCGAGTTCGGGGAACGGCTCGCCCGCGAGGCGAAGGTCTCTCCGCGCCCGGAGTTCCGTGCGCAGCTCCGGTCGTCTCTTCTCAACGCGCCGGTAGCCTTCGAGTCACCACGCAGCTCGCGCCTCGGATGGCCGCGCCTACTTGCGCTCCGTCCGGCTCTCAGCGCCATTCTCGTGCTCGTGCTGCTCGCCGCGGCCGGGGGTGGGGCGGCAGCAGCCACGAGCCTTCCAGGCGATCCCGCATTCGCGCTTAAGCGCGCGGCCGAGGACGCGCAGGTCGCGCTGGCGTCAGACGACGTCGTGCGTTTGAACACGCTCGTCGCTCAGTCGGATCGTCGTCTTGAGGATCTCGAAACTCTCGTCGCACGTCGCTCGGCTGCGGTCGGTGCCGGAACGGATGAGTACGCAGCGGCAGTCCTGCGGGTCGAAACTGCGGTCACCCGAGTGGCGGCGTCGCCCGCGAGTTCACACCGGGATGCGGCGCTCGCACGCGCGTCGGCTGCGAGCACCGATCACCTCGCACGGCTGCAGGCGCTCGCAGCGCGCTTGCCGGACGCGGCGCAGCGCGGAATCCAGCGGGCGATCGAAGTACAGCAGCGTGTGCATGGCAAGTCCGACGTCGCACCGGGCCGGAGCGAGCTTCCGATCACGCCGACGCCTGGTCGAGGCGGACCGCCCACCGGAGTCTCCGGCCGGCCCTGACTCGGGACCGCGGTCTTTCCGAAACCACTGCGAAACGTTGAGCCCGAGATCGAGGCGTAACGCGCATAGGACATGAGTACCTGTGACCTTGTCGCAACCAACCGCCGCTTATTAGCTTGCACGCTCCCACTTCATGCGTTGGGTCGCAGCAATCGCCTTGGGCCTTTCCTTCGCGCTCGCGGCGCCTGCGCCTGCGCTTGCCGCGCCTCCGTCGTACTACCCGCCCATCGAATACGTCCCGGCGTCGCGGGCCAATTACGACGTCGGACGGACCGCCGCGATCACCACGATCGTCATCCACGAGACGGACGGGACCTGGCTCTCTGCCACGAACTGGTTCCAGAACCGGTACTCACAGGTCAGCGCGCACTACCTCGTTCGCGCCTGGGACGGCGGGATCATGCAGTTCGTCGCCGAGGCCGACACGGCCTACCACGCGCGCAACGCGAACCCGTACTCGATCGGCATCGAGCACGAGTACGACCGGCGACTCGGGATCCCGCACACCAACGCGCAGTACCGGAGCTCGGCGCTTCTCGTGTGCGCGATCGCGAAGCGCTACGGCATCCCGACCGACCGGGCGCACATCATTGGCCACAACGAGGTGCCGGGGACCGACCACAGCGACCCCGGTCCGACGTGGAACTGGGGCTACTACATGTCGCTCGTCAACGCGTGCTCGTGGCAGCGCCCCCAGCCGGTCGCGCGCGCGGCCCTTCGCACTGTCGCCGGGCAGGGCTATGTCCCGGCTGGTGGTCTTGAGTTCGACAACGTGAGCGACGAGGTCCTGCTCCTCCAGTGGGACCTCGCATATCTCGGCTTCATCGATCCCGAGGAGGTCGCCGGCGGAGGCAGCCGGTTCGGCCCGCTTACCCAAGAGGCCGTGACCGCTTTCCAGAACGCAAAGGATGTTCCTTCCACCGGCACGTACGGTGACCTCACTGCGGCGGCGCTCGTCGAAGCGATCCTCGCCACTCCAGGCGACCTGCCGATTCAGGACCTCGCTATGGACGCAGAGTCCGACGATGTTGCGCGCCTTCAGACAATCCTGCAGCGGCTTGGCTACATGGACCTGGTCACCGGCTACTACGGCGAGATCACCGCGGACGCCGTTACGAGTTTCCAGCAGGACAACGGCATCTACGCGACAGGCACGTATGAAGCGATCACGCGGATGGCCCTCGCTGCGCGGAGCCGATCGTCGGTCGCTCGCGAGCCGGCGGTTGATGAACAGGTGGAGATGGTGCAAGTCGGCTTCGTCATGTTTGACCGCGGTCCCTACTAGGGCGCGAGTAGGGCGCTAACGGAGCTCGGCGAGCAGGTCCTTTACGAGGTCGCGTTCCTTCTCGAGCTCACCGACGGTCGCGGCGATCTTCCCCTTCGCGAACTCGTCCAGCGGCACGTTCGGCACGATCTGAAACGCGCCGTCGCCTTTCGAATGCAGCGGGAAGCTCGACACGAGCCCTTTCGGCACACCGTAGCTTCCGTCGCTCACGATCGCGGCGGAGAAGCAGTCGCCTTTCGGCGTCGGCGTGACAAGCGAGCGCACGTGATCGATGAGCGCCTGCGCCGCCGAAAACGCGCTTGACGCGCCGCGTGCCGCGATCACCGCCGCGCCGCGCTGCTGCACCTGCGGGATGTAGTCGGTCTCGAGCCATGTGCGTTCGACGACCTGGTCCGCGGGCTTGCCACTCACTTCGGCGTTGGTGAAGTCCGGGTACAGCGTCGTCGAATGATTTCCCCAGATCGCGAGCTTCTTCACGTCCTTGACCCGGGCGCCCGCCTTCGCCGCGAGCAGCGAACGGGCGCGGTTCTGATCGAGACGGGTCATCGCGCTCCACCGGTCATCCGGGATCGTGTTCGCGTTCGCACGAGCGATGAGGCAGTTCGTGTTGCAGGGATTGCCGACGACGACGACGCGCACCGACGACGAGGCGTAGCGCTGGATCGCCTTGCCCTCCTCGACGAAGATCGGGCCGTTCTTCCGGATGAGATCGCCGCGCTCCATGCCAGGGCCTCGCGGCACAGACCCGACGAGGAGGACCCAGTCGGCGCGGTGATGCGTCTCCGCGCGGTCCGACGACGCCGCGACCCGCTCGAGCAGCGGGTACGCGCCGTCCTCGAGCTCCATCAGCACGCCCTTCGCCTTGTCGATCATCGGCGGGATGTCCGACAGGCGCAGGTCGATGTCCACGTCGGGCCCGAACATCTCGCCCGCGGCGATCCGCGGGAGGAGCGCGTAGGCGACCTGCCCGGTCGCTCCGGTGACGACGACTTTCACCGTGCTCATCGCTGCTTGTCCGCCTTGCCGTCGGCGTGCTCGTCCGCCCCGCCGAAGACGGCCTCAGCCTCGATCTCGACAAGGATGTGCGGGTCGATGAAGTCCACCTTCACGATCGTCATCGCGGGCCGGATGTCGCGGAACACCTCCCCATGCACGACGGCGACGTTCTGAATGTCGGCGGCGTTCCGCACGTACACCCGCGTCATGATCACGTCGTCGATCGTGCAGCCGAGGTCCTCGAGCGAGGCCCTCAAGGTCTCGATCGCGGCGCGCATCTGCTCGACCACGTCGTCGGACACGACGCTGCCGTCCTCGCCGATCCCGGCGGTCCCTGCAACGCGGACGACGGTGCCGTGGCGGATGGCCCGGGAGAAGCCGAACTGGAACTCGCCTCGGCTTCCGGTCGTGTACAGGTAGCGGTTCAGACGCTTTGGATCTCTCGTCGGCATCAGTTGCGCATCCTTCTGATCACGGCGTCGGCGAATTCCTTCGTTCCGACAGCGGATGGATCGTCCCGATCCGCCTTCAGGTCATAGGTGACTTCCTTGCCCTCCGCGACCACGGACGCGATCGCGCGCTCGAGGCGGTCGCCGGCCTCGCGCTCAGCGATGTGACGGAGCATCAATGTCCCCGCCAGCATTAACGCCATCGGGTTCACTTTGTTGAGTCCGGCGTGTTTGGGCGCGGATCCGTGGATCGCCTCGAACATCGCGACGCCGTTCTCGCCGATGTTCGCGCCCGGCGCGACGCCGAGGCCGCCAACCAAGCCGGCAACCAGGTCGCTAACTATGTCGCCGTACAAGTTAGGCAGAACGAGAACGTCATACAGGTCCGGCTTCACGACCAGCTGCATGCACATGTTGTCGACGATGCGGTCCTCGAACTCGATCCCGGGGTAGTCGTTTGCGACCTCGCGGGCGACGCGGAGGAAGAGGCCGTCGGCGTATTTCATGATGTTCGCCTTGTGGACCGCGGTGACCTTGCGACGGCCGTTGTCGCGCGCGTACTCAAATGCGAACTTCACGATCCGCCGTGACCCGAAGTCGCTGATCGCCTTGATCGCGAGGGCGGAGTGCTCGCGGATCTTCGCCTTGCCGACCCGTTCGATAACCTCCTGCACCTCGCGCTCCTCCGGCGAGTCGACGTCGAACTCGATGCCCGCGTAGAGATCCTCGATGTTCTCGCGGACCACGACGAGGTCGACGTCCCCGCGCGGCGCGGGAACACCGGGGTAGGTCTTGGCGGGGCGGAGGTTCGCATAGAGGTCGAACTCCTTGCGGAGCGCGACATTCACCGAGCGGAAGCCTGTGCCGAGCTCCGTGGTGAGCGGACCCTTGAGCGCGACGCGGTTGCGCCGCACCGAGTCGAGCGCCTCTTTCGGGAACGGCGTGCCGTGCTTTGCCATCGCGGGCATCCCGATCTCGTGGACGTCCCACTCGATCTTCACGCCGGTCGCCTCTATCGCACGGCGGGTCGCCTCGACGATCTCCGGGCCCGTGCCGTCGCCCGGGATCAACGTGATCGTGTGGGTCAGAACGCCCTCCCCAAATGCCTCTGCGAAACCGAAATCGTACAGGCGGTGGGCCGCTCGCGCAGGGCCCGAATCGCGGCTACCGTTCCGCCCGGAGGAGCGCCCGGTGATCAAGACACGACTGACTCAACTGCTCGGCATCCGTCACCCCATCGTGCTCGGTGGTATGTCCCGCGCGACCGCGGCGGATCTGGTCGCGGCGGTGAGCCAGGCCGGTGGTCTCGGCACCCTGGGCATCTCCTCGATGACCGCCGAGGAGATTCGCGCGAGCTGCGAACGCATCCGCTCGATGACGAGCGCCCCGTTCGGATTGAATGCGCTGCTCTTCCTCGTCTCGCCCGAGCAGATCGACGCGGTCTTCGCGTGCCGTCCACGCGTGATCGCGACCGCATGGCGGCGTCCCGAGTACAACCTGCGCGCCCTTGTCGAGCGCGCCCACGCAAGCGGCGCGCTGCACATGCATCAAGCCGACACGCTCGACGAGGCGAGGCGGGCCGCTGAGGCGGGCGTTGATGTGGTCGTCGCGCAGGGGACCGAGGGCGGCGGACATGTCGGCGTCATGGCGACGCTGCCGCTCGCGCGCATGGTCATCCGGGCGCTCCCGGATATCCCCGTCCTAGTGGCGGGCGGCATTGCCGACGGTCCGGGGATCGCGGCGGCGCTCGTCCTCGGCGCGGACGGCGTCCTTCTCGGCACGCGATTCCTCGCGACGAATGAGGCGCCGTTCCCCGATGGATACAAGCGCGCGATCGTCGAGAGCGACGGGCACGACACGCTCATCAGCGAGATCCCGGACATCGTGAGCGGTCAGGTCTGGCCAGGCGCGTACGCGCGCGTCCGTCGCAACGCGTTCATGAGGGAATGGATCGGCCGCGAGGGCGAGCTCCGGCGGCGGTGGCGCGAGGTGTTGCCGCAGGTGCAGGCCGCCCGCGCGGCGGGTGACGCCGAACGCGGCACGTTGCTCATGGGCGAAGACGCCGGACTCGTCGATTCGATCGAACCAGCCAGCGCGCTCCTCGAACGACTCGCATCGGACGCGGAAGCCGCGCTTCGAGAACGCGGGCGCCTACTTGTCAACGACGATCAGCGGGACCAGAAGCGATCGGTGTGACAACGTCGACCGCGCGGGATGGGATCGCGGCGGGTGGTGATACGTAGTTATGGGACGTTTACCGCGGCGCCCTGTGGTCGGGTGGTATACCGGGCCGCTGGGCGATTTTCGGTTTTGGGAGGTACAGGTGGATAGACGCGATTTGCTGAAGAAGGCGGGCATGGGCTCGGTCGCTCTCGCGGCCATACCCGCGATCGGCAACGGGCTCGCGACGGTCGCGCTGGCGGACGGGGCCGAGGGCTTCCATTTCGTCTGCGTCGCGGCCGCGAGCCCGACCGAGGTCCTCGCGATGCAAGGCGACGGGCGGTTCAACGACGAGGAGGCTGACGGAGGTGGCCGTTTCGTCCACTTCCATGGTTCGGCCGTCATTTCCGGGTCGTGGAAGGCGGGCAAGGTGCGTAGCTTCGTTGACGCGGCTGACTTCGACCCGAACGGGCAATTCAGCGGGGGCACGCTCGTCCTCGACATCCAGGTGCGGCCCATCGGACTTCCTCGGATCAACGGGACGCTCAAGATCCAGTGCAATCCGCCGGGGGTTGAAGTGCCCGAAGAGGGCATCACGGTCACCCTCCCGAGCCCCGTGAACTTGACGTTCATGCCGGCAAGAGGGCTCACGATCCTCACACCTCGCCAGCGCGACTAGCGCGTAAGTGGGACCGCGCCCGCACCGGGCGCGGTCCCCTCACTCAGGGCGACGCGGCGGCTGCGTGCGCGGGGATCTGCGACTCGAGGAACGCGTGGAGGCGCGCCTCGTACGCCGTCGGAAACGTATTGAAAGCCCACGAGTGCTGGCAGACCGCCGCCATCCAGAGGTCGCTCGCCGGATTCGCGCTCGCCGCGCGAAGCTCGTAAGCGTGGTGCGGGGCGATCAGCTCGTCGCCTGCACAGTGGATGAACAGAAATGCGCGCTCGGGATGCGACCGCACGACCTCGATAGGCCGGACCTGCTCGCCGTCGAGACCGAATGCAAGCTTCGAGATCAGCAATACGCCTGGGGTGAACCAGGACGGCACGCCCGCGAGAAGCTGGAGATCCTCCGTGACGATGGTGTGCGCGTCCACATACGAGGAGTCCGCGATGACGGCGCCGACCTTCGAGTGGAGAGGAAGAGATTGCAGGACCGTACCCGCGCCCATCGATATGCCGAGGAGGGCGATCCGATCCTCGCGGAACCCGCGGCTCGTCAGGTGTTCGATCGCGGCCGCGACGTCGCGCCGCTCGAGGTACCCGAGCGAGAACCGATCGCCGTCGCTATCACCGTTTCCGCGAAGGTCGAAGAGCAAGACGTTGTATCCGTCAGCAAGGAGGAAGTCGGCTATCTTCTCGATCATGCGGTTCTCGCCGCCGATGCGGTTGCTGTCCTTGCCATGGACGATGATCGCGGCGCGGTCACTGCGAGTCGGGAAGTACCAGCCGCGCAGCGTCAGACCGTCGCCCGTTCGGAACGCGACGTCTTCGTAGGTCGATGCCGCGACCATCGGCGCTCGTCCGACGGGGTAGCGCACGGCATGGGTGAAGCGCTCAGCGATCACGTACGAGAAGCCGAGGTACGCGCCACCCCCGAGGAGGGCGACGGCGAGAATCGCCGACGCGATCCGCCTTAGCTCTTGTCCCCGCGAGAGAGGCTGCTTTCCTTCCACCAGACGGCCAAGCTATTGCGCCGAGGGTCTGGGGTCTGAGTGACGGGATGCGATCGGAGCGTCGTTACCGACACGTAGACGACTGTGATCCTCGGGCGTGTCGATGTCCTCCAAAGAGCCCAAGTCATCGGTGACCGTGAGCTCCAGGACGTCGGCGCGCGGGCCGAGGACCTCGCGCATTCCTGTGTCCCCGCGCAGCGCGAAGGCCGCCGGCCAGAGGCTCTTGTGGAGGACCACCGGCGGTGACCGTCGTCCGCGCCACACCGAGATCACCGCCGTCGCGCGGCTGTCTTTGCCGCGAGCAACCAGGTCGCCGATGAGGTTCGCCGTGACACGGGGCATGTCACCGAGGAGGACGAGCGCGGCGTGGTTCCGGGAATCCAAGGCCCGAAGGCCTGCCTGCAGCGAGCTCGCCATGCCGCTCGCGTAATGGTCGTTGCGGACGAGCCGGGCGCGGCCTGGCTGCACGCCGGCGGCGACGGCCTCCGCGTCCGCGCCGAGCACGACGACGATCTCCTCCAGAGACGAGGCGTTCGCGGCGTCGATGACGTGCTGCAGCAGCGGGCGCCCATCAAGCGGGGCGAGCAGCTTCTGCGCTCCGAAGCGGCGCGCCTCTCCCGCTGCGAGGATCACGCCGCCGATCTGTAGTGGGTCCTCCTCAGCGCGTCGCGACAAGCCGCTCCGCGGAGAGGCTTCGACCGCTCCGGTGACGACGCACCGCGACGACTTCGGCGAGGATCGCGAGCGCGATCTCTTCGGCGGTACCGGCGCCGATGTCAAGACCAATGGGCGCGTGGACGCGCGCGAGGTCGCCCTCTCCGAAGCCCTGGTCACGCAGCCACGCGAAGCGCTCCTCATTGGTGGTTCGGCTTCCGATCGCGCCGATGTACCCGGACTCGGTTCGGAGTGCCGCGACAAGCGCGGGGTGGTCGAACTTCGGATCGTGGGTCAGGACCACGATCGCCGAGCTCGCACCGAACGGCAGCTTGGCGAGCGCGACATCGGGCCTTGCGAGCAGGAGCTCGTCCGCGAGGGGAAAGCGCTCGCGGTTCGCGAG
>Ga0207646_10003794_pt1 | contig 16820 bp, 9 predicted proteins | sample KBSK5502metaG_FD_184343 | JGI IMG/M metagenome (GOLD analysis project Ga0207646, IMG submission 184343) | Corn, switchgrass and miscanthus rhizosphere microbial communities from Kellogg Biological Station, Michigan, USA - KBS K5-50-2 metaG... | ecosystem: Host-associated > Plants > Roots >... | reverse complement strand
CGCACGGCAAGCCGAGCGACACGCCGCACGGCAAGCCGAGCGACGTGCCCAAGGGGCCGCCGACCACGCCCTCGGGGCGCCGCTAGATCGATAGGAGGGGGCGCTGCGCCGGCCCGGCGCCCCTTCCACGCCGGTGCCCGAATCCGCGAGTTCAGCGCGCCGCCTCCCCGGCGCCCCCGCAGCGACGCCGGCCACCACTTGCGCCCCGGTCGCCTTCAGGCCGCGGCGGTGAGCGGAGAGAATGCCGGCCCCGGCCCCCGCGATCGCCACCCTCATCAAAACGGGAGAATCTTCTGTGATGCGCAGAATCGAGGGTGCGGGGAAGGTCCGCGGCGAGCTCGAGTTCACCGAGGACCTGGAGCTGTCCGGGCTGGTCCATGCCAGGCCAGTGCTGAGCTACCTGGCCAGCGCCCAGGTGACGGCGGTACGCAAGGAGGCGGCGCTGGCGGTTCCTGGCGTGCTGGCTGTGGTGACCGGTCCTGACCTCGGCCTGACCGAAGACCATCCCGACCAGCCGATGGCCGCCCAACGGGTCTACCACGCCGGCCAGCCGGTCGCCGCGGTGCTGGCGACCTCCGCGGCGGCCGCCGCCGACGGGGCCGCGCTGGTCGAGGTCGAGTACCAGCCGCTACCGGCGGCGCTGGGCCTGGCGCCCGCGGTGGCCGAGGGCGCGCCCCGGGTGCTGCCGGAGCGGACCGGCGACGCCGACGAGGCTTCGATCCACGGCGCCGCCACCAGCGAGGAGACTCAAGCCCCCGAGCCGGTCGGCAACATCACGGGCTGGATCGCCGCCCGCCGCGGCGACCTCGCGGCGGGCCGGGCGGCCGCCGCCACCACCGTGCGGCGCACCTACCTCATGCCCCGCGTCCATCACGCCTACCTGGAGCCGCACGTGGTCACGGCGCGCGTCGAGCGCGACGGCACCGCAACCATCTGGTCGCCGACCCAAGGCCCGAGCGAGGTCCTTCCAGCCGTAGGCAAGGCCCTGGGCATCCCGCCCGCCCAGGTCCGGGTGGTGCCCATGCCGGTGGGCGGCGGCTTCGGCGGCAAGTGGATGCAGCTGGAGCCGCTGGTCGCGGTGCTGGCGCGGCACGCCGGCCGGCCTGTGCGCCTGCAGCTGACTCGCAACGAGGAGTTCCTGCTCGGCCGCCCGGCCCCCTCGTCAGAGGTCACGCTGGAGCTGGGGGCCACCCGGGAAGGCGACCTGACGGTGCTCAAGGCGGACGTGGATTACGACAACGGCGCCACCTCCGGCTGGCACGGCGGCATCACGGCCGAGCTGCTGGTCTCCAGCTACCGGGTGCCCAACTTCGAGGTCGGCGGGCGCGAGGTGGCGACCAACCTCTCGCCGGTCACGGCTTACCGGGCGCCGGGCGCGCCCCAAGCCTACTTCGCGCTGGAGTCGGCGCTCGACGAGCTGGCCCGCGAGCTGGGCATCGATCCCCTGGAGCTGCGGATGCGCTCCGCGGTGCGCGCGGGCGACCCCCGCGGCGACGGCTCGCCCTGGCCGCGGATCGGGCTGGTGGAGTGCTTGGAGGCGGCGCGCCGCCACCCCGTTTACACGGCGCCGCGAGCTCCCGGCGAAGGCGTGGGGGTGGCTGCCGGCTCCTGGATCGGCGCCTATGGCCCGGCGGCCGCGGCCTGCCGGATGGACGGCGACGGCAACCTCCTCCTCCACCTGGGCACCATCGACATCAGCGGCAGCGACACCGGCTTTGCCGCGCTGGCCGCGGAGGTGTTCGGGATCTCGCCCGACCGCGTACGCATCCAGCACACCGATTCCACGACCTCGCCCGAATCGCCGGGGGCGGGCGGCAGCGCCACCACCTACAGCGTGGCCCCGGCGGTCGAGAAGGCCGTGTTGGAGGCCCGGCGGCAGGTCCTGGAAGCCGCCGGGACCCTGCTCGAAGCCGCCGCGGCCGACCTGGAGCTGGTGGACGGCCGAGTCCAGGTCAAGGGCGTTCCTTCGCGAGCGGTAGAGCTGGCCGATGTGGTCGAGTTCGCCCAGAAGGCTGGCGGTCCCGGCCCCATCGGCGCCGTGGGGAGAGTCTCCCAGCCCGACCCCGGGCCCATGTTCTGCGTGCACATCGCGCGGGTCCGGGTCGACGAGGAGACCGGCCAGGTGTCGGTGGTGCGGTATGCGGCGATCCACGACATCGGGCGCGCCCTGGACCGGGGCCTGGTCCAGGACCAGATCTACGGCGGCGTGGTCCAGGGCCTGGGCCGGGCGCTGGCCGAGGAGCTCGTCTACGACGACGCCGGCCAGCTGCGCACGGCCAGCTTCGCCGACTACGGACTGCCCACGGGCGACCAGGTGCCGCCGATCGAAGTGGAGCTGGTCGAGGTGCCGTCGGAGCATGGGGCCCTGGGCTCGCGCGGCATCGGCGAGCCGCCGATCGTGCCGGGCCTGGCCGCGATCGCCAACGCGATCCACGACGCGGTGGGGGTGCGCCTGACCGCCGCACCCTTCACGCCGGAGTCAGTCCGGGCAGCGCTGGCTAGCCGACCGGCACCTTCGCCAGCGATTCGATGATCGCCTGGCAGAACACGGGCAGATCGCCCGGCACCCGCGACGTGATCAGGTTGCCGTCGACCACCACCGGCTCGTCCACCCAGTTCGCGCCCGCGTTCTGGAGGTCGTCCTTCACCGAGTAGAAGCAGGTCGCCCGGCGGCCCTTGACGATGCCGGCCGATGCGATCATCCAGCCCGCGTGGCAGATCGCGGCCACGGGCTTGCCGGCGGCGTCCATCTCGCGCACGAACTTGACCATGTCCGGGTTCCGGCGCATCAGGTCGGGCGCGTAGCCGCCCGGGATGATGACCGCGTCGAAGTCGGAGACGGACGCATCCGCGATGTTGAGCTCGGCGTCGGCCGGGTAGCCGTGCTTGCTCTTGAACTGGGCGGTGCGGCCGGTGCCCACAAGCTTGGCCTCAGCCCCGGCCTCCTTCATACGGTAGTAGGGGTACCAGAGCTCGAGGACCTGGTACTCGTCCTCGACCAGCACCGCGACCTTCTTGCCTGAGAGTTCCATACGCACCTCCACGCAACCTCTCAGAAATCCTTTTCTATGCTAGCCCAGACGCACAGGAAACGGACCTTCCAGGCCATCGGCGGGCCGGTCGTGGTGACCAGCGGCTCACCGGTCTACGCCTCCCAGCGCGTGACCTACTAGCAGTCGTTCAACGAGGCACCGGCAGCTTAGGGGCGCAGCCGAAAAGGGACGCCGTGCCTTTCGCGCCCGGACGTCCGATGCGTACGCCGGCTTCTGCGGTGCTCGGTCACGCAGCGTGGCTGCGCTCCCTCCGCTCCTCGGCGCCGGCTGTCGCCTCGGAGCGTCAGGATCGCGAAATCCAGCGGCCCACCTTTTCGGCCGCGCCCCTGGCCTCCAGGTGCTCGAGCACCAGCGGGAAGACGTCGCGCAGGGAGAACTTCCCAACCAGAACGTCGAGGTGCCCATAACCGGGCAGCGGATGGAACGAGTACAGCTGCTCACCGTTGCGCGCCCGCAGCTCGGCAACCCCCGCCTCCGTCCCCGACACGTGCACGCAGGCGTCATCGGCGCCGTGGATGAAGGAGATCGGAATGGCCAGCCGGTCGAGGTGCGGCATGTAGACGTCTTCGCCGGTCGCGCTCGCCAGGTGGCCCAGGCGCCGCCAGTGGCGCAGCTGGTCGAGGAGCTCGGGGCTGGCGGCGCCGAACATCTCGTGCAGCGCCGCGTGGGTCAGGGCATTGATGTTGCGGTGGTGGAAGAGCAGACCGTACAGGTGCGTCAGCCGGTGGCAAACCGCGCTGTTGCAGTCCTCGTGCTCGCGCAGGTGCGAGATTCGGAAGACCTCGTTCCAGGCCTCGCTGCGCCAGCCCGCGTGATCCATCAGAGGGTCCATGGCGCGCGCGTTGTCGCCGTGCAGGAAGGACGGCAGGTGCGGCCCCGATCCGTGCGGGGGGGCCGCCACCCGGGTCGCGAACTGCAAGCAGACCGCCGACCGCACGCCCTCGGTCCCGTTCGCCAGCGCCATCAGCAGCGCCGCCGCGCCCACGCAGTGGGCGACAGCCTCCACGCTGCTCGCGCCAGTGAGCTCGCGTATCTCCGCGATTGCGCGCGGGATGTCGTTCCGGGCCACGTCGTCGGCCGTGTAGGCCGGGCGGCCCGCGTGCAGCTCGGGGCTGCCACGCCAGTCCAGCAGCCACACGTCGTAACCGTGCGCATATAGAAACTCGACGAGGTTGGGGTCCACCGTATCGATGCTGAAGACGCTGCTCGACGCCGCGATGCCGTGGATCATCAGCACCGGTCCCTTCTTGCCGCCGTGATGTCGAGCGAGCCGGATCTTGGCGCCGTCCGCGGTCACCAGGTGGTGCAGCTCGGGCGTGCCGGCCTGGGTGGGCCGCCTCTTGCGGGGCGTGGCGTCCGGGTTGAAGACGTTGGGGCGGGCCAGGATCCCCCCGTAGGTCTCGAAGAGCGTGCCCGCGAAGAAGGCGCCGAACCGCGCCTGGGCCTCGAGCTTGCGCTCCATGTTGCCGGCGCCCATGACCTGCATGGTGGTGAGCTGGCGCATGAAATCGTCGGGCCGGATGTGCAGCACACCCTTGCCGACGACCGGTCCGCCGGCGTCGTCGCCTTCGTGCACGGTGATGTAGAGCGTCGTGGTCGCGTGCCAGAGATGGGTCCAGGCTTCGTCACGGATCAGCTTGAAGCCGTCCATGAAGTACCGCTTGCCCTCGTCGCCGGCCAGGCGCAGCAGGTAGCGCATCCGGCGCTGTCCGACCTGGTCGGGGTCGAGGACGAAGAGTTGGAACAGGCCGTGCGTGACGGTCAGCGCATTGGCTGAGAGAGCGGGCGCCACGACCGTGCCCAGGGCGCGCGCCCGGTGCTCGCTGTTGGCGAGCATGTCCTCGAGGTCCTCGGAGACGATGGTGAGGGTGAACTCGAAGCCCGAGTTGGTCTCCGACCCGCGCTTGGCGCCCCGCTCGAAGTCCTCCGTCTCCCCAGTCGCGAAGTGCCCGCGCATGGTCTCGGTGAACTCGATCCCGATGCGCTCGTCGGCGGCGGCCACGCGCGGCGCGCTGGGCAGCGTGTAGTCGATCTTCCACCCGCGCTCCCGGGCCAGCTCGGAAACGCCGCGCTCGGAGAGCGCGCAAATCGTGAGTAACGGGTTGACGCCCAGCGGCCGGGGCACGATCGAGCCGTCGAGCACGTACAGGCCGGGGTGCACGGCGTCGCCGCCGGCGCCGGCGAAGACCTGTCCGCGGTCGTTGACCACGCCGTTTTCGGCGCTGTCGGCCATGCCGCAGCCGCCGATCGGGTGCACGGTGATCAGCTCGTGCTTCAGGAGGTCGCTCCAGATCGGGTTCTTGATGTAAACGCCGCCCAGCGCCTCCGTGGCGTCCTCGAGGACCTCGTTGATGCGCTTGAAGAGGGCCTCGCGGCCCACCTGGGGCCAGTGGATGCGGAGGCGATCCCCCTCCAGGAACATGCGGCCGCCGCCGTCGTCGTGGGCCATCACCAGGTAGGTCTGGGTGCGGCTCATGGCGCCGTGATACGCGCCTAGCAGCAGGCTGGGCACGTCGCCCGCCACGTGCTTGAGGAGCCGCGCGCGGCCGCCCACAGTGTCCCGGCCGACCAGCTTGGAAGCGACCGCGAAGAGCGGCGGCAGCATCGGCTTGAGCGCGCCGGCGATCGCCCCCTCCTCGATCACCAGGCCCTCCTCGAACTCCTTCGAATCGCGGAGATCGATCACGCTCGTGATGACCGGGCCGACCGGGGTCATGCCGCCCTTGATGCGGTGGCCGAAGCCGACCCCGTTGATGGGGTCGCCCATGTCGTACCCGAAGCCGAGGACGTCGCCGTTGCCGCTGAAGCCCTGGCCCAGGTGGCCCGAAAGGGGCAGGCCGGCGCGGCCCGAGCGGAGCAGGATCTCCGTCGAGCCCAGGGCCCCGGCAGCCACGATCACCAGGTCGGCGCCCACGGACATCGTGGGCGCGTCGAACTTCTCGCGGCCGGTGCCCAGCAGCTGGTAGTGGACCAGCCAGCCGTCCGCCGCCCGCTCCAGGCTGCGCACCGAGATCTGGGTGAAGATGGCGGCGCCGTGGTTCTTGGCGTCGGGTAGGTAGTTCATGATCAGCGTCTGCTTGGCCCAGTGGTTGCAGCCGGTCATGCAGTCGCCGCAGAGGATGCAGGCGCGCTGCTGCACCCCGACCTGGTTGACGCCGTCTTCGAAGCCGACGGCGATCGGCGGCCGGAACCAGCGGCCGCCCAGCGCCTCGCTCGATCGCGCCAGCGCCTCCTGCTTGCGTACCGGGATCAAGTCAGCCGGGTAGGGGTGGGGGGCAAGCATGGTCTCGGCCTGCCGGAACCAGGGGTCGAGGCCGGCCAGGCCCCCGGACCGGAGCGCCAGCGGCCAGCTGTCCTCCTCGAAGACCCGGGCGTCGGGCCGCAGGCAGACGCCCGCGTTGATCAGAGAGGTGCCGCCCAGCCCGCAGCCCTGGAAGACCGTGATGCCGTCGTTCAGGCGCAGGTCGTAGAGCCCCGTTCGCGAGCCGACGTGCTGCTGTGCCGAGTCGACCTGCATCTGGTGGAGCGCCTCGATCTCGGTGTCGGGGTACTCCCCGGGCTGGAACTCCCGACCCCGCTCGAGCACGCAGACCTGGCGGCCGGCCCGGGAGAGCCGGGAGGCGGCGATGGCGCCCCCGTATCCGGAGCCGATGACCACCACTTCGTAGCGATCGCCGAGCTCGTCGATCGGCGATGACAACCTTGGCAACGGACCCTCCACTTCCCCCTGGCGCCGGGCTGGCGCCCCCTGAGGGTGCCGATGCTAAGACCCGGCCGCGGTCTCGGCAAGGCGATCCTCGATCACTTAGAGTCTTGGCCGTGCCGCAGGCAGAGGTGCCCGCCCGCCCGCGCCGGGAGCTCAAGCTTGGTGAGCCGGCCGTCTTCCCGGTCACCACGGCCGACGGCGTCGAGCTGCGCCTGACCCGCCACCAGGGCGGGACCAAGGGGCCGGCGCTGCTGGCGCCCGGCTACGGCACCACCACCCAGGCCCTGGCGCTCGACACCGTGGACGTCAACTTCCCCGAGGTGCTCTACGCCAACGGCTACGACGTCTGGCTCTTCGACTACCGGGCGAGTCCGGCGCTGCCGGTGTCGCACACCCAGTTCACCGTCGACGACATCGCCCACGAGGACTGGCCGGCGGGCGTCGCCAAGGTGCGGGAAGCCACCGGCGCCGACAGCGTCCAGGTGGTGGCTCACTGCGTGGGCTCCCTCTCGTTCCTGCTCTCGCAGCTGGACGGGCTGCAGGGCGTGCGCTCCGCGATCTGCTCGCAGACCGCGCTGCACCCCCTGGCGGGGACCTGGGTGAAGACGAAGAGCCGGCTCTACCTGTCCGACGTCCTCGACCACATCGGGATCCACAACCTCTCGACGGATTTCCGCACCGGCAAGCTCGCGGACCGCCTGGTCGAGGACATCATGAAGCACTTCCCGTCGAAGGAGCAGTGCGGCAGCCCGGTGTGCCATCGCGTGCTCTTCATCTATGGCGACGTGTACAGCCACGCGCAGTTGAACGAGCTGACGCACGATACGCTCCACGAGATGTTCGGCATCACCAACAACCGCTTCTTCGAGCACATGACACGCATCCTCAACAGCGGGCAGGCGCTCGACCACGCGGGTCACGACCGCTACCTGCCGCAGGTCGCCAACGCGGCCATTCCGATCACGCTCATCCACGGTTCCGAGAACAACTTCTTCCTGCCCGAGGGAACCCGGCTGACGTACGACTTCCTGCGCGAGGCCAACGGCGCCGAGCTGTACGCGCGGCACGTCATCCCCGGCTATGCGCACATGGACTGCTTCATCGGCAAGAACGCCGACAAGGACGTGTTCCCGATCCTTTTGCGGGAGCTCGAGAAGCACAATTGAGCCAAGGGGTGCGGCGCGACCGCGGAACCCACGACGGCGCCGAGCCACAGGCCGGGCTGACCGACCTCTTCGACTACCCGCTGATGTCGGCCCTGGTGCAGAGGCGCACCCGTCGCATCGCCCGCGGCACCTCCATCCAGTCGGGCAAGATCAGCCACCAGAGCAGCAACCAGCCGGCGCCGCTGAGCCCGGTCGAAGAGGCCATCCTGATCATGGCCACCGGCGTCACCGGCATCGTGATGCACGACGGGCCGCTCCAGAAGCCGGAAGGCGGCCACGAGCTGGGGACTCCGTTCCTCAACGTGGTCGGGCGCGCCGGCAGCAGCCCGGACAACGCGCAGGCGACCCACATGTTCATGCTCAACGACGAAGGGACCTGGCTGATCCGGCGCCTGCAGGGTCGCGAAGCTCTTCAGCTGCTCAAGGAGACGCCGCCGTCCTGGCGCGAATGGAAGGAGTCGGACTGGCTGGCCGCGGCCGACCTGGTAAAGCGCAGGGTCTACCCGGAGCGCCTCGATTTCCCGCGCGCCTGGCCCTACTACCTGGGCTGGAACAAGCAGATCTCGAACCGGCCCGGCACCACCGTCTTCATGCCCATGGTCGACCTCACCCGGCAGTACATCAACGCGATCCTGATCGTCTGCTCAGAGCCTGAAGGGCTGCGCCCGCTCTTCATCGACGATTTCAGCCCCTTCCGGCCCAAGAACGCGACCGAATGGGTCGCCAAGATGGCCTCGGCGCTGGGCCTGGCGGAGCCGATCCCCTATCAACCGATCGGCGGCTTGAAGTGGGTCCGCAGCGGCAAGGTCAGCAAGGACAACTACGTGCCACTGGGCTACGGCAACACCCTGCGCACCGACCACGAGGCCTTCTTCCTGCTCCAGAACCTGATGCTGGTCGGGGAGGGATTGGGCATCGGCGGCTGGGTCCACGGCGCCATCCACCCGCTGTACATCATGCAGCGCGACGTCTCCAAGGGCTGGTACGGCCTTGGCTTCCGCACGCTCGAGCCCCGCAAGCACCGCCGCTGGCCGCCGCTGCCGTCACCGCTGCCGAACTGGGTCGGGCTGGACGGGCACCTCGAGGGGCTCTGCCCGCCCTACGTGAAGTCGATGGACGAGGCCGTGGACAAGCTGCTGGAAAGCAAGACCGGACCGGAGGGCGCCTACACGGACAAGGAGCTCTTCGCGCGGCCCTACGCGAAGCCCGAGCACGCGAGCGAGTACCTGAGCCTGAAGGAGCCCCATCCCGCCGACGCGATCGCCTACACCAAGGAGATCTGCAACTACCTGTGGGACACCTACGGCCGCTTCCCGGCGCACGTCATGGCCTGGTATTCGCCGGGCATCTGGGTTCAGTTCTCACACCTGGAGAACGAGTACTACGAGAAATACGCGCGGCCGGCGCACTGGAGCCGGCAAGCCCGCCACGACCAAGTCTGGCACCAGTAGCGCCGGCACCCGACCGGCGACCGAGCTCAACTGGCTGAGCGCCGGCGAGCTGGCCGGCCTGATCGCCTCGGGCGAGGTCTCGTCGACGGAGGTCGTGGCGGCCCACGTCGAGCGCATCCAGGACGTCGACCGCAAGCTCAACGCGGTGATCCTGCCGCGATTCGAGGCGGCCCTGAAGGAGGCGGAGCAGGCCGACGCGCGGCGATCCCGCGGCGAGCCGCTGGGCCGGCTGCACGGCGTGCCCATCACCTGCAAGGAGTGCTACGACCTCGAGGGCATGCCCAACACGGGAGGCGGGCTGCGCTGGCTGGCGCAACAGAAGTCGGCCGCCGACGCGCCGATGCTTGGCCACCTGCGCCGCGCCGGTGCGGTCGTGCTGGGCAAGACCAACATGCCGCACCTGATGCTCTTCAACGAGGGCGACAACCCGCTGTACGGGCGCACCAACAACCCCTGGGACCTGGAGCGGACGCCGGGCGGAGGGAGCAGCGGCGAGGGGGCGATCATCGCGGCCGGGGGCTCACCGCTCGGCCTTGCCACCGACTACGGAGGCAGCGTGCGGATCCCTCCCGACTTCTGCGGGGTCCAGGGTTTCCGGCCCACGTACGGCCGCTTCACGATGGCGGGGACCTTTGATTCGAAGCTCTTCCCGGGTCTGGAGACCCCTATCGACCAACCCGGGATCATGAGCCGCACCGTGGCCGACATCGAGCTCGGCTTCGAGGTACTTCGCGAGGGGGGGTCCGCGCTGCCCGACTACACGCTGCTACCGCGTGCATGGCGGAGCACGGACGACGTCTCGCTGCGTGGCCTCCGCGTCGGCTACTACGAGCAGGACGAGGTCTATGCCGCAGCGCCGGTCAAGCGGCGCGCGGTCCGCGAGGCGGTGCAGGCGCTGGCCGACCGGGGCGCCGAAGTCGAGCAGTTCCTACCGCCCGACATCGCGCACGGGCAAGGGATATTTCTCGCCCTTATGAGCTCGGGCGGCTACCGGTGGGTCGGCCGCCTGCGCAGAGGCGAGAGGCTGGACAGGCGGGCCGGCCACTATGCGGAGGCCATGCGGATACCCAGGCGGCTGGCGGGCCCCGCGTCCGCGCTTATGCACGCCCTCGGCCAGAACACCTTCGCCACATATGCGCGGATGGGCGGACAGCGCTCGACCGCCGACTACTGGGACCTGATCCTGGAGCGGGACCGCTACCGTGATCGTTACCTCGAGGCGCTGGACCGGGGCCGGTACGACGTGATCGTCTGTCCGAGCAACCCCTTCCCGGCCTACCGGCACGGCGCCAACTACTGGCTGGCGCCCTCTCACAGCTATACGCATATCTACAACCTGCTCGGGGTGCCGTGCGGCCACGTCACCACCACCCGCGTTCGCCCGGGCGAGGAGAGCGACCGTCCGGTGACCAACGACCTCAGCAACCGGGTGGCGCGCGAGGTCGAGCGCGGTAGCGCTGGGCTGCCGGCCGGCGTCCAGGCGGTCGGCCGCTATTGGCGCGAGGACCAGGTGCTGGCCGTGATGCGCACCTTGGAGGCAGACTTCCGGGCGCGGCCCGACTACCCCAGCCGGCCTCCGATCTGAGCTGTCAGATCTCGACGGCTCAGACCTCGGTCGGCGCCGCGTACCTTCCACCGAAAAGGCGACCCGCCGTGCGCACGCTGCCTACTGCGGAGCGCGGCAGCGAAACGATGAACCGCAGCGGGCCGCGGTTGCGCCAGACGATCCCACCGCCGGCGGTGCGGACCAGGTCGTTGATCATCGACTGGTCCCACTCGAAGAGCCAGTACTCGCGAATCTTCCCGCCCACGATCCGAAACAGGCCGCACGCGCGCCCGGGCAGCGAACGCGTCCGCATCAGCTGCATGCGGTAGCTGAGGATTGCGACCGTGTACTCCTCGCCGACCGCGACATCGTGGAGCACGCCCCTGAAGACGCCCCCGCCCGCAAGCTTGATCAGGTTGGTGTAGAGCCCGACCACCGCCTCCTTGCCTCGATAGTTGCCCGACAGGAAGTGGTTTCCGGGGTAGTGGAAGACGGCGTCCTCGTGCACCAGCGGCGCGAAGTCCTCGATGTGGCCCGTGGTGAGCGCCGTCCAGTACCTGTGGATCAGGTCGCGGTTGCGTTCGGCTACTGATGCCGTGGCGGCCATCAGCGCTCCTTGGCGTCAGGTACTGCCGCAGACTCCACCAGGCCCGATCGAGGCGGGACCACGAGCAGGCTCAGCAGGTAGCCCAGGAAGCCGACGCCTACGATCATCCCGGTCCAGACGTACACCTCCCACCAGACGCCAGTCGTCAGCTTGAGGTAGAGGAAGTACAGGAAGTAGATGACCATCGGGAAGACGATCGCGAACATCCGGTACTCCCGCGGTCGCACGGCCGACGGCTTCAGGATCCACCGGATCTCGTCCAGCGCCAGGCCCGCCACGATCGCGAGCGGGATCGTCCAGAGGTGGAAGTTCAGCAGGTAGACCAGCGCCACGTTGGCGCCGACCATCAGGGTGAGCGCTCCGAACGGCAGCTGGAAGCGCGAGAGCAGAAGGAGCACGAACCCGGTCAGAAGCGCGGCCTGCACCAGGATGCTGAGCGTGCCCAGCTCTTCCAGGTACACCGCACCGCTCACCGGCTTGTAGCCGGTGGCCCACACGTCGACGAAGGGGTTGGTGTAAACGATCGAGAAGGTCAGCTGCGAGAGCACCATGCCGGTGGCGATGGTCTCCGGCCAGGTCAGTCGCGTTCGGCGGCTGCGCCACGCCGCGCGCACGGGCCCGGACATGATCAGCGCCGCGGCGAAGAAGATGAGCATGTGCGACATGCTCCAGATCGGCAGGATGCGCTCGAACCCGAAGATCGCGTGCCAGATGTAGTCGCTCACGCCGCCCACCGGAAACAAAGCGCAGCCGACCAGCGATAGCTGGTAGCCGTCTGGCACCGAGCGCCACAGCGGAAAGCCGCGCCACATGTTGCGCAGCGCGACGACACCGAAGATGGCCACTCCGGTCAATCCGGACGAGTAGATGATCAGGTGGGGGCCGGTGAAGAAGGTGTCGATGACGTAGTGCCAGTGGTACCAACCGTCGATGTACAGTCCGACCTCTCCCCAGATCGCGACCAGGGCGAGCACGGGCACGAACCAGCGCGGCGTGGAGGGGAAGCCGGCGCGGGCGCCCTCGCGGCTCAAGGCCACGCGCACGCGCTGGTTGAGGGTCAGGTCAGCGGTCGACATCTGTTCAGGTCCTCCTTTCTCGATCAGCACGGCGGGGTGGCGGGGTAGTCAGGCTGCGACTTGAAGTGCGCGTCGAGCGCCCGCATGACGGCCAGCGTGGTGTCTTCGCGGAAGGGTAGCCCCACCACCTGCACGCCCGCAGGCAGGCCGGCGCTGCCCTCCTCGGTGCGGCGGGCCGCACGCTCGATCAGGTCCCGGCTGGGGCGCCGGTCGATCTCTTCGCCGGGCCGCACGCGGGTGGCCGCGACGTGGCCCGTGGGCAGGCCGAGCAGGTTGTAGACCTGCGTGTAGCTGCCGGCGTTCAGCAGCCAGTAGGAAGCGCCGTGCCGGTAGGCGGGGAACGGATTGCTGGGGCAGATGATGGCCTCATAGCCCCGTTCCTCCAGCGCCCCCAGGAAGCGCTCGCGATGGCGGTCGCGCGCGACCAGCAGCTCTCGGTAGGCGGCTGCCGACCGGCGGCCGAGGCCGGGCAGCAGGCGCCCGACCGTCCGCTGGCCCGCGAGCCCGGCCAGTGGGGCAAGGGCTCGGGCGAGGCGGTTGGGCATCTGCATCAGGCGCAGAGGATCGCCCGACCGCCTGTCCAGCTTCTCGCCGGCGGAGAGGCGGCGCGCCCACCCGCTGCCGCCGGCGCTGAGCAGGCCGGTGAAGATGACGACGCCCTCGGCGATGCCGGGCGGAAGGAACTCCTCGACCTGGGCGCCGAGCTCGGTGAGGCAGCCTGCCGCCTCGCGCACCGCTCGGCGCTTGACCGGCGCCACTGCAAAGACCTCGTCCTCCTCATAGAAGGCGATGCGCAGCCCGCGGAGCGACACCTGATCGGGGTCCCCCCAGGGCCGCGCCAGCACCCGGCCGTCAAGCTCAGCGGGACCCGGCGCGCGCAAGACCGCCAACGCGAGCTCCAGGTCGGCGACGCTGCGGGCGATCGCGCCCGGCTGGTTGATCACCGTCTCCAGGCCCGGGAAGAGGCGCTCGTCGAAGGTGCCTCGCATGCTGAAGCGGCCCGAGGTCGGCTTGAAGCCCAGGACGCCGCAGAAGTCGGGAGGGATCCGGATGCTCCCGCCATAGTCGGTGGCAAGCCCGAGCGGCGAGCCATGGGCGGCGATGATGGCGCCCTCGCCGCTGCTTCCGCCGCCCGGCGAGCGCTCCACGTCCCACGGGTTGTTGGTCCGCCCGTAGAGGGGATTGTCACCCTCGTTGAAGATCAGCAGGTGGGGCACGTTGGTCTTGCCCAGGAAGACCGCTCCCGCCTCACGGCAGGCGGCCACGGCGACGGCGTCGCGGGCGGCGGGCTGCGCGGCGAGGGCGCGCACGCCCGCGGTGGTGGGGAGGCCCGCGACGTCGTAGCACTCCTTGATGGTCATCGGCACGCCGTCCAGGAGGCCGGCCGGCTCTCCGCGGGAACGCCGGGCGTCGGCGGCCTCCGCCGCGGCCAGGGCCTGCTCGAACGTCGGCAGCACGACCGCGTTGAGCCTGGCATTGACGGCCTCTATGCGGGCGATGTGCGCGCCGACCACCTCAGTCGACGAGGCTTGACCGCGAGCGATGAGGGCCGCCAGCTCGGCTGCCCCGAACTCGGTCAGCTGTGTCGGGGAGGGCTGCGAACGGACCGCCATATTGGAGGCGCCTCTAGTGTCCTGAGTCGGAAGTTCGTCGCGCAAGTCGCGGCAGGCACCCGGATGGGTGCCGGTCCGGGCGGCGAGGCGAAGGAAGGGGTGGCACGAGGAGGAGCGCATCTGAAGATGCGTGACGACGAAGGGCCGGGCCCCCTGACGCTCGCATCGCCGTCTGGAGCCGATGAATTGCCGGCGAATTTCTGACTCGGGACACTAGTCCGGACGGGCACCGCCGTCGACCGTGAACGAGAACGTGGTCTCGGCCGAGTAGCCAAACGCGATCCGGTCGCCCGTGCGCAGGACGAGGGGCTGCTCCGGCCGGATGCGCTGGTCGTTGACCCAGACTCCGTTGACGCTGCGGAGGTCGGTCACCTCGTAGCCGCGTGGCCCGTTCTGGATGCGGGCGTGATACCGGGACACGCCCCGCACCTGGAGGCACAGCTCGTTGACTGGATCGCGGCCGACACCGATGCCGCCGACGGCGGGGATCTTGACCGCCCGTGTGGGGCCCGGCCCGACAGAGACCAGCTGTGCTCCGTGGCCGGCCGCCAGGACCACCGTCGATCGGCCGGCGGGAGCCGGGGATGACGTGGCAGTGGGCGGCCGCTCGGTCGACGGGACCGGCGCGGGTGTGGCGGCAGGCAGCGCCGGGCTGGTAGCCGCCGCCGGCTCGGGCGGTTCGCCCTCAGACAGAGCGGGCAGGATGCGGTCGAGCCAGCGCGGAATCCACCAGTTGGCGTCGCCCATCAGGCGCATGGTGGCCGGCACCAGCACCACGCGCACGAGGGTCGCGTCCAGCAGCACTCCGAAGGCAAGGCCGAGCCCGATCTCCTTCACGGCGATCACGCTGCCGGTGGCGAACGACGAGAACGTCCCCACCAGTATCAGTGCCGCGGCCGTGATCACCCCCGCGGTGCGCTGCAGTCCGTCCGCGACCGCCTCCTCGTTGTAATGCGACCGGCGGTAATGCTCCTTGACGCGCGAAAGCATCAGTACTTCGTAGTCGGTCGAGAGGCCGAAGATGACGACGTAGAGAACCGTCGGCGTGATCGCCGACACGGACTTGAACGACGTGAAGCCGAGGAGCTTGTCGAGGTACCCGTACTGGAATACGAAGACCAGTGCGCCGAAGGTCGCCAGCACCGAGGCCAGGTTCAGGACCATGGCCTTGATCGGCAGTACGACCGATCGGAAGAACATCATCAGGATCACGAGGATCATCAGCATCACCGTGGCCACGATGAACGGGAAGCGGTGGTTCAGCAGGTCGACGTAGTCGACCAGGATCGAGGTCTCGCCGCCGACCAGGACTGCGGTGGGCGCGGGCAGCGCGGCCGCAGGAATGGTGCTCGAGCGAAGGTCCTTGACAAGCGCCTCCGTCCTGGCGTCGTAGGTGTCGTATTTGGGCACGACCGTGATCACCGCGACGTCGCTCGCACCGTTGACGTTGACCACGGGAACGCCCGCCGCCGGGCTCGACTTGAACGCCTCGGCGTTGAGCGCCAGGTACTGGTCCTGCGGCAGGGAAGCGAACAGTGTCGATAGCGACACCGCGTCGTCGACGCGGCTGTCCGCCCGGATGTTGTCCGTCAGCGACTTCAGCGCGCCTAGGAACTCGGGCGTCCAGACGCCGTTGTCACGGTTCGCCTCGACCAGCACCATGATGGGCGCCGAGGCGCCGGTGCCGAACGCCGTCTTGACGATGGCGTAGCCGTTGCTCGACTCGTCGTGGGCGGTGGTGCCGCCGCGGCCGAGAGTGATGTCCCGGACCGGTAGCGCCAGCACCGCCAGGATGACAACGCCCGCGACCAGCCAGATCCACGGCCGGCGCATCACCGCGTGGCTGAACCGATACCAGAAGCCGGCACCCCGATCCGCCGGCTTCGGCCGCGGGAGGAGGCGCAGCCACTCGATGCGGTCGCCCAGGAGGGCGAGCGCCGCCGGCACCAGCGTCAAGGCCGCCAGCAGCGCGGCCGCCGCCACCAGGAGGATCGCCAGGGCTATCGAGCGGATCAGGCCGACGTCCCAGGTCAGCGCCGCCAGCGCCGCCATGCCCAGCATCACGGTCACCCCGGAATAGAAGATGGAGCGCCCGGCGGTCGCCAGCGTGGCCGGTATCGCTTCCGCCGGTGGTTGGCCGATGGCGCGCTGGTCGCGGTAGCGGCTGACCAGGAAGAGGGCGTAGTCGATGCTCAGGCCGAGGCCGAGCATGGTGCCCACGTTGAGCGCGAATACCGAGGTCGGCGTGATCGTCCCCAGCACGTACACGAGGGAGGTCGCGACCGCGATGCTCGTGGCTCCCAGCACCAGCGGGGTCAGCGCCGAGATCACGGTGCGGAACACGATCAGGAGCAGGATGAGGATCACGGGGATGGTCACCAGCTCGGAGCGTTCGAGGTCCTTCTCGCTCTGGACGATGACGTCGTAGTCGACCGCCGGCCGGCCGGTGACCCAGTGCTGGAGCGTGACCGGCTTGAGCTGGTCACGTACCTTCGGGATGGCCGCCTGGACCGCGGTCTCGTCGCCGTTCAGTGCGAGCAGGACCAGAGTCGTGTGGCCGTCCTTGCTGACCAGCCCGGGGTTGCCGGTGTTGTAGAAGCTG